>Ga0114129_10015644_pt1 | contig 10789 bp, 6 predicted proteins | sample RhiMetdeltSRZDD1_FD_80071 | JGI IMG/M metagenome (GOLD analysis project Ga0114129, IMG submission 80071) | Populus rhizosphere microbial communities from Tennessee, USA - Rhizosphere MetaG P. deltoides SRZDD1 (version 2) (version 2) | ecosystem: Host-associated > Plants > Roots > Rhizosphere >... | reverse complement strand
GCGCTCGAAAGCGTATCGAAAACGGATCGCACAGTACCGAAAGATGGGAGATCAGAACCCCAGGGATCTAAAAGTGCTGTTAGTCGAGGACGTTGAAGACACCCGGCACTTTATGAGGCTTGAGCTTGAAGCCCATGGGTTTATCGTCTTTGAAGCAGAAGACGGCCGCGCCGCAGTCGATATGGCTGTAAAGGAATCACCCGATGTAATCCTGATGGATCTGACCTTGCCATACATGAATGGCTTTTCTGCGGCGAAGCTGATTCGAAAAAAGAATGAGAAGCTGCAGAAGGTGCCAATCATCGCTGTGACTGCCCACCATGAAACTGACTTTCGCAGCGGGGCGAAAGCTTCTGGATTCGATGCCTACGTTACCAAACCGATCGACATTGATTGGTTGAAAGAACTGATCGATGGTCTTGTGACGTAACCTGCCGCTTACAAATGACACATTCAGATGCAATCGTCTTGCGCGACATCGACCAGTTGTCGGAGATGCGCCAGGTCGAACAGATCCAGAAAAGTATCTGGGGCGTGGAGGACCTTGATGTTTTGCCGGCTCTAGCGCTGCGACCGTTAAAGGAAGTAGGAGCTATCCTGATCGGTGCCTTCGATAAAGACCGTCTGATCGGCTTCGTCTTTGGTTTCCCAGGACGTGTAAACGGCGAAAACATAATCCACTCAGACATGCTCGGAGTCTTGCGTGAATATCGCTCTTTGAATCTGGGCTTTCGATTGAAACTGGCACAGCGGGACCGCGCCCTTTCGATGGGGATCGACACCATCACCTGGACGTTCGATCCGTTGCGGTCAGTCAACGCGAGTTTGAATTTTGCGCGTTTGGGTGTAACAGCGAATCGCTACGAGATTGACTACTACGGCGAGACATCTAGTGTTCTTCACCGGCTTGGCACGGATCGGCTTTGGGTAACGTGGTCGCTCAACAGTGAACGTGTTGTTCAGCGGATCGCAGCAATCGCCGGCCGGCAACCCCAACAGTTGGAAACCGACGCGACTTCATTAGTGACGGTTGGACCACAGCAGGAGCCACTACCTCACCATGGCCTCGGAGGCAACTCGGTTCTCATCGAAATCCCGACGAACCTGGATGGAATTCTGGGCACTCAGCCTGAGCTGGCGGAAGATTGGCGAAAATTTACGCGCGACGCTTTCACGCGTGCGTTACGGGCCGGATATGTCGTGGAGGATTTTGAAATCGACAAGCAGAAGGAAAAAGGGACTTATGTGCTTTCTCTAACGTCATTACTTTGAAGCTTCCAGTGCCACAATTCAAGCTGAGGAAAATTACAGGTTGGGAGGGGGGCTTCAAGGGAAGAGCAGGAGCAGTACGCAGGGGCAGCAAAGAAACAGTCTTTCGTGCTCCTGCCCGGTGCTCCTGCTCCTCCCTTCAAGTCACCTCTTCCCTACCTGCAATCTATCTGACCTTGATTGGGGGGACTGAAGCCCCAGTGTGATGAATCTCGAGCGGGGGCAAGCCACAACCTTCCCTGCCTGCCAACTAGGCTTGGCTCAATTTGTAGGATTACCCTGATGCCTTAGTGCCTTCCCCGGACGGTTTCCTGTAACCGCTCCCTCACGCCAAACCTCTTCGCCGTTCACGAACACGTGCTTGATTCCTTCCGAAACCAGCTGAGGCTTCTCGAATGTTGCCTGATCGATCACTCTTGAAGGATCAAACAGCACGAGATCCGCTTTATAACCTGGACGCGCGAATCCCCTATCGGCGAGTCCTAAGCGCCACGCTGGAAGTGACGTCATCTTTCTAATAGCTTCGGGTAAATTCAGCCAGTGCCTCTCACGAACAAAACGTCCTAAGACTCGCGGATAAGTTCCTGCTCCTCTCGGATGTCTGGATCCGACACCTCCGTCACTACTGACCATGACCCATGGTTGCTTATAGAAGACTTTGATGTCCGATTCTTTCATTGAGCGGCAAACAATGCTTGCACCGCCATCACGAACGATCTTCATGTAGAGATCAACGGGAGTGATAGTTTCGGCGGTCGCTATCTGTGCAAGGGTTTTGAATTCGTAGTCCGGATGCGCACGGCAACTGACGATCGTAATGTTGTCCGCTCCTCCTACGTCGGCAATTCCACGCGCGACTTCTGTTGGATCGTCGTGTCGACCACTCGGTATCAACACTCTGATAGTAGAATTCCAGGCGTCATAAGGGTAACAATCAGCCGTGACATCCTGCCCACGCGCACGTGCTCTTTTGATCATCGAGACCACTGCCGGCGCACGTCCCCAGACAGCAACTGTTGCCACCTTGATGTGAGAGATCTGCGCGGGTAATCCCGCTTCCCGTCCGATGCGAATCGCTTCTGCCACTGCTTCCAACGTTCGATCAGCCTCATCACGAATGTGGCTGATGTAAATGCCACGATGCTGCGCCGCTGCCTTAGCAAGAGCAATGACTTCTTCCGTTGAGGCGGGCTTACCTGTCTCATACTCCAGTCCGGTTGATAACCCGAAGGCGCCATCGCGCATTGCCTCAGCCACCATCTCCTGCATCTTCTTGATCTCGTCCGGTGTGGCGTGACGCTGAGTGTTGTTCTCTCCCATTGCGATCGTGCGCAACGTGGCATGACCGACGAATGTCAGCACGTTGAGGGCCGCGGGCTGTTGGTCCAGGTTCTTCAAAAAAGGTGCGATAGGAAAGTCAGAACCACCATCCTGGCCCACCGCGATAGTCGTGATGCCTTGAGAAACCTGTGAGGCTGCTGTTGGGTCTCGCGCAAGACCGCGATCCGAATGGTTATGAGTGTCAATGAAGCCGGGACTCAGTACAAGATTAGAACCATTTATTACGACTGCATCGTTTGGAATTTTCACTCTTCCGTTTCTGCCCACACTGAGGATCGTGTCCCCTTGAAAAAGCAGCACGGAATTGCTCATCGGAGCGCCACCCGAGCCATCGATGAGCGTAGCGCCGACGATCGCTACAGGCTTATTGAGCTGCCCGCTTTCTGTTTCAGTCGAATGCGAAGCAGTGAGTTGTTCTCGTGTTTCGTTAGCGCTTGAGCCTGCGTCAAACGGCCCAACAAGGAATAGAGCGGCGAGTGTGGCAACGATACTTGCCAGAATTCTCTTTGTCATATTCGGGATTGGTCAGCTCGTTGATGTGTTGAATCAGGGTTTGGTGCTGGTTTCTGCTTCTCTGTTCGCAGCGATATATCGTTCGAGTTTCTTGCGCTCAGGATAATTAGGCCTCTTTGTCAGAAACTGCTTGTACTCCGCCGCCGCTTTTTGTTTCAGTCCCGCACGGTTATACAACAATGCCAATCGAAGATGGACCTCTGCCATTTCACGCGGCTCCAACCGCAGAGCTTCGTTAAAATAGACGACGGCGGACGAGCCTTTCTTGTTTTGTAAATATGCCTCTCCGAGAAAGTAATTGGCGTCTGCTGAGCTCGGCATAGTTGTAACCGCTTGGCGCAGCACTTCAATAGCAACGTCATAACGTTTCTGAGACAGCTCTAATCGTCCCAGGTTTAGTAGCGCCAGAAAGAATTTCGGATGAGCATCGATGGCGCGAAGATATTCATTCTCGGCATCCGTGACGTTCTTCTGGAGAAAATGCACGTTAGCCAGTTCACACCACGCCTGAAAGTCCCTGGGATCTGCGTGAATGATTTGCTGAAACAGGTCAGCTGCTTTAGCGTATTCGTTTCTTGCCTTCGCTTGCGATGCGATTTGAAACAGCTTCTGATTCGCGGCGCTCCGCACATATGTGTCACCGACAGAAACGAGTCCTGCTTTGGTTGATCTCCCGGGCAATCTCCATTCAAGCGACAGATCGCGACGCACCTCCTTTAGAATCGGTGATCGGAGGTCAACACTGATGCGAGCGATTTCCGAATTCTCTACCTCAATAGCGACCAGGTAAACCCCTGTGATTAAGTTGTTGAATCGATACCGCCCATTGTTAGCTGTAGTTTGGCGAGCAAGAAGAATTCCACTCTCGGAGTAGAGAATCACATCGAACGTAAGAGGTTTTAAGCCGCTGACCTTGCTTTCATCGACGGTAACATCACCGTAAAGTGTGTGCTCGCCACCTTGTGCGAAAGCGGGCATCGAGCTCAGCAGCATACTTATGAAGCCGAGCAAAACCATTGAGCATTTGATGGAATGTCGATGTTGTGAGGAACATTGAACGCGAACTTTCATCACAGAAACGGTAAAGGTTTGGATTCTATGGTTTCTTGTTCGTTGTGATGTAATCCTCAAGCTTCTTGCGATCCTGGTAGTCGGGCCGCTGTTTCAGAAACGCCTCATATTCAGCCGCTGCTTTATCCCTCATTCCGGCGGCGTTGTACAGCAGCGCCAGCCGCAAATGGACTTCGGCCATTCCCTTCGGATCCAGTCGCAAGGCCTCTTTCAGATAACCAACAGCAAGGGAACCCTTTTTTAGTTGAAGGTACGATTCGCCAAGAAAGTAATTTGTCTCAGGGGACGTTGGTCGGAGTTTCACGGCGCGGTTCAAGACCTCGACGGCCACATCGTACTTTTGCTGCGCGAGTTCGACTCGCCCGAGATTCAGTAAGGCTGGGAAATAGTCTGGTCGCAGATCGAACGCATGCAAGTATTCGTTTTCGGCTTCTGCGTACTTGGACTGCAGGAGGTAGACGTTGCCTAACTCAGTTCGTGCCTGAAAATCCTTTGGGTCGCTGGTGAGGATCTTTTTGAGCAATTGCGCGGCGACTTCATAGTCCTTGGCATCAATGGCCGTACCCGCTTTTGTGAATAGCGAAGCATTGGCCGAGTTCCGATCGTAACGATCAGCGGCAGAAATAGTCGACGTCCTTGTGGTACGTCTAAAGTCAGACTTCCACTCAAAGTTTAAATCCTGCCGTATGTCATCGACCAAAGGTGAGTTCGCGTCAACTCTAACACGCGCAATCTCCGCGCCCTCAACCTCAATGACGATGTCGTAGTAGCCGGAAGGAATATTATTGAAGCGATACCTGCCGTTACCTGCAACTGTCTCGCGCGAGACTATGGTTCTTGCTTCCGTGTAAAGGACGATATCGAATTTAGCAATTCTGGAGGAGCTAGGATCAGGATCGGTAATGCGAACGTCACCGTAGATTGTCTTCCCACCTGATCTTCCGTTAAGGGAAGGGTCGCGTCGTTGTTGTCCTGCAAGTTCTGCACTGAACGGGGTCAGAACCAGAAAACAGGTTGCGGCCAGAAGAAGCTTATGGACGCCCATGTTGAACCACTCAACTGTCCAAAACAAAGAATTGCGGGCCGCCTGTTTGAAACAGTCGGCCCGAATTCAGAGACGAACCGGCATGCGATTCAGAATCGGTAGATAAGGCCGAACTGCATCTCTCTGGGCTTACCTTGTATACCCGAGAAGTTCGACCAAATTGTTGGTGCTGACAGGGGATCGCTAACACATGCAGCACCGGAACAGCCAACCGGAGCGCCGGCGGGATCCAATCCTATTCCATACCCCGTTCTACCTCCAGTAAGAGCACCCATGCGTTGAGTGTTAGTGACGTTGAAGCCTTCGAGACGAAGCTCCAACGAGTGGCCTTCCCACGGCATTCTGAATCTCTTTGCTAGTCCGACGTCGAGCGCGAAATAACCGGGCAAGCGAAGAGTGTTGCGTTCACCTGATTCACCGGGCCGGGCATTGCGTAGGCTTCGATAAATCCCATCAGGATTACAGCCAAAGAGCTTGGGCGCATTAATGCCGCCACGGTCAGGACACGACTGGAACGACTTAATGCGTGTCGCGTTGCTTTGCACGTTCCAATTAGTTGCCCACCGTGCGTCGTCAAATGGTGTACTGATCGGTAAACCAGAGTTCCAACGCATAATTCCCGAAAGTCTCCAGCCACCAATGACAGCGTCAGTAAGCCCATTTGCACCGCTGAAGTAATGACGTCCACGACCGAACGGCAACTCCCAGATGCTGTTGGCGTTAATTAGGTGACGGATGTCGAAATCCGAGTTGGCATACCAGTCATGCTGCCGAATCGGGTTCTGAATAAACAACGCACCGTATCCGCCGCCCGTCTGGAGACCTGAGGCGTCATCCAAAGAATGAGATAGTGTGTAATTGAAGTCGAACGTTAGTGCCGTCCCCAGGCGCTCGCGAATCGACAACGTGCCCGCGTTGTAGCGCGAGTGACCAATGCTGCTATAGCTAGCAAGCGCCCCATATTGCGGGTGGAAAAACAGATTCGTGCCTGCCGCTTGATCTAATGCATCCTGAGTATCGGTCCAATCATTGCCGAAGATGTCAGCCGAACCCATAAGATAGACCGCCTGCGTTTGGCTTATCGGCTGCCCGTTTATTGTCAATGGCACACAATCAATGCCGAAGCTCGGCTGGCAGTAATTGGCATTAAGTAACTGGCCTAAGTTTGAAGGAAACAGATTCGCAAAATAGGGAATCTGAGCCACCTTGGAAACATCGACACCCTGCGTCCGCAGGATCTCAAGTTGTGTTGCCGCTGTATACCAATCGACACCCGATTTTTGATCAACCAGGTTGTTGAGAGCCATGGTATCGCGGTTTGCAATGAGATTGTTGGCATATCTTCCAATGTAGGAAGCTTGAAGGAACAAACCTTTTGGCAGTTGGCGCTCATAAGTAAAGTTCCAACTGTAGTTAATGGGCGCAACGAGGTTTGAATCTAACGATGTTTCAATACGCCTGGATTGGTCGGCCGGCTGCAGGTTTGGAAAATGCAGCTTGTCCGGAACGATCACTTTCGGCAGAGTTCTGACCGCCTGGCCAAAACCTGTAAATTGCGGCGCAGAGCAGAATACTGCGTTCGTACAAAAGGTATTTGCCGGCGTTGTAAAGTTCGAAACGAAACCGACTGCGTTTGCGAGGTCAAAGTTTACCGCCAACGCTGAACCGTATTGATCATTGGTAATGGCGAAGCCGCCGCGGAACTGTGACTCGTTGTTTTGTCCGAATAGTCTGCCCAAGAAGCCTTCTTTGAATCCTGGCGACCATGCGACTGCTATGCGAGGTTGGAAGTTGTTCTTATCCCAATTGTAAAGCGATGGGCGACCATTCTTCGGTCCAGAGCGATCAAACGTAATAAGAGTGTTGACAGGCGTGCCTTTTAGCGCGCCTGCTAGCCTTTGTTCAAAGAGCTCCCCTAAGGGGATGTTACTCTTCATTTCAAAACCTTTGGTCTCATAGATCGGGCGGCTCAAGCTGTAGCGCAAGCCGACAGTGAACGTCAGGTTCGATCGGAACTTCCAGATATCCTGCACGTACGGCTCATATTCCTGAGTGGCAAATGTTCTGTCGGTAGGAGTACCGGGATTCAACAAAGTTCCGTCTGCGCCAAACGTGAAGTTGGCCGTGTACTGTGAAAACCTACCGATCAAGGCCGAGACCGCATTCTGGACAGCGGCTCGGTCGGCGGAACTAAAACTTGGGATGCCGTTGGCGTTTGCGAAGTCCCTCACCGGGTTGGAGAGTTGCGCCCCAGCACCACCGGCATAGAATGAAGGATTTGCAATGGCATTATCAAACGCATTGCTGAAGCCGATGCGATTGTTCTTTACAAGTCGAATGCTGCCGCCAAATTGCAGTGTGTGATTTCCCGTTACCCACGATAAATCGTCGGCGATCGTTTGCACGGGTGTTATGCGTGTGACCGTGCGAGAAAATCCGAACGGCGAGAAGATAAAGCGAAAACTAATTGCGTTCACGCTGGAATCTCCCTGTTGTGTAAACGCTTCGCGAGTGTAGCCGTAAGTAGCCCTATTGATGAGATTGTTACTCAATGTCCAGGTGTGGCCGACCGCTATTCCCATTGGATGTGACCAAACGCTTGGTGCTGGAGTATCGGGAAATTGCGGAGCTTGACCCGTTAAGTCGTAAATCACGTTTGTTCGAACAAACAGCTGTTGCATATTGGTAAGGTTAACGTCGAAGCGACCCACGTGTGAGTTTAGTTTCACTGGCGTTGCAGCATTAAATCTGAAGCCCGCAGTATTCAACAGGCGCCCGGGCGCGCTATCACCGGTGGTGAAATCGTTTGCCACGTATTTCGACGCTGCATCTTTAAAAACAGCAATCGCCGCTGGATTCATACCAACGGCTGGAAATGCCGTATTCAATTGCGCAGTGTTGAGCGTAATGATGCTTCCAGAGGTCGAACGGTAACGCAGCTCTCCGCGACCCAGACTGGGCAGCGGAACCGTTCGCACAATTGAAGTCTGACTGGTTTGGCGCAACGCCTCATAACTGTAAAAGAAGAAGGCCCGATCCTTGACGACTGGACCTCCCACACTGCCCCCGAAGCTGTGACGAATCAACTGGGGCCGTTCTTTACCAATCCGGTTATTGAAGAAATCATTCGCCGCTAAACCCTTAGATCGATAAAGCTCAAACGCCGACCCATGCCAGCCATTAGATCCACTTCTCGTAACCAGCGAAATTTGCGCACCGCCGGAATGTCCTTGATTGGCGTTTGGATTTGTCGTTGTAACACGGAATTCCTGAATGGCTTCCGAGTTCAATCTCAGTACTGTGTTGTTATTTGGCAGGTTGGAGGCAATTGGATCGTCTTGCACACTAGCACCGACGGAGTTTGTCTGTGTCTCGTTAATATCAACGCCATCCAGCGTGACATTCGACTGGTCCGAGCGCGCACCTGCAACTGAACCGTCTCGAGTTGTTGCCGGTTGCAACGTAAGCAGGGCGGGAATGCTGCGGGCGTTTGTCGGAAGCTCCGTAATCTGTTTTGGTATGAACGTGTTGCCCAGTGTTGCATCGTCGCGGTTAATCAACTGTTCTGCAGCGGCAGCAGTCACGCTTACGGTCTCTGAAAGCTGACCGATCTCAAGCTGGACGTCCGCTGTTGTCGGCTGGGTAACCAGTGCGTGCACCCCGTTCACGACTGATTTCTTAAAGCCCTTTGCTTCCACCTCAACGCGGTAATCGCCGGGAGGCACGAATTCGAAACTGTATTTACCGACATCGTTGGTGTTCGTATTTCGAGAAGTATTCGTGCCAACATTTATCAGTGTTACTGATGCTCCGGCAATATTATTACCTTGCGGATCCGAAACTATACCGCCGACAGTTGACGTCCCGGCCTGGCCAAACGCTGCGTTCGGCAACAGTAGGAGGCCGAGGAACAGAATTGACGGGACTACTAGACTCAAGCTTCGCAGAAGGGCCTTTCTTTTCATGGATTCCTCCGTTGGAAAGTGGACGAATTTTAGGTTCATGAGACTGGCGAAGGAGCGCGAACCAATTGGTTCAGCGTGGTCGATAACCCACCAGAAGCACTGCGCCTCTGGTAACGCACTGCCCGGCATAACACAAAGACGATTGGAATTATTAAAGAGGTTATCGCTGCAATTCTTACGAATGCATCTCTTGTTCCGCTTTACTGGCTCGATTCTCGCCGTTCGCAGCCATAGCGATTTCCGCCTAATTTTGCTAGGGAACTGCCTTACTTAGGGACTCGAGCCGCGCGAATGCCGCGCAGTATATCCAAAATCTCAGCGGGCTGTACAGAAATTCAGATCGCTTAGGGACCTCGCCGGCTGGTTGGTTGTTGGCTTGCTCGGCACTTTTTGTGGATCCGGCTAATTGGGATCTGTCAAAGCCAGAAAATGAGGGGATAACCGGCCTTACTATTTCGCCAATCCAGTAACCAGCAGTTCACTGAGGTCAGACATTAGAAGATAGGCGGGGTTATCGATTGACCACATGACATCGGGCATGTCGTCACACGAGATAGCCATCGCGATCCGTCCCTGCTTTGAATAGATGATGCCGATTGAGCTTCTAAGCCGATCAAGAGCGCCGTACTTACTAGCCATCGGCATATTCCAAAGCGATCGACCGATGGCGTAGCGAACCTGTTCGCGCTTCATCAGCTCAATCATTTCCTTCGACGCAGAAGCGCTGATCACTTCACCACGTTCCAGCTTCTCGAGCAGCAAGACCATTTCTCGTGGAGTAGCCGAACCAAGTCCAAAGCGTTTGTTATCGGGATCCTTGCCAGCCTTGCTTTCACCTCCGCTGCCAACCCGACGCATTAACTTGATCTGATTGAAGCCGAGTGACTCCATTCGAGCATTAACTGCGTCGGTGGTGAGAATATCAAGCACGAGATTCGTCGCAGTGTTATCGCTGAGCATCATCATCAGATTCACGGCATCGCGAAATGTCAGATGAAGTCCGTCGCCGAGCTCGTTTAGAATTCCGGAACCGCTGACCTTCTTCTCCTTCGTGAGAACAACCTCGTCTGTCCATTTCACTCGTCCTTCAGCGACACGCGCAAAGGCTTCTACCATTACCGCAATCTTTATCGTGCTGGCGGTTCGCACGCGTTCATCTGCGTTGAGAGCATATGTCTGGCCCGTGTCGAGGTTTTTTGCGAACAAGCTCACGCGACCTTTGAAGGCAGCAACCTTGTTCTTCACTTGCTGATCGAGAGAGTTCGCGGAAGACGATTGGGCGTTTATGGTTGAAGCAAACGCAAAAACCACAACGAAGATTATCCAAGCAGTTTTTTTCATGGTATTTATCTGAGTTGATTTGTAGTCGTTCAAGCTGCACAAGATTGCAGGTTCGGAAGGACGGTTTATCCCCGCTTCAGCTTCAGATTCAGAACCATTCAAGATTAAGTGGACATTTCAAGCTCAGCAGAATTTCAGGTTGGGAAGGGCGGCTTGCCCCCGCTTCAGATTCAGAACCATTCAAGATTAAGTGGACATTTCAAGCTCAGCAGAATTTCAGGTTGGGAAGGGCGGCTTGCCCCCG
>Ga0114129_10015641_pt1 | contig 10790 bp, 9 predicted proteins | sample RhiMetdeltSRZDD1_FD_80071 | JGI IMG/M metagenome (GOLD analysis project Ga0114129, IMG submission 80071) | Populus rhizosphere microbial communities from Tennessee, USA - Rhizosphere MetaG P. deltoides SRZDD1 (version 2) (version 2) | ecosystem: Host-associated > Plants > Roots > Rhizosphere >... | reverse complement strand
GGTTTCACCTGCAATGTAACCCCCGATTTTCAATTCAACCCAGCGCTGTATTTCAGTAACGACGACCTGCGCCGCGTGATGGGTTATGTTGTGTTCACTTACACGTTTCACCTTTGGGGTAGCAAAAATGACAAGAGCCCGGCTCCGGACAAGATGCACGTTGCCGGTATAAAATGAGGATGTGTTAGAAAACTCGAACCCGCCACGAAGTCGCACCAGTGCCGGTTTGCTCATGTTCCGGCGTAAGAACAATCAACTCGAAGTCTTGCTCGCGCATCCTGGCGGCCCATTCTTCGTTCGCAAGGACAACGGCGTATGGACAATCCCAAAGGGTGAAGTCGCGCCCGGAGAAGATCTGCTGACACGCGCCCAGATTGAATTCGAGGAAGAGATCGGTTTCCGTCCCGAAGGCGTTTTGGACTGGATTGCGCTTGGTTGGATTAGACAAAAAGGAGGCAAATTTGTGCATGCGTGGGCGTTTGAAGGCGATTTGCCGGAATCATTCGAGCCGAAATCGAATGTGTTCGAAATGGAATGGCCTCCGCATTCGGGAAAGCGCCAGATGTTTCCGGAGGTCGATCAGGCGCGGTTTTTCCCCGTAGAAATTGCAAGCCGCAAGCTCAAGTCGACACAAGTACCATTCATTGACCGCTTGAAGGACGCCCTCAAAGGCTGATCAGTCCCGGCTACACCGACCGTTCGAATTGCAGGCGACGATTCATGGTTATGAGACCCGCGCTTGGCAGTGAAAACCCGATCGACCCGCGCTCCTGGATGAAACGGCTCTCCAGCATTTGGAACGTCGAGAATATCAAAGTCGTCCGGCGCGTAATTGTCTCTGTGATCGGAGCAACTGTTTTGCTGATAGGCATCGCACTGCTCGTTCTGCCTGGCCCGGCATTCATCATCATTCCGATCGGCCTGGCTATTCTTGCCACCGAGTACGCGTGGGCACGGCGTTGGCTAAAAAAAGTTCGTCGAATGGCGAGTAATGTGATTTCCAGCCGCAGCGGCGAACGTCCAATACCCGAGGATTCCAGGGTTTAACTTTGCGTTGTGCGGCGCCTACGTTAATCAAAACTTGCTTCCAGGCATTGCGACCCGTAAACCCCCTACCAATGACAATTCACCAAAGCATGATTCGCCTCTCGATCCGTAAAAGAGAGGAATAAGGTGAGGCTTGTGCGGGGCGAGGAGGATCCCTTTATCGAACAACTCCCCAAGGCGCCGTCGTCTGCGCATTCTTCGGAACCTGCAGATGAAGTTTTCCTCGAAGGGCCGCGTTCGCGTTTAGAAGAATTTTTCACCCTGTTGAAAGTGATGCGCGATTTTCTGCGCGGATTTCGCACGCTCCATTTTGTCGGTCCATGCGTGACAGTGTTCGGCTCGGCCCGGATTAAGCCCGGCGATCCTCATTACGAGCTGACGCGAAAAATGGGCGCCGCAATTGCGCGGCTCGGTTTCACTGTCATAACCGGCGGTGGCCCTGGCATCATGGAAGCGGCAAACCGCGGCGCCAAAGAAGCCGGCGGCCGTTCCGTTGGGTGCACCATCGAACTACCCTCCGAGCAGCCGACAAACGTTTATCTCGATCGCTGTGTACGAATGCATTATTTCTTCGCCCGCAAAACGCTGCTGGTTAAGTACTCCTACGCGTTCGTTGTCATGCCGGGCGGCGCAGGCACGCTCGACGAGTTGTTCGAAGCGCTGACTCTGATTCAAACCGGCAAAATCAAAAATTTCCCAATCGTGATCATGGGAACTGATTATTGGAAGGAACTGCTCCATTTCATCGAAACAATGGCGCAGCGCGGAATGATCGCCGCCAAAGACCTAAGCCTGATCTATGCGACTGATTCAGTGGAAGAAGCCATCGCACACATTCGAAGCAAGGCCATCGAACCGTTCGGACTCAAACGAGTCGCGCGCCCCCGACGCGCTGTTCCTTTGCTCGGAGAACGCGGGTTGCCGAGGTGACGACGCGCTGGAAGCGCGGCGATGCAAGCTGCGACGGGCGCTTAAGGCTAACCTCTACTTAGTGATCGCCGCGAGGACGAGAAATGCGCAGCCAGCGAGTCCGAAAAGTAAACTAACAATCCAGAAGGGACGTTTTCTTGTAAGCGCGGAAATCGCAGCGATGGCAATCGCGATTTGAAACATGGTTACTCCGTGCGCGAATACTTCGTGCTTGTGAAAGTTTGATTTCGCGGAGGCCTCCTTGTGCTCGGCGTCCGCTTTGATCTCTTCCTGCTCTTTCTCATAACGATCACGCTTTGACTGGTCCGATTCGTTAGGCACGCCGGACAGCGACATTTTCGCATCGAGCACTGAAGCCTTGATGCTTTTGGCCTGGTAATAGTTCCATTGATCGGACGCCTCAATCTGGTTCATCATCGCCTCGTTTACGTGCTGTCCCGAAAGTAATCCCGCGATCGCCGCCAGCACTGCAAGGATGGCTGTGCTAAGCGCCACCCACGAAATCCAGGTAGCGCCGGTGTGTTCAGCGCTTTCCTTTACGTGTTCGTGCAAATGTTCGAGAGGAACTTCAGCTTCTTCCATGCAAAATCATAGTAATGCGATTCGCTGATTCAAGTCAGCATCGACAAGTGGCACGACCGCAGGTTTAATTCGGCAGCGAAAGCCACAATGAGCGACACTGCAACCACACCGCGGGTTTGTCAGATCTGCAGGAAACCGACATCACCAAACAGCGGAATGGTGGCAGAGCTCATCCGGCCATCCCTGCTCGAATTCATCAGGAAACGTCTCCCTGGCTTGGATAACAAAGGTTTTATTTGTTTGGATGATCTAGGCGAATTTCGCAAAAATTATGTGAAAGAAGTCCTGGAAGAAGAAATTGGTGAACTTTCAGCGCTCGACCAGGAAGTCATCGAGAGCCTGCAGCAGCATGAGATTCTTTCCAGTGACCTCAGCAAACAATTCGAGAGGAAACTCACATTCGGCGAGCGACTCTCCGATCATATCGCCGAGTTTGGCGGAAGTTGGAAATTTCTCATCACGTTTGGTGCGGTCCTCCTCATCTGGATCGTCATCAACGGCGTCCTCCTGGTGACGCATGCGTTCGATCCCTATCCATTCATTCTCCTCAATCTGATTCTCTCGTGCCTGGCTGCTGTGCAGGCGCCGATCATCATGATGAGCCAAAACCGCGCGGAAGCGCGAGACCGCTTGCGCGCAGAGAACGATTACAAAGTCAATTTGAAAGCCGAGCTCGAGATCCGGCACTTGCACGAAAAACTCGACCACCTTTTGCGACGCCAGTACAACCGTTTGTTCGAGATTCAACAAATCCAGATCGAATTGCTGGAAGAAATTGGCCACAAGCGAAAAGGGGGATGTTAAGGAGTGGCTTCAGAGTCATCATTTTGAGTGCATAGCTGCAAAGGGCGCTCTGGTTATTCGCCTTTCGCAGACTTGATTTTTGCCCCACTTCACTTGGATTACAGTGTGGGTGTTCATGATTGGGCTTCGCGAAGTACGTTGCGTATGGGCGCACAAGAGGGCGCAGTCGCGTTTGCAACGACGCACTGGAGCGTAGTGCTCGAGGCCCAGAGCCAGTCGCCAGCGGCGCGGGATATCTACCAATGATAAGTAGAGCGTGATGTTAGCACCATGAAAACGAAACAGAACCCATCTGCCTTTTCTTATCTTCATATCTTAATTGGTTTGGTTGGTGTTGGCGTTCTCCTGGCGGCCTTTGCCGGTTATGCTGGAGTTCGAACCCGCACTGGCAACACGCCAAGACAACCGATCCCTTCAAGCCACCTTCCGCAGGGAAACGTTACCGAGGCGTGGGTTCGTCGGATCGACGGCCCGGTTCATGGAAATGACCATGCGCATGATGTAGGTATCGATTCCGCAGGCAACGTTCTAGTCACTGGTTGGATCGAAACCGCTACCGGTAATGAGGACTGTCACACCGTAAAGTATTCCCCACAGGGCGACCTACTTTGGGAAGATACCTATGCGGGATCTGCCACCGGGGTGGATTATGGTTATGCGCTCACAGTTGATCAGAACGGCAACGCCTATGTCGCAGGCTTCGGCAACGGCGATAATCCTGCGACGTTTGATATCTTCGTTTTGAAATATGACGCCGACGGAAACCGTGTGTGGACTGAACGCTGGACCAGCCCAATCGCCAATTACAGCGCCTATGCCTATTCAATCGCTGTAGACAATCAGGGCAATGTCTTCACCACCGGCTTCGAGAGCGATGGGTTTACCGATGGCGAATTCATCACATTGAAATTCAATTCCGCCGGCGTCTTGCAATGGGCGATGCCCTACAACGGCTCAACCAGCTCCATCGATTACGCGAATTGTATTGTCGTTGATAGCGACGGGAATTCCTACATCGCCGGCTGGAGCGGCGGTGCGAACAACCTGCACGATATGACTACGATCAAATACGACCCGGATGGAAACGAGCTCTGGGTCAAACGATACAACGGCAGCGCAAACGACAATGATTATGCTTACTGGCTGGCGCTAGATCCCTCGGGAAACGTGTATGTCGCCGGCCAAAGCGTGGAAACCGGCTCTGATAACGATATCACTACAATCAAATATTCTCCGAATGGTGATGAGCTTTGGATTAGGCATTACGATGGTCCAGCTGATGGTTACGACGCCGGTCAAGCCATCGCCGTAGATAGCGCCGGGAACGCCTACATCACAGGCAATTACACTACCGACACCGGTTTGGAGTGCGTTACTCTCAAATATTCTACGACTGGAGATCTACTCTGGGACGCTCCGTTCAGCGGACCCGACAACGATGGCGTATTGATCTCGATCGCTCTGGATGACATCGCAAACGTTTACGTAAGCGGTTTCGTCTTCAGTGGTGCCGCCACCGACTTTGTCACAATCAAGTATGACACAAACGGTGTGGAACAGTGGGGTCAACTGTATAACGCACCGGGAAACAGTTATGACGGCACATATGCCATCGCTGTCGACAATAACCGCAACGTCGTAGTTGCGGGCTATAGCACGGGCAGTGGAACAGATTACGACTACACAACAATCAAATACTCCCAATCGGGAGCGCCCACACCTACACCGACAGCTACTCCCACGGTGACGGCTACGCCAACGCCAATAACTCCGACACCGACCCCACCTGTCACGCCGACACCAACGGCAACACCGCGACCTGTTCCCACACCAAGGCCGCGCCCGACTCCGCGACCTCGCCCTTAGGAGCTTTATGGCCCCATTCAAGGTTAAAGAATTACTTGCTGACCCAAAAATGATTGACCGAGCTGGCAAAAACAACACCCGCCGTCATTCGCCTTTAGGCTACGGCGCGGTAGGTTGGACTGCTGTCATTTTCGCTCTTTCAGTTTTACCGGCTATCCCGCCGTTGCCGCGTGCGTTTGGTCAACCGGGCATCGCGGATTACAACCAACGCAATCGAAGCCAGTCAGAACTGCTTCCCTATGACATGCGGCCCAAGGCTTCCCCGTCGCAGCTTTCCAGGGGATTCCATAACTCCAAAGAGTTGCTACGTGGTACTGAGCCAGCTCGAGGTTCCAATGTTCATCGACCGCGCACACGTCAGCCTTCGGGGATCTGTCCCCCGACTATCACCCAATCAACAAGCCAGGCCATTGTCACAGGATCAGTGGCGTGCAGCGAACCCGCCGTTCGCACCTTGGAAAACCATTACTGGCGCGCGTTTGATATGGCGACGTTTACCGGTGGCCAGGCATACAACATCACGTCCGTCGAGTTCGGCATCGAGCAAGCTTCGGCGTTTGAAGGCACGCAACCAATCACGGTTAATCTCTATGTGAACAACGGGACTCCGTTCCCTGGCGGCGACTGGCAATCAAATCTACTGGCCACTTCGGGAGAGCTCAGTATTCCTGATCAGGAAGGCACAATCTTCAATGTGCCAATCACCGCCACAGTCCCGGCCGGGACGCTCGAACTGGTTATGGAAGTAATGGCGCCGGATACGGGACGGAATCTCACCTTCTTTATTATCGGTTCCAATCCGGATCCGGAGACCGGGCCAAGCTACCTCAGCGCGCCAGATTGCGGCAACCCGGACCCGGTGGCCACGCGGTGCATTGGTTTCCCCGATATGCACTACGTGTTTAACGTCAATGGCAGCTGTGCGGGCGGTGATGCTACACCTACGCCGACGCCAACAGCAACGCCGTCCTGTCCACCAACAGTGATAACTGGAAGCATCGATAACAGCGATCCCACACAAAATGATCGCCTCAACCGCGGGGTCATCTCGGGTTGCTGCGGCACCACCTATCCCTGCCAAATCTTTGGCGATGGTCAGCTGCACCATTACGATGCCTATACATTTACAAACGCGAGTGGCTCCACCCAATGCGTGACAGTCGGTATCGACACCGATTGTCAGGGTAGTAATTTCATTTTTACAGCTGCATATCTTGGAACGTTCGATCCAGATAACATCTGTACGAGCTGGATAGCAGATGAAGGGCAAAGCCCAATTCCAGGCAATGCGACGCCGTTTTCATTTAACATCGAAGCCGGCCTGACCTTCGTGCTGGTAGTAAGCGAAGTCAGCGCCAATGCGGGTTGTCCTTTCTATACAATGACTGTGTCCGGGTTATGCGGAGGCGTAACAACACCAACTCCAACCCCAAGTGCTACGCCGACGGCAAGTGCCACCCAGACACCAACACCAACTCCGACACCAACTGCCACAGCAAGACCTATTCCGACGCCAAGGCCGCATCCAACTCCAAGGATCCGCCCAACGCCTGCAACCCCTTAGAAGGCCGCTGGATGTGTTAGGTGTCGGAAGGGCTGGCACTATCAGTTTAGAAATAACGAACCAGGGATTATCTGAACTCGCTTATGAAACGATCTACCAACTTTCCCTCCTACACCGCGGCTTCACCCAACACCGAGGCGTCATCTGACTCCACCGCCTCTTCCTACACCGCTCCCGCGGCCACTGGGTTAAATATTATGATACGAGGATCTCTAAACTCCGGAATAAAGAATGAAAAGTTATTTGGCTCGGCTATTGGCGAACCATTTTCCAGCAATTGGATTTCTTCTCGTCGCGCGAGCTAATGCGCCCTGAAATTAGAAAATTTGATTTGCTAAACGTTGTCGCTACCAATATGGGACACTGCGCGCGTTTGCGCGGTCTGGGAATTTAATCGGAGGTCACGTATGTCTGGAATCAGGGTAATTCAGGTCGCAATCTTCTTTTTCTTCTTTTCGGGTTTAAGCGTTTTTGGGCAATGGTCTCCAGTTGATTCAGGGACGACTAGCATCCTCAACGGCGCAGTTCTCCTTGATTCTGGAACGGGTTTTGTCGTGGGAGATACGGGCACGATTCTGAAGAGCACCGACGCCGGAGCGACCTGGGCGCCGCTTACATCGGGAACAAGCATGCCGCTGCACGGCGTTTATTTTCTTGATCCCAATGAAGGAGTCGCTGTCGGCGACAGCGGCACAATTCTTCGCACGACCGATGGAGGGACCTCCTGGCAAAGCGTTTCCAGTGGTGTGGTGGACACTCTTAGATCAGTTTCGTTTAACGGGACAAACGGAATCTGCGGAGGGGACTCGCAAGATATTCTTTACTCAACCGACTCAGGAGCATCGTGGCAGATCAGCCAGAGTGGATTCTTCGGCGGCGGATTCCCGGGCGCTCAGATGCTGAGTGCGACCACTGGGTTTGTAGCGGGACAGAATTCGATTTTTCAAGCGATGGTTGGCACTACTACGGATGGCGGCGCTAGTTGGGCTTTTCAGCCTTTTTACTTCGACGGCAACGAGGGCGGCGCTAATGATGTGTTTTTCTTAGACCAAAACACCGGTCTCGTCTCAGGGAGTGTTTTCGATGGGAGAGGCGCAATTGCAAGAACGACCGATGCAGGGACGAATTGGTCGACGCTATTCTTTGATCAGGCGATAGAAGGCCTGGCTTTCCCAACAACGGCCAGCGGGTTTGCCGTTGGCGCAGTCGGCCGAATCCTGCACAGCACCGATACCGGAACTACGTGGACTGATCAAACAAGCGGAAGCACTGCAAACCTACATGATGTTTCGTTCGCCAGCGATGCATTGACGGGCATCGCAGTCGGCGATGGCGGTGTCATTCTTCGGACGACAAGTGGCGGTGAGCCATCGCCGACACCAAGTCCGACACCGACTCCAACGATTACACCGACGCCAAGTGTGACCCCATCAGTCACTCCAAGGCCTACGCCAACGCCACGCTCTCGTCCAACCCCAAGACCTCGCCCCACTCCACCGAATTAAGCCAGGGATAGTTTTTGTTATGGACACGTACGAAGGTGGAACGGGTTATCCTCAACGCGTTGCCAATGTGCGGCTGACAGTTACCCAGTCTTCAGCGAATCCCCTCGCCATCAACTTCGAAGAAGCCGACCCACTGATTCCCGTTAAAACGTGAAATGAAAAATCGAAGTGATGAAAAATAAAATCAGTCAGTCCGCCTTTCTTAACCTGCGCGTTTCGATCGGCTTGTTTGCCGTGTTACTTGCCGTCTCTGTTGCGCTCATTGTCTCGGGTGCCAACTTGAAAGGGTCCGCTGAGACAACCCGCTCAACCGGTTTGTTGCCGACAGCACCTGCTACGGCCAATGCGCAGTCATCGTCACATGATGTGGCGCTCAGAGATAATCCCCAGCGGTATCTGGACCAAAAGGGGAATCGCGCCACCAGCTTCAAGCCCGCGCCTGTTGTGCGCGCAAAACATCTCGGAGGTCCTACCGGAGTAGCCGCTTGGACCTCACTCGGCCCTCCGGGTGGTGATGTTTTCGATGTCTCGGTCTCCACGGTAGACTCCAATATCGCACTCGCAGGTCTGGCGCCAGGCGGCAGCTTCGGAGGTACGCTTTACCGTTCTAGCGACGGCGGTAGCAACTGGTCGGACGTGCCAGCTCTGGATGGCACCAGTGTTTTCGATATCGAGTTCTCTCCCGACGGGATCAGCTACCTGGGTACGCAGGACAGTGTCCGGAAGAGCACAGACGGCGGACTTACCTGGGTAACCCTGAACCTTGGAATCGGTGTTAACGACCAGGTATTCGATGTGGCGATCGATCCTTCCAATCCTTCAATCCTCTGGATAGGTGTCGCGGATGCGTCCGGCGCACAACCGGTTAATGTCATGCGTTCGACAGACGGCGGCGCTACATGGGGAAATCGCACGCCACCACTCGCAGCGCCGATATCAGGTCGGGCAATCGCAGTCGATCCTAACGATTCAAACACGGTGATTGCCGTTTTTGGTGGCGACTTCGGAGGCGGCGAGGCATGGGTCACCACTGACGGGGGAGACTCGTGGATGGATCGTTCAGCAGGTCTTCCTGGCAATCCTTTGAACGCGGTGGTTTATGATGGCACACGTTTGCTCGTTGGCGGTGGGTTGCTATTTGGTTCGCAGTTTGTAGGCCTGTATGAGTCGCCTGACTTAGGTGTTACATGGACTCCGCTTCATGATGGAACCTGGCCGATTCTGGTAGTCGAGGACATCGCTGTGGATCCCAATGACACAGCAACAATTTTTGCCGCTATAGATGGCGGCGGGGTTAACCGAACCACGGACGGCGGCGCTACATGGCAAATCGGTGTTGGCGGGACCGGGGCGTTGGCCGGACGCTCGATTCGGTTTCGACCTGGCAACTCACAAGAACTGTTCCTTGGTACCAGTTCGCTCGCAGTGTTTCGTTCTACAGACGGTGGCGATACCTTTGTCCAGTCCTCGCAAGGAATTTCCGAACTGGATCTCTTCTCGATTGACGCCAATTCGCTAGCGCCGAGCGACGTCGCCGTTGCATTCCAGGGTGCCAATAACGGTGGTGTGTTTTCTTCTACCGACGCTGGCGTCACCTGGCTACTCGAATCGGCACCACCAACGCGTTACAGCGCAGTGCGCTTTGCTCCCGACGGCACCCTCTATGCAATTTCCAGCGGGCCTTCGACTGTAGCCCAAGAAGGGTTATACCGACGCGAAGATAACGGGAGCTGGACTCCACTAGGTCCGGACCAGGGTCCTTTGTTTGAGTCGGATCTCGATACGATGCGCTTCAGCGTCAACAACTCCAATCTCATTCTGCTCGGCGGCGCCGACTTCGGAGTGGCAGGTTTCGAGGGTACCATCTGGCGCAGCACTGACGCCGGGGAAAGCTGGACGAAGGTTTATGAGCTCGGCGATTTCCACAGGATAACTGACATTGAAATTATCGAGGACGGCACAGATCAGAACATGGTTGCGGCTTGGAACAGCGAGTCGGGGGATAACATAGGCGGTGCGCTGCGCTCGACCGATGGTGGCGCATCCTGGTTTGACTCGTCTAGCGGCCTTCCGGCGTTCTTCCGAGGTCCGAGATTGTGCGCCTCACCTAGTAATCCTCAGACTCTTCTCATATCCGGCTGGCTTAGCTTCCAGTCCGCCGGTCTCTTCCGCACTACTGACAGTGGTGCGACGTGGACTTCCACGGGCTGGACAGGAAACCAAACCGTCGGTGACGTTGCCTGTCATCCGAATGATGATCAGACGCTCTTTGTCACGCAATTAAGCGGCGGAGATGCTGTTCTCCGTTCGCAGGACGGAGGCGCTACATTTTTGCCTTTCGCAAACGGCCTCGAGAATGCTGTCGCTCCCAGGGAACTTGCGTTTGCCGGGGATTTCCGACTGCTATTGGCTAGTGCCAAGGGGAGCTATGCAACGGATCTGACGGCATCGACACCAACTCCTACACCCACAGTAACGCCCAGTTCGACTCC
>Ga0114129_10015639_pt1 | contig 10790 bp, 8 predicted proteins | sample RhiMetdeltSRZDD1_FD_80071 | JGI IMG/M metagenome (GOLD analysis project Ga0114129, IMG submission 80071) | Populus rhizosphere microbial communities from Tennessee, USA - Rhizosphere MetaG P. deltoides SRZDD1 (version 2) (version 2) | ecosystem: Host-associated > Plants > Roots > Rhizosphere >... | reverse complement strand
CTGGTGGCCGACGACTTCGATCGACGAGGATTGGGAGAAAGTGCGGGAGCTTCTGAGCGCGCGTATGGCAAGCTCGCTGCGCCACAACTACTACGATTACAAACGCGGCGGTCTCAAAGAAGATGAGTTGCCTGTTCCCGTGGAATTGGCGCGTCGCATCGCCGAAGAATACAATTTTCTCGAGCACGCCACCGCGGAAGCACACCACGGCAAACTGTTAGACCAGGTACCGGACAAAGTATTTAAACGGGTCCTGGCAGGGTCACCGAAAGAGGTCGCGGCAATCATACGACAAACTCTCGACTCTTACCCCGAAATACAGGAAGTGGTCCTGCACATCCCCGTCGGGACGAAGCGCCTGGGCGCCGCGGATGTGATCAGGAACTTCGCCACGAAAGTAAAACCGCTGCTCAATTAGAAGCTTGTTCGGTCGCGGGAACGATTCTGTTACATCAACAAAGAAATGGCGAGCACGGTGCTCGCCATTTCTTTTACAGTGGAAAAACTGAAGGAAAAGATTGGGCTCGGTAACGCCTGAAGCCTGTGCTACGCGCTTGCTCCCGCCATAACCCGAGTATTGACCAGATCCTCCATACCGTGTCCGCCATCGATTAGGTTCCAGCTCACCATCCACTCGTAAGTCCTCAAGAGCTGGTCCTGTGGAATCGGTGTCCCGGGTTTCAGGAACAAAATGCGGTTGAGATCGAAGTCGTCGATGCTCAGCGCCTGCACCTCCGGGGATTTGTCCAGCTCGATAAAATAATGGAGGTAAGCTTTCTTATTAGCGTTGATTCTACGAACAGCCTCCGTCAGCGCACGATTGATGGCGGCGTACGCCTCCGCGTCTATGTCCGGCGTCGCCGTGTCCGTGCCGTTGTAGAAACCCTGAAGAATGATGCGGCAGCCGTTCTTCTCGGCGACCGTAATCCAGGGCTCTCGTGCGCTGCACGCGTCAACCGTACCGTCCATGATCGAGCGGTAACGCTCGGACGGGTGACCGCTGCTCACTAGCTTGATCATCTCACGCGGCACAAACCCCTCCACCAATTGCAACGTCAAATAATGCGTGCCGCCATGAAAGGGCACTGCAATCGTCTTGTTGGCGAGCTGCTGGGGCGTATAAATATCCGACCACGGCGGCACTACGATAGCTCCGCACACAACCGATGCGCGCCTCCCCAGTTGCCGCGCTCCCACCTCGGTATCTTGCGAGCGCCGGTAGTTTCCCCATTCACATGCATTGAAAATATTCGCGCAGCCGCGCTCCATGGCTTCCGCGTGGCCGGCGTTGGACTTCACCTGGTTCCAGTCGGTAATGTTAACGTTAGTCTTCTTCCCGCCGCCATGCGGTATCAGTTCGGCGTCCAGGCCCTCCTTAGCGAATAGCCCTTCATCCACGGCGACGATCCAGTCCAACCCGTTGTATGGATTGGGCCGCTCCATTCTGATTTTCGGGTACGCCATATTCACCTCCTGAAATGTTGGGAGAAACCCTGTGCCGCGACTCAAGCCGATGCCATGACCTGGGTATTGATGAGATCGTCTACACCGTGCCCGGCGTCGATCAAATTCCAGCTCACCATCCAGTTATACGTCCTGTCGAGCTGATCCTGCGGAACCGGCTTTCCCGGCTCGATGAAGATAATGCGATTGAGCTTGAAGTCATCGATGCTTAGCGCCTTCACTTCCGCACCTTTTTCATTGTCGATGAAATAGTGCAGATATCCTCTCTTGTTTGCGTTGATTCGTCGCACAGCCTCGCTCAACGCGCGGTTGATTGCGGCATACGTGTCGGCGGTGATTTCGGGCGTTGCCGTGTCAGTCCCATTATAGTAGCTCTGCAGAATAATCCGGCAGCCGTTCTTCTCGGCCACTGTAATCCACGGCTCGCGTACGCTGCAAGCATCCACCGTGCCGTTCATCATGGCGCGGTAGCGCTCGGAAGGCCGGCCACTGCTCACCACCTTGATCATCTCACGCGGCACAAAGCCCTCCAGCAATTGCAACGTTAAGTAATGGGTGCCGGCATGGAATGGAACGGCAATGGTCTTATTGGCGAGCTGTTGAGGCGTGTAGATGTCCGACGAGGGGGGCACTGCAATAGCGCCACAAACCACGGACGCGCGTCTGCCAACTTGCCGGACACCGACCTCCGTGTCTTGTGATCGCCGGTAGTTTCCCCACTCGCAGGCGTTGAACATATTCGCGCATCCGCGTTCAACGGCTTCGGCGTGGCCGGCGTTCGATTTGACCTGGTTCCAATCCGTGATGTTGACGTTTGTCTCTTTTGGGCCGCCATGGGCTACCAGTTCGACGTCGAGTCCTTCGCTAGCGAACAAACCCTCGTCCATGGCAACGATCCAGTCCAACCCATTATAAGGGTTTGGCTTTTCCATCTTGATTTTTGGGTAGGCCATGACAGTCCTCCTTGGATGTTTGTTGACGGCTCTAGATAACGCGCTATCGAGTAAATTGTCAAGCATTCGTCGCCGCCTTGGGTGCCGTGAGGTGTTCCACATGTTTGAACGGCATGCTGAAAAAGAAGCCGGAAAAAAATAAGCGTTGCCAATACCTTGTGAATTTTATTTGGTTTGGCGGTTGTCGCTGCGCTGGCCGCGGTGATTTTGACCAAGCTTCATTTGACATCGACAGCACCGTGTGTTCAAAAAGCGAGGCCAAGCTAAATCGGGAAGGAAGTTGTATGAGCGACCAAGCGATGACGCGGTTCCTTAACGGAGTCTGTCGGGAAGAAGGCTTGCGCGACGATTTCATCTACTACATGGACTTTGAAGACTATAGGTCTTTCCCCGACCCTTTTCCTCGCACTACTTTCACGGTTAAGGAGATTCAAGAGACCCTTTTCCGTTATCCCAACCCGGAAAAACCCGAAGAACTTTTTCGTTGGGATATTCATGGCAGGCTTCTCGCTCCCGCCCATGCATCGATCCCGGGGGTGGCCGTGGTTATCGTCCATGGGGGCGCGGCTAATGAGTGCGAGTTTCTTTTTACGCCTGATGGACCGGAGGAATTTCCCGACCTTACCAAAGTCGCTCCTGCCTCTGCCCGAGTTGGCGTGGCCCAGCACATGGCTTCCCTTGGTTTAACAGTTCTAACTCTCTCTTTGCCCGGTCACTATAGCCACAGGGCTTGGCCACCCATTCCCGTACGCCGTCCCGAGTTTGTGATCGGCGAAATTCCTGATGATAGGGAACTGAACAACCGTCTTGCCGTTTATACTTTCCGCATGTGCCTCGAAGCAATTAAGCTCGTGATCGAGCGGCACTTGCCAACGCATAAACTTTATATCTGGGGACACTCTACGGGTGGGGAGTACTTCTATCTGATGGAACAATACGGACTCAAGAACCAACTCATCGGCGGCTTGGGCTTCGGTACCGGCATGCCCGCGAGAGTCCTCAAAGAATGGCATGCGGCGATGGGCGAGACAGAACCTTCCGAAGAATACAAGCATCGTCGGGCGATCGCTGGGCTAAGCCGAAGGACCCCGGAAGGATACACAAAGAGCGGCTACGTCGGCCCGAACCAGCCTTGGGGACCTGCCACGAAGTGGTTTGAATTGGAAGCGCATCGGCGGCCGATGTTCAAGCCCTTTCTCCAATCGATCGAGCACAATGCCGTGGAAACGCTGTGCGACGACGTACAAAGGGCGTCCGCTCTTCCCGCTGACGAGCTCTTCATCACCATGAGAACCGATCTTACTCGCCTGCATGGTAAGAAGATGCTCTATTTTGTCGGCGAACTCGACGAAGGACACTGGATCGAGGGCGGAGAAAAAGGATTGGAATACCGCCGGGAGGTTTTTGCGTTGCGGCGCTTTGCCGAATACGCGGACCAAGTCAGGCTCGTTGTCATCCCCATGCTTACCCATTACGGCCATGTCGAATCGCACAATGAGCGCCTGGCCAACCTGATGGTGACGGGATTGGGGGAATATTTTCCCCGCGCTTAAATCATGCTCGTGTGGGCCGGGGGGATTCAGGCCTACTTCTAAGGAGTGATGATGGCACAGAACTCTCCTTTCAGATTGCTCTTTATCTTGTTGCTAGGATCGCTTACCGGCGCGTTAACCGCCTTTGCAGCTTCCATCCCCCCCGAATCACAAAAAAAAGCAGCCGCGACGACGGATTATACGTTCATAAAGAACCGTGCGGAGATTTTAGCCAAGGCAAAGCAGGAAGGCGCGCTTCGCGTACTGGCTGAAATGCAGCCGCCGAACATCAAGGCCTCAACGGCGGCGTTCATGAACAAGTACCCTTTCATTAAACTCCACATCGAGCAGATTACGGGAACGGACTCTGCTCAACGCAATGTCCTCGAGATCAAGAGCGGCGCCGCCAAAAAATGGGATATCATCCATTTGTCCACCGATTTCTATAACGAGTATCTCCCGTACCTTTGGAAGATCGATCTTCTCGGGATGGCCAAGCAGGGCGTTCTGCAAATACCCGGTCCCATGATCGACCCGAAAAACAGAAACGTGGTCTCTTTCTTCACTCGCTTCCAAGTCACGGCGTACAATCCGAAATTCCTTCGCTCGGAGCTATTGCCGAAAACCTGGGAAGACCTCCTTAAACCCGAGCTGAAGGGCAGAAAGTTCGCCGCCGACATTCGACCCACCGAAATCGCTGGGCTCGTGCCACTCTGGGGATTGGAGAGAACCGTGGAATTTGCACGGAAACTGGCGGCCCAACAACCCATATGGGTGCGCGGCGGTAGTCGAACGTTGACCTCCATCATTGCCGGAGAAGTCCCAATGATGATTGGTCCTAACTTTGGCAGCGTCAAAAGGGCCCAGCGCAAGGATCCTGCGGGGAACTTGCAGTACGTCATTGTCGAACCCGTCCCGGTCAGATTGACTTTGGAAGAAGCGATTCAGATCAGCGCTGCGAACCGGCATGCCGCCCTTCTCTGGTTGGAATGGATGGCAAGTCCCGAGGCGCAGAGACTCACGGATGAGCATGAGCCGTTTGATTCCTCCGTCTACGTGCGGGGCGGCGCTGTCGAACAAGAGTTACGGGGCAGACAACTATCCGAAGTGGGTTGGGAGCATCACCAGACCATGGACCAATGGCAGGCGAAAATATTCGAGGCTTACGGATTTCCAAAGTTGGATCAAACAAAGTAAAGGGGACCGTCTCATGAATGATCTGCCGTTAGTAAAAGTCGTCGCGACGGGCGGGACAATCGCCAACACGCCGTCCGGCAGGCTCCACGCGCGTGAAGTAGCCGAGGCGATTCCCGAGCTCAAACAGGTCGCCAGGCTCGAGGTCGAAGAGGTCGTACGCGTCGGCAGCCATAGCATGACAATCGAGAACTGGCTCACACTGGCCAAACGGATCAATGAGATTTGCGCACAAGAAAAAGAGGTGAAAGGCATCGTCGTAACGCACGGCACAAATTCATTGGAAGAAACCGGATACTTTTTGAACCTTACGATCAAGAGCGAAAAATCCGTGGCTCTGACCGCAGCGCAGCGCAAATTTACGACCCTAAGCTCGGACAGTCCAAAGAATTTTCTCCAAGCGGTCAGAGTGGCAGCGTGTGATGAGGCAGCAGGCAAAGGGGTGCTCATCGTGACCAACGATACCATCAATGCGGCACGCGAGGTCACGAAGACCATTAGCTCGCGTGTCGAGACCTACAGTAGCAGAGACATCGGTCTTCTCGGCTATGCCGACGACGACCAGATCATTTTTTATCGGGCGCCGCTAAAAAAGCACACGACGGCGTCGCCTTTTGACATCGGCAGTCTCGATCGGTTGCCGAGAGTGGACATCATTTATACGTACGTCGATGCGGATGGAATTTTGCCGGATGCCGCCGTTAATCAAGCCGGAGCAGAGGGTTTAGTAATCGCTGGATTTGCCTCCGGCTCGCCGACTCCGGTCATGGAAGAGAAATTAAAAGACCTTGCAGCGAAGGGAATCGCGGTGGTGTTGAGCCAGCGAGCTGGAATGGGGAGAGTGAAGCCCAACAGCAGGAGACCCCATCTCATCGCTGCGGACAATCTGACGCCGCAAAAGGCGAGAATACTATTGATGCTGGCGTTGACGAAGACAAAAGACGTTCAGCAATTGCAAGCGATCTTTCAGGAATTCTAACCGCGAGGAAAGTTCAACCCGGATTCCGTAGTTCAATCATCACAAGCGAAGCACAAGCATGGCGTAGCGAAGACACCCAACTCATCAGTTTCAAAGTCGTTTTGACTTTTTGCACCCAATGATCGGGAAAATTTCTAATGCTCATTCAAACACCGAGGATTGATGTTCACTCAGAGGCAGAGGCCCATTGGCTGCGCTACAGAATGCTTGCGCTTCGCGCTCTGAGGCGATGTAACTGCCGGAATCCGGGTTCAACGCAAGATTCTATTTCTTCATTTCCGCTCGGGGAAACCCGTAGGCCTGGACGACCTTTTCTTGGTACTCCTGCATTTTGGTAGAATGTTTCCACTCCACGAGGGAGATTTCTCTGCCGCGAACCAAGGTTTCCAAAGCCGAACCTTGGGTAAAAATGGAGGCTCCGAAAGGCTCGTACTGATCCGATATCTTTTGCCCGTCGGGTGATGATTGAAACTCCAGCCACAAGAGAGCGGCGTAGGGATTCGGTGCAGAGGAAAGAACTCCGTTCATGTTGCCGATCCGGGTTGGAACGGGCGCCACAATCTTGTAGCTCAAACTCTGCGCCGGATCCTTAAATCTGCGAAAACTGTCATAGTTGGCGCCGATGAAGAGCGCGTATTCGCCCGCCGCCATCGAGGCAATGGTCCTCGTCGCTCCGCGCACCCAAATCGGCTCCTGAGCCGCCAACTTGCGGGCAAAATCCAAAGTCTTCTCCAATCCCCAGGCGGGAACTAAAGCTGCGATCTCTGTGGGTCGGATGTCGGCCACGAATTTTCTTCCCTTAAACTCCGGCTTGAGAAAGTCCTCCCACGTGTTTGGAACCTTGTCCGCGGAAAGTAACTTATTATGATAGGCGACTATCTGTGCTGCGGCCGTATGCGCCACGATATTGCGATTCACGGGGTCTACCATCTTCGGCGGCGTCACTAGCACGCCGTGCTCGGCCATTCCCAAAATATCAATCTTCTTCATGTAAGGCAGATATTCGTTGTAGAAGTCCTGCGAGAGCAGAATCGCGTCCCAGTTCTGAACTCTGCCCGACTTTAGCTCGAGGATAAAGCGTCGCGCTGAATCGGTCCCGGTAATCTCCTCGACATAGAAATCAATAAAAGGATATTTACTTCGGAAAGCATTGGCCATCGCCTTTATGTTCGCAGGATCCAATCCAGCTAGTGCTCTGAGTTTTCCTTCTTTTTTGGCCCTGGCGAGAATCTCGTCATGATCGATCTCAAAGATAAATCCCCTGGTTTCAGCCTCTTGTTTGGCTCTAAGTAACCGCGGGTCTGCGGAAGCGGCTGCGCAATCCGCGGCAACGCCGCAAGATCCGAGGAATACGAAAAACATGAGAATTCTTAGGCGCCGTTCTGTCATGTCGCATCTCTCTGGGAAGAAAACACTCCTGCAATGGGTATTAAATTTTCCGAGCTCGACACCGGACTCACTGTGCCATGTAGATTTTGCTGATTTTCTGCGCGTTCTTTTGGCCTACTTCTTCTTTCTCATAGGTGTCCATGACCAAGAGATCGCCACCGACCCCAACCTGCTTTATCCGCTTCGCCAGAGACGAGTCTTCATCAGGCCATGCCAACCCGTCTCGCGTCAGTTGCTCGAACAATGGACGCCCCTGTGTGGAAAGCCAGGCCGCAAACAGACGAGCGAGGTTTCCGTGGGGAGCGCCTTTGGCGACAGCGAGATTCTTCGGGTTTACAACGACACCCGGCACTAGGATCCAATCGACAGGCGCTCCCTTGGCTTTGCTAAACTCGATATTGCCGACAGTACTAACTCCCAGAGTTGCTTCGCCAGACTCTAGCGTCGCTGCGACGCCGGGTGACCCCTTGACGACTATGGCCCGGTTGTCTTTTAGGCTTTTGGCGAGCTCCACTGCTTTTTTCTCACCCCAGGCAGGGAACACCGCAAGATAACTGAAGGGTGAGCCTGCGTTCGCGACAGCGATCCGCCCTGACCACTTAGGATTGGCCAGATCGGTCCATGCCTTTGGCAGTTCCTCTTTCTTGACGCGGTCTGTGCGGTAGCCAATAACGTAAACCAAGTGATACAATTCCAGCGCTTTGTTGCGGAACTGCGGTGCTAACTTTTCCACGCGTCTTTTGAGATCGGGAAATTCCTGGCCCAAAAGTTCAACCCAACCGAAGCTTTCCAGCAAATTTCGTTGAAACAGCCAATAAAGTGAAGACGGAGAAAACAGCATCACATCCCCGTCCGCTGCACGACCGGCTTGCGCCGAAACCATCAACCGATTGACCACATCCATGGCGCTGATGGGCAAGCCCTTGACGTCGACGTTAAGGCCAAAACGCGCGTTAAACGCCTTGCCAATCTCGAAGAGATCTTTATCTCCCGGCGTATTACTCCAATAGCGAATCTCACCCTTGCGCGAGCTGTCGAGTTCCCCAGCCTTTATCGCAGCCTCAATGATCCGTTGGCTCCCTGTCTCAGCGGCAGGGACTTCCGCCGGCGCCAGCATGACAATCAATCCCACCGTCGCAAAGGAAAAAAATATCCTTTTTATCATTCTCCTGCTCTGGGAAGAATAGGCAAGAATGTTGCTACTTCGCCGCTTCAGCGCTGGGAAAGCCATAGGCCTCAAAAACTTTGCTGATCCATTGATCGATAACTTGATAGTGCTCCCAGCTCAAAACGGAAAGCTTTTTTCCTCGAACCTCTTGTTCCACGGCGCCTCCCGGCACATACACCGAGGAGCCGAGGGGTTCATATTCATCGATGATCTTCTGGCCCTCGGGGCTCGCGAACCATTCCAGCAGCAAAAGCGCCGCGTGAGGATGCTGAGCGCTCGCCAACACCGCGAGCGGCATGGAAGCGCTCAAGGGAACGGGCTCGAGGACAACGTATTGCAGCATTCCGGTGCGATCCTTTAACTGCGACCGCCTTACCGAATGAAATCTCACGCCGATCATCATGGGTATCTCTCCCGCGATAATCGCAGCAAATGTTCTCGTTGCGCCCCGCACCCAAATCGGCTGCTGCTCTTTCACTTTGCGCGCAAAGTCTACGGTCCTTTTTAACCCCCACGCAGGCACAAGCTCAGCTATCTCTGTCGGACGCACGTCGGCGGCAAATTTTCTTCCCTTGAACTCAGGCCTGAGAAGATCGTCCCAGCTTTTCGGCACCTGACTCGGGGGAACGAGACTTTTATTGTACGCAACAACGGAAAACCGGCTCGAGAAAGACACTATATTGCGGTTTATCGAATCGATCATGGCCGCAGGAATTTTCAAAACGCCTTGTTCCGCCATACCTAAAATATCGATCTTCCATAAGTAGGGAAGATACTCACTGCGGAAGTCTTGCGTCGGCCCGACAGTATCCCATTCTTTGGCGGCTCCGCTCTTAAGCTCGAGGACAGTTCGTTGGGCCGCGTCCGACCCTGTCGTTTCTACGCCCACGACGTTGAGAAACGGATACTTCTTCATGAAAGCAGCCGTTGCGGCCTTGATCACCGGCGGCTCTATGTTTCCCAGGACGCGGAGGTCTCCCTCTTTCTTGGCCTTGGCCACTATCTCATCGTGGCTTGTGATAAAGGTATACCCCCTGGCTTCAGCGTCTTGCTTGGCTTTTTGCAGAGCCGGATTTGCGGCGGCACCGTAAGCAGTCGCAGCGGACAACCCGTAGGATAGTATTGCTATGAATGTGACCGTGAGGACATTCACACTGCACCTCCAAATTCTTTCACATTGATCCGATTACTTCTGAGCCTCCACTTTCGGGAAGCCTAAAGCCTCGACGATCTTGGCTTCCCATTGGGGCGCGATTTGCTCCTGCTCCCAAGACAAAGAAGAAAACTTCTTTCCTCGCAGCTCTTGCTCCACCGCGCTGCCCTTGACGTAGATAGCGGAGGCAAATGGCTCGAACTGGTCCAACTGTTTTTGGCCTTCCGGACTCGCGAGCCATTCAAGCCAAAGCAGCGCCGCGTGTTGGTTCTGCGCAGTGGCGAGAACCGCTTGCTGCTCGGTTAATCTCAAGGGGACAGGTTCCACGATGACGTACTGCAAGATACCGGCGGGGTCCTTTGACTGAGATCTTTTGACGGTGTGAACGTTCGGCCCAAACATCATCGGAATTTCGCCGGCAATGATGGCCGTCATCCCCCTGCTCCCGCCCCTGATCCAGATAGGTTGTTGCTGGGCCATCTTGCGAGCAAAATTCACGGTCTTCTCCAGACCCCAAGGGGCTGCCAGGTTTGCGAGTTCTTGCGGACGGATGTCGATGGCAAATTTCTTGCCTTTGAATTCCGGTTTCAGAAGATCTTCCCAACTTTTTGGAATCTGACTGGGAGGGACTAGATTCTTGCTGTAAGAGATGACCGGAAATCGACTGGAGAATCCCACTACGTTGCGCCTGATGGGATCGATCAGCGGGAGCGGGATCTGCAGGACACCTTGCTCGGACATCGCCACAATATCAAATTTCACCAGATAAGGATTGTACTCGTTGCCGAACTCGGGACTTAGCTGGACCAGATCCCATTCAGTGGGTCTGCCACTCTTGATTTCCAAGAGAAGCCGTTGCGCGGATTCGGTCCCCGTCCTCTCACCAATATAGAAGTTGATAAACGGATATTTTTTTGTGAACGCGGCCATCGCCGCCTTCGCTGTTTCACGTTCCATG
>Ga0114129_10015638_pt1 | contig 10791 bp, 6 predicted proteins | sample RhiMetdeltSRZDD1_FD_80071 | JGI IMG/M metagenome (GOLD analysis project Ga0114129, IMG submission 80071) | Populus rhizosphere microbial communities from Tennessee, USA - Rhizosphere MetaG P. deltoides SRZDD1 (version 2) (version 2) | ecosystem: Host-associated > Plants > Roots > Rhizosphere >... | reverse complement strand
GCGCGCAGACCGCGGAGGACCAGGCCAGAGAGGCCATCGAGCGACTGGAGGCCGTCCAACAGGAAGCGGAGCAGCTCAAACAAGCAGAGCAACTCGCCGCGGAGCAGGTCGAAGAGGCCGCGAACCGGGTCCGGGCCGCCCAGGACCGGGCAGGGCAAGCGGAGCTTCACGCGCAGGAGTTGGACGAGCAAGCCCTGCAGGCCAGCCAGCTCATCCAGATCGCCGAGGACCAGGCGCGCAAGGCCGACGAGCGCGCCCGGGCAGCCGAGGAGCAGGTGGAACAGCTCGCCCACAGCGCCCAGGCCGCCCAGGAGCAGCTCGGACAGCTCGCCCGTCGCGCCGAGGCCGCCGAGGAACATGTCCAGCAGGCCAACGAGCTCATCCAGGCCGCCGAGGATCAGGCGACGAAGGCCGACGCGCGGAGCCGGGCCGCCGAGGAACAGTCGAGGCAGGCCCAGGTGCGCATCCAGACCGCCGAAGAGCATGCCAGGCAGACGGCCGAGCTTCTCGAGGCGGCCGAGGGTGACGCGAACCAGGCCGAGGATCGAGTCAGGCAGGCAGAGATCCGAGTGGCGCACGCCGAGGCCCAGGTCGTCCAGGCCGACGAGCTCATCAAGAGGTCCGAGGACCGGGCCAAGCAGGCCGAGGGACGGGCGGAGGTCGCCGAGCAGCAGATCGGACCCCTGAGCGAGCGCCTCCAGGCCGCGGAGGAAGAGGTTTCACTCCGCACCCGGGCCGCCGACCAGCAGATCGGACAGTTGAGCGAGCGACTCCAGGCCGCGGAGGAAGAGGTCACGCGGCTCACCCAGGCCGCCGACGAGCAAGCCATGGCGGCCAACGAGCTCATCCAGGTCGCGGAGGACCAGGCCACCAAGGCCGAGGAGCGCGCCGCCACCGCGGAGCAGCAGATCGGACAGCTCAACCAACGGCTGCAGGCCGAGCAGACCGAGGCCTCGCGGCTCTCCGAACAGCTTCGGACCGAGCACGAAGAGGTCACGCGGCTCACCCAGGCCGCCGACGAGCAAGCCATGGCGGCCAACGAGCTGATCCAGGTCGCCGAGGACCAGGCCACCAAGGCCGAAGGGCGCGCTCGGGCGGCCGCCGAGCAGGTCACGCGGCTCACCCAGGCCGCCGACGAGCAAGCCATGGCGGCCAACGAGCTCATCCAGGTCGCGGAGGACCAGGCCACCAAGGCCGAGGAGCGCGCCGCCGCCGGGGAGCAGCAGATCGGACAGCTCAACCAGCGGCTCCAGGCCGAGCAGACCGAGGCCTCGCGGCTCTCCGAACAGCTTCGGACCGAGCACGAAGAGGTCGCTCGGCTCACCCACGCCGCCGACGAGCAGGCCATGGCGGCCAACGAGCTGATCCAGATCGCGGAGGACCAGGCCACCAAGGCCGACGAACGTGCGGGCGCCGCCGAGGAGCAGATCGGACAGCTCAACCAGCGGCTCCAGGCCGAGCAGGCCGAGGCCTCGCGGCTCTCCGAACAGCTTCGGACCGAGCAGGAAGAGGTCACGCGGCTCACCCAGGCCGCCGACGAGCAAGCCCTTCAAGCCAACGAGCTCATCCAGATGGCTGAGGATGAGGCGCGGAAGGCCGAGGGGCGCACCGCCGCCGCAGAGCAGCAGATCGGACAGCTCAACCAACGGCTCCAGGCAGCCGAGACCGAGGCCTCACGGCTCACCGAACAGCTTCGGACAGAGCAGGAAGAGGTCGCTCGGCTCACGCAGGCCGCCGACGAGCAAGCCATGGCGGCAAACGAGCTGATCCAGATCGCCGAGGACCAGGCCAGGAAGGCCGACGAACGTGCGGGCGCCGCCGAGGAGCAGATCGGTCAGCTCACCGAACAGCTCCGGGCCGAGCAGGAAGAGGTCGCTCGGCTCACGCAGGCTGGCGACGAGCAGGCCATGGTGGCCAATGAGCTGATCCAGGTCGCGGAGGGCCAGGCCAGGAAGGCCGACGAGCGGGCGGATTCAGCCGAGCAGCAGATCGGCCAGCTCACCGAGCGGCTTCGAGCCGCCGAGGAAGAGGTGGCTAGGCTCACGCAGGCCGGCGACGAGCAGGCCATGGTGGCCAACGAGCTGATCCAGGTGGCGGAGGGCCAGGCCAGGAAGGCCGACGAGCGGGCGGATTCAGCCGAGGAGCAGATCGGCCAGCTCACCGAGCGGCTTCGAGCCGCCGAGGAAGAGGTCGCTCGGCTCACGCAGTCCGCCGACGAGCAGGCCTTGCAGGCCAACGAGCTCATCCAGGCCGCGGAGAGCCAGACCAGGAGGGCCGACGAGCGGGCGGGCGTCGCCGAGGAGCAGATCGGCCAGCTCTCCGAACGCCTCCATGGTTCGGAAGAGGACGTCTCACGGCTCACCGAGCGGCTCCGGGCCGCAGAGGCCGATGTCTCACAACTCGGCCAGCGCCTGGAGGCCGAGGAAGAGGAGGCCAGAGCGGCCGCCGCCCGGCTGCTTGCGGCCGAGACCGAGGGCAAGCAGACCGAGGTCCGCGCACAGGCCGCCGAGGAGGAGTTGGTCCGGATCACCCAGCGCCTCCAAACAGCGGAGGAGCGAGCCCGCCAGGCTTCCGAGCGCATGCAGACCGCGAAGGGTGAGGCGCAGCAGGCGGATCTTCGGATGCGAGCCGCCGAGGACAAGGCCGAGGAGGCAACCAGAAAGATGCGGGTTGCGGAGGACGAGGCGAACCAGGCGACCGCTGCGGCGCTGGTCTCCGAGACCAAGGTGAAGCAGGCCGAGGTGCGCTCGCGAGCGGTGGAGGATCAGTCGGCCGAGACCGCCTCGAAGAACTCGGAGCTGCTCGAGCAGGTGCAACAGGCCCGTGGGGAGTTGGTCGGCGTCGAGGAGCGAGCGCGCCTGAGCGAGGAACGGTTCGTGGAGGCCAGCCAGAAGGTCGAGGTCCTCGAAGGGCAAGTCAAGGAGCTCAAGGTGCGACTGACCGTGGCCAAGACGGACCTTCCGATCGGCGCCGTGCCCAACAGCGAGCGAAGCGCCCTCAAGGACGCGTTGGCAACGGAGGTGCGCCGGCCGCTGAACTCGATCCTCGGCGTGAGCCTGGCGCTTCGGCACAACGATCCCGAGTCCCGTGACGGACAGGAGTTGGTGCGACAGCTCGGGACCACAGCGCGCAAGCTCGATCGCATGGTCAACGTGCTCCTGGAGATCGACAGGCTCGCCGACGGGACCCTGAGGCTGAATCGCCGCCGCACAGACCTTCAGGCTCTCGTGCGCCGAGTGGTCGAGGAATCGCCGGATATGGCGAACCGGACCGTCCACGTGGAGGCCGAAAAGGCCGTGGTGCCTGTCGACCCCTACATGGTCGAGGAGATGGTCGAGACGCTCCTGAGCAATGCGAGCGGGCGAACGTCGTCTGCAAGCCCGGTGTGGATCACCGTTTCGAGCGACCCCGAAGGCGCCGTCATCGCCGTCGACGATGCGAGCGAGGTTCCACAGGAGCTGCGCAAAGCCCTGACGGCCACACCAGAAGCGGAGAGGGGCGGTGCCGGCCGGGGCAGGGCATCCACCGGGCTGGCAGTGTTGCAACGCCTCGCGGAGGTGCACGCCGGCAGGGCGTGGGTCGAGGAGCGTGAGGGTGGTGGCGCCTCCTTCCGCCTGTTCCTGCCGGACGTGACGGAGATCGTCGCGGGAACCGGCCAGGCCGCCGACCACACATCGGCGGACGAGAACGTGGAGGAAACGGAGGCGAGCGAGGCGTAGTTCCCAGCACTTCGGGGCAAAACTCCTTGCTTCCGGACAAGAGCACGGTCATCGAGGGCAAAAGCACCCGCCACCTCACAGGGGGTGACCCGTCTCCGGCCGTGGCCCTTCGATGCTCAAATTCTGGCGCCATGCGGCCGATGGATAGGGCGAGGCGCATGGAACAGTCCTCACAGATCACCCGTGTCCTCGTGGTCGACGACCACGAGGTCTTCTCGGAGGCGCTCGAGGCGTTCCTCGGGCGCCAACCAGGCATCCGGGTGGTGGGCTCGGCGCGCGATGCCGATCAGGCGATGGCTCTCCTCGGGAAGGGGCCTCACGTCGTGCTGATGGATCTCGACATGCCGGGGATCGACGGGATCGAGACCACCCGGCGGATCCGGGACGCCGCGCCGGACGTGAAGGTGGTGCTGCTCACCGGCGTCGAGCGTCCCGACGCGATCGCGAAGGCGCTGTCGGCCGGCGCGTGCGGCTACGTGCCGAAATCTCGTGCGGTGGAAGAGGTGATGGAGGTCGTCCGTCGGGCGGCCGCCGGCGAGATCGTCGTGCCCGCGACCGACCCTGGACGGCTCGGGGGTCTGGGTGAGCATGGGCTGGCTCGCTTGACGCCCCGAGAGACACAGGTGCTTCGGGCCCTCGCGGCCGGCGAGACGGCAGCGAAGATCGCCGCGTCACTCGGCATCAGCAGGCTCACCGTCCAGAGCCACGTCAAGAGCATCCTCGCCAAGCTGGGTGTGCATTCGAAGATCGAAGCCATCACGCTGGCGTGGCGTGATGGCCTGGCCACGACCAACCGCTCCGGTCTGATGGCCACGGTGCGTTCGCCCGTTGAACGCACAAGCCCGTTCTCTGCTGATGCGCCGGCCAGGGTCCTCGTGGTCGAGGACCACCCATTGCTCTGCAGCATCATCAGGATCGCCTGTGAGCAGACACCCGGTCTGGAGATGTTGGGCGAGATCGACGACGGGTCATCCGCGCTGGAGGCGTGCAGGGAGCTCGCGCCGGACGTGATCCTGTTGGATCTCTCGCTCCCAGGCGAGCTCCAGGGGCTCGATCTGGCCCGAGCCATCCGCCGGGAAGGGCTCTCGGTGCGGATCCTCGTCCTGACCGCGCGAACCGACAAGGACGCCCTCCTCGAGAGCGTCGTCGCCGGGGTGGATGGGTACCTCGAGAAGACCTCCGGGGTACGGGCGATCGCCGAGGCACTGAGTCGAGTCGCCGGGGGCGAGCGCATCTTCACACAGGCCCAGATGCGAGGAGCCGTCGCCGAGTTCGGCCGCCGAGCACGGCAGGCAGGCGAGGAAGCAGGCGAACGTCCGAACCTGTCGGCGCGAGAGATCGAGGTCCTCCAGCATGCGGCTCGCGGTTACACGGTCGGCCAGATCGCGAGGCGCCTCCTGCTCTCGCCGAGGACGGTCGAGACGCATCTCAGCAACGCCTACCGCAAGCTGGGCGTCCGCAACCGCGTCCAGGCGCTGTCCCGTGCCAACGCGCTGGAGCTGATCCGGATCGACTGAGGGAACCGGTCGTCATCCTGTCGGCGGCGGACCCGCTGTTACGCTTCGACGATGCCCAAGGTCGCTTACCAGGGGGAACCCGGCGCCTACAGCGAGCGGGCGGTCAAGGTGATGTTCCCCGACTCCCAGACGCTGCCCTGCGAGACGATCCGCCTCACGTTCTCCCGGGTGACCAGCGGCGAGGCGGACCTCGGGGTGGTGCCGGTCGAGAACTCCCAGGCGGGCTCAGTGAACGAGACCTACGACCTGCTCCTGCGCTCGAGCCTGATCCAAGTGGTGGGGGAGGTCGTGCTGCGCGTCGACCACGCGCTGCTCGGTCTCCCCGGGGCGCGACTGGAGGGCGTGAGGCGCGCGTTCTCCCACTGGCAGGCGCTCGCGCAGTGCGAGGAGTTCCTGGCGACCCATCACATCGACCCCGTGCCGGTGCACGACACCGCCGGGGGTGCCCGGATGGTCGCCGAGTCCGGCCGCGTGGAGGACGCCGCGATCGCCAGCGTCGATGCCGGGACGAACCTCGGGCTGGCGGTACTGGCCGAGCACATCCAGACCTACCCGGACAACTTCACGAAGTTCGGTGTGGTTGGGACCTCGGACGCCGGGCTCGGGCCTCCGAACAAGACGTCGCTGGTCATGGCCGGCGACGACCGGCCCGGGTCGCTGTTCCGCGCGCTGAAGCCGTTCGCGGACCGGGGAGTGAACCTCACCAAGCTCGAGTCGCGCCCGCGGCGCGGGTCGCCGTTCGAATACGTGTTCTACATCGACCTGGACGGCTCGGCCGACGACGAGCGCGTGGTAGCGGCGCTGGACGAGGTGCGCCTGCACACCTCGATGCTGAAGGTCCTGGGCTCGTACCCGGCGTCGAAGGGCCCGGTCTGAGCCGCCGCCCCCGACACGCGGCCCGCACCCGAGCTCCGTTCGCGTTCGCCGGCGTGGCGCTGGTCGCCCTCCTGGCAAGCGTGGTCGCCTGGCGCCTGGAGCTCGGGCCGTTCGCGAACGCGCAGGGATCGCCGTCTGCAGACCCGGCCTCCTCGGCGCCGGCCTCCGCGAGCCCGGCCGCTCCGAGCCCGACGGAGGCCCCCTCGCCGACTCCCACCGCCGCGCCCAGCCCCGAGCCGGCCAACACGTCCTTCGAGGGCATCACAACGTTTCGAGGCAACCAGACCCGCACCTACTACGGGCGGGGCCCGGTCCCGCGGCACCCCCGACTGCTCTGGCGATACCCGGCCGAGGGGAGTCTGTGCTCGCTGTCGACCGATCTGGACGGCGAGCGCGAGTGGTGCGGCACCGGCTGGACCGGTCAGCCGAACGTCATCGTGGGCGAGCACGGCGGGATCGAGGTGCGGATCAACGCATACGACGGCGCGTACCACTTCCTGAACGGCCGCACCGGGGAGCCGCTGCGGCCGAAGCTCCAGACCGGCGACCTCGCCAAGGGTTCGGCCACCAGCGACCCCGACGGGTTCCCCCTGTACTACGCGGGGTCGCGGGACGACCTGTTCCGGGTGATCGCGCTCGACCGTCTCGAACCCACGGTGCTGTGGCAGCTGAACTCGCGTACCAGCGTCCCAAACCCGGTCTGGAACAGCGACTGGGACGGCGCGCCATTGGTGGTGGGGGACTACCTGCTCGAGGGCGGCGAGAACTCCTGGTTCTACGTGATCCGCCTGCACCGCGACTACGACGGGCAGGGACGGGTCACGGTGGATCCGAAGGTCGTGCTGAAGGTGCCCGGGTTCGACGAGGAGCTCCTGGACGCGCTGCCGGACACCGACGTCTCGATCGAGAACTCGGTCGCGTTCCGCGACGGCGTCGTTTACTTCGCGAACTCGGGCGGCCTCGTGCAGGGGTGGGACATCCGGCGGGTGCTCCGGGGCGGGTCCAGTGCGGAGCGCGTGTTCCGGTTCTGGACCGGCGACGACACCGACGCGAGCGTCGTGATCGACGAGGACGGCTTCCTCTACGTGGCGAGCGAGCTCGAGCGCAACACGGCGCGTTCGCGTGAGGTAGGGCAGCTGATGAAGCTCGACCCGGGCCGCCCGAACGATCCGCTCGTGTGGTCGTTCCCGATCACCGAACGGGGATCCGAGGGCTCGGGCGGCGCCTGGGCCACGCCGGCCCTGTACGGGCGGATGGTGTACATCGCGACCAACTACGGGGACTTGATCGGGCTCGACCGCCGGACGGGGACCGAGCGCTGGCGCATCCACCTGGCCGGCCCGACGTGGTCCTCACCCGTGCCGATCGACGACGTGCTGCTGCAGGGCGACTGCGGGGGCACGCTGCATGCGTTCGACATCGCGAAACCGTTCCGCGAGCCGCCCGAGCGCTGGTCGCTCTCGCTGGGCTCGTGCATCGAGTCCACCCCGTCGGTCTTCGACGACATGATCTGGGTGGGGACACGCGGTGGAGCGATCTACGGGATCGGCGACCACGAGCACTGACGCGGCCGGTCAGCCGAACGCGGCCGGTCAGCCGAACAGTTGGTCGAATCCCGGGAGCGAGCGGATCTCGGCCGTGCGCCACAGGACCAGCGCGACGCCGATCCCGACCATGACCATCACCCCGCCGATCGCGAGCGATCGACGCTGGCGCGCCACCGGCTGGTCGACGAGGTAGCCGATCACGAAGCCCGCGATCAGGCCCCCTACGTGCGCGCGCCAGTCGATCGCCTGGACACCGAGGGCGATAACCGCGTTCAGCACGATCACGGTCAGGGCCATCCGCAGGTTGGCCGCCCACATCGCCATGTGGCGCCGCTTGTAGGCGTACGCGATGAAGGCGCCGAACACCCCGGCGATGGCCCCCGACGCGCCGACAGCGAGCGTGTTGACGGGCCCGAACGCATAGGAGGCCACGCTCGCCAGGAACCCGGACACCATGAAGATGACGACCATCCATGTGCGCCCCAGGGCGCCCTCGACCGTCCGGCCGAACAGGTAGAAGAAGTACGCGTTGAGCGCGATATGCAGGATCCCGGCATGCAGGAACATCGCCGTGAACAGGCGCCAGAACTGACCGTTGGCCACGGCCAGGGGCTGCATCGCGCCGAGGTTGTACAGCGTCTTGGGGTCGGGGTTCAACAGCGCCTGCGGGCCGCCCACGATCACCTCGATCACGAACGGGATCGCGATCGCGACCAGCAGGGCGTTCGTGGCGGTGATGCCCCCAGGGAGCGCACGCCCCGGACCCTTTCGGAAGTCCCGGCGGGCCTCCTCGACGCACTCGGGGCACTGGTGGCCGACCGGCGCCGGGATCATGCAGTCGGGGCAGATCGGGCGCTCGCAACGGGTGCAGTGCACGCGGGTCGGCACGTTCGGGTGCCGGTAGCACACCTCGATCGTGGGCGCGGGCGGAGCCGGCACGTGGTCCTCGGCCATGGAACTCATCCTACGGGGCGTTCGCCCGAGCGCTCGGTTTCGGTTCGGCTCGTCAGGCCTTCATGGGCGGCAGCGCCTGGAGGTCGGCCGCGACCTCATGCTCGCTCCACATCGAGCTCCATCGATCCTGGATCCTGCCGTCGGCGCCGATCAGGAATAGCCAGGGCTCGGTCAGGTCCCCGTTGGGCATCTGGAGCCACTCCTTCGCGGCGTCGTTGAGGGTCATCGTGTCGTAGTCCTTCCAGATCTCGACGTGGATGAAGACCGCGCGGTCGTCGTAGCGGTGGGCGAGGTCCTGGACCATGTTCACCACCGGGCCGCAGAAGCGGCTGATGCAGAACACCGGGGTCGCGAACACCACCAGAGCCGGCCGGCCCTGGTCGATCGCCTGCGCGATCGTCGACTCGTGCAGCTCGGGGTCGGGGATCGTCCCGGTGTTGGCCGCGCGGGAGTCGATCGCGGCCTTCGGCACGCCCTTGGAGTCGACCGTCAGGGTGTCCGTCTTCATCGCCTCGTCGCCGGGCGCGGGGAGCTGCGGACGCTCCTGGACGGCGAACGAGGCCTGGGAGCGCTGCGTGCCCATGCCCTCGACGTCGGCGGTGACATCGGCGACCCAGAACCCGGGGGTGTCGAACACCACGTCCTCGGCCTCGTAAACGCCACGGCCTTCGTTCGGGTTCGTGACGACCGGGCCGCCCCCTTGGTCGGGCGTGCCGAACGTGGGGACGAACGTCGCAGTGGCGGTTGGGCCCGGTCGGGGCGAGGTCGCCTGTGCGGCGCTCCCGACCATCGAGAAAGACAGGTCGACGGTCCCGAAGCTCACCAGGTGGTTGTCGGGCGTGACCAGGCCGATCGCCACCCGCTGCGGGTCCCCGGCGTACAGGTCGACGCTGGCCATGATCGCGGCGATCTGCGCGTTCGAGCCGGTCGGCCCGGCGGGCGGAGGCTGGTCGTCGGACGAGCACGCGGCCGCGAGCAAGCCGAACACGAGGACCACGGCGGGAGCTCTGAGGCGCGACATGCGGCCATCTTCCCGCGAGGTGCGTGTTTGCGTCAGGTCCGCGGGTCAGCGCAGGCCGGCGTTCGAGTCGCCCGACGAGTTCGTCGAGCCCACGCGCAGGTTCGCGAAACGCCGGCAGCACGTCCGGTCAGGCGGGCTCGTGGAGCGCGCCCTCGAGCCGGAGCAGGAACTCCTTGCGCCACTCCTGGCCGCCGTACTTGCCCACTCCGCCGCCTGAGGGCACGACCCGGTGGCACGGCACGACGATCGGGATCGGGTTGTCGTGCAGCGCGTTGCCCGCGGCACGGGCGGCCCGGGGGCTCCCGGCGCGCCCGGCCACGTCCCGATACGTGGTTACCGAGCCGAACGGGATCGCGGCGGTCGCCTCCAGCACCCGGCGCGAGAACCCCTCGTGGGTGAGCGACCAGTCGAGCGGGGTTCGGAACGTCCGAACCCGCCCCTCGAAGTACGCGTCCAGCTGCCGGCGGGCGGGCTCGGTGCGCGTGGGGTCCTCCAGCACGCGGGGCGAGAGCGTCTCGGCGAGCTCCTCCAGCGTGTCGTCCGGGTCGCCGTCCAGGTACTCGAGTCGGACCAGTCCGACGCGGGTGCTCGCGACCAGGAGGCGCCCGATCGGCGAATCGACCACCGTGTACCCGACGTCCACAAGGCCCCGCGCGCGTGCCGCGGCCACCGTGCTGTCGGCCGCGCGTCGCGAGGCCTCCTCGAACCCGTCGTCCCAACCCGCCACGAGCTTCATGCGCCGACCTCCTGCATCGAGCGGAGCTTCTTGCGTCCCTCGTACGTGTTGGCGCGCGCCGCCTCCTCGGAGATCCCGAGCGCCTGCGCCACCTCCGCGTAGGGCAGGTCGAGCACGTACCGGTGGATCACCGCCGCCCGCTGCATCGGGGGAAGCGTTCGGACCGCCCGCCACAGCTGTGGGTCGCCGTCCGTCGGCTCGGGTGCCTCGCGTTCGGGCAGGCGCTCGACCGGGAGGGGCGTGCGACCCTCGACGCGCCAGTGGTCCAACGCCTTGCGCGTCGCGATCGTGAACAGCCAGCCCCGAAGGTTGCTCGCGTCGCGCAGCTTCGGGTAGGCCCGGAGCGCCGACAGGAAGGTCTCCTGGAAGCAGTCGTCCGCCGCCTGCCGGCCGACGGAGGCCACCAGGAAGCGGTAGACGT
>Ga0114129_10015637_pt1 | contig 10791 bp, 10 predicted proteins | sample RhiMetdeltSRZDD1_FD_80071 | JGI IMG/M metagenome (GOLD analysis project Ga0114129, IMG submission 80071) | Populus rhizosphere microbial communities from Tennessee, USA - Rhizosphere MetaG P. deltoides SRZDD1 (version 2) (version 2) | ecosystem: Host-associated > Plants > Roots > Rhizosphere >... | reverse complement strand
GTCTTGAAGCCGCATGCCGGACACCGCCAGACGGCATGCATCCGGTACATCTCGTTCCCGCAGCGTTCGCAGAGCGTCTTTTCGTCAGCCGGCCGCGTCGTAATGACCGGCGACACGAGCGGTTTGGGTGGGCGGGGCGGCGGCGCGTCGGGCATGGCGGCGATTATCGCACGCGAAAAGTTAGCGCGACTGTAGCACGCGCTAAGCCCCGGAGTGGCTTGAAGATATACACAAGCTCATCCATGTAAACTGGTGTAGTATGTAGGAATTCAAAACGTCTGGCACCTATGTGTATTGACACATTGCGCGGTTTTCATACATTCTCATGGCTATGAGTCTGAAACGTAAAAAGCGCGTGCTCGCGATAGACGACGAGCCGGCGATGACCGAGTGGCTCAAGATCCTGCTCGAGCATGCCGGGTACGATGTGCGCACCGCGCTTATCGGGACGCGCGGCGAAGAGTTGTTCAAGACGTGGCGTCCCGACGCGGTCATCACCGACATGATGCTGCCGGACGTCGACGGCATCGAGCTCGTCCGCAAATTCAAGCAGCTGGATACCGAGGCCGAAGTCATCGTGATTACGGGGCAGGGGAACATTCCGCGGTCGGTCGAAGCCGTGAAGGCCGGCGCGTTCGACTTCCTCGAGAAACCGGTGGACGCCGAACGGCTCCTCGACAAACTCGAAAAAGCCATCAAACAGAAAACCTTGATCGACGAAAACGAGCAGCTCAAACAGAAACTGCAGGATCGCTACAAGTTTCAGAACGTCATCGGCAAGAGCAAGAAGATGCAGGAGCTCTTCGAGCTGATCGAGAGCGTCGCCGCGAGCGAGGCGAACATCCTCATCCAGGGCGAGAACGGCACCGGCAAGGAGCTGATCGCAAACGCCATCCACTACAACAGCAAGCGCGCGAAGGGTCCGTTCATCAAGATCAACTGCGCCGCGATTCCCAAGGACCTGATCGAGTCGGAGCTCTTCGGCTACAAGAAGGGCGCGTTCACCGGCGCGACGATGGACAAGGAAGGGCTGTTCGAGATGGCGGAGGGCGGCTCGCTGCTGCTCGATGAGATCGGCGAGATGCCCCCGTACCTCCAGACGAAGCTGCTGCGGGTGCTCCAGGAACGCGAGTACCGTCCGATTGGCAGCGACCGGATCGTCCACGTGGACTTCCGGCTGATCTGCGCGACGAACATCGATCTCGACGCCGCGCTGCGCGACGGCAAGCTCCGCGAGGATCTGTACTTCCGCATCAACACCATCACGCTTCGGGTGCCGCCGCTGCGCGAGCGCACGGAAGACATTCCGCTGCTGTGCGACTACTTCCTCGACAAGTTCCGCCAGCGCTATCAGAAAAACGTCAAGTCGCTCGCGCCGTCGGTGTATCACCTCCTGATTCGCAATCGCTGGCCCGGCAACGTCCGCGAGCTCGAGAACGCCATCGAGCGCGCCGTCCTGGTGGCGAAGGGCAGTGAAATCGCGGTGGGAGATTTGCCGGAATCGATCCGTGAGGAGTCGACGAGCTCGACCGACTTCGTCATTCCGCCCCACCGCACGCTCGCGGAAATCGAGAAGATGGCGATTCTCCAGACGCTGCAGCGGACGAACTGGAACAAGCAGGAAGCGGCACAGATTCTGGGCCTGTATCGGCCGACGCTCTACAGCAAGATGAAGAAGCATGACATCCGCGACGCCGGAAAGGCGGCGCGGAGCTCGACGGCGTCGACGTCTACCTCGTCCACATCCGCCACGACCTAACGGCAGAGTCCTTGCACAACTCGTGCATTGCGTTTGGCAATGCACGAGCACCCTCTCGTCGACCGCGTTGGCGCCGCGGTTCTTTCGGTCCTGGAATTCGTCGGAGCCCTCGCGACCTTCGGCGGGCGCGCGATTGTCGACGCGTTCCGGCCGCCGTTCGAGGCGCGCGAGATCGTGCGCCACCTCTACCAGTTCGGCCTGCGGTCGATGCCGCTGATCCTCATGTCCGGCTTCGCGATTGGCGTCGTGCTGTCGATGCACACGCGCGCCACGCTGGCGCGCTTCGGCGCCGAGGCGATGATTCCTGCCGGCCTCGCCGTTGCGCTCGTGCGCGAGACGGGCCCCCTCACCACCGGGCTGCTCGTGTCGGGCCGCGTGGGCGCCGGCATCGGCGCCGAGATTGGCGCGATGCGCGTCACCGAACAAATCGACGCGCTCGAAGCCAATGCGGTGGACGCCTTCAAGTTTCTCGCGGTCACGCGCGTCATCGCTTGCATGATCGCGATGCCGCTCCTGACGACGATGATGAATTTTGCCGGCATCTTCGGCGGCTATGTTGCCGAAGCGGCGGTGTCGGGGATGTCGTGGCAGCTCTACTTCGAACGATCGTTTCTGTATCTGGCGTTCTCGGATTTGATTCCGGCGACGCTCAAGACCATCGTCTTCGGCTATCTGATCGCCGTCGTCGCGAGCTACCTGGGCTTCACGACGAGCCGCGGCACCGAGGGCGTCGGTGAAGCGTCGACGCGCAGCGTCGTCATGGCGTCGATTCTCATCATCCTCAGCGACGTCATCCTCGTGAAGATCATCTTCTTCTTCTACCCGCAGGTGCCGGCATGACCGCAGACGCCGCCGCCCCGAAGGGCCGCGCCACATCTACGGCGCAGGGCTCCGGCCCGGCGGTGCAACTCGAGCACGTCTCGAAGAGTTTCGACGGCCGGAAGGTGCTCGACGATGTGACGTTCGAGATTCCGGCGGCGCGGGCGTTCGTCCTGCTCGGGCGGAGCGGCACCGGCAAGAGCGTCACGCTCAAGCACATCATCGGTCTCGTGCAGCCTGACGAGGGGCGCGTGATCGTCGAGGGCCGCGACCTCACCCGGCTGGATCGGCGCGCGCTGTCCGACGTGCGCAAGCACATGGGCTTTCTGTTTCAGAACGCCGCGCTCTTCGATTCGATGACCGTCGGCGACAACGTCGCGTTTCCGCTGCGCCGACACACCGATCTGCCCGAACAGGAGGTTCGCGAGCGCGCCAGGCAGAAGCTCGCCGACGTCGGTCTCGAGCGCGAATTCGACAAGATGCCGGCCGACTTGTCGGGCGGCATGAAGAAGCGCGCCGGCCTCGCCCGGGCGATGGCGCTCGATCCCTCGATTCTGCTCGTCGACGAGCCGAGCGCCGGGCTCGATCCGATCACCGCGTCGGAGATCGACGACCTGCTCGTGCAGCGCAAGCGCGGCGGCGCCACGCTGGTGGTCGTCACGCACAACATCCCGAGCGCCCGCGCGGTTGGCGACGAACTGGCGCTGCTGCACGAGGGCCGCATCGTGGCGCGCGGGACCGTCGAGGATCTCGATCGCAGCGAGGATCCGCTCGTGCAGGCGTTCATGCGATCGGAAGGCGGAGGGTAGCGCGTGGCGATTTCCACGCGGCTCGTCGGCGTCGGGGTGTTCGTCCTCGCGGGTCTGCTGCTGTTCGCCGTCGGCCTGTTCATGATCGGCGACCGGCAGATGGCCTTCGCGAAGAAGTTCACCGTCTACACCGAATTCGCGAAGATCACGGGCCTGCAGCCGGGCGCGATCATCCGCGTGGCGGGCGCCAAGGCCGGGTCGGTCAAGGACATCATTCCGCCGACGAGCCCGAGCGACAAATTCAAAGTGAAGCTCGAAATCACCGAGGAGCTGCATCCGCTCGTGCGTACCGACTCGGTGGCGACGATCGAGACGGAAGGCCTGGTCGGCGGAACCTTTCTCGCCGTCGGCGCCGGCAGCGACGCCGCGCCGGCGGCGCCCGAGAACGCGACCATTCCTGGCAAGGAGCCGTTCGCGATCGCCGACCTGCTGCAGCGGATGAACGAGACGATCACGAAGGTGAACGACACCATCGACGATCTCAAAGACGACGTGCAGACCGCGGTGCAGTCGATCGGCGACACGGTCGAGAACGCGAATCAGTTGATCGCCGACGTCAGCGACGACGTGAAGACGATGGCGTCCGCCGGCGCGCGCATCGCCGAAAACGCGGCCGACATCGCCGACGGCGTGCGGAAGGGCGAGGGCACACTCGGCAAGCTCATCAAAGACGACGAGTTCTACCGGCGCGCGACCTCGATTGCGAAGAACGCGGAAAACATCGCCAACGACGCGCGCGAGGTGATTCAGCAGGCGAAGAAGGCGCTCAACGATCTCCAGGCGAAGAACGGACCGGTGCAGGGCCTCGCCACGAACGTGAAGCAGACGATGGACGACGCCCGCGCCGCGATGTCGGGATTTGCGGAGAACATGGAGGCGCTCAAGCGGAATTTCCTGTTCCGCGGCTTCTTCAACAACCGCGGCTACTTCAACCTCGCGGCGATCTCGGCGGCGCAGTATCGCCAGGGCATCCTCACGAAGGATAGTGCGCGCGGCGTCGTCCGAATCTGGCTGAGCGCGCCGGTGCTGTTCGAGCCGGACCCGGACGACCCGACTGCCGAACGCCTCACCGAAGACGGCAAAGCGCGGCTCGATTCCGCGATCGAGCCCTATCTCGAGCATCTCGGCGCGGGCATCCTGATCGTCGAGGGGTACGCCACCCAAGGTACCAAAGACGAACAATTTTTGCGCTCGCGCGCGCGCGCGGGCGCAGCGCGGGCGTACCTCATCGGCAAATTCCCGCTCAATCCGCAGACGACCGGCCTGATGCCACTCGGCTCGGATTCGATCGGCAGCCCGAACAATCAGCCGTGGGACGGCATCGCGCTCGCCGCGTTCATCGACCGCCGATCGCTGACGACGCGTCAGGAGCGCGCGTCGCGACAAACCAACGGCTCAGCGTCTCGGAATCCGACGTCGAGGCGTTGACGAGATGCCGTGATGCACGCCGGAGGACCGCCGGAATCGGCCGTGCTGGCGCACATCCGGCATCGGGCACGGGCGTGGCACACAACTTGAAGTTCCAAGGCTTTCTGGAGGAGGCGCGCGTGGGCGACAAAGTCGTAACCGCAACACTCCTGGGCGCCGTCATCGGCGGCGTGGCCGGGTACCTGTTCTTCACCGACCGTGGCCGCGAGCTGCGGCGGCAGATTGAGCCCGCGCTCGAAGACATCGCGCGGGAACTGAACAGCTTCCGTGGGACCGTTCAGCGCGCGGCTGACGTGGCCAGCGAAAGCTGGAAGCTCCTGAACGATGCGCTCGGCGAAGGCGGGCAGCCGACGCCGCGCTATCCGGGCGGGCACCAGACGTCGCCCTTCTGAGGATGGATATGACACCGGACCTGGGAACCACGAATCTTCTGCTCGGCATCATGGCGGCGGTGAGCGTGCTCGAAGCGCTCGCGATCATCGGGCTGGCCGTCGCGGGCTTCATCGTCTACCGGCGCGTGACGGATCTCGTCAACGGTCTCGAGACGCGCCAGATCGCGCCGGCGATGGCGCGCGTCAACGCGATTCTGGACGACGTCAAGGGCGTCACCGCAACAGTCAAAGAGGAAACCGAGCGCGCCGATCAGGCGATTCATCGCACGATCGACCGCATCGACGACACTGCGGATCGCGTCCGCTCGAACGTGCGCGCGAAGACGAGCCGCGTCGTCGGCTTCGTGCGCGGACTCCGCGTGGCGATGGAGTCGATGCTCCAGTCGCGGGCGGCCTGATCGAGAGTCCACAGGAACCAGGGGCTCAGCACTCGACGAGAAACCCGAAACGCGGAACTGAGGAGGAGACATGGCAGACGGATACGATCGTTTTGACAACGAGGGGAGCGGCGGCGGCAGCTTCGTGATGGGACTTCTGACCGGCACCGTGCTCGGCGCCGGGCTCGGCATGCTGTTCGCCCCGAAATCCGGATCGGAGCTGCGCAATCAGATTTCCGAGCAGGCCGGCACTCTCGCGAACACCGCGAGCGAGGGCTACAAGAAGGCGACCGAGACGGCGGGCGAGTGGGCGGACCGCGGCCGCGACATGTACGACAAAGCGCGCGACGCCGTGGCGCGCGGCGCCGACGAAGCGCAGCGCTACGTACGCGACACCGCGAGCACGATCAGCGGCGGCGCCACGCCGTCCACAGCGACGACCGGCACGACGTCCGGACCGGGCTTCAGCAGCGGATCGAGCTACGGCGGCAGCGCGTCCGAGTCGACCCGTCCGGTCGCGTCGGAGACGACGCGGGGCTCGCGCCGGAGCTGAGCGTCGTGACGAGCGCTACGGCACGCACCGTCACCAACGTGGTGCTCGTCTCCGCGGGTGTGGCGGCGGCGTTCGTGATTCTCACGAACCCGCCGCTTCGTCGTCTCGCGTGGCGCGCGACGAAGTTATGGCTCGGCGCGGGCGTGCCGGCGTACCTCCTTGACCAGACCAGACGCGCTTGGGTGGAGTCGGGTCAGGCCGCCTGAGATAATTGGCGGCGTGCCTGCCGCCACGCTGCGCGCGATCGGCCAGCGCGCCCGCGGGGTCGCGCTGCTCACCGCGCAGTCGCTCTGGCGCGGCCTCGAAGGCTTCTACAACAGCGACAACCTCACGTACGCGGCGTCGATCGCGTATTACGCGCTGCTGTCGCTCTTTCCGTTCTTCATGCTCGCGCTCGCGACCCTCGGCCGCATGGCCAACGATCCGCACGATCGCCAGGCGGTGCTCGAGTTCGTGCTCCGCTATTTTCCCTCGCAGTTCGAATTCATCACGATGCAGCTCGACGCGTTCGATCGCAACGCCGTCACGATCGGCGTGGCCGGGACGATTGCGCTGGTGTGGGGCTCGCTCGGATTCTTCGGCGCGATTACGACGGCGGTCAACTACGCGTGGGGCGTCGAGAAGCAGCGCAGCTTCTGGAAGCACAAGCTCTTCTCGTTCCTGATGCTCATCGTCGCGGGCCTCATGCTGATCGTGGCGATGATGCTGGTCAGCGCCTCGCAGGTCGTCGGGGCCACCTGGTTCGCCGGCGTCCTCGCGCGCTTCCCGGGGCTCGCCGTGCTGCGCAGCTTCGCCGTGCGCTATGCGACCACGCTGCTCTTCATCGGCGTGGTCGGCTTCGTGTACTACTTCGTCCCCAACGCGAAGGTGCGGTTCCGCGACGTCTGGATTGGCGCGATCGTCACCGGACTGCTGTGGAAGGGCGCGCTCGAGGCTTTCTCCTGGTACATGCGCGACATGTCGCGCTTCACGCGGGTCAACGGATCGATTGCGGCGGTGGTCGTGTTTCTCGTGTGGGTGTACGTGCAGGCCGTCATTCTGCTGTACGGCGTCGAGTTCACCGCGGCGTACGCCCGATTGAGGCGCGGCCGCCCGCAGGAAATGCCGGCGGCCCCGGCGCCGCGCACGTGAGGGGCAGGATGGGCAGGATACGCGCGATGGGCAGGATGGGCCTCGCTCTGGCGAGTGTCGCGATGATGTCGGCGGTCCTCGGGGCCATCCAGCTCGTGTCGGTCTCCGACGAGATTGCGATCGGGAAGCAGGCGCAGGCGGAAATCAAGCGTCAGACGCCCGAGCTCACCGATTCCACCGTGACCTCGTACGTCGCGCGCGTTGGCCGTCAGCTGGCCGCGCATGCCCGAGGCGCGACGTATCCGTACAGCTTTTCCGTGGCCAACTATCGTGAGATCAACGCGTTTGCGCTGCCCGGCGGACCGGTCTGGGTGAACCGCGGCGCGATCGCGGCGGCGGCAAACGAGTCGCAGCTCGCCGCCGTCCTCGCCCATGAAGTGGCGCACGTCGCCCAACGGCATTCTGCAAAGCAGCTGTCGAACGCCCTGGTGACGAACCTGGGCTTGAATCTCCTGGGCGCGCTGCTCGGGAACAGCGGCGGCGCCAACGCCGCGAATATCGCCGCGCGGTACGTCGCCAGCGGCGCGTTCCTGAAGTTCAGCCGCGACGACGAGCGGGACGCGGATCGCGTCGGCGCGCAGATCATGGCGCGCGCCGGCTGGGATCCGCGCGGGATGATCGAGCTGATGCAGACGATCCGCGAACAGGAGAAGCGCGATCCCGGCTCGGTCGAAGTGTTCTTCTCGAATCACCCGTCGCCGAAGGATCGCATCACGCTGCTGCAGCAGTCCATCCCGCGAAGCCGCGGAAAACGCGACAGCCCCCAGTTTCAATCGGTCCGCGAACGGCTCCGGAGCCTGCCGCCCGCGCGTTCGATGGCGCGCTGACGTCAGACTTACGCGTGGACTCTGGACAGGGCCCTGATGAGGGCCTCGCTGAATGCCGGGACATCGTCCGGCTTCCGCGAGGTGATGAGGTTGCCGTCTTCGACGACCGGCTTGTCGACGTAGAGGCCGCCGGCGTTCTTGACGTCGATCGCGATCGACGGCCAGCAGGTGAGCGTGCGGCCGCGCAGCGCGTCGGCGGAGATCAGCACCTGCGGTCCGTGGCAGATTGCCGCGACCGGCTTGCCGGCGCTCATCGCGTCGCGCGCGAGATCGACCATCGCGTGGCGCATGCGCATCTTGTCGGGCGCGTGGCCGCCGGGGATGACCAGCGCGTCGAAATCGCTCATGCGCGCCGAGCCCGCCGCCAGATCCGAGGTGACGATCGCCTGGCCTCGTTTGCCGCGGTACTCCGTGTTCGCCGCGGATCCCACGAGCGTGACCGTCGCGCCCGCCGCGCGCAGCGCGTCGAGCGGTCCTGTGAGCTCGCGATCCTCGAACTCCGCTTCCACGAGCATCGCGACGCGCTTGCCGGCCAGCGCGTCGGAGCCGGACGTGTGCGACGTCTCACTCATGGGGGCGGATTCTATCCTAATGTCATAATGGCGCGATGAACCGGCTCGCCGAGGCGCGCAGTCCTTATCTGCTCCAGCACGCGAACAATCCGGTCGAGTGGTTTCAGTGGTCGGACGAGGCGTTCGCGAAAGCGCGCGCCGAGGACAAACCGATCTTTCTGTCGGTCGGCTACTCGACGTGTCACTGGTGCCACGTGATGGAGCACGAGTCGTTCGAGAACGACGAGGTTGCGGCCGTGCTCAACGAGCACTTCGTCTCGATCAAAGTCGACCGCGAGGAGCGCCCCGACGTCGATCGCGTCTACATGACGTTCGTGCAGGCGACCACGGGATCGGGCGGCTGGCCGATGAGCGTGTGGCTCACGCCCGATCTGAAACCGTTTTACGGCGGCACGTACTTTCCGCCGACGTCGCGGTGGGGGCGGCCCGGCTTCGTGGACATCCTGCAGGAGATCGCACGCGTCTGGCGCGCCGAGCGCGCAAAGGTCGCGCAGTCGGCCGAGTCGCTGACCGCGCAGCTGCGACAGGTGGAGCAGACGGCGCCATCGTGGACGCTGCCGGGCGCCAACGCGCTGTCGAGCACGGTCAGGCAGTTCCGCGACACGTTCGATGCGCGCCTCGGCGGCTTCGGCAACGCGCCGAAATTCCCGCGGCCGTCGGAGTTGCTGTTCCTGCTGCGCGAGCACGCGCGGACCGGCGACGACCACGCGCGGGACATGGTCCTGCGGACGTTGCGCGCCATGGCCCTCGGCGGCATGCGCGATCACGTCGGCGGCGGGTTTCACCGCTACTCGGTCGACGCCGCCTGGCGCGTGCCGCACTTCGAGAAGATGCTGTACGACCAGGCGCAGATCGTGATCGCGCTCGTCGAGGCGGCGCAGGTCTCCGGCGATCCGTTCTATGCCGAGATTGCCGAGGACACGCTGCTCTACGTGCTCCGCGACATGACGGATCCCGGCGGCGCCTTCTACTCGGCCGAGGACGCCGACAGCATCCCGCCCGAAGACGCCGCGTCGCCTCTCGCGCACAAGAAAGAGGGCGCGTTCTATCTGTGGCCCGCCGACGAGCTCGACGCGCTGCTCGGCGGCGATGCGGCGATCGTGAAGATGCGATTCGGGATCGAGCCGGACGGGAACGCGCCGCAGGATCCGCAGCAGGAGTTCACCGGCAAGAATCTGCTCTACGTCGCACGCTCGATCGACGACATCGCGAAGCAGACCGGGAAGACCGCCGCGGAGGTCATCGACGTCCTGAACCGCGCGCGGGTGCGGATGTTCGAGCATCAACTGAAACGGCCGCGCCCGCACCGCGACGACAAGATTCTCACCGCGTGGAACGGCCTGATGATCGCGGCGTTCGCCCGGACGGCGCGTGCCCTGCGCGGGCTCGGGCCGGACGGGGCGAACGCGGAGCCCTACGTCGAAGCGGCCCGCAGGGCGGCGGCGTTCCTTCGCGAGCGCATGTGGCGCGCGGACACCCGAACGCTCCTGCGGCGATATCGCGATGGCCACGCGGAGATTGAAGGCTACGCCGAGGACTACGCGTTCCTCACCTTCGGCCTCCTCGAATTGTTTCAGGCGGACGCCGATCCGATGTGGCTGGAGTGGGCCATCGCCCTGCAGCAGCGCCAGGACGAGCTGTTCTGGGACGATGCCTCCGGCGGCTGGTTCAGCACGACGGGCCGCGATCCATCCGTGCTGCTGCGCATGAAGGAAGACTATGACGGCGCGGAACCGACGGCGAGCGCCGTGTCGGTCCTGAACCTGCTCGTGCTCTCGCATCTCGTCGACCGCGCGGTCGAGCCCGAGTGGCCCGGCCGCATCGAACGGACGCTGAAGCTGTTCGGTTCGCGGCTCGAGCAGGTCGGCCGCGCCGTGCCGTTGATGGCCGCCGCGCTGTCGACCTACACCGCGGGCGTCCAGCAAATCGTCGTGGTCGACCCGTCGCCGGCGTCTTCGTCTCCGCTTCTCCGCGCCGTCGCGCGGCAGTACCTGCCCTTCGCGATTACGCTGCACGTCACACCCGATCGCCAGCGCGCGCTGGCCGGGAGCCTGCCGTTCATCGCCTCGATGCACGCGGTCGACGGGGCGGCCGCGGCCTTCGTCTGCCGCGAGTTCACGTGCC
>Ga0114129_10015636_pt1 | contig 10792 bp, 13 predicted proteins | sample RhiMetdeltSRZDD1_FD_80071 | JGI IMG/M metagenome (GOLD analysis project Ga0114129, IMG submission 80071) | Populus rhizosphere microbial communities from Tennessee, USA - Rhizosphere MetaG P. deltoides SRZDD1 (version 2) (version 2) | ecosystem: Host-associated > Plants > Roots > Rhizosphere >... | reverse complement strand
CGCAGCTGGCGGCCTGATGAGCTATGGCAGCAGCATCACGGACGCGTATCGGCAGGCCGGCATCTACACTGGCCAAATTCTCAAAGGGGTCAAGCCATCCGATCTGCCGGTCATGCTGCCCACGAAGTTCGAGTTAGTGATCAATCTCAAGACCGCCAAGGCGCTCGGTCTGGAAGTGCCGCCGATGCTGCTCGTCACCGCTAACGAGGTGATCGAATGAGCCGGGGACGCGTCTCGGCGCTGAGGACAAGGTGGGTTGGCGCGTCCGCAGGCGCCGCTGTGACCGCCAGTCCCGGGCAGCCCGACACATTACAGGGAGGTGCTCCAGCCCCTAAAACCCGCAGCCGTCTGTTCATCAAGTATGTGGCACTGTTCATGGCAGTGGTGTGCGTGGCGCTGCTCGCCAACGGCATGTTCGAGGTCTTCTTCTCCTATCGGGAGCACAAGGCAGCGCTCATCCGCATCCAGCGTGAGCAGGCGGAAGCGGCGGCGGCCAAGCTTGGGCAGTTCATCCGCGAAATCGAAAGCCAACTCGGCTGGACTACGCAGTTGCCGTGGTCGGCCGGCCTGATCGAGCAGCGCCGCTTCGATGCCTTACGCCTGCTGCGCCAGGTACCGGCGATCACGGAATTGGCCCAACTCGATGCTACTGGTAAGGAGCGCCTGCACGTGTCGCGCCTGGCGATGGACGTGGTCGACAGCGAAACTGACTTCGCCACTGCACCGCAGTTCACCGAGGCTGTGGCGCACAAGGTCTATTACGGGCCAGTGTATTTCCGTCGTGACTCCGAGCCATATATGACGCTATCCCTCGCCGGAACCCGCCGCAATGCTGGTGTGAGCGTCGCCGAGGTCAATCTCAAGCTGATCTGGGACGTGGTCTCGCAGATCAAGGTCGGCGTTCGTGGTCATGCTTACGTGGTTGACGCGCAGGGACGGCTGATCGCACATCCGGACATCAGTCTTGTGTTGCGCAACACCGATATGTCGCAGCTAGCGCAGGTGCGGGCGGCCAGCGGCGATGCGGCCGAAACGACAGCCGAGCCCGTGCAGGTGGCGCGGAACATCCAGGGGCAGCAGGTGTTGACCGCCTCTGCGCGTGTTACGCCGCTCGGATGGCTGGTCTTCGTCGAGCTGCCGGTTGCAGAGGCGTATGGGCCGCTCTATGCGGCCCTGCAACGGTCAGGACTGGTGCTGCTGGCGGCGCTCGGTTTGGCGGTGCTGGCCGGGATGTTCCTGGCGCGGCGCATGGTCGGTCCGATCCAGGCCTTGCGGGCCGGCGCGGCGCGCATTGGCAGCGGCGATCTCGCCCAGCACATCGCCATCAAGACTGGCGATGAATTGGAAGCGCTCGCCGAGCAGTTCAACGACATGGCTCGCCGGCTGCAGGAGTCGTATACTGGCCTGGAAGAGAAGGTTGAGCTGCGTACCCGGGAATTGCGCGCCGCCCTGGAGCAAAACGCCCGGCTGTTCCAGGAGGTCGAAGAGAAGGGGAAACAGCTCGAGGCCGCCAACCTCCGCATGCGTGCCGAACTCGACTTCGTGGGCCAGATGCAGCAGCTCGTGCTGCCCACACCGGACGAACTCGCCGCCATTGACCGCCTCGAGATTGCCGCCTTCATGGCACCGGCGGACGAAGTCGGTGGCGACTACTATGATGTCCTGCACACCGATGGCGTCGTCACCATCGGCATTGGCGATGTCACCGGCCATGGCCTCGAAAGCGGTATGCTGATGGTCATGACGCAAGCTGCCATCCGCACACTCCAGGAACTCCGCGAGGCCGATCCGGTGCGGTTCTTAGCCGCCCTCAATCGCATGCTGTATCACAATGTGCGGCGCATGTGCTCGGACAAAAACCTGACCCTGGCGCTGCTCACCTATACGCAGGGACAGGTGTGCATCAGTGGCCAGCATGAGGAGGTGCTGATCGTGCGCCATGGGGGCAGCATCGAACGGATTGACACCATCGACTTAGGGTTCCCGCTGGGGTTGGAGGCTGACATTGCCAAGTTTGTGCGCTATATCTCGGTGGTCTTACACCACGGCGATGGCGTGGTGCTCTACACCGATGGCATTACGGAAGCGGCGGATATGCACCACAGGCTGTACGGGCTCGACCGCCTGTGCACGGTCATTAGCCAGCACTGGGCCGGGAGTGCGCAAGACCTTCAGGCGGCAGTGATTGCAGATGTGCGGCGCCATATCGGGGCACAGAAGGTGTTCGACGACATGACGTTGGTGGTAGCCAAACAACGCTAGCTGCCGACAGAAGAGAAGGGCCTATGACTCGGATATTTGGCCATTTCATTGCACGCAAAGACGATCAGGGCGAGTATCTCAAGATCGGCTTTTCCCCGACCTCTATCCCCATTCAGCAGCGCTGGCGCAATAATGGGCTTTCCGCCGATTTTCTCGCCGATTACCTCAGCACGTTCTTTCCCGGTGACACGCATGCGGCGGCCGAGCGCCAGGCTCAGCTCAAAAGTACGATCAGCTACGTGGCCAATGAGTTGCTGGAAAATGCTATGAAGTTCAGCTATGCCCCGTCGCAACACGCCATTGGTCTGGCCATGTATCTTGAGCCAGATGCGGTCAGCCTGTATGTAACCAACAGTGTCGATCCGCAGGCCGTTGCGTCATTTCAGCAGGCCATTACACGCCTGTTGACGGCGGATATTGACGTCCTCTATCTGGAGCAACTCACGCATAACGCGGAGAGCGACAGCGCGGAGGGCTCAGGTCTGGGCTACCTGACGATGCTGCATGATTATGGCGTGGCCCTGGCCTGGCGATTCGCCCCGTCTCTCCAGGATCCTGACGTGATCACCGTGACCACCATGGCACGCCTGTCCGTCTAAGGGGCACTCATCAGAGACATGGTCGGACTGGGAAAAGGAATACGACTATGGACATCATCCACGACGATTATCAGGTACACTACGATGCTGCCACAGCAACGGTGGTCTGCCAAGGCTCCTTTCGACTCCGGGGCACGGAGGAATATGCGCCAATCTTGCAGGTGCTTACCGCCGCTGCCGATGCCCAACCCGCGACGCTGACGCTGGATCTGCGCACGCTCCAGTTTCTCAATAGCTCGGGGATCAATACGCTGGCGAAGTTCGTCCTGCACGCCCGTCAGTACCAGGCCACCCAGGTGGTGATGAAGGGCAGTCATCTCTTTCCCTGGCAAGAGAAGTCTTTGAAGAATTTCCAACGCCTGTTGCCCGGCTTGCACCTGGAGATCGAGTGATGCCGGCCGCCCAGCCTCCCCGCGGCCCGTCCCGCCAAGCCTTGCTGGCGGAAGTGCAGGCCCTGCGTCAGCGTGTTGCCACCCTGGAGCAAGAAAAACGTGACCTAGAAGTCATGTTAGAGATGGCCACCGACCATGCCGATGACCTCTCAGAATCCCTGCAGCAAGAGCGTGATGATCTGGAAACCATGCTGGAGATGACTACGGATCATGCCGATGCTCTCGAAGCCGACCTCCAGAGCCAGGCGGAAGCCCTCGCACGGCGGAGTCAATTTATCCGGGAGACGTTTGGCCGCTATGTCTCGGAGGACGTGGTGGCGCAACTGCTCGATGCCCCTGAGGGCCTAGAACTCGGCGGGGCCAAGCGCAAGGTCACTATTTTGATGTCGGATGTGCGGGGCTTTACGGCGCTCGCCGAATGCCTCGAACCCCAGGAGGTCATGACTTTTCTCAATCGCTATCTGGAAGCGATGGTGGACGTCATTCTCTCCTACCGAGGGACGATTATTGAGATTCTGGGCGATGGTCTGCTGGTACTGTTTGGAGCGCCCCTCACGCGCGATGACGATGCCGAACGGGCGGTCGCCTGTGCCCTCGCCATGCAGTTGCGGATGGAGGACACCAATGCCCTGCATCGCCAGGCCGGCGTGCCGGATATCGAAATGGGCATTGGCATTCACACTGGGGAGGTTGTGGTGGGCCATATTGGCTCCCAGCAACGTACCAAGTATGGCGTAGTCGGCAGTGCGGTGAATCTCACCGGGCGTATTGAGTCGTACACGACGGGTGGGCAGATCCTCATTTCCCCCACCACCTATGCGGAAACAGCCGCGGTCCTCATGGTGTCCCACCAGATGACCGTTACCCCCAAAGGGGTGGCAGCCCCCCTCACCCTCTATGCCGTCAGTGGGATGAGGGGCATCCACGCCCTGACCCTGCCGACACCGACGGAGACGCTCGTCTCCTTGCCTCAGGCACTTGACGTGCGCTATACCGTCCTGGAAGGGAAATTTGCTGGCAGCACTCTGTATGGCGGGCGTGTGGTCAAGCTCGCCACCAGGATGGCCGAACTGCACGTGGACCAGCCGGTGGCGGCCTTCAGTAATCTCAAGCTACGCTTCCTGCGTCCCACTGGCGAGGTGGTGCCAGGGGAGCTGTTTGCTAAAGTGGTCGAGATACTGCCCGAAGATGCATCAAGGGTCATGGTCCGTTTCACGTCGGTCCCAGAGGCAGCCCGGACGTTTTTGGACACCATGAGGGGGTATGAATACCATGTCATCAACAGAGCCGAACAAGTATGAGGAGCATCGGGCTGTCCCCTCGACTAGCATGGACCCCGAAAGGTTGAGACCATCGTGGTGGACACGGCGGGCGTTGCTCGGCACCGCGGCTGGCGCAGCGCTCGGAGCGTATGGCCTATCGCTGGGCCTGACGGCTGAAGTCCCCAGTATGTTTGATGGGACGGGATTTAAGCTCCGGGCGCCCGAGCCCCAAGCCAAGCGCGGCGGGGTCCTACGCTACGGGGTCACTAACACGCCCGCACACTTCGATGTACACCAGCAGGGCGCTGCCATACTCACGCAAGGCTGCATGTATGACAACCTGATCCGGCGTGACCCTCGGGACAGCGGACAGACTATCATCCCCGACCTCGCCCACAGTTGGGAAATTGCCAAAGACGGCAAAACCTACACGTTTTTCCTGCGCAAAGGCGTGAAGTTTCACGATGGCGGGGCATTGACTGCTGCGGACGTGCAGGCGACGTTCCAACGCCTGATCTTTCCCCCACAGGGTTTCATCAGCCCGCGCACATCGTTGTTTTCGACCGTGGAAGCCATCACTGTGCGTGATGACCATACCATCGCATTCAAGCTGCGTGAAGCCCGGCCCAAAGAGTTTATACTTGGGGCGTTTGCCAGCGGCTGGAACGTTATCGTGCGCAAGAAAACACTAGAGGACAACAACTACAACCTACGCCAGGTGCTGTACACTCCCGGCACTGGTCCATTCCGGCATGTGAAGCGAGTCGATAAAGAAGTGTGGGTGATGGAGCGCAACCCCGACTACTGGAACGAGGGCTTGCCCTATCTGGACGGCATCGAGTTCTACCACTTCGACCCCTTCTCGCCCCCCTTGGGAGCGGCGCTCTTCGCGGGCCGCATCGATTATGCCCGCCTGCTTGACCAAGTCAGCCGGAAAAAGCTCGAGACGACCCCGGGTATGGCCGGGCACTCTTTATACCAAAGCGCCATCCAGGGGGTCTGGGTCAACAATACGCGGAAGCCTTTTGACGATCCCAGAGTGCGCCGGGCCATGCACCTGGCGTTCGATCGTCCGGCGCTGGTGGAAGTAGTCAAGGACATCGCCCCCATGCTGGTCGGCGGTTTTATCTATCCATTCTCGGGGTGGGCCACGCCGCCGCCGCAGCTGGCCGAGCGGCTCGGCTACCAGGCGGACCCCACGGCCGCACTTAAGGAAGCGCGCCAATTGCTTGCCGCTGCTGGGTATGCCAAGGGCCTCAAAGCGGTCGACTTTATGGTCCGCGACGCACTGTCGTTCAAGACCTGGGCCCCAGCGGTGCAGGAGATGCTCAAGGCCATCGGCATCGAGACGAATCTGCGGACTGTTCAGCCGTCAGTGTGGTTTGGTGAAGCGCAACGGGGCACCTTCGACATCACCATCAACATTCAATCATCTGTGCTGATCGACCCGTCCGATTATTTCCATGCCTGGTATACCAAGGACGGCTCCCAGAACTTCTCCCAATGGCACAACCCAGCGTTCGAGGCACTCCTGTCTCAGATTGACCGCGAGTTGGACGATGTCAAGCGCAAGGACTTAGTCCAGCAGGCCGAGGCCATCTTTGAACAGGACCCGCCTTTGCTCCCAGTGTCCTGGGAGAAGATCAACGACGGCTGGTTCAACTACGTCAAGGGCCACAATCCATACAACTACTTTGGCATCTACGACGTCGTGCGCTTTGATACCTTCTGGCTAGATAAGTAGAGGGAGAGCGCGATGCTCGTACGCAAACGGCTGCGCATCACGGGGCGTGTCCAGGGTGTTGCCTTTCGTGCTTCAACGGTCACGGCAGCGCAGGCGCTTGGTCTCGCTGGTTGGGTGGCCAATCGCGCTGACGGCAGTGTTGAGGCGGTGGCCGCGGGGGATGAGGCGGAGGTTGCAGCGTTCATCCGCTGGTGCCACCAGGGTCCGCCGGCAGCACGTGTCGACCACGTCGAAGTGACCGATGAACCGGTACACAGCGCGCTGCCAGAGCCATTTACGATCCGTTAACCGGGAAGGGCAAAGGAGTCAACACGCGACGATGCGGATGTACAGCTCCACACCCCCATGGCCTTGCCAACACCCTGCGCTACACAAGACCCAATGTCCCCGTGCGTGAACGGGTCAAAGACCTGCGGGTGCCGACGCTCTTGGTCTGTGGCGAGCGTGAAACGCGTTTTATGCCGAACCGAGCCTTCGCCGAGCACACGGTCCCGGGACTCCGGGTAGTCGGGGCCAACGCCGGGCATGCGGTCAACATCGAAGCCGTCGAGACGTTCAACATCGCAGTAATTGATTTTCTGAGGCAGCATCTCTAAGGTACACTATGAGAATGTGGAGCTGACGGCAAAGCCTGGAGCGCAGATACTACTGAGGAGGGTAACCGATGAGGTGGACCTGGAGTGCAGCGTGTATGGCCCTCCTGATACTGGGGATGCTCCTCGCCACGAGTCCCGCAGCGTCCGGCAGCATGGATTGGGCTGCACTCTTTGCGGGTGATGTGGTAGTCGAGGCGGTAAAACGTCCAGACGGGATCCCTGGCTTGCGGGCCTCGTTTGCGGTGGCAGCACCGCGAGAGCGCATCTGGGCTGTCCTCCTCGATTATGCGAACTTTCCCAAGATCTTTCCGGATATCCACAACATGCGCGTGCTCACGAACGACCAGGAGGGTGCCCAGGTAGAATACTGGGTGAATGCCGTGATATCAAAATATCACTATGTGCTGTACCGCCATTATGATGAACCGGGCCGGCGCTTGACATGGACGCGGGTCGCTGGAGATCTGAAGCGCATGGAGGGGAGCTGGGAGATTTGCGACACGCCTCGATCTGATGTCCAAATGCTGGTCTATGAGTCCTATATAGACATAGACAGTGTGGTCCCTAAGGCCCTTTTGCGCATGGAGGCGATGCGCAAAACCCGCGAGATGGGCGAGCGCCTCCGGAACTGGATTGAGGGGCGCCCCATGCCAGAGTGAAGCTAACCCCAACCGAGTGTAGTTGTGCCAGTAGCAGTGCCAGCTTCGCCTTTAGGCCCCTGTCGGCACAGCAGGAGACGAGGTTGCCGTGGTCGTACCATTCCCGATGAGGAGGGTCTTGTTGTCAATATCGAAATCGCACGGAGCTAACCTGATGACGTCGTTCATCTGTGGCCCAGCACCAATGGCGTATTTACTGTCCGTGACTGTCAGTGTGCACGCGTTACCAAAGGTGTTGGACCCAGACGCTGTCCCACCCGCTGATGAGAGCGTAAAATTTGCCGCGTTATTGTTGAACGCCAGGGTCGTCTCCATATTGGCCAGCCCTGGATTAAACACCGCTCCGCTTTGAAATGTAAACGATTTATTATTCAAATCATCTGCTATAGCCGGCTCGACATTCTCAGAACACCCGAGGAGGCTCATGGTCCCTGCAAGCGCGATGAGCGCTACGAAGCCACGCATAGTCCTGCTGGCACATTGCACCTTCTTTCCTCCTTTCCTGTTCATGAAGAGCTGTTCTCTCGCCTCTTGCTCGGCTGACGATAGCACGGATTCCTACGTGGGGAAAGCCAGGAGGCTCCACACTTGACACCTCCGTATCCTTTCCGTAGCATGCTGGTCTACCCAGGCTCCTCGTGCAGAGGTTGCAACCTGTTGTCAAAGGATGGTGTGTATGGCCGAAGCAATCCCAGTCAGTCCTCAGGAAGTCTACAAGCGGTCTATCACCATTGAAGCCGATACGGTAACGCTCGAACGTCAGCGTAAAGAAGGCCAATCCCGTGGTTTTACCGTTTATTGTGACGAATCCGAGGCGATCGGGGGAGACAATTCCGCACCGCCTCCCCTGGCGTATTTCACTATGGCGTTGGGCTTTTGACTGCTGACGCAGATTGGCCGGTATGGCCACATGATGAAAATGCACGTAAACAAAGCCCGCGTCCACGTCACAGCGCATTTCCGCGCCGAGGGTTCGGTGTTAGGGCAGACTGTCCAAGGCTGTTGTGACGGTTTTGAAACACGGCTGGAAGTCGAGTTAGATGAGCCCCCCGAGCGTATCGCCGGTCTTATCCGCAATGCTGAAAATGGCTGCTATATCATGCAAACGATCCGCCATCCGGTCCCCGTGCAGACCGCAGTCGTTGTCAATGGTGCGGCCTTCGACCTGGCGGCGTATCCACCGCTACAACGCTAGTCCTAGGCCTATCGGAGGAGACAGTCATGGGACAGACCACAGAACGCCTCCGCGATCCTGCACTGGCCGCCTTGAACGGTGCGCCTTTTAACTTAACAGCATGGATTGCCCGCTCTATGTCTGGCGACATGGGCTCAGTAGGGAATAAAGAAGTCTTTCGCCATTCCGACTTCATTTTCATGATTGTCAAAGGACCGAATAGACGCAATGATTTCCATATCGATCCTTACGACGAGATTTTCTATCAGCTTAAGGGCACGATCTATGTGAAGCATCGCGATGCTGCTGGCCAGACCCAGGTTGCTGAGGTGCAAGAGGGCGAAGTGATGATTATCAATGCCTTCACACCCCATCTTCCCATACGTCCCCCGGAGACACTCGGCCTCGTCATTGAGCGTCCGCGAGTGGCAGGAGAGCAGGATGGCATCGTCTGGTACTGTGATGCCTGCGGCAAGGAGTTGCATCAATTGGCGCTGGCTTGCCAGGACATTGAGACCCAATTAAAGCACGCGCTCGATGCCTTCAACGTTGACCTGGCGCTGCGGACGTGCGCAAGTTGTGGCAATGTGCTTCCCGATCCAGCTCAGCAACCCCCATGGCAGCAAATGGTACCAGCCAGGACGAGAGACGCATGACCAGCCCCATTGCCATTCGCTTAGCCGAAACGGCCTGAGGATGACGAAGCCATTACGGCGAGAGCGTAAACGGCTCTGAGTATAACGGCGGCAAGGTGCCACGTGGGGCAATAACAAAACGGAGAGGACCTGAGAGAGGTGCCTGGGGATACCATGTCGTCTGCCACACGCCCGCCCCTGCAAGCGGCGCTTCCCGCAGGTAGCGTATCTCGATGTGGAGGCCCCGATCATCCACCGGCAGAGCGTCGACGAAGAGAGGCACCCAGCGGCCATCACGGCTCTGAGTTTCCAGGTGCACCAACGGGGCATCAAACGAGATCGTTCCAGGACTCAGATCCTGCCAGACAAAACTCGCACTGGGAGGCGTCGTGCTGCGATCCAGTATGACCTGCTGCGCCTCGCGTCCCCCTTGCACAGAAAGCACTTCAGGGAAAGCCTGTACTTTCGGGCCCGGTCTAAAGATCCATTGTGACGGAAGCGCAGGAGGCGTAGTCAGCGCAGCCATCTGCGTCACCAGGTATCCCAGCCGTGCGGCAATGATGGGGCCACTAGCCGGACCATATAAGGTCGAGGCCCCCTCGTAATGTTGCAGGGCGTATTCCTCGGGGGTCGTGAAGTGCGAGATGTATTGATTTGCCAGGCCAACAATGGCGACCTGCGTAATACCTTGGTGCGTGTGCTGCGCAGCCTGCAAGACAGCCTGTTTGAGACGCTGGCCCATTTCTGTGCTCATCTCACCTGGGACAGCGACGAGGAGCAATTCATTGATGCGAACTGTCTGCAAGGTCATCGTTGTCGGAAAGTCTGTGTCTGGTATGAGGCCTTGGAGAAAGTCCAGAGCTTTCAGCTTCCAGGTATGACAGCTTTGCGGAGACTCTTGACGCGCGCCTTCGTACACTCCCAGAGGCTTCCCATACAACAACGACCGCCCTTCCTCCGATCCACCCAACACCGGCATACCGACCATGGCCTGCTGGCACAACACTAGGTCGTCCATGGTGTAGGAGATTTGCAGCGGCAGCTCCTCGTAGTTGTAGCCGAGGTGCACCGTGTCTGTCAGGCGCCTATCGAGATCCTGAAAGAGCTCGAACGCCTTGGTCGCCAGGGTAAGTCCTAACTGTTCTGCCTCGGCAAAATTCTGCATCGTAAACGTCGGGGCGACATCGCCTTCTGCACCATTCGTGAGCGCGTGTATCACTTCAGTCTGCACGCCATAGTGCCGTCGTATGGCCCATTCCAAGGCGCGCTCAGCCGCGGCGTGTACGTCCCCGCTATAGAGATCATTGCTGGACGGCACGGCCGTGCCATGGATAGCGAAGTTCGTGAACGCCCCGAGGGGTTGGGTGCCAGCACCGACAATCCGGTCAACGCGCAGCATGGTGAAGGTCGGGTCGACCGCGCGGTACTCCGGGAGCATGGTCCACAGAGCCTCCTCGGAGATAATCTGG
>Ga0114129_10015635_pt1 | contig 10792 bp, 10 predicted proteins | sample RhiMetdeltSRZDD1_FD_80071 | JGI IMG/M metagenome (GOLD analysis project Ga0114129, IMG submission 80071) | Populus rhizosphere microbial communities from Tennessee, USA - Rhizosphere MetaG P. deltoides SRZDD1 (version 2) (version 2) | ecosystem: Host-associated > Plants > Roots > Rhizosphere >... | reverse complement strand
CGCCGAAGAACCTGAGCCTACACCGACGAACAGTCGGCCATTGGAAAGGATATCTATCGCGGCCAGCGTCTTAGCCAATTGGACCGGACCACGCACTACCGGAAGAATCACGCTGGTTCCAACTCCCATGTTGCCGCTGTGAGAAAGCACAGAGGCAAGAGCCGTCGGCGCATCGAGCCACGGGCGATGGGCGATCAAGTGATCGTTCGTCGACAGGGCTTTGAAGCCCAAGTCCCGAGCGGTTTGCACATATGTCGACAACCGCTCCAGCGAAAACTTTTGGGTTCCGAAATCAATAACGGGAAGATGTACACCGTAGTCCAATGTGGATCCTCCTCGCTCATGGTCGGCCGGAACTGAGGAATCCGGGTTGAACGCATGAACTCATACGATCAGACGCGCACAACAAAGGCGTCCACCCCTGCATGTGTTTATCGTGGTTCGACGTGCTCACCACGACCCTGAGCCACGTCGAATGGGTCGGGGGTCCAGTTTCATCTGGATTTCCGCCGAAGGACGAATCTGTCCGAAGCCATGTGGCGGACCCGAGTGGAAGCGTTCGGGAATGAGACACCAAAAGGTCAATGTCTCTGTAGAACCGTTTATAGTCGTGTCAGGTTGAGACGGTTATCGATGCGGTCACACGCAAATCGGCGCATGTAGTCTTCTGCTTCTATTTTCGTATTGAAAGTACGTTGGCTGGCAAATTCGACATTATGCCCGTCAGTGAAGTCGATATGGCCGGTCCATCTCCACTCATATGTATCTCGGTCTCGTTTCAGTATTCCGACAAAGGTCTGGTTGCGGTGAGAATCGGTGATTCGGTATCGGGATTTTTCCTCTTTATTAGTCATACAGTCCAGTCTATTGTGTATGGAGCACCATAGCAAACGCTATTCCGCATGTGACACAAATTTAATATTGAAGCGACCTCTCCGCCTCTCGACTCATTTCGGTTGGATAGAAGAACCAATTCCAAGCTCCCTCTGTACGTCTCTGATCAGCGAGAGATCCGCGACTTCGCTGAGCGGAACGTCACGGGTAATTTTCAGGGTCTGCTTTCTCTCTTCGATCGTCACGCGAAGGCCCTTCTCGCAGACGTTGACGTCCTCATTGTAGACCTTGACCACGCCTTCGTAGGTCGCCGTGGCGACCTCCTTGTTGACCTTCAGCCACTCCATTATGAACTGGATAGTCCCATCACGATTGCTTCGAATATAGCGATTGGCCCTGATACCCGCCTTGATAACGCGCTTGATTTCATCGGGTTTCTCTTGGATTTTCTTCACACTAGCCACCAAACCGGTCTCGGGGAAGATGAGAATTTCTTCCGCCCTGGCAAGAATATTAAACCCCTTTTTCTTCGCCTCGGAATCCAAGGGCGGAGCCAGGACGGCCGCGTCGATCAAGCCCTGGGTGAGCCGGATAAAGCGAGCCTCGACCGCGCCGACAGCGACGAACTTCAAATCTCTGTCAGGGTCAAGCCCAAAATGCTTACCCATCACCCGCGCCGCAAAAATCGACAGGCCGCCGAAGTTGGAAATTCCGACTGTCTTGCCTCTAAGCTCCTGGACTGACTTGACCTCGGGCCGCGCAACGAGGGAGAGAACGGGAGCCGGCACGAAGCAGGCCACTACCTTGAAGGGTAATCCCGTCATCGCGCCGCCGACCGCCATGCCCGTTCCGTAATCCAGATCGCCGCTGCTCAACGCCGCGCTGCCTGCTCCGCCAGTGACCCGAATAATTTCAGCTTCGATTCCCTCTTCCTTGAGGAAACCTCTTTTGTGCGCCAACGGGAAAGTCATAAACTGCCCGCTCAAATTTCCGATACTGATTCTAACCTTGTCCGCGGCGTCGGTTGGGACCGAGGTCTGGAGAAGAAAAATGCTCAGCAGCGCTAGACGAATTTTGTGCAGAGGGCTCCTTGTCATAGGAGTGATCGGCGAACGCCGGCCGTTAACTTCGTTCTTTTTCGGGACCTGTCCCTGTACTTGCTAATAGATAATGAATTCTAGAAGGTTGGAGTCCGGGTCACGGACGTACAAGCTTTTGCCTTTTGCGCTGCCGCCGGCTTTCCCGCCCGCGCGTTCCACAGGGCCTTCGATGATCTTTGCGCCGGCTTGTGTGAGCATGTTGTGTAGCGATTCGGCCGTACCCTCCCACACGAAGCAGAAGTCACCACAGCCAGGCACGGCGGTCGGTCCGCGCAGCGTGAAACGTCCGCTCTGCCATACCTCAGGACCATGGAAATTGATTTTCTGGTCGCCGAAATGGACCGAGTAACGGTGTCCGTTATCGTTCACGCCAAAACCAAGCGCCCGATAGAACGACAGCATCGCATCGATATTCTGGATAGGTATCGCAACATGATCAAAGGCACGAATTGTCACTGAACCTCCTGCGTCGTCTAGTTGTCATTCTCTCTGACCCGGCACCGATTAATGTGTTCATTTTTCCAGCAATCGTTTCATACGCTCAATGACTTCTGGAGGTTGCGCGATGACTTCTCGGGCGAGTGCCTGTAGCTCATCACCACCGACGGGGTCGATGTCCAGTCTCCGTTCTTTGGCTTGGGCCTGAAAATCGGGGTCGGTCAGGGTCTTTTTGAAAGCGCCTTGAAGAAGTTTTGCTCGATCCGGCGGCAGCCCGGGTGTGCTGACGAACGGCCGGCCAAATTGGCCGACGGCGAGAATGATTGTGGCGAGGCGTTTCCCCGCTTCCGGAGTCTTATATTCGTTCATGAGCTCCCAGATCGTCGGCACATCAGGGAGTCTCGGATCCCGCTTTTTGCCGGTTTGTATCAATACACGGACAAAACCAGTCTTGTGCCAGCCGATGAGCGGTTCGCGCCCGAATAAAGTTTCAACAGAGATGCCCCGGCACTGCACCTCTTCTCGCTCTACCGCCAACTCGACTTCGGGTCCGTCCTTGTAGCCGGTGAGCGTAACAAATTTTGCTCCGAGGGTTTCCTCCAACAGGTTTCCGACATAGTAACCCGTCGAAGATGTCCCGGTGGCGCCGCATTTCGGTGGAACGGCTGCTTTGCGCACGTCTTGAATCGTTTTGTAGGGAGTGTTGGCGCGGATGTAGACGAGCTGTTCGACCTGTGTCGGACTGCCGAGCCAAGTAAACTTCGTCCAATCGAACTGAACTTGTTTTCTCCCGACTAGCTGATCGAAGTAGAGCCCGCTTCGAATTCCACCAAGGGTGAGCCCATCGGGCTTGGCGACTTTGTAAACGTAGTTGGCGGCAATCATCGCGCCCGCGCCGGGCATATTTTGGACGATGATATTAGGATTGCCGAGAATATATTTACCTAGATGCTGGGCAATGAGTCGTGTCCACGCATCATCGACGCTGCCCGCGCCGTAGCCCGCAACGAATCTCAGTGTCTTATCTTGATAGAAAGGCGCTTGGGCTAGCGTGTTAGCAGTTGAAGCAAGGACGAGAGCGAGAACGAAAAAGATTCGTTTCATGGCGACCCTCCCGTGCGCAATTCGACGGCGCGGATCATAACCAGTTTGCCGCGAGACATACAAGAGCGAAAACCTAGGACAAACTTTACCGCGGAGACGCTGAGTTCGCAGAGGGTTTCAAGTTATTCACCATTCGTTTGATGCCCTTCGTGAGTACAGGCACATTGAAATTGATAAGTAATCCGATCGGCCACCCGCCAGCTTCAGATAGGTCAGTAGCTGAGCTTCATGAATCGGCTGCAATGATTCCACGGTTTTTATTTCCAAAACCACCGTTTGTTCGACCAAAAAATCGGCGATACCCGCAGTCAAGCTGAATGGATTTGTAGGCAATCGGAAGCGGCACCTGGCGTTCGAACGAGACGTTGGCAATGAGCAGTTCATGCGCAAGGCATTCTTCATAGGCGGATTCGAGGAGCCCGGGGCCAAGCGCTTTATGAACCTCGATTGCCGCACCGATGACCTTCTCTGTTATTCCTTTCATTATTATATTTACTCTGCGTCCTCCGCGCCTCTGCGGTGAACCTTTCCGAGTTCACTCATCATCCTTGAAATCCAGCATTCCCTGAAACTCTAGGCCCTCGATTTCTTGCAGCGTGCGGCCGGCGATGCCTTGGAGGTCGCCGTACATGCCGACGGTGGCTTGCATGACACGGTCAATTTGTTCTTCGCGTTTGGCCCACTGGCGGGTGATAACTTTCTTCTCGCGGTCGAGATCTTCTCTCATGGATGAGAATGCTTCAACAATTGCTTGGACTCGCTGGCGAAAACGTGGGCCGGTGAGATAGCCGTAAATCATTTCCATTTTGGTCTGCTGGCCTTCGGAAGCCTGACGGACGGAGGCGACTTCGATCAGTGTCTGGCGTAGCGACATAGCCACAGGTAACGTGACTTTCGGATCAGCAACCCAGACGCCCTCGACAAAGCCAAATGTCTCGACTTCTTTTGGCAGAGCCTGGCTGATGATGACGGCGACTTCGGCTTTGGCGGTGCGTTGATCTTCGCGTAGCTTGGCGAGCCAACCGTCACTCCAATTTTTCGTGCGTTTGCATTCCCAAAGAATAGTACCGCAGACTTGATTGAGCGGGCCGATGACGCGCTGGAGCACATCGCCGCCAAACTCGCCTTTGGGAACTGCTTGGATGGTATCGCGAGGAAACTTAGCGGCGAGCAAAGACTCTAGCTCTATTTCCTGAACTTCTCCTTGAAGTTGCTGTGAGCCTTGTTCGGCGCGGCGTTTGAGATCTTCGATCTGCTTCTGCATCGCGGTGATGGTCTGATCCTTTTCCATCACTTTGAGCTTCAATTCCTCCTCGGCTTCTTTTTTGGCTTTCTCCCGTTCGGCGCCGAGATCGGCCTGCACTTTCTTCTCGATGGTTAGATCCAGCTCGCGCCTGGCGTCGTCTAGATCGCGCTCTTTACGGATCAACTCGGCTTGCGCTTTTTGCGCCTCGGCGAGCTTTATATCTCTTTGTTTCAAAACATCCTGGAGGGTGCTGATTTCCTTAGTTTTCTGATCGAGGTCACTGCCGAGAGCAAGCTTGGCTTTCTGGGCTTCTTCGGCACCGATTCGGACGCGCTCGAGTTGCAGCTTTTGCTCGACTTGCTGGTCGAGATTCTGTTTGGCTTTCTCAACGGATTCAGCGCGCTCATTGAGCAGCTTCTCACGCTTCGAAATATCGGCGTCCTTTTGGGATAAGCGCTGCTCGTAATCGCGCCGGACCGATTCGAGCAGGGGCGCCGCAAGGGACTCGGTAAGTTTGATTTCGGTTTTACACTGCGGACAAGTGACTGTGGGCTCTGCCATCGCTAGCTCCTGCACGGATTTAACCACAAAGAACACAAAGTTCACAAAGTTCGATCAAACGTATGATGTTGAAAACATTCACCGTCAATCGAATTTTTCTATGTGCCCTTTGTGCTCTCTGTGGTCGCGAATTAATTATAAGGATTGTAGATGGAAAAAGTCGATTGCGTTGCCGCAAACCATTTTATGTTTTTCCGCGTCCGGCACGCCGGTGAAGTTCTTGTCGATGATGCGCAAAGACTCGGGCCAGTCAGACTCTTGATGTGGAAAATCGGAGCCCCACATGAGGCGATCGACATTGATCTTGTGGCGCAGCTCGACGCCGACGCGATCGAATTGAAAGCCCCAGTAGAAATATTCGCGAATGAATTCACTGGGCGGACGGCGGAGCGGCTTCAGCCCGAGCAGACGATGAGCCCAGTGATGATGGCGGTCATAACGGACATCGGCGCCCTGCAAGAAGAATGGAATCCAGCCGATTTGGTTTTCCGCGAAGAAGATACGGAGCTTCGGAAAGCGATCGAAGAGTCCTGATAAAACCCACTGCACCGCGGCAATGGCACCGTTGCCGCGCGACGGACCGAAGCGGCCCACTTGGTAGACAAGATCCTGGGTGAGCTTTTTCATGATCTCGTCAGATTCTTTGGGATATTTAAAAAGAGGTCCTTTGCGCTCGCCGGTGCGTTCGAGATCGACGTGCACGCTGATCGGCATATTTAATTCGAGCGATCGAACCCAAAAAGGATCATCTTCATCCGATGGATGAGCTTTTCCAGTTGGAAATCCCTGCAGCAGGACGGTCTTGAATCCCGCGCCGGCGCAGAACTCGAGCTCCTCGATCACATCGGCCACGTCATTGACCAGTGGCAAAATTCCCACGCCGATGAGACGCTCGCGATTAACCGCGCAGTATTCCTCCTTGAGCCAGGTGTTGTAGGCACGCACGATGGCCTTGTAAGCGTCGTCGTCTTCGACGCGCCGCCAGAATTTCGGACCGCCTTGTTGTGAAGGAAAGAGCACTTCGGCGTCAATACCGTCTTGGTCTTGCTCGCGCAGGCGCTGTTCGGCGCTGCCGGTGCCCGGCGTGCCCTCATAGCGGCCTTCGAAAGGAACGTATTGATCTCGGCCCTTGCCGCCGTAGAGATCCGCCGCCGCTGCCGGGCGCGTGATCTTATCGCCAATGGTCCATGCGTCGCTGCCGTTTGGTTGGCGCACCAGGCGCGGGGCGTAATCTCGATATTTCGCCGGCACACGGCCAAGCCAATGCTTCGAATCGATTTCCAAGTGCGAATCGGCGGAGACATAGCGATAGTTTCGTGGCATTGCAATGCCTCTCTTTCAAGTGACGAGCGGCTCAGCTCAACCTTCAAGCAGTTTCAAATCGTTCTGCAGCGATATTAGCTAAATCGGTTGCCGCTGCCAAGCATGCCGTTGGGCATGACAGATTCCAGATTACAGATTCCATATTTCAGATTCCAAGTTCGGATATTACGATATGTAATCTGGAATTTGTAATCTGAAATTCCGAGCGAAGCGAAGACATGTCATGACCACAATTGTTTGCTGGCGAGCTTCGCGCCCTCCGCCATCGCCTTAAATTTTGCCCAGACCACGGCAGGATGAATTTCAGGAGTGAAAGTCGCTTGTGAGGAAAAACCGCAATCGCTTCCGCCGATCACGTTCTCGCGCCCGACGAGCTTGGCGTACCGGCCGATTCTTTCCGCGATCAGTTCGGGATGCTCGACGATGTTGCTGCAGTGGGTAATGACGCCGGGAATCAGAATTTTTCCAGCCGGCAGCTTGATATTTTCCCAGAGGCGCCACTCGTGCTCATGACGCGGGTTTGCTGCTTCGAACGAAATGGCTTCGGCGTTCACTTTCAGCATGAGACCGATGATATCCTTTAGGGCGATATCGAAAACGCGCGGGCCCTCGTTGATACCGTAGCATGTGTGATAGCGAATCTTCTCTGCGGGAATGCCCCGCAGCGCGTGATTCAACGCCTCGATGTAAATCTCCGCATCTCGCACTCTCTCCGCGACGGTTAACGAAAGCTCGGTCCGATAGAGACGGGTTAGAGATGGGTCATCGATTTGTAGAAGGAAGCCGGCACCGACGATGGCAAGATATTCCTCGCGCAGCGCTTCGGCCAAGGCATACTGGAACTCTTCCTCGGTGCGATAATATTGGTTGCTGAAGAAACCGGGAGCGATGGCCGGCATGAAAACTTCTTCCGGGGCGAGTCCATTGAGTGCAGCCCGTAAATTATCAATATCCGTTCGAACGGTTTCTTGCCCTTTGTAGGTTATAGGCCCGGTACAAGCTATCGGCAGATTGGGGCCGACGCTGCACATGTGTTCGGCGAAATACTTTTCGTAATATTCAGGAAAGGCGCGCGCTTCATCCGTCCTCATGCGGGCACCCACCCGCTCCTCTGATGTCCCTACCGGTTCGATGCCGGTGAGCCGTTCGATCAGATAAGCGTTGAAACTCGGCTTACTCTGCTCGCCGTCGGTCACGATGTCGACGCCGCTATCCACTTGCTTGCGCACCATGTCGGCGACGGCCTCGCGAATTCGCTCCCCGTAGGCTGCTTGGTCATACGGCTTGGCGCGCAATTTAGCGTCCATCATTTCGAGGAGATCCTTCGGGCGCGCCAAGCTGCCGGCGTGCGTGGTAAGGATTCGATTGGTGCTTCGCTTCATATAGCCTCCGATCTAAAAAATGGAGTGTTGGAGTAATGGGCTGCGATGTCCCAACACTCCAGTACTCCAATACTCCATCACTCCAATTCCCGAATGCATTATTTAGACGCAATGGCTCGCTGGAAAATAGGAAAATCGGCATCAGGCGTCAAGCGGCTTGGTTGACATCGTAGTTCCGAATTCAATACTCTCACGAAGAGCACAGCTCTGCGGAAAGTGAAAAACAGCCGATGATCTTAAGAGCGACGATAATCTTTCTTTTGGTCTTTCTCGCTTTCTTCAAAGGTAACGCAAGCGCACAAGGGCCAGCGCAAAAGCTCAGCATCAGCATGTCCAGCACCGGCATGCCATCCATCCAGCTTTTTATCGCGCGCGAGAAGAATTTTTTCCGTGAGGAGGGTTTCGATCCGCAACTGATCCGGATGAGCGCCAACGCGGCGATCGCTGCGGGCGTCGCCGGAGAACTGGACGCGCTCGGGTCGGTGGGCAGCGCCGTTCGGGCGATCATGCGCGGCGTGCCGTTGCGGGTGGTTTCCGTCGATTTGCGCCGGCCGATTTTTTGGTTGGTGTCACGCGGCGAATTCCGCGCTGCCAAAGATCTTAAAGGGAAGATACTTGGAATCGTGACTATCAATGGCAGCCAGCATTCAGCGGCGAGAAAGATGCTCGCTATCCATGACGTCGACTCGGACAAGGAGCTTACGTTCGTTCAGGTTGGCGATGAGAGCTCTCAGCTCCAGGCGCTGGTGAGCAACTCGATTCAAGTTGCCGCGCTTACGCCGCCGTATGTTTTTTTGGCGCGAGCCAAATTCAAGATGAACGTTCTAGAGAGCTCCATCGATAAGTTTCCCAGTATCCAGCAGGGCATCGGTGTTCAGGTGAAGACATTTCAGGAACAGCCCGATTGGCTCAGAAGACTCCTGCGCGTCAAGGCGAAAGCGACTCGCTTTTTCCACGAGAATGAGAAGGAAACCGTGGATCTATTGGCCCGGATGTGGAAGTCCGACATTGCCACCGCCACCGAGTGGTATCGGCGCTGCAAGCCGGCATTTACGCCGAACGGTGTTCCGACCGACGAAGAGATCAAAGAGTTTCTTGCGGATGAAGCTCAAGTGCTGAAGCTGGGGGAATCCGTGCCGTCGTCGAAGATTTTCGATTTTTCATTACAGCGGGCAGTGAATCGGGAGTTGGGGATTAACGGATAGAAATCGGTTCGAGATTCAAAGTTCAAGGGTAGGGGAATCAATTCGTTCAAACGGATTTACGGTTCCAACCGTTCCAGAAGTTCCAAGAGTTCCAATCGTTCAAGATATTCGAAGCGTAAAGATCAGCACTCTTGTATGAAACCTATGAAACTCACTTTCTTCGCGACGATCATTCTGGCCGGCACCATAATAAGTACTGGTGGAGCTGATGCTCAGTCGACACGGAAAAAGATTCGCCTGTCGCTGTCTTCGACGAACGTGGCTTTGCTGCCAACATTTGCGGCGTATGACAGGGGCTTTTTTCGCGCCGAAGGATTTGACGTGGAGCTGATTCAGATGCTAGCCACGCTCGCCAGCACGGCGCTTATGACCAGCGATCTCGATTACAACGGCGCAGCGACCGGCGTGATCAGCGCTGCCGTGCAAGGGCGGCCAATGAAGGTTTTGATTTTCACGGTGTCGAGGCCATTGATGTTTCTCGTGAGCAAGAAAGAGATCAAGGAGGCACGAGATCTCAAGGGGAAAAAAGTCGCAGGCAGCACGCCAGGCGCGTCGGCGACGCTGCTCGCCGTCCAAGCGCTCAGACACGTGGGGCTCGAACCTGGGAAAGACGTTCAGATTTTACCTATGGGTGGCACCCCCGCTGGCCGTCTTTCCGTACTCGAATCCGGTGCGGTTGACGCCGCGCTCCTGTCTGTGCCGGAAAATTTTTTCGCGCGCGAGAAAGGCTTCAACGAGCTGCTTTTCCTGGGCGACATGGTTGAGTTTGCCCAGGCAGGATTCGGCGCAACGGACAAAAGGATCAAAGAAAATCCTGACGAGGTCTATCGCATGGTGCGCGCGCAACTGCGCAGCGTCTTGTTTCTCCTAGACAAACACCACCAGAGCGAAGTCGTCGAAATGATCATGAAGCGTTGGAAGCTCAGCGATCGGAAGATGGCGGAGTCGATGTATCAAGACGTGGTACGGGTCGTAGCCAAGGATGCGATGGTGACGCAAGCTTCTATTCAATCGCTTATCGACTCAGCACGCGAAAGCGCCAAAGTGACGCGGCCCGTCAGGATTGAAGAGGTCGCCGACTTCAGTTTCGTCGATCGCGCGCGGAAAGAGCTTGGGCTGACGAAGTAGTGGCAGTCGATGCTACAATAAACAAGACTGGACCCTCCTGCCTCGCAAACCTTACTTGCTCTGGGTCGTGGAGCCTACTCCCGCTTGCATCAAACGATCGATTTACTCAGGTCCTGCGTCCGTCTCCGTGTCTTGGCAAAGCTATCGACGGCGTCTTTGACGCACTCGTCCAAAGGTACATCGCATTTCCGAACCAGCGATACTCCTTGGACACCTGAGAAGACGTCGGGGTTGCGCGCTGTTGGAGGCTCCCTCCCCTCACAGAGATCTTTCGCTGAGTTCAGCAGCAGACGCCGCATTTCAATAATCCCCACATCGGTCACCCCCAGATGTTCTTTTGTCCTGTCGGTGACCGGTCCCATACACACCTGAGCCGCCATATCCTGGTTGCCGGTGCCGACGATACCCGTGAAATTATAGTTTCGCTGCACTTCGCGATCAATTAAGAAGTCATTGGACTTGTTATGCAAT
>Ga0114129_10015634_pt1 | contig 10792 bp, 10 predicted proteins | sample RhiMetdeltSRZDD1_FD_80071 | JGI IMG/M metagenome (GOLD analysis project Ga0114129, IMG submission 80071) | Populus rhizosphere microbial communities from Tennessee, USA - Rhizosphere MetaG P. deltoides SRZDD1 (version 2) (version 2) | ecosystem: Host-associated > Plants > Roots > Rhizosphere >... | reverse complement strand
GCGGCGTGGGCGGCTTCGCTCTTCGGCAGGCAGCGGGGTTCCTGATTCCGATGCAGTTCCTGCAATTCTCGCGTAAAGACGAATCCGAAGCCGATTACCTGGGGGTGCAATATCTTTACAAGACCGGCTATGATCCAGTCGCCGCGGTGAGCTTCTTTGAAAAGCTACAAGCACAGGAAACGGTGAAACCTGGAACCGTCTCGAAGCTGTTCAGCACGCATCCACCAACGGGCGATCGGATTGCGATGTCGAAAAAGAATATCGATGTTCTGCCCGATAAGGACCAGTACGTCGTGACCACTTCCGAATTTAATCAGGTGAAGGCGCTACTTGGGCAGTTCGAGAACCGGCAGCCATCACCGAGAGAAGCGAATAAGCCGAGCCTTAGGCGCAGAACGCAGCAGCCCGATACCGACAGCAAAGACGACGACGATAACGATCGAACGCCGACATCCAGCAACGGTTCGGAAGGCAAGAAAGACAACAGCAGACACAGCAAGGTCGATTCAACCACGCCTGAAGACCGAGAGCCGAGTGATGACGATCGACCAAAACTGAAACGGCGCGACTAGCCGTCTGTCATTTCGATTTCCCGATCGATGCGGTCCAGAAATCCTTGTTTGGCTACTGTAGCGTATGTTCCTCAGTCTTTGAGCCGCACCAAATTTTGGAATCCAGATTAGATCGATCATTCGGATGCGAATCTTGCTACTTCTGATATGGCTTGAATGCCACCCTGGTATGTTTCGCGGCAATGCGGTTGGACTATAGCGGGAAGATATCTTGAATTCATGCAGGGCCCGTTTTTCGAATCAAAACATTCGAATTAAAGGAACCATGGAAATGACGCAGTACGTATGGGACCGATATGGGGCATCTAGTTTTCGGTTTTGGTCTTGCTGTATTCGACGGAATCAACGCGCCCAATGTTTCCGGCCAACTTATCAAAGCGGCTCTTGGTGAGGCGCACGGGAATAAAGCTGAGGCGATGATACTCGGAGTCCGCCGCCGCTTGCTTTACGAAAATTAACGAAATCGGCTTGACGTAAGAAACCACTCTTTCAAAGAGCAAACAGGGACACCGTCACAAAGCGTCATTAATGTTTTGAGTCGACGGCGGAACTAACGCCGGATTTATCCTCAGTTACAGAAATGATTCTATCCGCATGGATGAGTCGCTCGTCGCCACAACTCGGGCATAACACCACTTGCGTGGTGGGTGGTCGGTCCGGGTTAGTCTCGGCAACGACTATTACACTGTTGCCGCATTTGCACCGCCATAGTGCAGTGACTCTAATTGTCATGTCTCTAGTATGAGCGGTGAGGCGGGGAGCTTACGCCCAAATCAATTTCTCGGACCGAGATCACGTTCCGATAGAAACAATAAATTTCGGGAAGAAGCAAGGCTTGGTTCGGCTACAAGAACTTGATAGGCCTATGCTATCGAGTTGCATTAAATGCGACCCACGAATCGCAGGCCCCCGGTGCGGTGAAAGCGCGCGAGTGGCCGCCAGCAAACATAAGTCAGAGCGTCGATGTTGTTTATGACCGCGTTGTGGTTATGGTATCCCGTCACGTTGACCACCGGTGTCGGACGGCCCATTGTTTTCCGAAAAGGGGAACCTGCTTCTATGCCCGATGTTCAGAGCAAACTACGCGCGTTATCTGCATCGCATTGATTATCCCAATGCAGATCGTCGTGGGCTCTGCTGTACCAACGCCGTCTTGTGAATGGGAAACACAACCCTGATTGACTGGCACATTTCGTGCTCTACAACATTGACTCAAAAACTCGGTTGAAAAAATGCAACTGCGGGCGGCCTCTGCATGGGAAACAGACGGAATTCGTTGATAGCCCTATCATTAAGAGGCGACTCCAAGGTTCGAAGGATCGCCCGCAAAAATCCTTTATTGCTTTGTCTAACACGTGTCTCATCTGGTAATCGACGATCGGCACCCGTGTGGATTACGAACACTGACTGCGCGAAAACCGTACACCCGACACTATGCCCAGTTGGCCGCGGATTTATCACTCGAATTTTTCTACAAAATTTTCGATGCACCCATTCCAGAGAACGACAACATAAGGAGGCATTGCCATGAAGCAGAAAACGCGTTTCAGCTGGCCTTTCGTGGGACTCGCAGTACTTGCTGTGTTTGCAGTGCGGACTGCGGTTCTCAGCTCCCCCATTCATGAGTACAGGCAGGTCGCCACGATTTCGATCCCAGGGCTTCTTTCAGGCGGTTTCGACATTAGCTGGGTCGATGCCGTGGCTGGGAGATACTACTTGGCCGATCGCGGCACCACGAGCGTCGACGTCATCGATACCAAACACGTCAGATACCTGTATTCCATTTCTCTCGCCGCCGCCGAAACGGGGTTGTAGCAATCCCCAATCCGCACGACGACTTGGACAACGACCCGGAAACTGCCGGAGAACTTTGGGTCGGTGATAGTGCCAGCAACGTGGAAGTGATCGATCTGAAAACGAAGGTCAGGGTGGCAAGTATTTCGACAGGTGGCGTCGCCAGGGCAGATGAACTGGCATATGATCCGCTGGATCACATTGTCCTGATCGCCAATGATAGGGAGACCACCTGCGCCATGGGCGCATGCACAGGACCTGCGCCGTTCATAACGTTCATCTCGACCGAGAGTCGGACGGTACTGGGCCAGATTTTTTATCCGAATGTGGTGTTTGGTAACCCGCCTTCGAACCATGGCCTAGAACAGCCGGTGTGGGACGCGAAAACAGGAATGTTTTACCTCGCGGTCCCGGGCACGTTGGAGAACCCCACCGGAGAAATCGATGAAATCGATCCGGCTGGGCAAATTTTGACCAGAATCTTCCCGACGACATGCAATCCCGCCGGGCTTGTGCTGGTCCCCCGTCATCGACTGGCGACGAGCTGCGGCGACGTCATCAATATCGCGAGTGGGAAGGTTGTGACGACGGTACCTGGCGTGGGTGGCGACGAGATCTGGTTCAACCCCGGAGAGGAACGCGTGTACTTCGGTGGGTTTCAAGCCATCAGGGTCCCAATCCTCAACACGGATAACAACAAATTGGTGACCACCTTGGTCGTTGGCCAGATCAATCCCACGCCGCCGCCACCGAGTCAGACAACCCACTCGGTTGCAGCGGACAGCGAGAACAACCTCATCTTCGTCCCAGTCAGCAACGTGGGAGTGAAGGTGTACACCGACCGTAGACGATCGATCGACGAAGACGATTAGACATCCGTCGATGAAAGCGAAGCAGATTGCTTCTGCACGAGAGCTCCAAGAACGACCTGTTCAACTCCGGGCCGATGTTGGATTGCCGGCGGTAAACCGCGCGGCGGAACGCGCTGGAGAGGTGTGGGCGTGGCGTGAATACACAGCGCAACGTCCTAGCAGGAAGCAAAGTATGGATAGAGGCCGCCATGAAACCTATGGTGTGCTTGAAATGTGGGTGCTCCGATATTCGCCGTTCTAAAAGACGTGGAGCGATTGAATGGATACTCAAACGCTTTTTCATCGTTCCTTGGCGATGCCTGCGCTGCCAGAGACGATTTTTTTCCATTCCCGGAGGGAGAGTGAACAGCATTTTCGGTCGCTGGTCGATGAGCTCCCCGGTCATGTTGTGGATGTCCGGTTCTGATGCGCTTTTTCAATAAGCCCTGGCTGGACTTTATAGAACTATCCCGGAAAGGACAGCTGGAGCAGGATTGGGTTGCGCTCGTACATCCCGAAGATCGAGAACGTTGTGTGAATCAGTATCTTGCCGCTTTTAAAGCGCGAGAGAACTTTACCTTGGAATACCGGCTGGTGCGCAAGGACGGCGCTTATCGATGGCTGCTCCATAATGGAGTGCCTCGACCCGATGCCGATGGAGCATAAGAACCTGTCTTGTGAGAGGAGGTCTTATGAAAGTGCACTGCCTTGCTCTCATCGTCGCGCTTGCGGCACTCGCTCACTCGGCTGGAGCGCAAGCTCCTTCCATCAATGGAACATGGTCTGGCAACTGGACGCCAACAGGTGGCGTTCCCGAGCGCCGCAAAATACAACGCCGGGATCGCTTGTTTTGGATTGCACTGAAGTCATTATGGAAGGAGTGGAAATCGGCTTTAGTGATCGTTCGACCCGAGACCGTGATTTCATGGCAGCGCTACCGCTCCAAACAATACTCGTGGAGATTGTCACAGCCGAAATGTCCAGCACTTCCGCGCGTGAGTGCGAAATCCGCGAGGTCATCGAGGTCACGGCCGCCGCAAAATCCACTCTGGGGAGCGCCGCGTGTACACGGAGAACTCAAGCTTGGCTTCGAGATTTCTGAGAGAACCGTTTCACGCTTGATTGTGCTTACTGAAAACCACATCGGCACTTGACTTGTTGAATTTGCCTCCCGACGCTGTAGCCCTCCCTCCACGATGCTTGACCTCATAATTAATGTTGTTCAGTTCCGTTCTCACAGGCCTTCGGACGCGAACCGTCATGCAGGCCGAGATCATCGCATTACGGCATCAGCTGACCGTGTTCCAACGAAACCAAAAACCGAAACGGCTCGTTCTGAAACGGGGCGATCGATTCTTGTGGGTTTGGCTGTCCCGGCTGTAGTCGGGTTGGCGTTCCGCGCTCATCATGGTCTAGCCAGAGACGAAAAGCGTTCCCTGGGGTGAAGACTCACAAGGGAGAAAATGAAAGAGTGCCGCTGGCTGAGGCCTGTGCTGGTCGCGCAATTTAAATTCACCGACTGGACGCTGGACGGGCACCTGCAGCATTGACGTTTCGTCCGACTCAGGGATGATAAGAAGGCGAAGGACGTTGTCAAGGAGAAGGCGTGAGACTCACTTGTCCACGCCCCTTAGCCTGACGCAAGTACCTTCGAGTGGCCGCCGTACAACGAGTGCCCGGCACTAACTCGCGGCCTTTACCGGTCGTCGCTGTCCTCCCCTTCTGAAGCAGGTACTGCCGGGTTGACACGCACCAATATCCCCGACATCACCCAAGCCTTTTGGCTAGGCGCAAAACGCGGTGCCAGTAGTCCGTCATTGATTTCTCGCGTTACTGCGAAACGGTCGAACTGCGTTGCTGGAATAAACAGCCGTGAATTGTCTGCAAATCCGTCGGAAGCCGTATCCACGTCGCCTTCGGCAGCCGAGATGACCCCATCACCATTTTGGTCGATCCTGGCGACCTCCAACGCATAGGCATCAAAGAGACGTTTGTTGAAATTAGTCACTTGCGGCTCAAAAGAAGACAGCCTTTCATACACGTCCAAGAAAATCTCGTTGGCCAATCCACTGGGAATGAACCGCTGACGGAACTCCCTCTGTCGGTCATCCTCCGCATCGAATTTATCCGGGTCGCGTGGACCCGACGCTTGGATTACTCCCTGGTTGTTCGGATTGTCACCGTAACGAAACGGACTATTTCTTGCGCCACTCGGGCCGGACCCAGGAATGATGGACTGCAGCGCACTAACCTCGCCTGCCTCGAACGTCCCTGGGATGCCGCCGGTAAACGGAAGTTCATACAGTGGGTGAATCCAGTTCGTCGTGTAATTGAACTCCCAGTAAGCGTGGCCGTCGGCCTGTTGCAGCGTATTCCAGGCACCCATGCTCAGCTGAATAGGCACGACATTGGTTTGTTTGTTCGGAAAATGATCCGATGGATTAGGGAATCGCGGTGAATTGCCGTCGGTGGTGAAGATGTTTCCTGGTGTGTTGTTGTGACTGCCCATCGCTCTCAGTAAATCCGCGTCAGCCTTCAGAATGGTACCGAACTGAGCGTGCCCATCGTGGCGGGGCACGTTGTTGATCGGTGCTACAGTCAGATCATGAATCATCCATCCTTCATACCAGCCGCTCTCATTATTAATGACGAATAGGCCTGAGATGTCGGTGAAGATATCGATGAATGCCCGGACGTTGTTCGGGTCGGTTGGTAAGCCTGGCTTCGGTTCAAGTACCACACGGACGGCCCCAATCGTAGGCAGGCCGCAATTGGACCCCGCGGCGGTGAGCATGGCCGTGTCATTAACACCCGGGATGAGACTGGTGAAGGGATTCGGCTCAAAGCCACTTGTATCCAGCAGGTAGTACTGAAAAAGTTGGCTGGGTTTGGGCGCAAATGGAGGATTGTCCCCGTGAGCCTCGGCGTAAGCTTGTGTGGGCAACTGGCTGTGTGGCCGCCCTGCTAATTCGACGAGTCGATTCTTCAGCGCATCTGGCAGGCGCAGGATGTCTCCCCGCGTGGCAACGGTTGCCATATCCTGGGTTGCAGAGTTATTCGGGTGGCATGGCGATGGTGGCTGATGCGCATAAGAAGCCGTTGGAATCAGGCAAGCGATACAGAAGCCAACAAACAAAGCGGACCGCAAGACGATACGGAGAATCAGTCGATCAGGATGTTGCATATAATTCCTCGCTACTAACGTTTTCAAGAGATCGCAAAAGCATTGAGACGGTCTGCACAAGTCATGCCATCGCGGAGCAGTCTGCTCCGCAAATCTCGATTGCAAGCGATATCATTCGCGATGTGTTTGAAAATCGTCGGATGTAAGGGACGCGCTCAGAGAAGGGGCCGCGGAACGGTCACCTCCAAAAAACCACTAGAAGCGATTAACCGTCCGTTGGAGAGCATGTCGGTTCGCAGCGAAGGCACTTGGTTGGTAAAGCCGCACTGAAAATTGCTTCGACGCAAACGCTTACGAATTCTTTACCTCCATCACGTCAAAGGTGACGGACGATTGCTATTCAAGCAAATCATGGCGATGGAGCTAGAGGGCATTATCTACAAGCGGAAGAACTCACCGTACAAAGTAACGGAGAAGCCATCGCGTTAATGGATTAAGGTCAAGAATTCCCCGCTACAGCCAGTTGGAAAGGCGCGAAGAACTCTTTGAGCGAGTGTGAGGCGCTGCTCGTAACGGTGGCAGTCTGTTATCGCTCTCTCTTCTTTTCGTTCTCCCCCTTGTTTGGCGTACTTTTTGGACTCGCTACGATTTGATGATACCGAGCGACACACTCGGTAAATAGCCGGGAAAGACTTGACTCACATCTCGCGCGAGATGGCGACCGACCAACTCGCTGAGCACATCGCGGAAATCAGTCGTGACAGCGAGGTCGCGGCCCTCATAGAGTTGTTCGGGCTCCAGACCGGGCCAGCGGCCATAAACTTTCCCGCCACGTACGGGCCTACCGAGCACCATCATGACATTTCCGTGTCCGTGATCTGTGCCGGCATTCCCGTCCTCTCTCGCCGTCCGGCCAAACTCGGACATGGTCACGATCGCGATGTCTTCCATCCGATCGCCCATATCGCGCATGAACGCTGTTAACGAGGCGCCGAAATCTCGCAACAGAGTCGTCAACTGTGGAGCTTCGTTGACGTGATGATCCCAACCTCCGATGTCTGCGAAGGCCGCCTCGACACCCGCATCTGCTTTGATGAGGCGCGCGATCTGTTGCAGAGCATTACCGAATCCACCCTGATACTGAGAGCCGTTGGCCGGAGTGTATGGATTCCGATTAATCGACTCGATCATCTTTACTGCTTCGAACGTTTCCTTGCCCGAAGCCGCCAGTCGCGGATCGGGCGTCGACGCGTACATGGCTTCCAGAGTGGCCGCCATTTGCTTATTTTGGGTTTCGAATTGCTTCAGGTTGTTGACTGCTACAGCCCGACGGTTGCCGCGAAGCGTCCGAGGCAATTGAGTACCGATGGCAATCGCTCGGAGTGCAGACACGTCCGAATCGGGCGCGAGCGCGCGATTGAGCCAACCGTCCTCGCTCGTTTTCCCGGGCGTTCCAGATTCCATGAAATCCTGGGCATCAAAATGAGACCGCGTCGGGTCGGGTGAACCCGCGGCATGAATGATCGCCAATTGACCGCTATCCCAAAACGGCTTCAGTGGTTGTAGTGATGGGTGTAAGGCGAAGCGTCCATCCAGATCGATGCCGCCATTTTCATGACCAGGCTGGAGTACGGCAATTGTGGGACGCATGTCGTAATAGAGTTTTTCGAAATACGGCACGACCACATTCAGACCATCGGCCGCGCCACGTTGGAAGATCACAACCAAAATCTTCCGTTTGTTGCCGGTCTGCCCAACCTGAGCGGCGGCGCGCACAAGCCATGAAGGCGCCGTGCCCAAGCCAGCCATTGCGATCGCGGAGCAACGAAGAAAGTAACGTCGTGTGAACATGGCTTACCTCCTCTGAAAGTCCGGCGAGCTGATCACCAGTGATGCGAGAGTCGCCGGAGTCGCCTGCTTTCCTTGCACGCCTTTTTCAATCGCAGTCAGCGTCGATGGAAGCGGCGGCATGTTCAGAACTTCTCCAGCTACTGCAACGGGTCCCTTGGAGTTAAACCGACTTATATCGACCTTCACGCCCGGAACCTGCCCAGCTGTCAGAGTGGTCGCAAAATTGATGCGGCCTAACACACTGGCAGTGTTCGTCCATGCCTCGCCGGTGTTCGGATAACCTGTCGGCTCCAGCTTTCCATAGAGCGGCTCGCCGAGATCGGCGATTCTCTGTGCCAGGATGAAGACATCGGTGACATCGGCGTTCAGTGCACGGACCGCGCTGACGACCATCTCCAGCGGAGATTTGATCTTCGCTTGCCATGCGCCTTCCGACAAGAACTCGGTCGAACTGAACATTGTCTGGAGGACTGCCCTGAGGTCTCCGTCGCTTTTCGTAAATGTCGCTGCCATGCGATCTACCAGCGCCTGCGGTGGTTCGTCTGCAACGAAACGTTGGGCCAGTTTCTTTGAGAGGAACTTAGCCGTAGACGGGTGACGCGCGAGGATATCGATGACTTCCGCCGCGTCCTGCTCACCACCCATTGCCGCGATCGTATGGCCAAGGACGACTTTTTCCTTCCGGTCGTGCACAGCCGGATTGAACTGAAACTCTGCGAATTTTTGCGGATCGTAGATTGTCCAGCCGCTGAAAGCTCGGGCCACGTCGATCACATCGCTTTGCGTGTACCCTCCATTAACACCGAGAGTGTGCAGTTCGAGGAGTTCGCGACCATAGTTCTCATTGAGACCGGGTCTGCGTACTCCAGGCGGAGCCGCAATATCATCGCGAGGAACTTGCGATTGCCAGTTGTCCAGGTAGTAGAGCATTGCAGGGTGGCGGGCCGTCGCAAGCAACATGTCTCTGAAGTGTCCAAAGACATATGGACGGATGGCATCGCGCTCAAAACTCGTAAGCAGAACTCGGTCCGGGCCTTTCCCGTTGAACACGTTGAAGTGATTCATCCAAAAGTCGACCAGCACTTCCTCGAGCTGCCGATTCGAATAAATCGCGCGATAAAGCTTGTTCTCGATCAGCTCAGAATTCACGAATTCCTGCGGCTGCCGTGCGGCCAGAGCTTCACGCCGCAACTGTGGAACGTCCGTCAAAGACTGTATTGGAATGACGCGAAGGATCTGCAAGCGCTTCTCCGCGTCAAACGAATTGAGCAACGCGATCTTCTCCTCGGTGGTTCCACGATTGGATATCTTGATTTGTTCGGGAGAGAGCAGTTCGTTCAACGGAGGCATCAATCGGCGGCTCTCTTTTTGCCGCGTTTCCTGGTCTGCCTGTCTGATTTGTCTCGCCTCCTGCTGCAGGTCAACAGGCAGGCCTTCCAGCAACTGGGGAGGTCCTGCGGCGAGGATTAGCCGGCGGGTTTCCGCATCGAACGATGCGAGCGTGGTCCGCCGTTCTTCGCCCGAACAATTTAATAACCTCGCCATTTGTTGCGGAGCGAGTGGCGGCAGTGTCGGCACTTTCACCACAAATGCAGGCAGAACCGGAGGATATTTTTCGAGAATCTGCCAGTTCGCCAGTTGTAGGGTTCCAAGTGGCTTTAGTTTGGTTTCTAAGACCCTGTTTTCCGAAATCCGATCCGGATGCAGTTGTAGGTCAATCCACTTCTCTAGTGTCAATTTTCGAATCTGTTCGACGTCTCCAGGACGAGGACCGAACGTCAACCGATTCAAGACGTGAATAATTTGCCTTTCGGGTGAGAGTTTTCGGTCAAAACGGCCGGCGGCGGTAACAAGGAAAGTAGGGAGAATTATTAACAACGCCGCGAGGCTCCACGAGCAGCCCAAGCGTCTCATACAAGCCTTCCCTTCCACAATATTTAACGATCCAAATACTCTCTCGCTGCAGGAAGGTGCGCATGAAAACTAATTGACGGTGTCAGATGCGCACGTATACAGCCTTTCTACGGCCAAATACGCGAACACTCATCCAAATCGGGGTCGGTTTTCAGATGCGGAGTGGAGCAGCCGGATTCCCTGGCATAAACTTCTGCCGATTAGGCGTGCCTTAACGCCTGTCTCAGTAATCGGTCGATAACCGCGACCACTTCGCGGGCTGTTTCAACATGTAATTACGTCACCCTAGGATCGGAATCCGTGATCGCAACTCAAGTGGACTCCTCCGATGACTTAAAATACACCGAAGTACGAAAGCCATCGCGATCAGTTCTCAGATTTTGTATTCGCGGAGTTTAGGCCGCGACTACACGATCCGCTTACTTCTTGCCGACGGATTGGTATTCGCTTTGTTCTGTTTCTTGGATTTGCTTAGACCTCTCTTCTTTCCTTTGCCTACGTCCTCAGCGCGGGCCGTCCCCTTATCGCGGTCCTTCGAAGCCGCGAGAGTTCCGGCTGGAGCATTGCTATGAGCGGTCCCTGCCGTCGTGCTTTGAGTCTTACCTTGAGCGCCGGCGCTCAAAGCCGATAGCAGTGCGAAACTAAGTACAATAATCATCCTCTGCACATCTCTTCTCGTTCCGTGG
>Ga0114129_10015633_pt1 | contig 10793 bp, 10 predicted proteins | sample RhiMetdeltSRZDD1_FD_80071 | JGI IMG/M metagenome (GOLD analysis project Ga0114129, IMG submission 80071) | Populus rhizosphere microbial communities from Tennessee, USA - Rhizosphere MetaG P. deltoides SRZDD1 (version 2) (version 2) | ecosystem: Host-associated > Plants > Roots > Rhizosphere >... | reverse complement strand
GCGCGCGGCGTGAACGCACGATTCATGAGCGCGCGCAGGTGCGTGTGCTTCGGCGGATCGGTGAAGACCGCCCAGAGCCCGAGTGTTCGTCCAAGCGTCTCGATCGCGGGCGCGTCCGTGGGCCGCGCAGCCCCCTCTGCGCGCCCGGCGCGATGCTGCCCGGAGTGAAGGGACCCTGCACCATCGGCTTGCCCGCCGAGGCCGGATTCCCCGTCGTCACGCCCGGAGCGATGCTGCCCGGACTGAAGTTGCCTTGGGTGATCGCGCCCCCCGGCGACGTGCTGACGATCGACGTCGGGCCCGTACCGATGAATGCGCCCGGTACGAGGCCGAGACCCACCGCGACCTGCGGCGCGACGAGGCCGGCGGGGACGCTGGAGATTCCGCCGAAACCGGGGACGATCACGCCGCTGGCCAGGCTCGTTCCCGCTCCCGTCACGCTGCCGCCGGGCCCGATCACGACCATCCCCGGTTCATAGACGGAACGGCCGGCCACGACCGCCGGCGAGATGGCGGGGGCGCCGAAGACGACGCCCGTCGGCAGCATGTCGGCGATGCTCGGCATTCCGGGCGGCAAGGCGTGGCGGCCCGGTTCCACGACGCTGATCGCGATCGCCCGCTTGCCGGCGAGGCGGTCGTCGAAAGCCAGGATCACTTCGTCGCCCACGCGCAGGCCAGAGAGACGACCGCGGGCGGCCGGGTCCAACTCGTAGATCCAGAGGTCCCCGTCGTAGGTTTCGACCAGGACCTTCGAGGACGCGGGGTCGGCCGCGATCATCACCGCGCCGACCTCCGTACGGCCGAACGGGCCGCTGTACATGTTCGTCTCGTGCAGGCTCGCGCAACCGGCGCCCAGCAGAGACACGGCCATGATGGCGCCAACGGTCTGTCTCATTGCTCCCTCCCCAACGGGGGGCCGCCGCAACATGCGGCGTTCCGCGGACAGGAATCAGCAAATTCCATACCAGTTTGCGGATGAAGTCGGCGCCACAATCGATCGATGCACAAGGCCGACGTGGTCGTGATCGGCGCGGGCGCGGCGGGGCTGGCCGCGGCGCGCGACCTGTCCCAGGTCGGGCGCCGGGTCGTGTTGCTCGAGGCGAGGGACCGCTGGGGAGGGCGGGTGTTCACCCATCGCTCACCGGCCTGGCCGGTGCCGGTCGAGCTCGGCGCCGAGTTCATCCACGGCGAGGCCCCGTCCATCCTTGAAGGAGCACGCGCGGCCGGGCTGGGCGTCGAGGAGCTCCCCGACCGGCACGTCTGGGCCAAGGGAGGCCGGCGGCGGCCCACCGGCGACCTCTGGTCCCGGTTCGACGAGGTCCGCCAACGCATCTCGACACGGGGCGCCGACGTCTCCGTCGCCGACTTCCTCTCGCGTCACGCGCTGGCGAGTGGGGGGAAGGAGATCGTCCGCATGATGGTCGAGGGCTACCACGCCGCGCCCGTGGACCGGATGAGCGCGCACGCGCTCGCCGCGGGCGACGAGGAGATCGGCGAGGCGGCGCATCGGCAGTACCGTATCGTCGGGGGCTACGACGGCCTTCTCGGATGGCTGCGCGCGGGCCTCGATCCCGCCCGCGTGAGCGTCCGCCTCCGCGCCGCCGCCACCGAATTGCACTGGGACCGGGCAGGCGTGCAGGTCCACGCGCGCGTCGGCACGGGGACCGTCCGGGAGACGTTCCGCGCGTCGGCGGCCGTCGTCGCGGTTCCGCTCGGCGTCCTCAAGGCTCCGCCCGACGAGCCCGGCGGGCTGCGCTTCGTGCCCGACCTCGCGCGGCATCGCTCCTCGCTCGACGGCCTCGAGATGGGTCAGGTGGTCAAGATCGCCTTCCGGTTTCGCGAGCGCGTGTGGAGCGGCGACGCCGACTTCTTCCACGATCCCCGTGCGGCGTTCCCGACCTGGTGGACCAGAGGTCCGTTGCGGGTGCCCGTCCTGACCGCGTGGGCGGGCGGACCCGCCGCCCAGGCCCTGCACGGCCGGGCCGAGCGCGCGATCGTGGACGCCGCCCTGGCCACGCTGTCCTCCATGCTCGGGGAGCGGCGCCCGCGGCTGGAACAGGCCCTCGAAGGATGGGCCTGGCACGACTGGCAGGCGGACCCGCTGAGCCGCGGCGCCTACGCCTACGTCCGCGTCGGCGGCCTCCGCGCTCAGCGCACCCTGGCACGCCCTCTGGAGTCGACGCTCTTCTTTGCAGGCGAGGCCACGGACGCCGAGGAGACGGGAACGGTCAGCGGCGCCATCGCCAGCGGCCGGCGCGCGGCCCGGCAGGTGCAGGCCGCGCTGGAATGACGGACCGCCTCCGCACCCTGACGAGTTGACAACGCGGCGACGCGCGGGCAGACTCCGCGCCAATCCCGTTCAGCCGTTTGTACAGGGTTCCCTCCCGTAAGTCCTCGCCCGACGGGCGTCGTGGCGCGTCTTCGCGCCGGCGCCCGCCCGGGGGTGGGTTGCGCCCCGCGCAGTAAGTGCAGCCACGCACCTCGGTGGTGGCCGCAGATGCTGGTCCGGCGGCATCGGTGCCGCCGGAAGCAGTGAGGAATGAATGCTCGCCCTGCCCTCGCGCCGTTGGCTGCCCCTCATCCTTGTCCCGGTCTTCACCGCGTGCGGAGGCGGATCCCCGGGCGCACCGTCCGCCGCCGCTCCCGCCGTCGCCGTCCTGCCCGCGCGGCGGCCCAACATCGTCTTCATCCTGGCCGACGACCTCGACGTCCGGACCACGGCCATGATGCCGCGCCTGCCCGCGCTGATCGGCCAGCACGGACGCACCTTCGAGCGCGCCTACGTCACGCAGGCCCTGTGCGCGCCCTCGCGGGCCTCCATCCTCACCGGACAGTTTCCGCACAACCACCGCGTCCTCGACAACACCGGGCCCGACGGCGGCTTCCGCGCGTTCCGCCGCGGACCGGAGGCCTCGACCATCGCCACCTGGCTGCGGGCGGCCGGGTACCGCACGGCCCTCGTCGGCAAGTACCTCAATGGCTACCCCACGGCGGCCACCCCCGATTACATCCCTCCGGGATGGGACGAGTGGCGCGCGCAGCTGAGCGACCTGACCGCGGACCGCTACGTCAACTACCTCCTGAACGAGAACGGTACCGTCAACCCCTACGGCGCGCGGGACGAGGAATACGAGACGGACGTCCTCACCAGCCGCGCCGTCACGTTCATCGAGCGCTCCGTCCAGGAGCAGAAGCCCTTCTTCCTGTATCTGGCCCCGGACGCGCCGCACCTGCCCGCCATCCCCGCCTCGCGGCACGCCACGCTCATGAACGGGACGGAGGCTGCGCGCGTGCCGTCCTTCAACGAGCCGGACGTCAGCGACAAGCCCGCCTTCGTGCGCAATGCCACCCCCATGACCGAGACCGAGATCCGGAAGCTGGATCGGACGCAGACGGCGCGCCTGCGCACCATGCTCTCCGTCGAGGACATGCTCGCCGACGTCCTCACCGTGCTGGCCGCGAATCAGGTCCTGGACGACACCTACGTGTTCTTCATGTCGGACAACGGCCTCATGCTCGGCGAGCATCGCCTGGTCACCACCAAGGACGTCAACTACGAGGAGGCCATCCGCGTCCCCCTCGTGGTGATGGGCCCCGGCATCGCCGCGGCCACCCACGACGAGGAGCACTTCGTGCTCAACGTGGACATCGCGCCCACGTTGGCCGAGCTGGCGGGAGTCTTCGTCCCTGACACCGTGGACGGCCGCTCCATGGTGCGCCTCCTCCGCGGGGAGACGGTCACGGAGTGGCGGCGAGATGCCGTCACGGAGTCGATCTCCTACACCGGCGGCCTCAGCGCGGTGCTGCGCACGCCCGAATACGCCTACTCCGAGATCGAGTCGGGCGAGCGCGAGCTCTACGACATGCGCAACGATCCCTATCAGGTGTCGAGCCTGCACCGGCGCGCCGACCCCGCGCTGATGGCCAGGTTGTCCGCGCGGCTGGCCCAGCTCACCGGCTGCCGCCGAGCCACCTGCCGGGCAGAAGGAGGGCAGCCGATCAGCCGACGGGGGGGCGGTGAGTGGTGAGTTTCTCCCCTGAGATAGAAGACGTTACGACTTGGCCTTCAGGGCGCGCGCGATCCAGACCGTGCGGTGGGCCGCGGTCGTGAACGTCCCCACGGCGATCAGGGCCATCGTCCACAGCACGAGCGTGCCGAGCGGCCAGGCCCGCCACCCCGCCAGGGGCCGGTCGAGCAGGCAGGCGAGGAAGATCAGCACCAGCCGCTCCGCGCGCTGCATGAGCCCCTCCTTGCAGAGCACGCCGACCGATTCGCCGCGCGCGCGCGCGTAGCTGACGAGCAGGGAGCCCGTGATGGCTCCCCCGGCGAGAAGCGGGCCGTAGGCGAAGCCGCGCAGGAACACGATGAAGCCGAGGAACGCGAAGACCTCGACGAAGCGGTCGAGCATGCTGTCGATGAACGTGCCGTAGGGCGAGGAGAGCTGCCGCGCCCGGGCCACGCGTCCGTCCATGATGTCGGACACGCCGCCGAGGGCGATGGCCCAACCCCCCAGCTCGAGCCGGCCCGTCGCGATGGCAATCCCGCTGAGGAGGCCGAAGAAGAGGCCGGCGAAGTTGAAGAAGTCGGGCGAGAGGCCCAGCGAGGCCGCGATCCGATCGAGCGGGCGGATCGCCCAGAGCAGCCAGTGGACGAGGAAATCGCCCGCCCCCATCAGGAAGCGTGAATTGCGGCGCTCGGCGTCGGGGTCGCGGCGGGCCCCCGTCGCCGCGAACACGGCCATCGACAGCAGCGCGGCGGCCAGCACGCCCGCGAGGACGGCCAGCGACACGTTCATGCCGGTCACGGCTTGTCCTTGTGTCTCAGGTAGTCGATCACCCGGGGCCACAGGAAGATGAGGGGCATCCGCCGCTCGCGCTCCGTCAGCTCGATGGTCTGTCCGCTGTGGCGGCGGGCCTTGCGGAGCAGGAACTCGAGCCAGTCCTCGAAGGTCACGACGTACTTGGCCCACCGCGCGGTGGCCCGCACCAGCGACCATTGGAAGTAGAGCCGGCTGCGCAGGCGCGCGAGCCGGTGGGCCGGACGCGTGAGCGCATAGACCCCGGGCGCGGGCGTCATCAGCTCCCCGCGCTCCCGTAGCGCCTCGAGCAGGACGGAGTAGACGGGCCGCAGGTAGTCCTCCTGCGCGCGCCAGAGCGCCTCCGCGCGCCCCTCCGGCTCCGGGCGGATCTCTCCCGCGTAGGAGACGCGGAGCAGGGTGCGGCAGTAGTCGGCCACGTCGAAGCGCGCGGGCAGCCAGGGGCGCACCCATTCGTAGGTGAGGGCGTGGGCGGAGACGAGGGCGTCCAGCACCGCGTCCTCCGCGGCCGCATCCGCGCGGTAGAGCAGCTCCGTGGGCTGGAACAGGCGCCCGGCCATGAAGTGGTCCTGGCGCAGCGGGGACGTCCCCCGCTGCAGCGCGGTGTCGCTCAGGACCGCGCACTTCCCGAGCACCCGCGTCCCGTCCGCCAGCGTCACCGGCAGTGAGACCTGGTTCGGGGGCAGCCAGGCGTTGAGGGCCGCGCCCAGGGACGGCCGGTGGCGCAGCCGACCGTGGTCGCGCAGGGAGCGGTAGAACGGCGTGTAGGCGCTGACGACGACGAAGAGGTCGTACGCGCTGTAGGCGTCGGGGCGCGCTTTGGTCTTGCGGGAGCCGAAGAAGACGATCGCGCGCACGGCCTCTCCACCCGCCTCCGCGACCGCCCGCGCGACCGTGACCGCATCGGGGCGCGGCTCCGCCGGGCGCACGCGCGCGGCCACCGCCGCCCGCAGGGTCTCAGGCGGCCACACCCGCGCCTCCGCGCAGCCGCCGCAGACGCTCGATCATGTCGCGGCGGATGCCCTCCAGGAACGGCCGGTACTCGCCGTCCGCGGGCGGCGCGAACGGACCGAGGACTTCCGTCCGTCCGTCGATGCGGTCGATGTTGAAGAGGAAGTCCACGAAGCGCCGCCCCTTCCAGAACCCGTCCGTGACGAGGACGTACACGGGCAGGGGACGCTCGCGGAGCATGATCTCCAGCCCCGCGGTGTGGAACTCCTGGATCTCGCCGTCGCGCGTGCGGTGGCCCTCCGGGAAGACGAGGATGCCGTGCGGCTGTTCCCGCGCCGCCTGTTGGAGCGCGCGCAGGGATGCCTTGCGGTTCTCGGGCTCGATGGTCGGACATCCGAGCAGTCGCATGCACAGGGACACCGAAGGCACCCAGCTCCCGTAGCGGGCGCGCGCGATGAAGCGCGGGATGTAGGGCTGCGCCATCAGGACCGCGGTCGGGATGTCGAGCAGCGACTGGTGGTTCATCACCACGTACGACGGCTCCGTCGAGTCGAACGTCCCCGTCCGCCGGGCGTGTCCTCCCGCGGCCCGGATGATCCCGAAGATCCCGTTCGACATCCCCTTCATGTACCAGGCGATGATGCCGTCGCGGTGGCGCGGCCGGAGCTTCATGGCCGGCCACACCACCAGCCGTTCCCAGATGTCGCCGAGGATCAGCCACACCACGAGGGCGGCCACCCCGAGCAGGCTGCGCATCTGGGCGGCCAGCCGCATGGCTCAGGCGGGCGCGGGGACGAGCACGCGGAGGGCGGCCGGACGCGTGCCGATGGCGAGCTCGCTCGAGCCCGCGCGGTTCCATTCCCCGTCCGTCTCGTAGGCGGGCGGGCCGGCGAAATTCAGGCGGAAGGACGCCGCCCGGCGCAGGCGCACCTCCGGCGCCGCGGCGTGGGTGCCGCGGAGGAGCGAGAGCATGATCGGGAAGCGCCGGCGGCGGGGCATGTTCGCGAAGGCCACGGCGTCGAGCTGCCCGTCGGAGAGGTCGGCCTCCGGCGCGATGCGGAAGCCCCCGCCGAAGACGCGCGCGTTGGCGATCACCAGCATCATCATGTCTTCGCGGCGCCCAGGCTCCCCGTCCACCGCCATCTCCACCGGGAAGCCCGGAAACCGGTAGAGCTGGCGCACCGCGCAGTAGAGGTAGAGGGGCGCGCCTCGAAGATAGCGCACCCGCCACGAATCCTCGATGACCGCGATGTCGAAACCGAACCCCACCACGTTCAGGAAGTGGCGGTTCTCCACCGTCCCCACGTCGATGGCGCGGCTATGGCCGGCCGCCACCACGCGCGCGGCGGCCACGGGGTCCTGGGCGGGGATGTCCAGGGACTTGGCGAGGTCGCACCCCGTGCCCCCCGCGATCAGGCCGAGGGCGACGTCCTGGCCCGAGCGCAGGATCGCGTTGCCGACGTTGCTCCAGGTGCCGTCTCCGCCCACGGCCACGAGGCGCCGGTGGCCATGGGCGATGGCCTGCTGCGCGATCGTGATCTCGTCGCCGGGGCGGCCGCTGAGGGCATGGGCGACGCTCGCTCCCCCGGTGGCCTCGCGCAGGGCGGCCAGGACGGGGGCGAGCACACGCCCGCCGCGTCCCTTGCCGGACGCCGGATTGACGACCACGAAGATGTCGTCCGGCGCGGACAAGGTCCTCTGGTCAGGCCGCTTCGAGCTGTTCCAGGGGCTGGAACGTCTGCAGGCCGTCCCTCATCCACTGCTCGCGGAAGGGGACGTCGTAGACGTCGGGAATGGCGAGCACCTTGTTGAACGGATGCTCGTAGAGCTTCAGGCTTCCCTTCTCGTTCTCGTGCTCGCTGTGCTGGCCTTCCATCGTGATCTGGGCGAGGTAGTTCGCTTCGCCGTCCTTCATGAAGGACTGGTGCAGGTGGGAGACGGGATGCCACTCGTACTGGTAGATCGTCAGGTCCGCCACCGGCGCCCCCTCCGCCTTCACGCGCACGGTGAGGTGGTCCTTCTGGCGGTCGAAGGCGACGTCCACGTCGTCCATCCAGTGCGGGAGGTGCCAGCGCTCGATGGCGTGGTCGCGCGCGGCCTTGGTGGTGGTGGCCACGAGGTAGGGATACATCGCCGACTTCGGGAAGGGCTGGCCCGGCTTCACGAGGGGCGCCACCACCACCGCCATCACCACCTCGCCGTAGGCGCCCACCTCGCTCTGGTTGAAGTCGAAGGCGGTCAGGGCGAACACGCTCGTGCCGTGGTGCACTTCCACCGGCTCGAGGTGCGCGGGGAGGATGCGGCGCGCGTTCTCGGTCGGAAACTCGAAGAACCCGCTGATGGCGTCGCGGTAGCCGTACCGGGTCAGGCCCGGCAAATCCCCTCCTCGCGGAGGACGCGGGCGATCACCCCCACCGCGAACTCGAGCTCCGCCTCGGAGTGGGCGGCGGAGACGGAGATGCGCAGGCGCGACTTGTGCTTGGGCACCGCGGGATAGGTCACGGGCTGGAGGAAGAGGCCGCCTTCCTGGATCTTCTCCGCCACCGCGAAGACCTTGGCGTCGTTGTTGACCATCACCGGGATGACCTGCGACGTGGACTTGCCGATGTCGATGCCTTCCTCCGCGAAGCGCCGGCGCAGGTAGGCGACGTTGCTCCACAGGTGCGCGCGGAGCTGCGGCTCGTTCATCACGATGCGGACGCCGGCGAGCAGGCCCGCGGCCACGGCGGGGGCGAGGTTGCAGGAGAAGAAGCGCGAGCGGCCGAAGCCGGTCACGTAATCCACGAGCTCCTTGGATCCGGCCACGAACCCGCCCTGTCCGCCCAGGCTCTTGGAGAAGGTGCCGAGGTGGAAGTCGACCTGGTCGTCCAGGCCGAAGTGCTCGGACACGCCGCGGCCGTTGGGGCCGAAGAGGAACGTGGAGTGGGCCTCGTCGATGAGGATGCGGGCGCCGTGCCGCTTGGCCACGTCCACGATCTCGGGGAGGACGCAGACGTCGCCGTCCATCGAGTAGACGCCCTCGACCACCACCAGCTTCTTGCCACGCACGCCGCTGAGCTTGCGCTCCAGGTCCATCGGGTTGTTGTGGCGGAAGAAGACGGTCTTGGACTTGGCCAGGATGGCCCCGTCCACGATGGACGCGTGCGAGTACTGATCGCAGAAGATGTGGTCGCCCGAGCGCATGATGGCGGAGATGAAGCCGACGTTCGCGCTGTAGCCGGTCGGGAAGAGGATGGCCGCTTCCTTGTCCTTGAACTCGGCCACCGCCTTGGCCAGCTCCACGTGGACGTCGAAGGTGCCGGAGAGGATGGGCGAGCCGGAGGCGCCGAGGCCGTACTTCTGGAGGGCCGCCGCCGCCGCCTGCTTGACCTCGTCGCGATAGGAGATGCCCAGGTAGTTGTAGGAGGCCAGGTTCACGAGCTCGCGGACTTCACCGGTCTTGCCGTTCTTGACCCTGACCTTCGTGGTGGGCGCGGATTCGAGGGGCTCGGCGTAGAGGTAATACCCGTTGGGCCGGGCCTCGCGGTACCACTCGTTGAACGGCGGGAGGAGGTTGAGGGGATCGTCGCCGGACCCGTAATAGAAGTTGCTGTAGTCGTAGTCGCTGAACACGGGTTTGCCGGCTTGCTTCTTTTGCGCCGCCTCCATGTCTCCCTCTCTGCTCACGCCGGTGCCTCCGATCCGATGCGTGGAGGGACTGCAGTGTGAGATCGCCCATCATAACAGCGCGGCCCTGGATTTTCACGGAAACTTTTCCCGTACAGCGCCGGACACCGCATCCCTCGCGCCTTCACGCGCGCGCCCCACCACCCGTAGGTGGACGGAAGAGCTCGCCGGCGGCGCGACGGACCCAGGCTCGAGGGACGAAGCGCTGGGCGCTGACCGTGATCCGGTCCCGCAGGCCGGGGATCACGACGAGCTGCCGCTTCGCGAGCGCCGCGAGCGAAGCCGCGACCACCTCCCCCGGCGTCGTGGCCGGCGTCCGGCTGAACTTGACGTCGGAGGTCCCCGCGACCGCCTGGAACTCGGTCGGGATGTTCCCCGGGCACAGGGCCTGCACGGTGACGCCCGTTCCCTCGAGCTCGACCGCCATCGACTCCGTCAGCGAGAGCACGAAGGCCTTGCTCGCCGCGTACACGGCCAGGAACGGCACGGGCTGGAAGGCGGACATGGAGACGACGTTGAGGACGGTGCCCTGGCCGCGCTCGACCATGGCGGGCACGAAGGCCCGCGTGAGGTCGACGAGAGCGCGCACGTCGAGGTCGATCATCGCGCGCTGCCGCTCCGGCGCCTGCTCGTGGACGCGGCCGCCGTAGCCCACGCCCGCGTTGTTGACGAGGAGGCGGACGCCGATTCCGCGCGCCTGCAGCGTCCGCGACAGCGATTCGGCCGCGTCCGGGCGGGCCAGGTCCAGGCTCACGGGCAGGGCCACGTCCTCGCCCCCCAGCTCCGCGGCCAGGCGGGCCAGCCGGTCCGCGCGGCGCGCCACCAGCACCAGCCGCTCGCCGCGTGCGCGCAGGGCGCGGGCGAAGCTCTCGCCGATGCCGCTGGAGGCGCCGGTGACGAGGGCGCGCAAGTCCCCCGCCGGGTGGGGGCGGCCGGGTGGAAGGTCCGCGGAGGGAATCGCGGACCCCTTCAGGCCATCTCGCGGCGCGGCGGTGGGGCCGCGGCCGACGGACGGGGGACGAGCCGCGCGTGCCCGGTCTGGGGAGAGCGCCAGTTGTCGAAGAGCGCCACCCGCTGCACGCAGTTGATCGTGCAGTACGGCGCGCAGGCCTTCTTGGTCGCGTACTCCCGCGCGATGTCCGCCGGGCCGTAATCCTCCAGGGGCACGCCGGGCACGCCGCGCATCTGGGAGCAGTAGTGCACGATGCCGTGCTCGTCCACGTAGAGGTAGCGCGCGCCGGCCCGGCAGCTCCAGTCGTTGGGGCGGCCCAGGGCGAGGTTGTCCTGGAACACGCCGTTGAAGCGCGCGTCGCCGCGGCTGCCGAACTCCTTGAGGGCCCGGTAGACCTTCAGCTCGCG
>Ga0114129_10015631_pt1 | contig 10793 bp, 11 predicted proteins | sample RhiMetdeltSRZDD1_FD_80071 | JGI IMG/M metagenome (GOLD analysis project Ga0114129, IMG submission 80071) | Populus rhizosphere microbial communities from Tennessee, USA - Rhizosphere MetaG P. deltoides SRZDD1 (version 2) (version 2) | ecosystem: Host-associated > Plants > Roots > Rhizosphere >... | reverse complement strand
TTTCTATTGATAGGAATATTTTTATTAATTACTACAAGCCTGATTGGACACGGTGCATCAAATAAGCAGCTCGTTCCAATAATCCTTGATTTTGTCCATAATTTAACTGCGTCCATATGGATTGGAGGCACTTTTTATCTTGCCTTCATATTGATTCCCATAGTAAAACAATCAAGTATAAATTGGTATCACAGATTAGCAACACTTTCTTTGTGGATTCCTAGATATTCTAGCTTGATAGTAACATTACTGGGTATTATCATTATCACAGGCCCATTTTTGTTATATATACTTGAAGACAATTTGAGTTTAGTTATTGGTTCGTTATATGGTACCTTTTTGATTTTAAAACTTTTATTTGCCGGATTAATGGTTGTGTTAGGCGGATATAGTAGTTTTTTCATCCACAAAAAAGTCACCAGTTTGCTAAAGGTTCGACAAGTTATAGGGAATAACTTGAGTAACTCCAATTTAGAAGAGGAACCAGAAAACGAAAGAAAAGCAAGATCAATAGTCAATACATTTAGGAGCGCTCTGGTGATTGAATCCATTTTTGGAATGGCCTTGCTTATTAGCGTGGGTTTACTCGTAAATACTGGTGTCCCCGCTAGTGAAGCTCAGAATCAGTTTCAAGCAACCACAAACACAACAGGAACCCCGAATGAAAATTACCTGAATTCCAGGTTACTCGATAATAACACCAAAGTTAGTTTATCAATTACTCCTTTTGAAGTTGGCAATAACAATTTCAATGTGTCATTTTCGGATATAGATGGTCAACCCATTGATGTACAGTCAGCCGAAATAAAATATAGTCAAATTGAAAAGTCAATCGGTCCTATTACCGCTAATCTAGAAAAGAAATCACCTGGTACGTTCTCTGTTAATGCTTCATTTGGCATTCCAGGAATATGGGATCTTGAAATCCAAGCAATTCCAATTAAAGAAAATATGTCTGGTATAGTGGCCTCGTTCAACAATTTGAGAGTAAAACCAAATCTTGATCAGTTGAGTTTCAATGTGACAGAATATCCTATAGCAAATAATAAAATCCAACCTTTATACCCAGTTTATGATAAGAGTAGAAATTACATATGGTTTGGGGATACCTCTATTGGAAGCGGACGTATATTTGCATTTGATATTAACGGGCATAATTACATTGAACACAACATTAATGGTACAAACATTGTGACCCTTGTCACTTTGGACTCAAAGAATAATTTGTGGTATTTAGATCCTCTTACAAAAGTCATAGGCAACTACGATCCTACTAAAAATATTAGCAGAATATTTCCATTTCCTGGATATGTAACCCCATCAGGTATCACAATAGATTCTGATGACAACATTTGGTTCACTTCACCCTTGTCCGGTGAGGTCATGCGTTTTGACACTGAAACTGGCAACGTTACGTTAAATTTACACCTAAAGGACAAGGATGCACGACCATTTGCAATTATGGCAGATCCAGTTAGCAATTTGATTTGGTTAACTGATGAGGCAGGAAAATTAGCAAAAATTGACCCAGCTAATAATTATACGATAACAGAATATTCTCCTGGTGGTAACAGAACGTTGTTGAGCCCTACTGCATTGATGATTGATAAAACCACTGGAGAAATATATATTTCGCAGCACGATGGCCACAGAATAACAGTTTTTGATCCGTTGTCTAGAACGTTTACCGACCTTCCAGTAATTAATGAAGCAGGACTGCCATTTGGGATGGCTTTTGACAACTATGGGAACTTATGGGTGGCAGAACATACAATAAATAAAATCGCTGTAATAGACACTCAAAAATCAAAGGTGAGAGAGATAGAGATTAAAAATTCTTCGCCTTTTATTCAATGGCTTACCTCTGATTCGAACGGGAACATATGGTTTGCTGAACAAAGAGGAAATGGTATTGGAATGATAGCGCCAAGTTCAGGACCGTTGGCTCAGCAACAGGCACAAGATTCAGGCAACACGTCCACACAAAGCATAGGATCACGTTCTGAGTTTGGAATTAACTACCAAAATTTTGTAGCGCCTGCTATCCTTATTGGAATTATATTTAGTGCTTTAATGTTTGCTAGAAACACCATACAACTTAAATCAAATATTGCCAAAATATCCGATAGATAGTGAAACCAGGGACATCCTATGCCATCTCACTACAATATCACATAAGGACCGGTCAGAGTATTTCTTCTTTTTAACTTACTTATATTATCGTGTATTCATGATTGTATGTGGGGACTCACACTATATCTGACGTATTTTGCCGATTACCTGAGAGGAAGAAAAAATAAAATATTTTGCAGAGTATGTGGACTTAAATTAAAGAGCGAAAATGATTTGGATATTCACATTAGAAACAATCACAGATACGACATATGAAGCAAAGTCTAGACTAACTTGCATCACCGGCAGTATTTTTTTGTGGTAGGAGATGATCCGCTCAAAATCAATGAATGAATATCCTGTAATCTGCCCAGTGGCGCTTTTACCACGCCGACGAGAATATGTAATCTGCAAGAAAGAACCAAGGGTTTTTACGCAGGATTTAAAACAAATTGTGTCAATTCCCTATTTAATAGAAAAACCAATTTTATTATTTGTCTCGGGATATGTTCTGAAAAATGGTGATTTAGGGCGAGTATCTGTTAGTACCTCCTAGATCGAACAATGATTCTAAATCCAGTTATTTAGTTCCGTATTCTGCCGGTGGAAATCTCGCAAAAAGACCGTTATAACCGTTAGTGGTGTACCAATCAATTTAAATTTGGCAATAGTGATATTGATAAGGTGCAATCGCAGAGAAGATATAATCTATTAGATAATAAACTCAAATTTTTTGCGATTACCACAATCATAGTTTGTTCTCTCATTATACCCCTAACGATTCCTCATATTTCACATCAATCCATGATTTATCATATTATTATCCACATTGCCAGTTTGAATATTTCGGTTTTTCTTGGATTGGTGTCCATCTTCGCTTATCTGAAAAACAGCAACATTAGAATGTTTTTTATGGCGTTGGGATTTGTAACCCTTGCGATTGTAGAAGGAATTATGCTACTATCCTCTACAGGTAACATTGATAATGTAATTTTACCGTGGGTAAATATCGAGTTACCCCATATAGTACTACTTGTAATGCTAACTTTATTTGGGCTGGGATTGCTTAAGGCAGCAAATTGAGCGATAAGATGGATTCTATTTATATTAATTCTTTAACGGCGGATTTTTTTGGTGCATTGCCCGAACTGCAGCAAAAGCTATTGTTATTTATTGGTGAAAATCCTGGAATAAGATATAGGGAATTATTGAGATTAATTAACTCATCAAATGGAGTTCTATCCTATCATATCAACAAATTGGAAAAGATGGAACTTGTAAATGTGGATAGGAAATCGAGAATCACAAGATTCTTTCCACGAAATATTTCAAATGAAATTATGACACTCTTGGGAATTTTGAGAAATCAAACCTCATATGAAATTATGAAACTTCTCTATGAAAGTGGTCCAGTTTCCCAATCAGAAATAGTAAAATACACTAGAAAATCAGCATCTACAATATCGTGGTATATGAAAAAACTGCTGGGGGAAAATATCATTTGCGTAAAAAATAAGCTAAGTACCTATGATGGTAACAATGATATATCTTACAAAATGCAACTGACGGGTAAGAGATTAAATTTTTATGACTTGTCAAACAGAAACTTGGTAAGCGATGTCATGAACAAGACCAATAAATATATTGATAGCACTATAGATAATTATTCAAGCGTAATTGACTCCTTATAAACTGTGTATGATTTACTTATCCTTGTCAGGCTGTATCGAACAAAGTAGAATCGATAATTCCGTTCCTTTATTTGATGGTAAACATACATAAATGTTAAAAATTACATTTCAATCATGGATCCTTTAAATGAGAAACCTGAAAAGGTAGCATTTACGGTGCATATACTATGTTTTTATAATCATGTGCGTTTTAGGATATTGTGGAACAGTATCAAATATTTTTGAACTCGTTAAGATCAAGTGAAACAAAACGAGTGTACACTCTATACTTTCAAAAATACATGGACTTTATGGGTACAAATGAATTATTTTGCGGAAATAATCCCAGATTAATTGAGCATAAAATTATTGAATTTATCAATGTTTTAAGAGAAAGAGGACTAGCATTCCAAGCAATAAGTAACTACGTTTACAGTATTATGGCATTTTACAAGATAAATGATATTGTGCTTAACACAACAAAGATTGGAAAATTTCTACCTGAAGAAAGAAAAATCAAAAAGGATAGAGGTTATACGCACAAAGAAATTCAACAACTCTTAGATTTTGTAGACGAGCGGTACAGGGCTATTGTTCTAATTTTATCAAGCACTGGTATAAGAATAGGGTCATTACCTGAGTTACGCCTAAGACATTTAGAGAAGATTGATAATATTTACAAATTTACTATTTATGAAGACTCTAACGAAGAATATATTGCCTTTTGCACTCCGGAATGCGCTGATGCGATAGAATCGTATTTACAAATGAGAAGACGGTTTGGAGAGAATGTCACTAGCGATTCTCTACTTATAAGAGAGCAGTTTGATTCACGTTCCCGAATAAACAAGAAACAAAGACAATTAAAATCATATACCTTAGCAAGAAAGTTAATCGACCTGTCTACTCGTTGTGGGGTGCGCACTAATAAGGTCAAAGTATGTCATGGTTTTAGAAAATTCTTTACAACCCAATGCGTAAATGCTCGTATAAACGCAGAAATTAGGGAGATGTTGCTAGGTCATAAAATAGGACTAGCGAGTGTTTACTATAAACCGACTGAACAGGAAATGCTAGACGAGTATGAAAAAGCCATGGACAACTTAACAATAAATCCGGCAAACAGATTGCAAAGAAAGATTGAAACTCTCACTATCGAAAAATCTAGACTTGATAGAATAGAAGAAAAGATGTTAAAGATGGAACAAATGTATCTTTAAATCATCATAAGAAGTGATATCTTTCTTTAAATTGAGTTCTTTTGCTTGTGCTGTTCTTAATTATACTATTTTATCATGGTTTTCTGGTACAGCAATCTGATTAAAATGAATAATATTCTATTTCTAAATTCAGATTAAATGTATTAAAGAAGAATCTGTTCTTTTTTTACCATTTGTTCTTACTCAATCTAATTATACTCTGTTTAGTATCATTTTGCGATAACAAACTTTGAATACAAAAAATGGGTTAATGTTCGCAGCTCTATCTATAGGAATATTGACAGCGCTAACAGGAACAGGACTCTCACAGGTAGCACCAGCATTTGCTGACAAGGAAGAGTGCGAAGACAATGATGACAACAACTGTAACGTGAGGACTCACAAGATAATACAGGAGAATAACTGTAAGGTAGTGAATGAATTTGAACACATAGACACCATGGGCAGCCCAGTCAACAACAACCAATTTGAATGCACCAACACCCTTATAGCTCCGGCTAACGGCGACGACAATGAATTCGTAGATATTGGATCACATTCACCGAATCCTTAGTAAGTAAATAGTAACTACTCGTTACTTACAATACCTTTTTCTTTAATAACGGGTAGATACGTGAGTAATTAATTTATTTTATATATAGCCTTTCAGACTTAATCTTAATCCATCTAACAAATCATCATAACTTGTTTGTTCCTTTTTTAGATTTAATTCATATTCTCCCAAATACATTTGCTACAATCACAAGGACATTTGCAGGGACATTCATCAGTGCATGGACAAACACAACAGCATGATTTCATTTCTTTAATATTAGAATATATAAGCACATCATTCTTTTTTAATGTTCTCTGGTTTCTTTTCTAGAGGGCGTACCATTTTGTTATGTCTATCTATTTTATTGTTTTAGGAATTTGTTATCTTTTTTCTTGTCCACAGATACTACACCTAGCAGGCCCAACACCGATAATTATCTGACGACACTATCTAACTGATATTACAACCTTTCAAACTGAGTCTGTGCATCTGAACTGAAAATAATGCAGAAACTTTATTCTGAATAATATTTAGAATCTATCCATCTGAGTTCATATAAATCAGATCATTCTTTAGGAAGTAAATGAACTTAAATTCAAAGATGTTACTTGTCCTTTCGATAGTTCTAATTATTGGTGCAGTGATTGGTGCTTCTGTAGCAAAGGTATTCGCAGATGATCCATTCAAAAATATAGGGAAGATCGACGATGATAGGCTTCCTTTTGGCGTTTCTGACAAGGTAAGGATATTTCCCTATCCCGATTCAGTGATGAAAAATTAATAAAATCCACATTCCAGTTATTTTTTATTCAATATTGTAACCTTTCAAACTGTTTTATTTTGTTACTACAAACCTGATACAAAACCCAATCAAGAATTCAAATTAGATGATTATTTTTCCTTCATTCTTTCTGTAGATCAATATTTTTCAATTGTCTATAATGTTCAAAAATAATCGATTAATGGCTGAAATACTGTGTCATTCCATGATAAATGAAACGACTGGAAAACAATAGAATCTGATGGGTCCAAGGAGAGACTAAGCCAATATGTCGAGGACCCATCAGAGGCTATAAACTTTGGATCTCATTACGAGGGACCAAACTATAAAAAGTTTACCTGAATGCACGGCAAGATTACGCATGCATTACTATCCGTCGAATTGTAGAGTCGTGAATAAGAGAACATTTTATCAAATTTCTTTTTTCATTTTGAATGGAACTACTGATATTTCTAGAAAAATATTGTGGAAAAATGATTAAAAACACACAAGAGGTTGAATTTCAAGGTACTCATAGAAATAATTGGAGATAAATGAAGAAGACAATAAACAAAATGTGGACAATACTGATTATATTCCCTCGATCTCAGTAGCAATTGACCAGTACTTTTCGCAAGTAACTATGCCTCTACAAACTGCGAAAGTTCAACCGTCTATAATTAGTAGCGTAAGATCGACAATGAGATTCAAGGATGTGCCATACATACAACAGGGGGCTTGACGTGAACAAATTTCTGAAACTTGAAGGTGTGACGCAGGGACTTATCAAGGGTTCAGTTACCCAAAAAGGAAGAGAAGGTATGATAAGCGTGTTATCGTTTAGTCATGAGGTTAACTCTATCTACGATCCCATGGGCGTAATCCGAGAGCCTACTAGGCTTCCGCATTTAGATTATAAGCCCCTGGTTCTTGTAAAACTGATTGATCGTTCTACCCCGCTTTTGTATAAGGCTTTAGCAACCGGGGAATTGATGAAAACATTCAACTTAGTATTCTATGCAAAAACGGCTGCCGGTTCCGAAGTCCTACAATTTACGATAGATTTATTCGGCGCCATAATAAGGGATATCGTGCAGGTTAAACAGAACTCCGATTCAACGCCAGATCTGATGAAATTTGCAGAGTATGAACAAGTTTCCTTTGGGTATGCACCCATACAGTGGTCTTGGTACGATGGACCAAATCGTATTTCCTATCAGAGATCATCTTAAGGCAAATGAAATAGGAAGTACTATGCAGTGGTAACAAAAAATCCAAACCACCCTCCATTTGTTTAAGAATGTTAATAAAATTCAAGAACATTACTGTTCTGACCATTTACCTGTCATTCGGTGAATCCGACTATCAGAAGCAGTTAAAGAAGTGGAAGAGGAAAATCAATCGTATCAAAAGAGAATTAGAAAATATGAAGATTCTCGTTGCACCGATGGAAATAAAAAAGAAATAAGTAACCTAGATTACTTAGGTCTGGGAGATAAAGTAAATGAATACAATGAAACTCGTTATTGCTGTCAGTATTGTTTTAGTTGGCAGATCAATAACAAAGTTAGTACCATTTCACGGAATACCAATAAAGAAACAACAACAGAAAGAGATAATAAAATACAATTAGCGCCTCTTTGTATTTCTTGGATTAAGTCACAACCGTAGTATTGGGTAATCTTTCTTACGGTAATGACTATCCACTCTAAAATTATTGAGAAAACACCGTTAAATATTTAGGTCAAATCAAAAGAGCCTGAAGATAATCCCGACGACCACTCCCACCACAACCATTATACCAACAACTATGGCGATGTCTGTAACTGTTCCATGCCCGGTCAGTCTCAATTTTTGTTATTTTATTACCAAGTAACGTAATATTTAAAGTTTCTAGTGCCTTCTGTTAACACAAACTTGATAAAATACCCAGTCTAAAATTCTCAATTCACCATGCAATATGTCAGCCTCAAATATTTCATGCGTTTGATTTATTCAAAATTATATCCTTTTAGACTTAGCCTTAATCCATCAAGTAAATCATCATAAGAAGTTTGTTCGTTACTCATATATAGTATATTATTTATACATACAAGGTAATAAAGGAAGTAATTAAAAAGAAGATAAAAAAGTAACCACTAAAATTTAAAACCGTTGTTTCTGGGGTTCCTTTAACCTTTTTTGAAGTTCAGATTCCGGAATTTTAATCAATCTTTTTTCTTCAATATTAACATAATATTGTGCGGAGATATCTTGAAGATTTGGCTCATGTAAAACACTCAGTTTAGTAGTATCACGTTTTAATTCAGATCTAACAAACTCAAGCACTTCTTTCTCCTTTTCCTGATAGTCAATAGGAGAAGCACCCTCGATATTTAGAATCGTATGCATAAGAATTACTTTACCATCTGCAGGATCAAACACTGCAATCCCATAAACTGACTCCAATTTTGGGGCGTTTCCAACATTGGTATATTGATTTTCAAAGGGATCAGTCAATCACATTCAACTCCAGTATTCCATTATCAATATTCCCTGAAAATCAACACCTCTTGCTTCGACATAAACTGTAATGTTAGTCATTTTCGCATCATAGGCAGCATTTGAGTTTTTATCGACCGTTTCAATGAGACCATCAGATCTTTTTCTTTTTATGCTCTTTATTCTTATGATTGAATATTGGCCATCATAAAGGTCGGGACTTGAGGCATAAGCGTATTCAACGTGCTCAGTCAGTGCAACCTTCGCAAACATATCACTAGGAGGTATATTATATTCATAAATTGAATAGGTTGGGGTTGTAGCAGAGTGACGGATACCATAAGTCGTCTCCGCTACTATTGGCATAGGAATAACTTAACGATACTCGTACTTAAGGTTTCTAACTATACGATTAGCTCTGCTGCTGCCCTGCCTTATCCAAAATGAGAGGGAAATACACAACAAAATACTTAAACTCAAATTTTTACAACATTTAAAATTACTCTATATTGTAACCATTCAACGCTAGCCTAATAGCATCTAATAAATCAGAATAACTTGTTTGGTCCTTTTTTAGGTTAAGTTCTTCAGCATATGCAGTCCTTAAACTAGTGATAAGTTTATCATGTTTTTCATCAATTGCTAAATATCCTTTTGATACTACAGCATGTAAATTACTAAGCATATTTCTATGCTCAGTTGAAAAGTTTACAGGTCTTATCTTTGTATTCCACTTATTAGAGCGGTTCCTCGTTAACCAGAATTCTATCCATTTCTCTAAATCCAAATGGATATATCCAAAATGAACGTAGTAAAAACAATATGGATATAGGTACATATGCTCCTGAAAAGGTAGCTTTTATTGCGTACAATTTAGGAATTTACGAATCAATACAGAAATTTGCTTCTTTGATATTGGCTGGCAAAATTGATAGTAATCTTGACACGAACAAAATAGCTGAGTTACTCTCTGAAACTGTAACTTTTTACGACGCCGACATGATTTCACAATTGATTAACACCCTTCTTGGAAGCAATTCAAAATCACCCGTAGGTAGGGTGAATACAGATGAGGTGAATTATGTAATTGATCAACTCAAGGCCTGCGGGATCTCTTTACCATGAATTAGTTTAGATATATCTTGTCTGCTGTTTTCTAATGATTATCTTTAAGAAAGAGACTAAAGGTCTTGATGAAGTAGGGAATTCTAACCACATATGTGTATTAATTCAGCAGCTAATTGACACAAAGGTACTTCTTCCAATTCAAATCATGATTTATTAAATGATCTTAGGATTAATCATAATTGTAGCTTAGTGGCTCTTTAATATCAATCTCTCTCATTACCAGTCATGGAATATATAGGAATAATGGAAATGATGGGAATGTATGTTGTTGGATTTTCAGTGACAGTGGGATCTCTATATTTGATATCAAGACTAAACATTGCAAGGAAAAGAGGAAAGAAAACAGTTTACTTAAAACCTTCGTTCGATATCCAAACAAAGAACGTCTTGAGATAGCTTTTATCCAATTTCATTGATGTAACATGGATGCATCGAAACGTTTGCTTACCTTATGCACCAGGGAAAATGGCAAAATTACGAGATATCCAGAAAGGCTGAGAATATTGGATAATGGTGTGGAACATTACTTTGTAGAAGTCACTTGTGAGGATGGAATTCAATACGGTTTGCAGGCTTTTGGGGAAGAAGCAATAGCATTATACAAGGAAACAATGAAGACTCTTCGACAATAATTTGATGAACTGATGAATGGTAAACTTTCAAACTTTTTATTTTTGCATATTTTCATCGCTTTCCTTTACTAGATCCAGAGAAACTGAATTTATACAATAACGCTTGTTGGATGGAAGAGGACCATCATCAAAAACATGTCCTAGATGCGCTCCACATATTCTACAAGTTATCTCGACTCTCGTCATTCCATAACTGTTGTCTGAATGATATTCTATATTGCCTTGGTTAATGGGTGCATAGAAACTTGGCCAACC
>Ga0114129_10015630_pt1 | contig 10793 bp, 16 predicted proteins | sample RhiMetdeltSRZDD1_FD_80071 | JGI IMG/M metagenome (GOLD analysis project Ga0114129, IMG submission 80071) | Populus rhizosphere microbial communities from Tennessee, USA - Rhizosphere MetaG P. deltoides SRZDD1 (version 2) (version 2) | ecosystem: Host-associated > Plants > Roots > Rhizosphere >... | reverse complement strand
TGAAGCGGCTGTTTCCCGAAGCCGCCTAACCGCCCATCACCGCAAGCCAAAGGCTCCCACGGGCAACCGGGCGGGAGCCTGAAGGCGTAGAGAAGGACCGTTCCAGCCGACGAAAGTGCTTGAAGGACGTAACTCTGCACAGCCGCCCTTCTCTGACCGTTTTGGAGCCCGAGTGACCGCCAAGATCATCAAGACCTTCCGGCTCCATCCGGCCCAGATCAAGCGCCTAGAGCGCTGGGCCGCGAAGCATGAGGTTCAGGTATCCGCAGCTGTGGAAATCCTGCTGGACAAGGGGATGCGATACCGCCCCCCGAAGCCCAAGCGGGAGAAGATGCCCGAGGTCCCGCGTCCCGTGCTCACCGGCCCCCCGACGTTGGGCCGGATCATCCGCGAACGCCTCGCGGAGAGCAAAGCCGAGAGAGAGGCTGAGAACGGCGCTCCTCATGTGGACCTTCCCCTCGGACCCCGGCCCTCTCCCCCGGGTTCCCGTCTGAAACCGCCCCCAAAGGGCAAGAGCAAGTGGGCGCTGTCATGACCCGCCAGCTTCTCAGATTGCGGTTCGTAGACGGGACACTCTCGCGTGGCGCGCGGGTCTTCTCCTATGATCAGCGCGATAAACCCGCCGACCTCTACATGGACCCCGACCTCACCGTCGTTCATCCGAACCCCATTGAGGTCGAAGAGGGCACGTTCATAGAAGCGTACGCGGACGGGCCGCGCGTTCTGGACATCCGAGACATGAACCATTCGCCCAGCCTCAGGGTGGAAGTGGACCTGAGCGACTACGCCGATCTTGACGACTTACCGTAATACGCCAAATCCATGATACCCTCTCCCATGACCCGTAATACGTAATGCGAAATCGAGCTTATGAATGGCCGCACCTGTAGGAATCAGTGACGTCGATATCGCCAAGGCGCTGATCCTCAAGCACGGCATCTTCGCCCACGCGGCTGAGATACTGGGCGTCTCGCGAGCCGCCGTGGCGCAGCGTGTGAAGGCGAACCCCGATCTCAAGAAGGTCGTGGACGACATTGGAGAGGTGATCTTGGACACCTGCGAGAGCACGGTCTACGCCTCGGTCAGAGACGGCGACGCGCGCCTCGCAATGGACGTCCTGCGGCAAAGGGGTCGCGCTCGCGGCTTCGGCAACAAGACGGAACTGACCGGAGCCGATGGCGGCGCGATCCAAGTGGCCGGCGAGATGCGCGTTGTCATCGAATACGTCCAGCCTGCGAACCCTGATGATCCGGAGGTAGTGCTGTGAAGGCAGATGCAGTCAGACAGGCACGCCGAGTGCTCACGCCTTGGTTCGGCGGGACGCCTCTCGGGTTCGCCATCCCAAACGAAGTGCAGACAGTCGGCGTAAAGTTCGCGCCGTTTGTACGCCCCGTCGATTGGGATCGCGATTCATGGGAATGGGAACATCACTATTCGCCATACTATCGGGCGCTAGCGCAACTGGCGGCTCGTCAGGGAACGGCCCTATTTGGGTCCCAATGGTCGCTGACCTACGACGATCAAGCGGACATGCTCATGATCGCCGTGGTCACCGATCCGGACCCCGCGAAGCTCTTCGAAGCCGTCGAGAAGCTTGGGTGAGACCGCGCCCCGTCTCTCGTCGCCGGCAGATCACGGTGGTTGCGGCTGGCGTCCTGGCTGAGCGGATCGAGCCCATGACGCGGGTCCACAAGCCACCGGCTGCGATCGTGAGCGGCCCTCGTGAGTGGCTGGCGGTGAAGCGGCAGCCCGAGGCGCGTGCGTGGTATCGGATGTGGCCGGGGATGGAAGAGACGTTCTGCGACGTCCCCGTGATCATCCGGCTCGGCTTCGGAGCGCCAAAGGTGTTCGATACGCAGGCTGAGTTGGAAGACGTGCTGTTGGGAGAGGAATGATGGATATCCGACCCATCCGCACCGATGAGGACCACGCTGAAGCGCTAGCCGAGATTGAGCGGCTTTGGGATCACTTGTGGATCGCGTGCTGTTCCTTGCCGGGAAGGCTCCGTCATGAGTGAGCGCGAAGCACGCCTCCGCAAAGCCATTCTCGACGCTGCTTGGGATGAAAGCGGCATCGGATCGAAATGGCACATAAAACACATGCTGGAGCGCGCGGCTGAGCTGGACCGATTGTCCAACAGCTTCTATCGGGCAGTCCTCGGTCACTGGAAGGTTCCCGAGAAGCCGCGTTGGCAGACTGCGTGGAACTGATCATGGCCCTGACCAACGCAGAGCGACAGGCGCGGTATCGAGCGCGGGCGAGAGAAGCGCGCGGCGATCTCAAAGACCGCGTTGAGCAACTGGAGCAAGAGGTGGCCGCATTGCGTCGCGCGATCTTCCCGCTTGAGACGGTGCGCCCCGCCCCGTTCTTCACGCGCTTCGACTGCGCATGTGCTGCTGGAGCCGAGTTCCAATGTCCCTCTACCGGCTGTCCACGTCGCGCAGCATTGGTCGGGTATGTCCCGCCGCCGTGATCGCCCGATTGACCAAAGCCCCGCTCTGACGGACATTCGCCCCATCTGAGGGGGCTCCAATGGCTGGCACACCGACTCGACCCGCCGAACCGTCGATGAGCGTGGCAGCGGTTGACCCGTCCATTTACTATGAAATCGTCACGGCCAATCAGAGTGCCCAAGTTCTCGGCCTTACGGGCGCCACGGGGGATTTCGTTGAGCGGCTGATCATCCAGCCCACGACGACCTCACCGGGCCAAGTCGGACTGACCGATGACAGTACTGGGGTGGTGGTGTTCGCCGGGGGCGCCAGCAGCGTTGCCGATCTCAGGACCTTCGTGGTCGAGTGCGGCTTCTACTCTCGCAATGGAGCCTGGAAGGTCACGACCGGCGCAAATGTCAGCTGCATTGCCGTGGGGCGCTTCTCATGACCGGGACACCGTCAAGGCCTTCAAACCCGACCATGAGCGTCACTGTCGTGGACCCGGCGGCGCTCTATGAGACGGTGGCCGCGAGTCAGACGGATCAAGTGCTCGGGATTACTGGGGCTATCGGGGATTTCCTCTACGGCGTTCTGATTCAGCCCGCGACCACATCCCCCGGAAACGTTATCCTCAAGGATGGCGCCACGACGATCTGGACGTTTCCGGGCGGCACGACGACGATTGCGCCCTTGGTGGTTCCGCTGGGCTTCCCATCCCGGAATGGGGCGTTCAGTCTGACCACGGGGACCAACGTGTCCTGCATCGCGGTCGGTAACTTCTCGTGATGCGCCGATGGGCCCCACGACCTCAGTACACGTCGTCAGGCGGCGGAAGCGGCGAGAGCGTGGGGTTCGACCTCGGCAATCAGGACGGCTCTACGCCTTCAACTCCGACTGACCCTGGCGATATCATCCTGATCCCCACGGTTCCGGAGCCGCCTCCGATCCCGCCGGGCAGCGATGGTGGCGGACCTATCCCCACGCCGGCCCCGGTCTATGTGGCGATCATCCAAATCAAGATCGGTGACGTCCCGAGCCCGAACAAGAAGATCAAGCCGGTCATCTACGACGGGCCTGAGGACGCCAAGAAGAAGGTCGTCGTCGGCCAGGAGCTGACGATCACCTCCGCGATGGCCAACACGACGCAAAATATCGTGCTCACGGTCCCGGCGGCCTTGCAGCCCGGCCAGACGTATTACATCGGCGTCCAGTCTGACGGTGATCTGGTCTACATGACCGATCCCACTGGAACTTCCATCGTCTACACGTCCACCTATGCCTCCGGGGTCCCCAACACGGTCGATACGCCGACCACCCGAGCCGGAAAGGCGGCGATCTTCGCCAAGGGCACGCTGCGGCCGATGACCGCGAACACGCTGGCGATCAGTGGAAGCCCCGCGACTACGGGAACGGTGGGGGTTGCGTACAGCTTCACGCCTATGGTGACGGGCGGAACCGCGCCTTATGCCTTCGATCTCAGCGCGGGCACGCTGCCCGATGGGCTGACGCTGGACCCCGACTTCGGGACTATCAGCGGCACGCCGACCACGGCTGAGACGCAAAATGGGATCACGCTGCGGGTCACCGACTCGGGCTCTCCGGTTCAGACCGCTTCGCTGGCGCCGTTCAATCTCGCGATCAGCCAGGACCCCCCGGCCTTTGTGGCTGATGGGGTGTGGACGACCAACGCGGGGATCGCGGCGGTTCCGTATCCCGCTGGGCTGGCGGCCGATGATGTCCTGATCCTCACGACCATGCGGTACGCCTCATCGGGAGGACATGACACAATTACGGCCTCGGGCGCTTGGACGCTCATGATTCCTCAGGTCGTTGGAGTGACAGGCCAGGATTTCGCGATCTTCTGGAAGCGCGCCACGGGCTCAGAGAGCGGAACGATCAACGTCAACAGCTCACTTGCAGGGGCCGGGTCCTACAATGGCGGGATCATCGCCGCCTATCGGGGCTGCGTTGAGACCGGAGACCCCTTTGAAGACGCCGACTTCACCCAAAACACCGCCGGGTCGGCCAATACCGCAGGGCCGGATGTCACCACCACGGGGCCGCAAGAGCTTGTGGTAGCCAGCACGCTGCTGGACAACGATAGTTCCTCTGCGCAGCCGTCCGGCTGGACCGATAATTGGAACTACGTGAATGCAGGCGGCCTCGGAAGCGCGTCATTCGGGGCCTCTCGTACGCAAGCGGCGGCGGGTACTGTCTCGGGCATCGTGCGGGCCGCGAACAGCGACCGGTGGTGCGTGTTCGGCTTTGCTCTGATCCCGAGGTAAGGCATGGCCCGCCCCCCCGCCAAGTCCCGCAAAGACGGCAAGCCGAACCAGTTCACGTTTCAGAACACGACGAACGCGGATCGGAACAAGGACTATTCGCCCCCGGTTGGCTGGCAGCTCCAGGGGATAAATATCCCGATCACGGTCACCGTGACCGGAGGCTCCATGAGCAAGAACGGGGGGCTGTTCACCACTGATTCGCAGACCGGCCAATACGACGACGTGTTCCTTCCGCGACGGCGATCGTCGGCGAATTATGCGACCGGGGAAACAGTCACCATCACAGCGGGCGGTGTCTCTAGTCCCTATACAGTCACCACGGGGGCATCTCCGTCGCCGACTCCTACGCCGTTCAGCTTCACGCCGATCACGGGCGCAACGATCAACAGCCCGCAGACGTCCAGCCAGATTCAGGTGCAGGGCATTGCGGCTGGCGTGGAATTGGCCGGAAGCGTCTCTGGGGCGTCCTACTCGCAGAACGGCGGACCCCTCTCTACGGCGCCATTCGTGACGGTGCTGAATGATACGTTCATCCTCTATCGGAACTCGTCTCCCAACTACTCCACGACGGTTCTGCCCAGCCTGACCATCGCGACCGTGACGGGCATCTGGAGCATCACCACCGAGGCCCAGCCGCCGCTTCCGCCACCCCCTCCGAGCGGGCGCACATGGGGCGTGAAGACCCGTTCGGGCTTCGGAGCGGTGTTCAAGGGCATCCCCAACCCGGTGACGGGCGTGGATTCGACCGATTTCACCATGAACGCGTCCAACAACCTCGTGCCCTCGGGGACCTACGGAGCGTTCAAGACCTATCTGAAGTCGCCGGGGCAGACCTATTCGCTGACCTTCTCGGACGCCACGACGGAAGACTTCGACCTCGTGGCCAGCGCGGCGCATGTGACCGCGACTTCTGCGGACACCGCGACGTCGAACCAACTGCTCTCCATGCTCAGCCTCGTGTCGTCGGCTTCCGGGGCTCTCGTGCTCGGGGACACGGTTCTTGGGCGTCCCGGTACGTTCAATCCCACGTCGGCCCTGTGGCGCTATTCCCGGCCGTCCACGGGCTGGGCCGCCGGTTCTGGCTCGGTGATCACCATCCAGTCGGAGACGCCTGACGCCAGCCTGGACGTCTACGGCAACCCCAACCGGGGCGGTGATTTCATCATCGGGAACCTGATCGCCAACACTTCGACGGACGTGCAATTCCCGATCACCTTTGCGGATATCACCTATTACTCCGACCTTGCGACGACACGTCCGAGCTTCGGCGGCTACAGTTCCACGGTGGGCTATGGCCAGAGCTATACGCGCTGCCACTTCGAAAACGGCCCCGACGTCCCGCAAGCCAACCTCAACACCGGCCTGATCGCCCGTGGGGGGACTGTCCATCAGTGCTACTTCACCCGTTTCCTCACGTGCATGACGGGTGGCAAGTTCGGCCAGCCCACGGCGGTCACGTCGAGCGTCTTCCACGACATGGTGTCCGATGGGCTGACGCTCTCGGGGAACATGCTGACCATTGAAGACAACCTGTTCTTCAACTGGCCGTTCCTCTCTGGCGCACACCCTGACGCGATCCAGCACAGCGCCGCCGGGCTGACCGCTGATATCACCTCGTTCGGGACGGTGAAGCGCAACCTGATCGCCCGCAACGTCTCGACGGTCGACAGCCTTGGACGGCCTCGCGATTCACAGGGCATCTTCCTCGCGGACGCTCAGTCGCCGTATTACATCGACGGCGCGACGGTCGAGAACAACGGGGTCATCCTGACGGCGCAGAACGGGATCGCGATGGCGCGATACCGCAATGCCCCGATCCGTTTCAACACCGTTATCACCGCCCTCAACCCGCTCGGGACCGGCGTTGAGTCCACCTTCAACATGCTGATCTTCCTGAACGGCTGCGTTGGCTGTTCGGTGACCCACAACGTGGCTATCGGCTACTCCGGGCTCACGGGGAACACGGAGAACCACAACGTCACGCTGCCCAAGACCATGGCGGCGTATCTCCTGGCATTCCCGAACTACGTCGGTGGCCAGAATCCCAACTATGACAACCGCGAAGCCATCCTCACCGCGCTCACCCCGGCCAATCGCACAATCGCAGCCGGCGGGCTCGTGTGGCCTGACCTTCAGGTCTCCGGAATGCTGTTCCCCGCCACCACGGGTGAAACCATCGGGGCTTGGAACGACGGTTCCGCCTATGATCCGACGAACCCGGTTTGGGTTGCGGCTCACCCGCCAGCGGCTTAGGAGCCCGCTATGGATGACGCGGACTACATCGCCACCGCCCAATCAGAGGTGCAGACCTACACCTGTTCGGAATTGAAATTCGACGCCTACGAGGTCAAATGCATCATCGTGGCGACCCGCACGGTTGTCCCCGAGCCGCCAGCAGCGTAATACTCTCCGGGCCAGAAACCGGAGGATATGATGAGCGAAATGATCGAACGCTTGGCGGATGTCATTTGGAATGAACACTCCGACCAACCCTTTGATAAGGATGATGCGTTAAGGACGGCCCGCGCCGTATTAGAAGCTCTACGCGAGCCCACAAAAGAACAAGCCATCGCGGGCCAAGACGCTCTAGACGATTGCGTTGATTCAGGGTGGGACAGCGATGCGGATGGCAACCGCTACGACTACACGCACATTTCGGCATCGGCACCCGCTGAAGTCTGGCGCGCGATGATCGACGCGGCCCTTACCGATCCCTCTCCCGCCAACGAAACCCCCGAAGATATGTGCGAGTGCTGGGCTCGGGAAGCCGAAGAGCGCAAAACCTAGACAAACGCCGTTCGCCATGTCCCCATAGCCCAGCTTTCGGGAGGGGCAGATGCGATGTGCGACGTTTGATCCCAGCCTTGCGGATCGGGAAGCCCAGCGGCGAGAGGCGAAGGCCGCGCTGGTGGCGAAGTTTCAGCCCAAGCCCACGGTAATCGTTCCGTTCGCGGGAGAGACGCGGGAGCAGGCGCGGGCGCGGCGGCTTGCGGAGGCGCGGCTCAAGCGGGCCACGCGGCTCCGTTGTGAAAAGCCGATAGACCCTCCGGTTTCCGCAAGCCCCATAGTGGAAGCCCCGCTTGTCATTCGCGAGGTCCCGCAGCCCATCCGCTACTCCGTCGCATGGGAAGGCGAAGGGGTGGAGTTCACGCCCGTCATCGCCGTGGTCACCGCGAGTTGCGGCCGCTCCAATGCCTCCAAGCGCTGGCGGCTGCGTCAGTGGCATGAGGGCAACCGCCATTGCTCCTATTGCGCGGTCAAACTCACGCCGGCCAAGAAGGACGGCCAATGCACCGATACGACCGCGACGGTGGATCACGCTCAGCCGCTCGCGCTCGGGGGGCTCGATATGGCGCTGAACTGGCTGATGTGCTGTTGGCGGTGCAATAACGAGAAGGGGGCGATGACCGAAGCGGAATTTCGGTCCCTTCGGACAGTTGCGATCGCGGCGGAATGATGCCAAACGGCGTTCATGAATCGCGCCTCGGACATTCTCGCCCGACAGACGCCCGTTCGCGGGTCGTCTAGCGGTAGGACGTCGGGCTTTGGTCCCGAAGGCGAGGGTTCGATTCCTTCCCCGCGAGCCAAACGAACACGAGGTTGAAGCTACGGCGCTAAATGCGGTCGTAGCTCAATGGTAGAGCCACAGTCTTCCAAACTGAGGACGCGGGTTCGATTCCCGCCTTCCGCTCCGCCCCGCTAGCTCAATGGCAGAGCAGCGCTTTCGTAAGACGAAGACCGGGGTTCGATTCCTCGGCGGGGCTCCACATTGACAGCGTAGCCATTCGGCCCGACTCTCCCCTCGCCGCGTGGGGCTGGCCACTGCCTGCGGCCTGTGTCTCATGACCGGCCACCAGGGGACCTTCCATGGCGATTGAGACTGTTCAACCGGGCTTCCGTCTGTTCACGGGCCAAAAGCTCAACGAGATTATCGACACCGTGAACGGCATCACGGACGGTTCCGGCCCCATCGACGCAACCACTGTGACGGCCGAGAACGTCACGGTCAGTGCGGCGGTATCCTCTGCGACTGTGGCGGCTACCGCGTCCCTGACCGTCGCGAGCGGCACGGCGATCACCGGAATGGTGGTCTACACGCCCACCATCACCCCGGCGGCTGTGACGGCCAACCTGTCCAATACCCAGACGTTCACCGTCACGGGTCTCGCGACTACGGACACGGTGGTCATCAACCCCGTGGCGACTGGCAATGCGACGATGGTCGGTGGCGCCAAAGTCTCGGCCACCAACACGCTGCAAGTCGGCTTCACCAACCCCACGGCTGGCGATCTGACCCCGGCAGCCGGCGCCTGGAGAATCCTCGCGATCCGCTCCGCGTGACGGACGTCATCTCCTTCGACGTGGCGATTGGGGAGGGCTCCTCTCTGATCGCCAACGTCGAGCACGCGCTCTCCCTCGGGCTGCCGGAACTGCGGGATTTCGAGTATCCGTGGAGCGGGACGCTCAAGGTCATTTCCAACGGTCCCTCCGCGCGTCAGGCCGACCTCCACGGGGCTACGGTGGCCCTCAACGGGGCTCTAGGTCTGTTCGTGGAAAAGGGCCTGTCCCCGTCCTACTGGGCGGCGTGCGACGCGCACCCTTGCGTGGCCGATTTTGTCAGGAACGCCCCCGAGAAAACCGCATACCTCGTGGCCTCGCGCTGCCATCCGAGCGTTTTCGAGGCGCTAAAGGACCGCAGCGTCACCCTCTGGCATCTGGATGACGAAGCCACTCGGCCCATCCTTCAGGACCGTCCCCGGATCGGGACCGCGTGCTCCATCACCATCATCAGCTTCGAGCTGTTCGAACAGCTCGGCTGGCGGGCCTTCGAAACTTGGGGCTGGGACGGCTGCCGCATGGACGGCGCGGAAAACGCCGTCCCCCAATCCAACGGCTACAAGGCCCAGAAGATCGTGCTCGGCTCCCGCGTGTTCGACTCCTCCCCGACGTGGGGTTTGGAACTCATGGATGCGTGGAACAAGCTCGGGAGTTCCCGGTGGCCCATTGAGATCAAGGGTGGCGGCATGTTCGGGGAGGTGTTTGAGCACTTCCGGGCAGCGCTCGCTCAGGGACGTGCGGGCTCTTCCCATGCGGCAATCTCTGCCGTAACGTCCGCTCAGCCACTAATGGCTAAAGGACCCCACGGGCGGGGAAGCCCGTTAACCTAGAGGTTTGAAATGGCTGGTTATTTCGTTCCGGGCTTCCCGGTGGTCCACGGCGACTCCCTTTCCGGTTCGTCCGGCATTCCCGTCGATACGGGCCTTTCGGGTGGCACGAGCCCCCAATCCGGCCAGATCATCCCAGGCACGCTCCCCGCTCCATCCTCGCAGCAAGGGCTTACGGCCTTGGCTGGCGGCGGAAAGACTGGCGCTACGGCCTTGGGCTATGGCGTGAACAATGTGAGTGTGTCGGCGACCGCCGCCAACTCGGTGCTTCTGCCCTACTGTTTCCCTGGCGCAGAGGTCTTCGTCGTTAATCTGGGCGCCGCGTCCATGCAGGTCTATGGCAAGGGGACAGACACTTGCGATTCCGTGGCCACCGGTACGGGCGTGGCCGTCTCCAATGGCGAGCGCGCGTGGTTCATCGGCATGACAGGTACTGGCGACGGGACTGACGCGGGCAACTGGATTTCGGCCATCATGGTCGCCGCCTAACCAAAAGTTCGGGGCGTAGGGAAGGGCCGCAGGCGTTCTGCGGCCCTTTTCATTTCCGGTGAGGTGTGGCGTAATACGCAGGCCAGAACCGGAGGTAATACGAAATGCATCAAATTCCCCTGCGCTTTGTCGCCCGTGACGGTTCGCCACTCAGGGGCGGCTTCGTCTACATCTTTGAGCCGGGACCAGAGGAACTCCCCTCAACTGCCTATGAGGACGCGGAGGGCCACGTCGTAGCGTGCAATCCGCAAATTCTTGACGACAATGGATGCGCCGATCTCTACGGCGAAGGGACATACCGACTGCATGTCACCGATTCAGAGCAACGGGCTATCGTGGATTACACGATAACCGTGGAATTTTCGTTGTACACGCTGAAGCCGGCATACGAGATCAATGCGGGCGATGTGATCCGCGTC
>Ga0114129_10015629_pt1 | contig 10793 bp, 7 predicted proteins | sample RhiMetdeltSRZDD1_FD_80071 | JGI IMG/M metagenome (GOLD analysis project Ga0114129, IMG submission 80071) | Populus rhizosphere microbial communities from Tennessee, USA - Rhizosphere MetaG P. deltoides SRZDD1 (version 2) (version 2) | ecosystem: Host-associated > Plants > Roots > Rhizosphere >... | reverse complement strand
CGGTTCGAGCGCGCCGGCCCGCTGCCACCCGAACGTACGGTCTCGGGCGGCACGGTCCTCACCGGCGAACTGCCGCGCCTTGAAATGCGGCGGCAAACGATGTTGTTGAGCGGCGCTGCGACGAGCGTGCGCGAGACACGCGTGCCGGATGCCGGATTGTTTCCTGTCGATGTCGTACCTGATGGTGCTGTGCGTCCAGCGGTTGCGGCGGAACTGTCTCAGCGCTTGTGGCGAGCGCCCGATGGCCGCCGTTCGCGGCTGGTGCTTGCGCGGAACGCTGGCGATCAAGCTGTCGTGGGCGCGAGCCCTCCAACGCAGTCCTGGATAGGCGATGCAATCGCCAGCATCGCGCGAGACGAAGAACTGCAGAGCGAGGCCGTCACCATCGCCGCCGGTCTTGCCGATGCGAAGTTCAGTGCGTCGCCGTGGACCACGGTGGCGATCGCGGCAGACGGACGGCCGCTCGCCGCCGCCGCCGAATCGTCGAAGCTGCTCCTGGTCGTCAGTGCGGCGGACGCCTCACACATCGTCACGCCGTTACTCCTACATGCCATCGTCAAGGGACTCGAGGGCGCGCCCGATCTTCGAGCTGCCGAAGTCATTCCGATTCCAGCCGCGATGCTTCAGGAATGGACGCGGCCAGCCGCGCCGGCGACGATCCGCAGGCTCGACGATGTCGAACGCGACGATCGCCGGTGGCTCTGGGCATTTGTGCTGGCCTTGCTCGCGGCGGAGTCCTGGATTCGGAGGTCGCGCAGAGCGGACTTGGCGGAGGCGGAGGAGCGTGCGCGTGTCGCCTGACGAGCGGGCTGTAGAACAGGTTGTCGACGGCGCTCTCCGCCGGGCACGCCGCCTGGTTGTCGTGGAGGCGATGGCGCTTGGTGTCTTCGTTGCCGCCGCCTCGTGGGCCGCAGGCCTCATCGTCGCCATCGGGTACGTCGTCTGGAGGTGGCCGCATATCGGCCGGACCAACGTCGTGCAGACGATGGAGCGCTTGAATGCAGGGGCGCAGAACGTGTTGATCACGGCTGAAGAAATCTCGGCCGGTTCCCTCAACCCGTCGCCGAATGTCCGCGATCGAGTGATGGCACAGGCGGCGAAGCGCGCGGGCGAGGTGGACATGCGCAGCCTGTTTCCGAGCGTGCGCGCCAGACAGACGATCATCGTGGCCTGTGCGGCCTGGCTGATCGTCGCCGGCGTACGAATCTGGCGCGGGACAGCCCTAGTGCCGGGCGCGGCGGTCTTCGAATCGCGGTCAATCCAGGATCCTGCCGCGGCCGGCAGGTTTCGCGTCACCGCAAGGGTCGAGCCCCCCGCGTACACGGGTTTGCCGTCGGCTACGCTTGTCGATCCTGCGCAAATCCAGACGCTTCAGGGCAGCACGATCGCTCTCTCGATCGACTCACGTGCCATGGTCGCAACGCTCGAGCACGACGGAGATCGCCAATCGCTCATCAGGACCGCCGATGGCCGATTCACGGGACGAGTCGTTGCTTCGAAGACGGGCTACCTCCTCATTTCCACGGGCGAGAACGTAAGCCGCACGGTTCCGGTGGTGGTGTCGCCGGACGCGCTGCCGAGCGTCAACATCACGGTCCCCGGCCGCGATCTTGTGTATGCAGGCGGCAACGCTCGCGTCGCGTTCGACGTCCGCGCGACCGACGACTACGGCTTGAGATCTCTCAGGCTTCAATACACGAAAGTCTCCGGCTCGGGCGAACAGTTCGAGTTCAACGAAGGGGAAATCCCCCTGAGCGTCAGCCGCGCAACCGCGCGCGATTGGCATGGCGTCGCCGCACGATCGCTCGACCAGCTCGATCTGAGGGACGGCGACATGCTCGTGTACCGGGCGGTCGCCGCCGACCAGCGGCCCGGCGACGGCGCGGCGAGCTCCGACGCCTTCTTCATTGAAATTTCGAAGCTCGGCGTCGCGGCGGGCGATGCCTTCACGTTGCCCGAGCAGGAGACCCGTTACGCGCTCAGCCAGCAGATGCTGATCGTCAAGACCGAACGCCTTCAACAGCGGCGGTCGTCGATGCCGGCGGCGGAACTGACCGACGCCGCGCTCAACCTCGCTGTGGAGCAGCGCATGATTCGCGCGGAATTCGTGTTCATGCTCGGCGGCGATGTTCAAGACGAAGAGGTGGAAGCAGAACAGTCGACAGAACTGCAGGAGGGGCGGCTCGAAAACCGCGGCCAACGGGATCTGCGTGCAGCGACGGTGGCTATGAGCAGGGCCGAGAAGCTCCTGACCGGCGTGAACATGGCGGAAGCTTTGGTGGCCGAGCGCGCGGCCGTGACTGCGCTGCAGCGCGCGTTTGCCCGAGATCGCTACATCCTGCGCGCGCTGGCGAGCCGCGCCAACCTCGATCCGGCCCGCCGCCTGACGGGCGATCTGAAGGACGCATCCGGCTGGACGCGCCCGGTTGCCCCAGCTGCGGAGAATCGCCGCGCCGCGCAGCTGCAGGACCTGACCGTCGGCATCGGTGCGTTCGTTCGCGATGTAAGAGCGCAAGCGCCCGCGAGTGCAGTGGTGTTGGCACGACAGGCGCTGAGAGCCGATGCTGAATCGACCGCTCTCCGCACTGCTGCCACCGGCCTGCAGCGTGTCGCGGACACATGGAATACCACCAGCGAGGCGGCCAGGCGACAGATGCTCGAGGAAGTAGCGTCGCGCGTGGCCGCCGAAGCCGCGCGCGCGCTGGCAGGCCCTCCGCTTGGAGCTACCTCGCCGGCGATCGTTGGCGCGTTTGGTGATGCGTTGCGCGCCGCCAACGGCAGGCCTGGAGACAGGCGATGACCGAGATGCTGCTGCGCGCGATGGCCGTCCTGATCGCGCTCGCTGCGCTTCTCGATCCGTCGCTCACCCTGAGTGCGCGCCCACGTCCACGAATTGCCGTTACGGTGCAGCGCTCGGACGATCTGAGATCGACGATGGTCCGCGATCGACTCGCGAGCGATCTGCGCGGGGACTTCGACGTCGTCGCTGGTCCTGATCTTGACGCGGCGTCGGCGATCATCATCGGGGATCGCTATCCGAATCGGCCGCCAGACAAGTTCCAGCGCACGTCGACGGTCACGATCGAGGCGGCTTCAGGCGTGCGCATCGCGGGTGTGAGGGCACCAAAGGCGGTCCCGCGCGGGACGAGGATTCGTGTCGACGTTGATCTCGACGCCGGCCGCGCCGCGGGAGCGACATCGGTGGTCACGGTATCCGCGGGGTCGATCGGCCACGCGGATGTTGAAGTTGCGCGAGCATCGCATGCGTGGACCACCGGCGTGGGGCGAGTCTCGTTGAGACTCGACGCGATGCCGCTCGACCTGCCACCGTGGCATCTGCGAGTGCGGCTGGTGGACGTCGACGGAGTATCGATCCTTTCGAGCAGCGACCTGCTAGTCGAGGAAGCCGGTCCGTTGCGCGTCCTGTTCTACGAGCCGAGGCCGTCGTGGATTGCCACATTCGTCCGGCGGGCGCTCGAGCGCGACTCGAGATTCGCCGTCAGCGGGCTCGGCTATGCATCGCGCGGAATCCGCATTGCCAGTGGCGATGTCGAGGCTCTTACCGCTCCCTCTCTCCGACAATTTGCTGCCGTCGTCGTCGGCGGAGTGGATCGTCTGTCTGTCCCAGATCGCGATCTGCTCGATCGGTTCGTGCGCGAGCGTGGCGGTTCCCTGGCGCTTCTGCCGGACGCGCGAGTCAAAGCAGGTCCGGCGCGAGATTGGCTGCCGAATCCCGATCCTCGCGAGGTGCTGCTGGAGCGCGCGGCCTCTCTGTCGGTCGCGCCGACTCTCAATCGAATCTCAGCATCTGAGCTTCTCACGTTCGAGAGTGCTGCCGTCCCGGGTGCCATCGTGTTGGCGCGCGTGAGTGGCTCAGACGCCGCGGTGATCACCGTCACGCCTCGCGGTGCGGGGCGCGTGCTCGTGTCAGGCGCGCTGGACGCGTGGCGCTTCCGCGCGGACAACGACGCCGCATTCGATCGCTTCTGGGAATCAGCGGTCGCGGGCCTGGCACTTGCGACACCGCCTGCTGTCGATGTGGAGGCCGCGCCTTCGATCGCCGTGCCCGGCGAAACTGTACGCGTGGTCGCGCGCATCAGTCGAGCGGCGTTTGGGGCGTCGCCCGACGTGCCATTGCGGATGTCTGCCCGGCTCGATGGCGGTGAACCGCTCCGCCTGTGGCCGGATGCTGAAGTCGATCAGTTCAGCGGTTCGCTTGTCGCCGGGCCCGCGGGGTTTCATCGGGTTGTCGTGTCGGCTGACGCCGCGCAGGCGGGAAGTGTGTCCGGCTCGGCGCTTCTTGGCGTCGATCCCGCGGCGCGGCACGCGGAACCAATCCCTCCGCCTCTTGCCATGCTCGCCGCGTCTCGCGGGGGCATCAACGTGACGCCCGAGCACGTGTCGGACCTCGAGGCTCATTTGCGCCGTGAAGTGAGCGCTTCGCCGATCCCGACGACGACGCACCCCATGCGTTCCTCACTGTGGATCCTGCCATTCGCGGCGTGCGTGTCCGGCGAATGGTGGCTCCGTCGGAGGCGAGGGCTCCGCTGAGCGCCACGATCCGTTACGACAGCCGCGGGCACCGCTACGACCGCGCACGGCGGCGAACCAGCGCCGATACGGTTTCAAAGCGGTAGCCTTGCGCGGCGAGCGCCGGAAGGATGTTCTCGAGCGTACGGAGCGTCTCCGCACCCGCTGGGTCGTGGAGGCCGATAATCGATCCCGGCCTGACCTGCCGAAGGATCGATTCCGTCATGACTGCCGCCGGACGCCGTTTCCACTCTTCCGGGTCCACGTCGCCCAGGACGCTCAGTTTGTTCATCTGCATGAGCACACAAGGCAGCACGATGAACTTCGCCGCGTGCGGGGGACGGAAATGGATGTCGCCGGACACGCCGATGTCGCGCAGGAGCTTGTCGGTTCGCTCAATCTCGTCGCGGACGCGCCGAGGCGACATCAGAACGAGCTTGGGATGCGAGTACGAATGGTTGCCGATTTCATGGCCGCGACGGAGCACGTCGCCAGCGACGTCTGGGTAGCGCTCGACATTTCGGCCCATCATGAAGAAGGTTGCTTTCACCTGCTGCTGGTCGAGCACTGCCAGGACCCTCGGCGTGTAGTAGGGATCCGGTCCATCGTCGAACGTCAAAGCGACGACGCGCTCGTTGGTGTCGACGCGCGCGACGTAGTCGCCGAACAACTGGAACGTCGACGAGTTCACGAGCTCCCGAAGGCCGATGGCCGCGGCGCCGACGACCGCCAGCACGATGATGGCGCGGCGCAGAATGGTCTTCCGGCGCGTGGACATCAATCTCGCCGTCTCGTCCGCGTCAACCAAGCCGAAGCTTGAGGATCACCGGCTCGGCGAGCGGCTGATCCGCGAGGACGGAGTTGGGTTTTCGCAGCAGTCCGCCGAAGCTGTTGGCGACGTAGTAATACGTATCGCCGACGACGACGCCGATGGTTGGTTCTGCGACGCGCGGGTGATTCATGTCGAGGATGCGCGCGGCACTGATGCGGGAGCCGTCCGGCGAGAGAACGAGCTGTACGACACGCGATGGCTCGACGCCGTTCTGGACGCCGATGAGCGATCCTTTGTGCCAGGCGAGGCCATCGATGCCGTACAACGCTGCGTCGGGTGGCGCAGGGAGGCGCGTGACCCCCTTCGTGACCGTGTCCACGCGGAAGATGAATCCGGCATAGTCCGAGACGTAGAGCGATCGGCCATCAGGGGTTGTCGAAAGTCCGTTGGGTCCCTGGATGGTGCCCGGCGGCACGAACATACCCAGGGTTGTTCCGCCAGGGGCGATGGTATACACGGCTCCGGCGCCGGCATCCGAGGCGAAGACGCGGCCGTTGGCCGCAACGGTGAGATCGTCGAAACGGTGCGCGGCGGTGCGCTCGGAGAGCTCGTAACGGCGCGCGAGCTTTCCGGTCGGCAATTCGAAGGCGAACACGCCGGTGGCGTTCTCGTCCGCTTTCGTGAACCGCTCCATCACCGGCTCCGCCGCACTGACCGCCCACAGCAACCGACGCGTCGGGTCGATGCCCATGCCGAAGACCATTCCGAGGCCGTCTCTCCCGCTGGTCACGAAGTCTTGAATGGCGCCGGACGGATCGATGCGGACAATCTTTCGCTTGTATTGGCTGCTGACGAAGAACGCGCGCGTCACGGAATCGTAGGTGATGCCTTCGGGGATCAACATCCGATCGTGGATGGTCCAGGCGATCTCGCTCGAACCGATCCTTCTGGTGCGCAGAGCCTCGAGCGCGCGCGTCGCGATCTGAACGTCCGACTCGGCGCGCACGCCGCTGAAGTCCGGCTCGTCGAGGGCGTCGTAGTAGAGCGACAGCGCCGCCATCTTGCGCAGCACTCTGGCGGTGTCTGCCGCCCGGCCGTTCAACGCGTACGCGCCTGCCAGGCGCCGAAGAAACGTCGGATGCAGGGGGCGCTGCGCGGCGACGGCTTCGATCTTCTTGAGGTAGTCGCCGTAGTCCTTCTTCCTATACGCATCGAGGGCGGCCTGGTACAGCTCGCGAACCGCCGCGGCCGGCATGTCCTGCCCCGCTACCACTGAGGCGCGATCTGGGAAGGCAACGACGATCAGGATGACGCCGATGGCGATGCTGGCGACGCACGATCTTCTGGAGGAATAGCACGACATAGGTGACACACCCGTTGACGAGCGGCGCTCAGTTTCGATCGTCTCACACTTGCCAGTGTCAGCGCCGGACCACGACCGTATTGGCGAGGCGATCGTGCGCGAGCCTGCGGTTCGGTTCGCGCCAGAAGTCGAGAAGACCGAGCCCGAACGTTCCGGCGCTGGCGAAGTACCCACCAAATCGTTCGAAGCTCTCCCACATCGTGAGCGGCTCGCCGTCCAGTTTCACGACCTGCGTCCGAGCCAACCGTTTCCCCAGAGTCGACCGGCGTCGTCCGGAGGCGAAGAACGTGAAATACAGCGCCGCCGTTCCAAACAACGACGCGCCCCTCAAGGCGCCGGGCACGAGCTTGCCCATATCGAGCCTGATCGTACCCGGTCGGGCCGGCTTTTCGTCTCCGATGGAAAATACCAGCGTGTAGCCGGAAAGAATCTCGCCGGCCCGAGTGAAATCGGATTGTTCGACGGCGAGAGCGACGGACGGCGGAAGGCCTGCGGCTTCGGCTCGCACCAGCAGCGGAGCGATGCGGGCAAGTGTGGCGACGAGCGTGGCGTGATCGGGCGGCCGTTCGCGGAGCTCGGTTCTGATTGCGTGAAACGCTTCGCGGTCGGTGATGAACAGTGAAGCTGCAGACGCGGCGACGGCAACAAGGATCGACGGCACGATCAGAAGAATGCAATCGAACGCGAACCCGATCACGCGGCGGGTCGGCGACGCCAGGGGCGCGCCCACGAGGCGCGGAGAGGGCGCGAGCGCGGCATCGCTCAACAAGCGATCGGTCATTCCGAGATCTCGCGGCTCTTTCTGAAGGAGCGCATCGTAGCATGGGGATCTGTTAATCTCCAGAAGCTATGACTCGATCCCGTCGCCGCTTCCTCCAGTCGCTCGGCGCGGGTGCGCTGGCGGCGGGCGTGCCGCAATGGGCGTACGCACGCACGTTCGATCCGACGCTCGAACAGACCCCGCCGGTACGCGATCCGAAATATCGCGAGTGGTCTGCGCACGCGCTTGCCGAAGCCAAACGCCTCGGCTGTTCGTATTCGGACATTCGCGTCACCCGCAACCGCGCCCAGTCGATCGCCGTGCGCAACGGCCAGATTCTGCGCGGCGGCGGCGGGTTTGGCGGCGGCGACGCGACGGAAACCTATGGGTTCGGCGTGCGCGTGATTCACAGCGGCGTCTGGGGATTCGCGAGCAGTCCACTGGTGACGCCAGAGGAGATCAAGCGCGTCACGGGTATCGCGACCGACGTCGCCCGCGCGAGCGCGACAGCCAAGAAGCGCGACGTGCAGCTCGCACCCGTGCCCGCTTACGACACCTTCTGGCAGGTGTCGATCGAGAAGGATCCGTGGGAAGTGCCGCTCGAGGAAAAAGTCGAGCACCTGCGCACCGTCACGTCGACGATGCAGAAGAACCCGGCAGTCATGTTCGCCGTCGCCTCGATGAGCTTCGAGCACGAGTGGAAGTACCTCGCGACGAGCGAAGGATCGTTCATCGAGCAGGTGTTCCACTTCACCTCCTGCGACGCCGACGCGACGGCTCGAACGGGACAGCAGGTAAAGACACGGAGCTACGGCCAGCTCGGTGGGGCCGGGTACGAGTTCCTGCTGAAGGCGGACATGCCGGGGCAGGCCGAGCGCATCGCCGCGGAGGCGGTCGAGCACTCGATGGCGAAGCCGGTCGAGCGTGGTCTCAAGGATCTCGTGCTGATGCCTTCGCATCTCGGGCTCACCATTCACGAGATCGTGGCGCACGCGACGGAGGTCGATCGCATCGCTGGGTACGAAGCCAACTACGCCGGCACCAGCTTCGTGAAAATCGCGGATCTTGGCAAGCTGAAATACGGCTCGAAGCACTTCAACGTCACCGCCGATCGCACGTTCCCGACCGGCATGGCGACGGTGGGATTCGACGATGACGGCGTGAAGGCGCAGAAGTGGCCGCTGGTGAAGGATGGCCTCCTCGTCGGGCTGCAGACCAATCGCGAGACGGCGCATCTCATCGGCGAGAAGGAAAGCCGCGGCTGCACCTTCGCCAACCATTGGCGCAACTATCCGTTTCTGCGGATGCCGAACGTGCAGCTCGAGCCGGGCCCCAAGGGATCACCGACGGTCGACGCGATGATCGCGGACGTCAAGGACGGCGTGCTCGTGGACGGCGCGGGCAGTTACAGCATCGACCAGCAGCGGTACAACGGGCAGTTCGGTGGCGACGCCTTCTGGGAAATCAAGAACGGCAAGAAGACTCGGATGGTCACCGACTTCACCTACAACGCGATCACCACCGACTTTTGGGCCAACCTCGACGCCGTGGGCCCCCCGGAAACATGGGAACACCACGGTCTCACCGGCGACGCGAAAGGTCAGCCGGTGCAGTCGAACCATCCGTCGCACGGCTCGGCGCCGTGTCTGATTCGGAAGATCATGGTCGGGGCGGCATATGCGTAGCGGCTTGGTAATCAGCTACGTCACATCTTTGTGGTGATTCAACGTTGGAATCAGCCATGAGTTACTCACGAGAAGACGTCAAGGCAATCACCGACAAAGTCCTGAACATGGCGAAGGCCGACGCCGTGGAGGTCCGGTTCTCCGGAGGCGAACGGTCGGCGACACGCTACGCGAACTCGACGATCACGGCGAATCTGGTCGAGCACGATCAGGAAGTCCTCATCACCGTGTACTACGGCCAGAAATCGGCAACGACGTCGACGCACCAGTTCGACGATGCCTCGCTGAAATCGGCGATCGAGCAGGCGCAGGAGCTCGCCAGACGTCGCCCCGACAACCCCGAGCTGATGCCGCCGGTGAAGCCGCCGCAGGACTATCTGTCGATTGATGGCGCGCTGCCGGCGGCCGTCGAGTTCGGACCAGCCGAGCGTGCGCGCCTCGTGAAACAGAGCGTCGACATCTGCGAGAAGAAGGGCGTTCTCGGCGCCGGGTATATCCCGAAGCTGCACTGGACGGACGCCCTCGCGAACTCCGAGGGCCTCTTTGCGTACTACCGGTACGCCGAAGCAAGCTTCATTCTGACGTGCAGGACGCCCGATGGCACGGGGTCGGGATGGGCTGGGACGACAGGCTTGAAGGATGTGACGAAGATCGATGCGGCCGCGCTGTCGGAGGCGGCTGCCGACAAAGCGCTCAAATCGCGCAAGCCTCGCGCGCTCGAGCCGGGTAATTACACGGTGATCCTGGAACCGAGGCCGGCTGCCCGCATGTTGTCGCTCATGCTGTTCGCGCTGAATGCGCGGCCGGCAGAAGAAGGGCGCAGCTTCATGAGCGGCGCGGAGCGTGGCGCGACAAAGCTGGGCCAGAGGGTCTTCGGCGGGAACGTGACGATTCGCAGCGACGTCGGCAATCAGATGCTGCGGCAGACGCCAATCGGCCCGGACGGCCTTGCGGCGCGTCCGGTCACGTGGGTCGAAAAGGGGATCGTCAAGAACCTGTTCTACGATCGGTACTGGGCGAAGAAGCAGAACAAGCCGTTCACAACCACTGGCGTGCAGCAGAGTCTGTCGATGGAAGGCGGCGACTCGACGATCGATCAGATGGTCAAGTCGACCAAGCGGGGCCTGCTCGTCACGTTCTTCTGGTACATCAGGCCAGTGGACCAGATGACGCTGCTCAACACCGGCATGACGCGCGACGGCATGTTCCTGATCGAGAACGGCGAAATCGTGGGACCGGTGCAGAACTTCCGATGGAACGACGGCCCGGCGCGCGCCTTCAACAACATCTCGATGCTCGGCCGGCCTGTGCCGATGCACATCGGCGAGGCCTACGACAACCCTGGCACCGCGCTCGTCCCGCCGATGAAGATCGAGGACTTCAGGATGACGTCGATCTCGCCCGCTGTTTGACGCCGGCTGATCTGCGTTTCTCAGTGTCTGGCTCGCCTGCCGCGCGCAGCGAGGCACCCGAGATAGCTGAACGGGAGGTAGATCAGCAGGCTCGCCACCCGAAACCATGTCGGGTGGTACATCGCGAAGACGTTGGCGGCGCCGGCGATTGTGAGCGCGCATCCGGTGACGATCGACGGTGTACTGCTCAACCCATCCGAGACCAGTGCAGCAGTCAAACCTCCCGCCATGGACGCGATGATGTAGATGAGCAGGAGCGCGACGAAGGCCG
>Ga0114129_10015628_pt1 | contig 10793 bp, 13 predicted proteins | sample RhiMetdeltSRZDD1_FD_80071 | JGI IMG/M metagenome (GOLD analysis project Ga0114129, IMG submission 80071) | Populus rhizosphere microbial communities from Tennessee, USA - Rhizosphere MetaG P. deltoides SRZDD1 (version 2) (version 2) | ecosystem: Host-associated > Plants > Roots > Rhizosphere >... | reverse complement strand
CGGTGCCGCAAGCTGCGCCTACACGATCGCGTTCAGGGTCAGGTAGCCCAGCGCGCCGCGACCGTTCCAGCGCTCGGAACACTGTGTTACTTGCTCGCGGCTCGGCGAAGCCGCCGGGTCGAGGTCGGGGAGCGTCTCGAGCCACGGGATCCGCGAGTAGCCGTGCCCGCCCTTGCCTCGCCGCTCCGCGTCGTCGTAGTGGCGGAAGAGCGTCTCCGTGTCGGTCTCGGAGAAGCCGAGCGCCGCGATCCGGGCGCGCGCCTCCTCAGGCTGCACGCTGGCTGAACCTCAGGACGGGCCATCCGCGCTCGGCGGCGACGCGCCGCAGCTCGCGGTCCGGATTGACGGCGACGGGCTTGCCGACGACCTCGAGGAACGGCAGGTCGGTGTGGCTGTCGGAGTAGGCCGTCGACGCCCCGAGGTCGTAGCCGCGTTCCGCCGCCAGCTCACGAACCGCGGCCGCCTTGTTCTCGCCGTGCAGCGACCGGATCCCGCGGCCGGTGTACAGCCCGTTCTCCACCTCGCACACCGTGCCGAGCGCGCCGTCGAAGCCGAGGTCCTGGGCCATCGCCTCGACGACCTCCTGGAGCGCGGCCGACACGATGTAGGACGGCTCGCCGCGCCTCCGATGCTCGCCGACGAGGCCGAGGGCCTCGCCGTAGACGAGCGGCCGAAGCACCGGCTCGAGCGACTCGCCGACGAGCTCCTGCATCTGCGCCGGCGAGAAGCCGCGGAGCAGCATGAGCCCCTCCTCCGACGCGGCGCGCACGCGCTCGCGGCTCGTCCCGCGCAGCACGAACAGCAGCTGCCAGAACGCCGCCTTCGCGACCTGCGTGCGGGTGATCACGCCGTGACGACGAAACGCCGGCGCGAGCGCGAGCGTGCTCGAGCGTCGCAGCAGCGTCCGGTCGAGGTCGAAGAACGCGGCGCCGCTCAGGAGACGACCGGGAGCGCCTTGACGATCCCGACGCCCTGCTCGCGCCGTGTGCCCTCGATCGCCTCGGCGAGCGCGACGATCGCCTCTGCCGTCGGCGCCTCCGGATCTCCGACCACGATCGGCGAGCCGAGATCCCCGTGCCGCCGCACCTCCGGGTCGAGCGGCACCTCGCCGAGCAGCGGTACGCCGAGGTCGTGCGCGAGCGCCGCACCGCCGCCGCGCCCGAACACGTCGCCGGTCATGTTCTCGATCACGCCGATCAGGCGCATGTTCGTCTTCTGCGCCATCACGGCCGCGCGCACCGCGACCTCCTTCGCCGCGGGCTGCGGCGTCGTGACGACGACGACCTCGGCGCGCGGGAGCAGCTGCCCGAGAGAGATCGCGACGTCGCCGGTGCCGGGCGGCATGTCGACGACGAGCACGTCGAGCTCGCCCCAGTGCACGTCGGTCAGGAACTGCTCGAGCGCACGATGCAGCATCGGCCCGCGCCACATCACCGGCGCGTTCTCGTCGAGGAAGAACCCGATCGACATCAGCTTCAGGTCGTCCTTCACCGGCGGGACGATCATCTTGTCGACCACGACGGGCCGCTGGGTGATCCCGAGCATGTGCGGGATCGAGTGGCCGTAGACGTCCGCGTCGAGCACGCCGACCTGCTTGCCGAGACTCGAGAACGCGGCCGCGAGGTTCACGGACAGCGTCGACTTCCCGACACCGCCCTTGCCACTCGCGATCGCGAGCACGCGCGTGTTGCGGTCGAGCGCGATCCCCTTCGAGCGCTCGGTCACGCCGCCGCGCAGGCGCTCCGTCAGGGCCGCGCGCTCGTCGGGCGTCATCACGTCGAACTCGAGCGCGACGCGCTCGACGCCCTCGATCGGCGCGAGCACGTCGAGCACCTGCTGCTGGAAGCTGTCGCGGAGCGGGCAGCCTGCGATCGTCAGCGCGATCGTCACGACGACGTCGCCGCCGTCGATGCGCACGTCTCGCACCATGTCGAGCTCGGTCACGGGACGACGCAGCTCGGGATCGATCACGCCCCCGAGCGCCCGCATGATCTCCTCTCGCGAAGGCGCCATCACGTCGAGCGTAGCAACGGCCCCACGAGCTGAGAGATGGCCTGCGCGTGGCGCTCGGACTCGTAGTCGTGGAGCGGGTGCGGCTCGAGCGGGTGCTCGGTGAGGTGGTTCTTCCGGCGGACGTAGACCGCCGGGTAGATCGTCCCGTCGGCGGCCATCTCGACCGCGATCGCGACGGCGTCGGGGCCTGGCTCGTCGACGAAGATCTGGAGCGGCAGGATGCCGTCGTCACGCATGCCGTCGGCGGCGCGGTTGACGATGCGGCACAGGTAGCCCTTCTGGATCCAGAGCTCGGGCGCGTGCGCGAGCTCGCGTTGGAGGAACGAGACGAGCTCGTCCGGCGGGACGATCGGCCGCGGAGGCTCGACGCCGAAGTGCTTCTCCGTGAGATGCCGGATGAGAACGCGCGCGTTGTAGCGGAAGCCGTTCACGGCGGTCGAGCTGCTCGCGAGCCCCTGCTTGCGCAGTCCGGGCGAGCCCTGCGTCGCGTTGCCCGCGAAGTAGACGCCCGGGACGGACACGCTCTCCCAGAACGCGGTCTGCGCGGGGATGCGTCCGTCGGCGACCGTCGCGACGCCGAGCTTCGGCAGGTCCAGGAGCGGCGTGCGAAACCCCGTCGCGGCGATGACGTCGTCACAGTCGAACATGAGCGGACCCGGCCAGCTCGTCCCGCGCGTCTCGACGGTGAAGCCGGTCGACGTGCGCTGCACCCGCTCGATCGACGCGTCGACGATCGACGTCCCGAACCCGCCGCGCACGTGCTCGTCGAGCGGCTGAAGGTACCGGGTGCGAAGCGGCGAGTGGCCGAGGACGTCCGTGCGGATCGAGCGCGGCGACGCGAGGACGATGCGGCTCGCCCACGGCAGCAGGCTGTTCGCGATCTCGAACGCCGAGTTCCGCTTGCCGACGATGAACACGCTCCGCCCCTGGTACTCGCTCGCCGGTCGCACCTCGACGTAGTGCGTCGACTCCTCGAGCCCGGGGATCGGCGCCGTCCACGGCGTCGTCACGCCGACGGCGAAGACCACCGCGCGGCAGCGGTACTCGCCGTCGCTCGTCTCGAGCGTGAAGCCCCCGTCGTCCTCGAGGCGCGTCGCCTGCCATCTGCACCCGTACCGCACGCGCAGTCCGGCGCGCTCGACGAACATCGCGAGCGCGGCCTCCATCTCGGCCCGCGACGGGACGTCGTAGCTCCGGTCCATCTCCGCCGGCGCGCATGCCTGCAGGTCCTTCTCCTCCGCGACGAGGCTGTTGTGGTCGAAGAGCTCGTACTCGCGGGAGCCGTGCGCGTACGGCGCGGCGGGCTTCGTCCAGCTGATCAGGCGCTCGAAGATCGGCAGGCGCCGGAACATGCCGCCCGGCCCGTCGTCGGCGGAGAGGACCGCGTGGTCGACCCCGCGCCGCTTCAGCTCGTAGCTGGCCTGCAGCCCTCCCGGGCCGCTGCCGACCACCACGACGCCGTAGCTGCCCGGTTCGAACGGGCGCTCTACGCGAGATCCTCCAGCATGCCGCGAAGCCGGTTCGCCTCGATGCGGAGCATGCGCAGCATCACGCGCGGGTGCTCGAGCAGGAACCGCTCGACGTCCGGCCTCGGGACGACGAGGCAGCGGAGCAGCGTCACCGCCGCGATGTCCGCGGTCGGCACGTACTCGGTGAGGACGGAGATCTCGCCGAAGAAGTCGCCGCGGCCGAGGTGCGCGATCGGCTGGCCGTCCCGCATGACCGCAGCGGAGCCGTCGAGGATCACGTAGAGCCCGCTGCCGGAGAGCCCCTGCCGGAGCGCGCGCTGCCCGGGCGCGAACGCCTCCTCCTCGAACTCGTGCGCGACCGCCTCCAGTTCGGGGCGTGACAGGTCGGCGAAGAGCGCGGTCTGCGCGAGCGTGTCGACGAGCGACGCGGTGGTCGTCCTACCTTCCATGCGGCTGTGCCACCCTAACGCCGCGCGCGAGCAGCGTCGCGACGGCCGCGCCGGCGGCGGCGAGCCCGGCGACGAGCAGCACCTCGGACACGCGCCAGCCCTCGAGCTTGTCCGGCGCGACGATCCAGAGCGCGATCCACGCGGCGACCGCCGCAGCCGCGACCGCGAGGTCGTGCGGCCGCTCGAGCGGCGTCGCGCGCAGTGCAAACGCAACTGCGCCGAGCACCAGCAGCGCGAACGGCAGCACGACGTACCAGCTGCGACCGCCGAACCAGCCGTCGAAGAGCCGCTCGTACCAGCGGCCGTCGAACGCGAGCAGCGGGCCCGTCACGGTGATCGCGCACGTCAGCGCGACCGAGACCGCACCGAGCGCGAGTGATGTCGCGGGCAGCCGGCGGAACGCGGGCGCGAGCGCGACGCCGAGGAAGGGGAGGATCGGGACCAGGAAGCGCGGGCCGGGGACGAAGCCGCCGAACGGCTGGAAGTACCCCGAGTTGTAGACGAGGTAGCCGAGCGCGACGGCCGCGATGGTCAGCGACTCGGCGCGGAACCCGCGGCGCCACGCAAGGACGAGCCCGACGGCCGCGAGCGCGAGCACCGGGCTGATCCGCAGGAGCCCGACCGGCGCGAAGAGGAGCTCCGCGACCACGCGCCCGCTCGGCGTCCCGACGCCGAAGAACCCGGACGCGTTCGCGCCGAGCACGTCGTGGCCGCTCTCTCCGCCGACGAGGACCGCGTCCGTGTACGCGAGGTGGAACGGCGAGCCGAACGCCCACCACTGGTACGCGAGCAGCGGCAGCACACCGATCAGCGCGCCGCCCGCGTACGCGAGGCCGGTGCGCCACGACCGGGAGAGCGCGTAGACGCCGACGATCGCTCCGGCGAGCGCGAGCGGGTAGTCCGCGGTGACCGCGAGCCCGGCGAGCACGCCGGCCGCGAGCCCCCAGCGTCTCAGCCAGAGCGCTCCGAACGCGGCAAACGCGAGCGAGGCCGCCAGCACGTGAGAAAAGAAGAGGGTGGCGAACGGGAGCAGCAGCGTCCCGGCGCCGGCGGTGACCGCGGCGAGCACGCCATACCCGAGCTCGAGCCGGTCGCCGAGCCGCCGGACGAGCAGCGCGATCCCGAACGCGGGCAGGACGCAGCCGACGAGGCCGAGCGCCCACAACATCCCGACGGTGTCGTCCGTCGCACCCGGCGCGCTCGCGAGCTTCTCCTTCAGCCCCGTCGCGTCGAGCACGACGAAGACGGGCAACGTCGCGAACGCGAGGCCCGGCGCCTTCGCCGCGTAGTAGTGGCCGTTGACCCACGCGACGTCACCGGTCTCGCCGCGATAGCGGTCGACCTGCGCCGTCCCGTCCGCGAGCGACCGCACGAGGGAGTAGTGCGCGAGCTGGTTCCAGCCGATCCCCTGGGCCAGGCTCGCGTACGCGAGGCCGAGGCAGACGAGCGCGAGGGTCGCCGGCCTACGCCACACCGAGCCGCTCCTTCAGGCCGAGCGCGTTCCGGATCGCGTAGCCCTCCCAGTCGTTGTTGAAGTACGCGTACACGTCGATCCCGCTCCGCCGCCACGCATCGATGCGGGCGGCCCACTCGTCCAGCTCGCGGTCGGAGTAGTTGCCGCCGCGACCACGCGAACCGTAGTGGAAGCGCAGGAACGTCCAGCCGGCGGTCAGCTCGTGCGGCTGGAACTTCCGCTCCGGGGTGTCGCCGATCACGAGCGCGGCATCGTGCTGCCGAAGGAAGGCGTAGATCTCCGGGACGAACCAGCTCGGATGCCTGAACTCGAACGCGTGCCGGCCGGCGGGCGCCTCCTCGAGCGCACGCAGCAGGCGCTCGTCGTTCCGGTGGAAGCTCTGCGGGAACTGCCAGAGCACCGGGCCGAGCTTCGGCGTGCCCACGAGCGGCGCGATCGTCGCGTAGAAGCGCTCGATGGACTCGTCCACCCCCTGGAGCCGACGCACGTGCGTGAGGTAGCGGCTCATCTTCACCGCGAGGAGGAAGTTCGGGGGCGTCTGCGCGACCCAGTTCGCCACGGCCCCCGGCCGCGGGAGCCGATAGAAGGTCGCGTTCACCTCGACCGTGTCGAAGAACCGCGCGTAGTAGTCGAGCCACTTGCCCGGCGGCAGGCGCGGCGGGTAGAAGACGCCGTTTCGCCAGTGCTCGTAGTTCCAGCCCGAGCAGCCGATGCGGACGTCGCTCAAGCGAGCGCGGCGGCGAGCCGTGCGCACAGCTCGCCGTTCGCGGCGGCGACGACGCGCGAGCGAGCCTCGAGGTCGAGCGGCGCGTCGTCGAAGGGCGGCGCCTCGAAGAGCTCGATCGCGAGGCCGACCTCTCTGATCAGCAGCTGCGCCGCGGCGATGTCGACCGATCGCGCGCCTTTGAGCGAGCAGACGCCGTCGAGGCGGCCGGCTGCGAGGTTGCACAGTGCGAGCGCGAGCGAGCCCATCACGCGAAGCCGGTGCGCGACGCCGACGACCGCGCCGGCCTTCTCCGCGATCGACGAGGTCAGCGTCGCCTCGAATGCGAGCAGCTCGAGCTCGTCCTTCGGCCTGACGTCGCCGAGCCGCTCGCCGTTCACCCACGCGCCCTCGCCGCGGCGCGCGGTCCACTCCTCACCCGAGCCGAAGTCGTACAGGTAGCCGTAGGCGACGTCCCTCATCGTGTCGCCTTCGGCGACCGCGAGCGAGAGACAGAAGTGCGGCACGCCGCGCTTCGCGTTCAGCGAGCCGTCGATCGGGTCGAGAACGAGTCGCGGCGTGCCGCTGCCCTTCGTCACCTCGCCGATCTCCTCGGAGACGAGCGTGTAGTCGTCGAGCAGCGCGTCGAGCCGTGCGATCGCGCCGCGCTCGACCGCGTCGTCGATCGCGGTCGTCTCGTCCCCGCCCTTGCCGATGCCGACGACGGGCTCGCGTTCCACACGCGTGGGCAGGTCGACGAGCACGGACCGCGCGTCGTCCACCAGCGCGCGGCCGACCGCGAGCCAGTCCGTCACAGCGGATGGAAGAGCAGACCGCTGACGAGCTTCGGGTAGAAGTAGGTCGTCTTCTGCGGGAGCACCTCGCCGCGCTTCGCGACCGCGAAGACGTCCTCGATGCGCGTCGGGCGGAGCAGAAACGCCGCCTCGGCGCGGCCCTCGTCGACGGCTGCGATCGCCTCGTCGACGTACGCGGTGTAGCCGACCTGCCCGGGCACGAGCGCCTCGACGAGCTGCGTGTCGAGCTGGCCCGGCGGGCCCTCCGCGACGGCGACGCCGCCGCGCGTGTAGACGACGGCCGCAGGGCGATCGGCCGGCAGCGACTCGAGCGCGGCGCGAGGGTCGGTCCCGTTGGCTTTGAGGTTTTCGGCGGGGATGTACTCGCTCGCGGTGCGGTGGGTCGGGAAGATCGTCAGCCCGGGGTCGCTCGTCGAGACGAGGACGACCATCAGCCAGGGCGAGCCGCCCCGCGCCGCGTACTCGACCGTCGTCTCGTAGCGGTGGTGCCCGTCGGCGATCATCAGCTGCCGGCCGCGAAAGGCGTCGACGATGGCGTCGGTCTCGGGGAGGCGCCAGAGCTTCGCGCCTTCGACTTCGAGCTCGGGGTCGCCTTCCGGAAGCGACACCGGCGGCGGGCCTTCGTAGAGCAGGAAGATCGGCTCGAGCTGCGCGCCGACGGCCTCGACGAGCCGGAGCCGGCCCTCCTTGACCTCGCGATGCGTCCGCTCGTGCGGGAGGACGACGCCCGCCTCGTAGGACTCCGCCTTCAGCGACGCGACGATCCCGCGGCGGATGCGCGCGACGCCGTCCGGCCCGACGTAGTCCTGCTCGAGCGCCCAGAACGTCGGGTCCTCCTCGCGCAGGATCCCCTCCTCGCGCCAGGCGCGGAAGTCGCGCCCGGCCTGCTCCTCCGAGTCGGGCAGCGTCAGGTGGACGACGTTGTACGGGCTCTTCGCGAGGTACTCCTCGCGCTGCGCCTCCGAGAGCACGTCGTACGGCGGCGCGACGAGCGACTCGAGCGGCCCGGCGCGCTCGGTGTCGTAGCGCAGCGCGGGGAACGGTCGCAGCTCGGCCACGCCCGGACCGTACCCTAGACTCGGCTCCGTGAACGCGATCGCCGACCTGGCCGAGGATCGGGTCGTCGAGGGCGTCTACGCGGTCGCGCGGAAGCAGCGGCTGCGGACGAAGGGCGGCGCCTCCTATCTCGCGCTCGAGCTCGTCGATCCGAGCGGCCGGGTCGACGCGCGCGTGTGGAACGACGTCGACCTGCTCGACGGCCGCTTCGACGAGGGAGACGCGGTCCGCGTGCTCGGGCGGGTCGAGCGCTACCGCGACAGGCTGCAACTCGAGGTGCGCTCGCTCGAGCGCGCCGACGACGCCGACCCCGCTGAGCTCGCGCCGTCGATCCGCCGCGACCGCGACGAGCTCGACGGCTTCCTCGACTTCCTCGCCGGGGAGCTCGCCCACCCAGGCCTGCGCGATGCGGTCGGGCGCTTCGTGCTCGACGACGAGCTGCGGACGCGCATGCGCACGCTGCCCGCCACGCTCGACGGGCACCACTCGTACGCGGGCGGGCTGCTCGAGCACACCGTCGGCGTCGCGACGATCTGCCGCGAGACGGCACAGCTGCACCCGAGGCTGCGGACAGACCTCCTGCTCGCCGCCGCGCTCCTGCACGACGTGGGGCGCACGCGCGAGCTCGGCCGAGCGCCCAACTTCCGGCCGACCGAGGAGGGCCGCCTGCTCGGCCATGTCCACCTGGGCCTGCGGCTGATCGAGGAACGCGCCGGCGCGCTGGACACCGCGGTGCGTGCGGAGCTCCTCCACGCGGTCGCGTCGCACCACGACTCGCGCGCCGCACGAACGGCCGAGGCCGCGGTGCTCTTCCACGCGAACCAGCTGGACGCGGTCGCAGCAACCAGGCCGGTCGACGGCGAGTGATCGCGATTCTGCTCGCCCTCGGGGCGAGCGTCTGCTGGGGAGTCGGCGACTTCCTCGGCGGCGTCAGTGCCCGGCGGCTCCGGGTGCTCGGGGTACTCGCGGTCTCGCAGGCGGCGGGCTTCGCGGCCGTCGCGCTAGTCGCGCTCGTCGCGGGAGACGAGTTCCTCGGCACGCATGCGACGCTCGCGGCGGTCGGCGCCGGCATCTCGGGCGCAGTCGGCCTCGGCGCGCTCTACCGCGGAATGGCCGTCGGCGCGATCGGCGTCGTCGCACCCATCTCGGCCTCGGCCGCCGCGATCCCGGTCGTCGTGGGGATCGCCCGCGGCGAGCGCCCTGCCGCGATCCAGCTCGTCGGGATCGTGCTCGCGCTGATCGGTGTCGTGCTCGTCTCGTGGGAGCACGGCCAGACTGGACGCCTCGCGGCCGGTGTGCCGTTCGCCCTCCTCGCGGCGGCGGGGTTCGGCGCCTACTTCCTCTTCATGGACCGCGCGAGCTCGGACGACGCGTTCTGGGCCGTGACCGTCGCCCGCTTCTCGTCGTCGACGCTCGCCGTGACCGCCGCGCTCTTCGCGGGCGCCCTCCTCGTCCCGCGGACGGCGCTGCCGATCCTCGTCGCCGTCGGGCTCTTCGACGTCGGCGCGAACGTGCTGCTCGCGTTGGCGCTGAACGAGGGCTTCGTCAGCCTCGTCTCCGTGCTCTCGTCGCTCTACCCGGTCGTGACGATCCTGCTCGCGGTGCTCGTGCTGCACGAGCGTCCGGGACGCGCGCAGGTGGCGGGCGGCGCGACGGCGCTCGCGGGCGTGGCCCTGATCTCGGCCGCGGCCTAGAGGTCCGCGAGGCGCCGCTCGATCTCGTCGCGGACCGCGCGCACCTCGTCGAGCGGCTTGCCCGCGGGATCGTCGAGCTCCCAGTCGACGTAGCGCTTGCCGGGTATGTACGGGCACGCGTCGCCGCAGCCCATCGTCACGACGACGTCCGCCCACTCGACGTCGGAGCGGTCGAGCGCGCGCGGCACGCGCTCCGAGAGGTCGATCCCGCGCTCGCGCATCACCTCGACGACCTCGGGATGCACGTGCTCGGCCGGGCTCGACCCGGCGGAGCGGCCGTTCCCGTCGTAGAGCGCCTCGGCCATCTGCGAGCGCCCCGCGTTCTGCACGCAGACGAAGAGGACGTTCACGGCGAGAGCGCGAGCGCGAGCTCGCCGACGGCCGCGCGGTTCAGCCGGTAGTACGCCCACGTCCCGCGCCGCTCCGCCTCGATCAGCCCCGCCTCGCGGAGGATCTTCAGATGGTGCGAGATCGTCGGCTGCGAGAGCTCGAACGCGCTCGTCAGGTCGCAGACGCAGAGCTCCGGGTTCGCCGCCAGGCGGTTGACGATGCCGATCCGCGTCGGGTCGGCGAGGGCCTTGAGCCGGTCGGCGAGCGCGACCCGCGTCTCCTCCGGGAGCGGCGGGCCGTCGCAGACACAGCACTCGAGGACGGGCAAGGTCTTCATTGACGCTCGTCAATGTATCAGGTAGCGTCCTTGATCGACATCTGTCGATGAAAGGAGCGATCCATGAGCGATGGGTGTTGCGGCGGCGGTTGCTGCGACGACGACGACTGCTGTTGCTGCTGACACGGAGGCCCCGTGACGACGGGGCCTCCTATGCTCGCGCGGTGGACGAGCTGACGATCGAGAGCGAGGCGCTCCGCGACAACCCGCTCGGCGACCCGCACGTTCGGCCGCTCTGGGTCTGGACCCCACCGGGCCACGACCCGGACCACGAGTACACGACGGTCTACGTGCTCCAGGGCTACACCGGCGAGCTCGGGATGTGGCGGAACCGCGTCGCGTTCCGGCCGACGATGGAGGAGCTGCTCGTCCGCGACGCGCCGGAGTGCCTCGTCGTGTTCGTCGCCGCGTCGACCGCGTACGGCGGCTCGCAGTTCGTCGACTCCGCGGGCT
>Ga0114129_10015626_pt1 | contig 10794 bp, 13 predicted proteins | sample RhiMetdeltSRZDD1_FD_80071 | JGI IMG/M metagenome (GOLD analysis project Ga0114129, IMG submission 80071) | Populus rhizosphere microbial communities from Tennessee, USA - Rhizosphere MetaG P. deltoides SRZDD1 (version 2) (version 2) | ecosystem: Host-associated > Plants > Roots > Rhizosphere >... | reverse complement strand
GAGAAACACCAGGACGGCGATGATCCCGACCCAGCTGATGATCACCCGCCAGGGGTGCGATGCGCAGGCTCGCATCCAGCGCGCGAGCGCGCCAGTCGACAGGCGCTCGTGCGCGGCCAACCGTTCCGACCCGGTTCCTCCGTTCTGCTCAGACATGAGCTTCCCCTCCGTCGCTTTCCGTTGCCCTCAAAGACCGGGTGAGGCGTGAGAACTCATCGGTGCGGCGCGCCTCGGTCCCGACCTGCCGAGCTCATCCTTATCAGTGCGCGGCAGGCTCGTGGCGAAGTCGCCCGGCACGCTGAGACGTCGTCGACCGAGCCGCGACGGCGATCAGCGCCGCAAATGCCGGAACGAGCAGGAACTTTGCGGAGAACACGGCGACGACGGAAATGAGCGCGAGCGCGACCAGCGCTGCCGCTCGCAGCTGTCCCGTGAGGATCCGCGCCGCGGAAGCCAGCGCCAGCACGTAGACGGCGATGAAGCACGCGGAGGTCGCCCGGATCAGGTCGGCCGTACTGCTGACCCCTGCCGCGAGGAGCAGCAGGAAGCAGGCGCCGGTGGCCGCAAGCACGACGAGGGGCCGGCGAGGGATGCTCCGCTGCCCGTCCCCCGCGAGCCAGGACGGCAGCGCGCGCTCGGCCGCGAGCGCGGCCGCGAGCTTCGCGGACGCTCCGGTGTAGACGTTCATCGTTCCCATCGTCAGTGCGACCGCCAGCACGGCCGTTGCGTCACGACCTGCACGGCCGAAGCCGACGGCGATCAGATCCGCCAGCGGCACGCGCGAGCCGCCTGCGGTGACGACGACCGTCGCCACAGCGAGTGCGCCGTAGAGCACCGTGATCACGGCGAAGGCGAGTGCCATCGCGCGCGGCAGGTCGCGCGCAGGGTTGCGAAAGTCGCCCGCGAGCTGCGCCATCGCCTCCCAGCCGATGAACAGCCACATCAGGATGTTGGCCGCCGTCCCCACGGCCCACCAGCCGTGCGGCGCGAACGGCGTCCAGTTGTCCGTCGCCCGCGTCGGCAGCGCGACTGCGACTGCGACCGCGACGACTGCGACCAGCACCGCGGACAGCGCGAGCTGGAAGCCCGAGGACACGCGCAGGCCGATCGCATTTGCGAGCAAGACCGTCCCGTACATGGCGAGGCCGACGATCACCGCGACCGCGGTGCCTGAATCGGTCAGATCCGCGACGTAGTAGCCGCCGATCAGCGCGACGGCAGGCCCGCCGAAGAGGACAGCGGTCATGAACCACGCCCCGGTGACGGCAGCCGCGGTATCGCCGAAGGCCTCGCGCACGTAGGCGGAGACACCGCCCGCAACGGGGTGCCGCACGCCGAGCGCTGCGAACGTGATCGCGAGCGGCGCCGAGAGGACGAGAAGCGCCGCCCACGCGAGGATCGAAGCGGGGCCGGCGGCCTGGACCGCGAGCGAGGGGACGAGCAGGAGGCCCGGGCCGACGAGAGCGCCGACGTAGAGCGCCGCGCCTCGAGGGACGCTCAGCATCGGGCGACGCTAGCGGACAAATAGGGCGGATCTCGCCCGCTATTCATGATTGACTCCCGGCGTGACCACGCCGACCTCGCGTCTGCTCGAGATGCTGGAGCTGTTGCAGACCCGGCCGCTCGTGACCGGCCGCGAGATCGCCGACGAGCTGGACGTCGACGGACGGACGGTGCGTCGCGACGTGGCCGCGCTGCAGCGCCTCGGAATTCCGGTCGAGGGCGAGCGCGGCGTCGGCGGCGGCTACCGGCTGCGCCCCGGCTTTCGCCTCCCGCCGCTGATGCTCAGCGACGACGAGGCGACCGCAATCGTGCTCGGCCTGACCGCCGCACGGCGGCTCGGGCTCGGCGAGGCGAGCGGCGCCGAAGGCGCCCTGTCGAAGATCCACCGCGTCCTCCCGGACGTGCTCCGCCGGCGCGTCGAGGCGCTGGAGGCGGCGCTCGTGTTCACCGCGCGCGCCCCGAGGGCCGCGCCGCCTGCGGGCGAGACGACCCTGCTCCTGGCGGACGCAATCCGGCGGCGCCGCCGCGTCCGCGTCGAGTACCGCTCGTTCGCGGGGGAGGAGACCGAGCGCGACCTGAGCGCGTACGGCCTCGTCGTGCACGCCGGTCGCTGGTACCTGGCGGCGCACGACCACGTGCGAGAAGCGCTCCGAACGTTCCGAGTCGATCGCATCCGCGCCGCGCGGATCGACGACGAGGCGGCGGTCCCGCCGCCGGACGGCTTCGACGCTCTCGCACACGTCAGCCGCTCGCTCGCACGTGTTCCGTGGCCATGGGAGATCGAGGTCCTCCTCGAGCTGCCGATCGAAGACGCGCGTCGTCGCGTGCCCCAGACGCTCGCCGAGCTCGCAGAGGCGGACGACGCGACGCTGCTGCGGATGCGCGCGAGCTCGCTCGACTGGGCCGCGTCGTTCCTCGCGGGCCTTGGCTGTGCGTTCCACGTTCGCAAGCCCGACGAGCTGCGCGTGAGCATGCGCGTGCTCGCGCAGAACCTCGCGAACTGGTCGCGCAGCGCACCCGGTCCTGTGCGATAACTCGCGGGCGGGGTCGTTACCCGAACCGGGGAGGCGCCATGAGTGCGGAAAACCAAACCGTCGTCCTGATCCACGGAATGTGGTTGACACCGCGGAGCTGGGACAACTGGGTCGACCACTATGTCGATCGCGGCTACCGCGCGATCGCGCCGGGGTGGCCGGGCGTGAAGGATCCCGAAGAGACGCGACGTGACCCGTCGGCGTTGAAGGGTCTCGGGATCGCCAAGATCACGGACCACTACGACTCGATCATCCGCGACCTCGACCGCCCGCCGATCGTCATCGGCCATTCGTTCGGTGGCCTCGTGACGCAGTTGTTGCTCAATCGCGGCCTCGGCGCGGCCGGCGTCGCACTCTGCACCGCCCCCCCGAAAGGCGTGCTGCGGCTGCCGCCGTCGACCCTTCGCTCCGCGTTTCCAGGCCTGAAGAACCCGTTCGACCGCGACGGCCTGGCTCCGCTGACGCCGAAGCAGTTCCGCTGGCGGTTCACGAACACGCTCAGCCAGGAGGAGTCCGACGCGATCTACCGAGAGCAGTACATCCCGGGGACGAATCGTGCGTTCGTCGAGGACGCATACGCAGCTCTGAGCCGCAACTCGCCGGCGGCGATCGACTTCGACAACCCGAATCGCGCGCCGCTGCTCTTCATCTACGGGACGCTGGACCACATCAGCCCACCGGCGGTGAACAAGACGATCCTCAAGCTGCAGGGACGGGCCTCTTCCGTGACAGAGTCGAAGGAGTACGAGGGCAGGCCGCACTTCATGGCCGGCTTGGACGGCTGGGAGGAAATCGCCGACTACGCGCTCAACTGGGCGCTGGAGCACTCGCGTACGCCGGAGGTCGCATCCGCGCGGACCTGACGGACGTCCGCGGATGGCTCGGCGACCACGGCGTCGAGGCCCGCGCGATCGAGGTGGTGCACGACCGCCCGTGGTCGACCGTCCTCCGCGTCGCAACCGCGGAGGGCGATCTCTTCCTCAAGCGCTGCGCTCCGGTGCAGGCGTTCGAGGTGCCGCTGACCGTCGCGCTCGCCGAGCGCTGGCCGGACCGCGTCCCCGAGGTCCTCGTGGCCGACGCGGATCGCGCATGGATGCTGATGCGGGACGGCGGCTTGCCGCTCCGCGATCTCGACACCGTCGAACGCTTGCCGCTCGCACTGGAGCTCTACGGCGAGCTACAGCTCCGAGAGGTCGCGCACGTCGAGCAGTTCCTCGCGATCGGCCTCCCCGACGTGCGCCTGCCCGTGCTCGCCGAGGCGTACGAGTCCTTCATCGGCGGCGACCACGGGCTCGCCCGCGACGATGCGGCGCGCCTGCGCGAGCTCGCTCCGCGCTACCGCGAGCTCTGCGCGGAGCTCGACGCCTACGGGCTCCCCGCGTCGATCCAGCACGACGACTTGCGCGAAGCGAACGTCTTCGCGCGAGACGGCCGCGTCCGGATCTTCGACTGGGGCGACGCCAGCGTCGCTCATCCGCTGTTCTCGTGGCTCAAGCCGCTCGGCGTCGCCGAGGGGCGCGGCCTCGACCCCGAGCCTTTCCGCGCTGCCTACCTTTCAGCCTTGCAGGAGCTGGCGCCCGAGGCCCGTCTGCGCGCGGCGTTGGAGCTCGCCGTCCCTGTCGGCAGCTTCGCCTATGCGTTCCAGTACCGGCGGCAGTTGGGAGCGATGGGTCCCGGGATACGACCGCGCTACGAGCCGTACATGTCCGAGCTGCTCCGCGAGTTGCTCCTGCGGCTCGATCCGCTTGCATAACGCTCGCCGATTCGGAAAAGGTTCCGGCCAAGCGAACGAAAGGAGCAGGGATGGCCGTCGATCGGAGCGGGCGCGGTGGGATCGGAGGGATCAGCGTCGGCGGGATCCTCGTCATCATCGGAATCGTCGTCGCGATCATCTGGAGCCTGTGGCTCGGGATCATCATTGCGTTGATCGGCTTGATCGCGTTCGGCGGCTTCGCGCGCGGCAGGTGGTACTAGCGCGCATGAACGCATGAGGCAGGACCACCGGGGGGCGAGTCCCCCGGTGGTCCACTTGTTCGACTCGTCAGCGCAGTGACGCCGCGGTCTGCTCGAGGAGGTCGAGCGCGTCCTGCATCCCCGCCTCCATCCCGGAGTCGATGATCGCGTCGCGCACCTCCTTGCTCGGCGCCTGGACGAGGATCGTCAGCGTCGTGCGACCGTCCGCCTCCGCAAAGGTCGCTGTGTTGACCGTCCCTTGCTCCTCCCCGTCGGCGCTCGGCGGCGCGCCCTCGTAGACCTCCGTCGAGACGATCCGCTCGTCCGGGACGATCTCGCGGTACTCGCCGTGGAAGGCGACCTCGAAGCCGTCGTCCGTCACGGCCACGTACCTCCAGGTCCCGCCGACGCGGAGGTCGATCTCCGCGACCGTCACCCGGCCGCGGTTCGCGTGCCACCACTGCCTCACGAGCACGGGATCGGTCCACGCTTTGTAGACGAGGTGCTTCGGCGCGTCGAACTCCCGCGTGATCAGGATCTGGTCGTCGGCGGGGAGCGTGACCCTCGCCGTTCCGCTACTTGCCACCGTCATCTCCTTCCTCCTTCTTCAGTTCGTCGAGGACGACATCGAGCTGGTCGAAGCGCTCGGCCCACCAGCGCTCGTAGTTCCGCACCCAGTCGTGGATGGGCTTGAGCGCCTCGCCGTTCAGACGGTAGAGCCGCTGCCGACCGGCCTCTCTGACGGTCACGGCGCCGACCTCGCGGAGGACCCGCAAGTGCTTGGAGACCTGCGGCTGCGCCAGTCCGACGTCCTTGACGAGGTCGTTCACCGCTCGTTCGCCGCCGGCGAGCAAGTCGAGGATCTGCCGGCGTCGCGGCTCGGCGACGGCGTTGAAGGCGTCCGCCGTGGTCGCTGCCCGTGCCATGCGGTGGATCATATATTCCGATAAAGGAATATGTCAACCAGGAGAATCTCGCCTGTGGAGTTCCTCGGGCCGTCGCTCGGCGAGCATGCGTCGCGGCATTCGGTGCCCGGCGCGGCTGTCGGTCTCCTGCTCGACGGCGCGTCTTCGACCGCGTATGTCGGAACCGCAGACGTGGTCTCGGGTGAGCCGGTCACCGCCGCGACCCGCTTCGCCGTCGGCTCTCTCGCGAAGTCGATGGTCGCAACGGCAGTCGCTCGTCTTGCGGAGGTGGGGAAGCTTGCTCTCGACGACCCGATCGCGGTCCACGTTCCGGAGCTCCAGGCATCGGCATGGGCCACAACGGACACGCTCCGCGATCTGCTCGCAAATCGATCTCGCGTTCCCTTGCGCGACGACTTCGAGTTCGGCACGCCGAAGGACGAGGGCGACGACGCGCTGTCCCGTTTCGCGGCGAGGATCGCGACGGCCGCGCCGACGACGGACTCCTGGTCGTACACCAACGCGGGGTGGTGCCTGCTCGGACGCGCGCTCGAGACGGTCACCGGGCTGACCTGGGAGGACGCCATGCGTGTGCACGTCCTCGATCCGCTTGGGATGGAGGGCGCGACGTTCATGAAAGCGCCGATCGCCGAGCCCCGGGCTTCCGGCCACAACGTCATCCGGGACAGCCCTGAGCCTGTCGCTCCGTGGTCGCCCAGGAGCCTCGGCCCTGCAGGAAGCACGCTGCTCTGCACGCTTACCGACGTCCTGCAGTTCGCGCGTGCGCACGTCGAAGAGCCGTCGCTCGCGGTGCTTCGCTCGACGCACGTGGAGGTCAGGATCCACGCCTGGCTCGACGCGTGGTGCCTCGGCTGGGCGCGGTTCGACTGGGGCGGCGGGCCCGTCTGGGGTTGGGACGGTCTGATCAGCGGCCAGCGGGCGATCCTCCGTCTCGTCCCGGGTCGCGGTGCGGCCGTGCTGCTCACGAATTCCGATCGCGGGCGCGCGCTGTACCGCTCGCTGTTCGCCGAGCTGATGCCCGAGGCGTTCGGGATCAGCGTGTCGCGGCTCGCACTCGAGCCGTCACAAGATGTCGCCGACCTGTCGCGGTTCGCCGGCGTCTACGCGTGGCCCGACCGCCGCCTCGAAGTCACCGCGACGGACACCGGCCTCGCGATCGTGGGCGACGGACGCACCCTCCACGGACTCCAGCTCGACGAGCGGACATTCGTCGTGGATCCGGTCGATCCCGACGAGCCCGCCGTGACGTTCGATCGGTTCGACGAGTGCGGGTTCCCCGGCGTGCTCTACTCGATGCTCTGGGGGCTGCCTCGCGTGTAGCGCTCGTCCGGACTGAGGTGCTTTACTTCTCGCAGAGGCGCCGACCGACCCAAGGAGCGGAGATGCGCACAGCGTTCATGCCAATCCAGAAGACCTTTGTGATCACTTCGGAGGGTATGACGCTTGCTTCGCAGAACGCTGAACTTGGGGATCCTGGCGCATGTAGACGCCGGTAAGACAACGCTCACCGAGCGGCTGCTGTACGCGGCCGGCGTCATCGACGAGGTCGGCAGTGTCGACGACGGCAGCACGCAGACCGACTTCCTCGCACTGGAACGTCAGCGCGGAATCACGATCAAGTCCGCAGTCGTCTCGTTCCAGATCGACGACGTCACCGTCAATCTGATCGACACGCCGGGTCACCCGGACTTCATCGCCGAAGTGGAACGCGTGTTGAGCGTTCTCGACGGCGCCGTCCTCGTGATTTCGGCCGTGGAGGGCGTGCAGCCGCAGACGCCGCTGCTAATGCGAGCGCTGCAGCGGCTGCGCGTGCCGACGATCCTCTTCGTGAACAAGATCGATCGTCGTGGGGCGAACTATGACGGCGTGCTTCAAGCGATCTCGGAGCGCCTTACGCCGGCGATCGTGCCCATGGGGCGCGCGCGGGACGCCGGCACGAACGGAGCGTCGTTCGTGCCTTACGGCGAAGACGATGCCACGTTCACCGCGAATCTCGTCGACGTCCTCGCAAGGACCGACGATGCGCTCCTTACCGCGTATGTGAACGCCGGTGGCGTCGCGTACAGGCGCCTGCGCAAGGAGCTGGCAGCACAGACGCAGCACGCGCTCGTGCATCCCGTCTTCGCCGGCGCGGCGCTCACCGGGGCCGGCGTCGAGACTGTCATGGCCGGGATCTCGCGGCTGTTGCCCTCGGCGGTTGGCGCCGCCGACGGGCCGGTTTCGGGAAGCGTGTTCAAGATCGTCCGCGGGCCGGCGGGCGAGAAGGTCGCATACGTCCGGATGTTCTCGGGGACCGTGCACGCGCGCGACCGGCTTCGCTTCGGGGACGACGCCGAGGGCAAAGTCACCGCGATCAGCGTCTTCGAGGGCGGGGACGCATTCAGGCGCTCGTCAGTCTCCGCGGGTGAGATCGCGAAGCTTTGGGGGCTCGGCGACATCCAGGTCGGCAATTCGATCGGCACGCCGCAGAACGTCCTCCCGGAGCATCACTTCTCGCCGCCCACGCTCGAGACGGTGGTGCTCCCGCTGGATCCGCGCGACCGCGGACGACTCCGCGTGGCGCTCGCGCAGCTCGCGGAGCAGGACCCGCTGATCGACGTCCGGCAGGACGAGATTCGAAGCGAGCTCTCGGTCTCGCTCTACGGCGAGGTGCAGAAGGAAGTGATCCAGGCGACGCTCGCGGACGACTTCGGCATCGACGTCGGGTTCGCGAAGACGACGACGATCTGCATCGAACGGCCCGCGGGGACGGGCTCGGCGGTCGAACGGCTTCGTCGGGCGGCCAATCCGTTCCTTGCGACCGTCGGCCTGCGTGTCGAGCCGGCCGCGACCGGATCCGGCGTCGCGTTCCGGCTGGAGGTCGAGCTCGGCTCGATGCCGATCGCGTTCTTCCGCGCGGTCGAGGACACCGTGCGCGAGACGCTGCAGCAAGGCATCTACGGCTGGGAGGTGAGGGACTGCGTCGTGACGATGACGCACTCCGGGTACCTGCCGCGGCAGAGCCACGCGCACCAGCGCTTCAACAAGAGCATGTCGAGCACGGGTGCCGACTTCCGCGGCCTGACGCCGCTCGTCTTGATGAGCGCGCTGCAGGAGGCCGGAACAATCGTCAGCGAGCCGATCCACCGCTTCCGCCTCGACACGCGCGCGGACACCCTGGGGACGATCCTGCCCGCGCTCGCGCGGCTCCGCGCTGTACCGCAGACGCCGACGGTCCGTGGCTCGTCGTGCACGCTCGAAGGAGACATTCCGGCAGCGCGTGTGCACGAGCTGCGGCAACAGCTCTCGGCGTTGACGCGGGGCGAAGGCGTTCTCGAATGTGCCTTCGACCGGTACCGACCCGTCGACGGCGAGATCCCCACCCGGCCGCGCTGGGACCGCAACCCCCTCGATCGCGCGGAGTACCTGCTCCGTGTCGCGGGGCGGACCCCGTGATCGCGTACGGTTTCGGCGATGGCCTACGACGAGCAGCTGGCCGCGCGGATCCGCGAGCTCGTCTCCGGCGAGCGCGGCGTCGCGGAGAAGAAGATGTTCGGCGGGCTCGCGTTTCTCGTGAACGGGAACATGGCAATTGCTGCGAGCGGCCAGGGCGGAGTGCTTGTCCGCGTCGATCCGGAGGAATCGGACGAGCTCGTCGCGACGACGAAAGCCGAGCTGATGGAGATGCGCGGGCGCTCGATGAAAGGCTGGCTGCGCGTCGCCGACGAGGACGTCCGCACGAAGCCGCAGCTTCGCAAGTGGGCGCAGCTCGGCACCGCGTACGCGCGGTCGCTGCCGCCGAAGTAAGCGTCAGACGTACGCGAGCACGCCGTCGAGCGGCCGCGGCACCTGCTCGAGGTCGAGCGCGTGCACGAGCAAGCGCGCGTACCGCGTCTTGCGACTGCCGCCGCTGCCGAGCCAGCGATGAAGCTGCTCCTCGACTGGGCGGTCGCGCCACGCCGCCTGCTTCTGGAGAGTTCGGAACGCGGGGAGATCGCCTTGCGCGTCCGCCACCTGCTCGATCGCCTCGGCGCCCAACGACCGGATCAGCTCGTCCTCCAGGTCGTCGACGCAGACGTAGAACCCGAGGTTCTCCATGTCGGCGCGCGTCAGGCCGGAGCCGAGCCCGGCGCGCTCGAGCGCGCGCCGAAAGTGCTCCTCTTCGCCGGCGTCGCACAGTCCCGCGAGCCTCACGTTCTTTCCATGCGGACCGAGCCGCTCGACAACCGTCGAGATCGCCTGCGCGCCTCCAATTGGGACGACAGAGATGCCTTCGGTGGACAGGTCCCGGCCTCGCCGCTTGGCCAGAGCCTCGATCGCGTTCTTGTCGCTCACGCCCTCGACGAGCACGACGGTTCGGGCCGTCATCGCCGCACCCGATACGTCAGGCGCGCGAACTGGCCGGTCCGCGAGACGTCGGCGAGCTCGAGCTGCGAAGCCGTCAGCCTGCGTGGCAGAAGCGGAGCGCCTGCACCGAGCGTGACGGGCGCGATGCCGACGAGGATCTCGTCCAGCAGGCCGCGGTCGGCGAACTGGCCGACCAGGTCGCCGCCGCCGACGAGCCAGATGTTCTTGTCGCCCGCGGCGCGCGTCATCTCCGCGTGCACCGGCGCGACGTCGCCCTGGACGACGATGACGTCCACGCCGGGAATCGCAGGCAGCTCGCCGTGCGTGAACACCCAGCACGGCGTGTCCTCGTACCACTGCCGCCACGCCTCCGGCTTGTTGAGCAGATCCTCGTGGTCGACGACCCAACGGAACGTCGTGGCGCCCATCGCCATCGCGCCGACGCCGGCGTAGAAGTCCGCCCAGCCGCCGTCGCCGCCGCCGCGGTCGACCTCGAAGAGCCAGTCGAGCGAGTTCTCCTCGTCGGCGATGTATCCGTCGAGCGTCGTCGCGGTGTAGTACTGCGTCTTCGCCATCGCGTGGACTTTGCCACGCGCTTGCGTCTGTCAGGCAACCTGGGCGCGGGCGAGTCTGCGGTTGAACCGCTCGATCCGGCTACCGCTGGCCACAGTGCGCTGCACGCCGGTATAGGCGGGATGGCAGTTCGAGCAGACGTCCAGCGTGCCGAGCGGCGCGGCCGCGCGGATCGAGTGCGTGGTTCCGCACGTGGCACAGACGACGTCTATGAGCTGCGTCTCGGGATGCTTGGTCATTGGGAGTCCCTTCTATTTCGAGAACACCCCAAAGATAGCAGAGTGAGTTGCTTGAAGCAACTGACGGTGATACGCTGAGGCCGTGCTCAAGCGCGACTACGAAGGCCAGAACTGCTCGATCGCCCGAGCGTTGGAGGTCGTGGGCGAGCGCTGGACGCTCCTGATCGTCCGCGACGCGTTCCTCGGCTTGCGGCGCTTCGACGAGTTCCAGGCGAATCTGGGAATCGCGCGCAACGTCCT
>Ga0114129_10015625_pt1 | contig 10795 bp, 9 predicted proteins | sample RhiMetdeltSRZDD1_FD_80071 | JGI IMG/M metagenome (GOLD analysis project Ga0114129, IMG submission 80071) | Populus rhizosphere microbial communities from Tennessee, USA - Rhizosphere MetaG P. deltoides SRZDD1 (version 2) (version 2) | ecosystem: Host-associated > Plants > Roots > Rhizosphere >... | reverse complement strand
TCGAGCAGGCCGTTGATGAGGCCGAGGAGGTTGTCCGCGGCCTGCACGACGCGCTCGAGATCGGCGGTCTGCTGCTCGGTGAGGTCGCCGTCGAGCCCGTCGAGCATGAGCTTCGTGTAGCCGATGATCGCGTTCATCGGTGTGCGCAGCTCGTGGCTCACCGACGCGAGGAACTCGCTCTTCAGGCGGTTCGCGCGCTCCAGCTGAAGGTTGTTGTCCTTCAGCTCGTTGACGAGGTCGGCGTTCTCTTTCGCCACGCTCACGAGGCGGGCGATCGTGCGCAGCGCGCGCGCCTCCGTGTCGGTGATCTCGCGCGCCGTCTTGAAGTAGGCGGACAGCAGACCTGCGGCGCGGCCGCGCGCGGACAGCGGGATGTGCGCGACGTGCGGCATCGGGCTCTGCGGCACGTGCAGGTGCTGGATCTGGTTCGGGTCGTAGACCGGATTCACCAGCACGCGGGTGGCGAGCATCACCGCCGTTTCCGCATCGACGCCGATCGTCGTCGGCGCGATGAGCCGGCCGCCCGATCCGGGAGGCGCGCCCGGAGCGTCCTCACGGATGACGATCGACGCGCCGTCGGCGTGGAACAGGGCGACCATCCGCGAGAGCGACTCGGCGAAGATGCGCTCGCGATCGGTGACACCGACGACGGCGTCGGCGACCTCGTTCACGGTGCGGACCTCGGCCAGGTATTCCTGTTGCGCGCGCTCACGCTCGCTGAGCGAGCGGGCCATCGTGTCGAACGCGCGCTCGAGCGTCCCGATCTCGTGCTGCGAGCGCTGACGGATCCGCACGCCGAGGTCGCCCGCTTCGATCTGCTGTGCCGCGGCGGCCAGCTCTTCCAGCGGATTGGTCATCGCCGTCGCCGAGCGGTACGCGAAGAAAGTGACGAGGCCGATGAGGCCCGCGGCGAGGACGAACAGGATCACGAGGAGCGTCCGCTGCGCCGCGGCGAGGCTTTCGAGCGGCAGGAGGACGGCGAGGACACCGGGCTTGCCCACCTGGGCCCGGATCACCTGGAAGATGCCGTAATAGCTCCGCTCGCCGAGGTTCACGTCCTGGACGAACACGTCACCCACGGCGTTGTCCACCTGCTCCACGGTCGGGATGGCGGCGTCCGCCGGGATGCTCGTCGTCGCTGCGCGCACGTTGCCGTTCCAGACGAGCGCGAGCTGCGCATCGCTCTTGGTATTGATGGTCTTCAGGTACGTGTTCCCGAGGACGGTGCCGACCTCCATGTAGCCGATCGGCTCCTGGTCCTTGCCCCGGATCACGTAGATCGCGCGGATCACGATCCCCTGCGGCTCGTCATACAGCGACCAGGACTGCTGGGCACGCGCCTGTACGAGCTGCAGCAGGTCGGGTTTGAGCGTGTCGCCGGGCTTGAAGTCCTGCGCGCCTCCGATGAGGGCGCCGTTCAGGTCGGCCACGTCCATGAAGTCGACGAGGAGGCGCGACTTCTGCGGCAGGAGGAAGGCGTCCAGTCCGTCGCGGTCGCCTGCCTCGGTGAGGTCGCGGATCGTCGGAAGTCCCGCGAGGAGCGACGCCTGACGGACCAGGATGCTGGATTGGTCCTCGATGTCGTTCAGTGCGGCCTGCGCCACGATCGAAGCCTCGTCCTCGAACTGCTTGGTGATGAGATCGTTCGATTCGTACAGGGCGATGGCCGCCAGCACTACGAGGGCGCCCACGGCCACCGCGACCGTCCGACCGACGAGTGCGCGGAGGAGGCTCGGCGCGAAGAGCTGGTTGAAGAATCCCACGAAGACCGTCCTAGAGGCCGGCCAGGATCTTCTGCCCCTCGGCACCCTTCACGAAGTCGATGAAAGCCTTGATCGTCGGCTTCACTTTCGCCGGGTCCAGGTGGTAGACGAAGAACAGAGGACGGCGGATCGGGTAGGTGCCATTCACGAGCGTGTCACGCGTCGCGGCGATGTTGTCGATGGTGAGCAGCCGCACGTCGGCCGTGCTGAACGCCTTGGCGTTCATCGTCATCATGCCGATCGAGTCCTTGAACGATCCGATCGCCTTCAGCGTCTCATCGATCTGGAAGACCTCGACGGCGTCCTTCGCGTAGACCGGCTTCGTCGAGCCGAAGAAGTAGGATTCGAACGCCGACCGCGTCGAGGATTCGGGCTCGCGCAGCAGAACGCGGATCTTGCCGGGCGTCCCACCCACGTCCTTCCAGTCCGTGATCTGACCGGTGAAGATCTTCGCGACCTGGTCCTTGGTGAGCGCCTTGACCGGGTTCGTCGCGTTCACGCCGACGCCGGTGCCGGATGCGCCGATCGGCACGGTCTCGACCGTGCCCTTTTCCGGGGCCTTGAGGTCACGGCTGATGAATCCGAGGTCGACGGTGCCGGTGACCGTCAACGAAACACCGGCATCTGATCCGACATCGTCGAACCCCTGCCAGATCACGGTCGGGTGTGCCGCCGTGAACCCGGAGGTCAGTGCCTTGACCGCGTCGAGCGCGCCCCCCCCGCCCTTGGTCACGTACGTCCCGGCCAGCGGATCCGGCGTGGGCTTCGAGATCGGATTGGCGCCGCCGCAGCTGGCGGCGATGAGCGCGGCGAGCGCGCCGTACAGACATTTGCGCAGGATCGCCATCTACCCTTGCCCTCCAAGCCGGCGCCGAACGCCGGTTAAGCCAATTGCGGGGAGTGTGGCTTGGCTAACTGGTCTGTCTATCCCTCTAACGGGGAGGGGGCCAGCCGAAACGCCCTGATTAGGCGCCTATACGTCGGTTGGCGGAGCTGCGGCGCGTACCCGCTTGGCCGGTAGACGCCGTAGGAGCCGCTCCGACGAGGCCGTGATCTCCGAGACCGCCGCGTCGAACGCCTGGGCGTTCGCAGGCGCGGGCGACCGGAAACCGCTGATCTTGCGGACGAACTGCAAAGCGGCCGCCCGGACCTCGTCGTCGCTCGCGGGAGCCGTACCGCGGAGGGTCTTGATGCTTCGACACATACACGGAAACGATACGGCCTCCGGCGCCGTCGCGGGCGCTCAGTAGCATCCGCGGGTGCTCGTCCTGGACAAGCGCGAGGTCGAATCGCTCCTCGATCCGGACGCCCTGCGCGCGGCGGTGGCCGCGGCGCTGGCGGACCTCTCGGCCGGCCGCGCCTCGATGCCGACGCGCATCGCCGCGCTTGTCCCCGAGAAGGAAGCGCTCCTGGCCGCGATGCCGGCCTATCTGCCCGGCGCCGGCGCGCTCACGACGAAGCTCGTCTCCCTCTTTCCGCACAACACCGATCGTCCCACGCACCAGGCCGTCATCCTCGCTTTCGATCCGCGCACCGGCAGCCCGGCCGCGCTCATGGACGGCGAGGCCATCACCGCCGCGCGCACCGCGGCCGGCTCCGCGCTCGCGACCGATCTGCTGGCGCGCCGAGATGCCGGGACGCTGGTCGTCATCGGGACGGGTGTGCAGGCGCGTGCCCACCTCCGCGCGGTCACGCGCGTCCGCGCCTTTCGCGAGGTCGCCATCGTCGCTCGCGATCCCGCGAAGGCGAGGGCGCTCGCGGAAGAGTTCGCCGGCGAGCTCCACACGCGCGCGCTCGCGCACATCGCCGAGGCGGTCGGCACCGCCGACGTCATCTGCGCGTGCACCCACAGTCCCGATCCGGTCGTGCGACGCGCGTGGCTGCGTCCCGGCGCGCACGTGAATTCGGTCGGCTACAACACCGCGGGTCGCGAGGTGGACGGTGAAACGGTCGCCGCGGCGCTCGTCGTGATCGAGTCGCGTGCCGCGGCCCTCGCGCCGCCGCCCGGCGGCTCGAACGATCTGCTGTGGCCGATCCGCGACGGCCTCATCGACGCGACGCACATCCACGCCGAGCTCGGCGAGATCGTGTCCGGCGCCCGCCCGGGCCGCACCGATGCGACGGGGATCACGCTCTACAAGTCCGTCGGCGTGGCCGTGGAAGATGCGGCGGCGGCGGCGCTCGTGCTGCGGCTGGCGCGCGAACGCGGAGTCGGAAGGACGATCGATATCTAGCGCGGGTGCGGGCGACGCTTTAGCGCCGCGCCTCTCTCGCTACGCCTTCCGCGGCGGCGGCGATCCTGTCCCGAAGAGGACGCAGAGCGGCGGCGCCGGCGACGTGCCGCTCATACGAAGCCTGGAGCTCGGGTGTGAGGCCGTTCGGACGATCGAGAGGGTGCTGAAGGTTGGCGCGTCCCATGAGTCGAATGCACTCGCGCTCATGGTCGAGGGCCGCCCAGTATGGCTCGAGCTCCCGGTCCGGGAGGAAGTACTCAAGCTCGACCAGACACTCTGTCCAGCGCGAGCGCTCCGCGTCGTCCGCCGCTGCGGCCACCGCCGCTCTCAACGCCGCCTGGATGATCGCTTTCGGATAGGGAAGCTCGCTCTCACTGCGGATCCTCGGCAGCCACCCCAAGACGCGCTCGGAAACGAAGACCTCGAACCGATCGGATACGTCGCGGACGTCGGCGCTGTCACCTCTGCGGCGCGTCGGGTTGGGCGCGCGTCGCGATCGGTCCGGGCCTGATGTCGCGACGCGTCGGTCCACCGCGCGTCTAACGACTCTAAGCAGAAATCAACAGATGGGACTTTCGCGCTAGTACTCGCCGCCGATCCCCCGGCGCGGGCCCTCCAGCAACGTACCGACGCCGCGCTGCTCGCCGCGCAGGGCGTCGAGCACGCGGAGCGCGTCATCGATCGTGAGCCCGCGTCGGAAGTCGTCCAGCGCCGGACGCAGCGCGGGCAGCTCGCCGCTCGGGTCGCTCGAGTTCGTCGGATCGCTCGTGGGCTCCTGCGGCTGTCCGGGGTTCTGGCCCGGCTGCGGCGATCCGCTGGCGCTGGGCTGACCGCTCTGCCCGGGTCCCTGCGCCGGGTTGGGACTTCCGCCCGGCGGCCCCTGCCCGGGTCCGGGCTGCTGACCGGGTTGTCCCGGCCGGCTCGACAGGAGGCGCTGGACGATCTCGAGATTGAACTTCGCGTCGCGATCGCTGGGATCGATGCGCAGCACCTCGCGGTACGCGTCGCGCGCGTCCTCGTAGCGTCCCATGCGGAACAGGCTGTTGCCGCGGTCGTACTGCCCGATCGCGCGCAGCTTCAGGTCCTTTCCATCGATCGCCTTGCCGTACTCGGGCAGCGCGCGCTGGTACTCGCGGAGCTGGTGGAGGGCGTTCGCGGCATTGACCGCGAGCTCCGGCGAGTCAGGCTGCTGTTGTTGAAGGTCGCGGTACGCCGCGAGCGCTCCCGAGAAGTCACCCGCGGCGAACCGGCCGTTGGCCGTCTCGTTCGAGAGCGCCGCATCGCCGCACGCGATGGCCCAGAGAGCGGCCGAACCGATCGCGATGCCGAGGATCCGACGCCCACGACGAGCGACGGGGCGATTTGCTCCGCGCGGAGTCGGCATCGGGCGCCGTTCGCTGATGAGCCACTCGAGCAGCAGCAGGCCGACGGCGATCGCGATGAGCGGCGCGGAGCGCTCGTCGGGGACCACGCCCGCATCGTCGAGCGGCTCGACGGCCTCCATGGTGCGGAGCTCGCGCGCGAGGTCGCCGATCACCGCGTCGTTCCCCAGGTACTGGAAGTAGCGGCCGCCGCCTTTCTCCGCCACGGAACGCAGCGTGCCCTCGACGAGGTGAGTGACCACGGGCGCGCCACCCGCATCGCGCAGATAGCCGGTGAATTTGCCGTCGTTCGCGTCATACGTCGGGATCTCGCCGCCCGCCGTCGTGCCGACGCCGACGGAGAAGATGCGCGCGCCCTTGAGCTCGCCGGCCTCGGGGACATCGCTGTTCGTGATCTCCCCGTCGGACACGAGCACGATCGCGCGCTGCCGCAGCGGATCGAGGTCCGCCGGGAACGCGCCGAGGGACGCCTCGAGCCCCGCCCGGAGCGAAGACCCTGGCGGCAGCTTCCCGCCGCGACCCGAGTTGTCGAGGACTTCGCCGAGGATCCGCGGATCGGTCGTCGCCGGATAGCGCACGGTGCCCTGGCCGGCGAAGAGGACGAGCGCGACGCGGCTGCCGATCATCTGGCGTCCGAGCTCTTCCGCGACGTGCCGCGCCGCGCGCAACCGGTCGGGTTCGACGTCACGCGCCGCCATGCTCTGCGAGACGTCGACCGCGAGGACGATGTCGACGCCAAGACGCCGCGCCGCGCGGGCACGCAGGTCGACGAAGGGGCCTGCGAGCGCGACCACGAGGCAGGCGAGCGCAACGAGCACGAGCGCCGACTTCAGCCACCAACGCGCGCCGCTGCGCGAGACGAGGGCGGTCGCGCCGCCGAACGACCGCAGCGCGCGGACGCGCGCCCGGTACGCGAGCACGACGAGCGCACCGACGAGCGGCAGCGCCGCCAGAAGGAGAAGCACCTCGGGGCGCGCGAAGCCCACCGCCCCGGGTGTCACGGCGTCCTCCGGAAGACGGTGAGCGCGAGGAGGAGCTGCAGCGCGAGGAGCGCGGCGCCCGCCGCCGCGAACGGGAGCGACGCGTCCTCGGTCGAGATGAACGCGCGCGTGCCGACGCGCGCCTTCTCCAACGTCTGGATCTCGCGATACACGTCGCGCAGCGTGGTCTCGTCGGATGCACGGTTGTAGAGACCGCCGGTGAGCTCGCTCATGCGCTTCATCAGCGCTTCGTCGACGTCGGCGCGCGATCGCGCCGCGACCGCGCCGATCGTGTACAGGCGCACGCCCAAGAGCTTCGCGATCTGCGCGGCGTCGATCGGCTGGACATCGCCCGCGTTGTTCTGCCCATCGGTGAGGAGGATCGCGACCTTGCCACGCGCGGTGGAATCGCGCAGCAGGTTGAGGCCCGTCGCGAGACCGGTGCCGATCGCCGTCCCGTCGCGCAGCGGTCGCCCGGCGGCCACGAGCTCCACCAGACGCTGCGCCGCCGCATAGTCGAGCGTCAGCGGGCTCAGGACCATGGACTCGGCGCTGAAGATGACGATACCCACGCGATCGTTCCTCAGCCCTTCCAGGAAGTCGTGGACGACGTGCTTGACGACCTCGATGCGCGGCTGTCCGCCGAGGTCAGGCGTCGTCATCGACGACGACGTGTCGATGACGACGACGATGTCGATCCCCTCGGCCGGAACGTCGAGCGCGGCCTGCACCACCGAGGGCGCGGCGAGCGCGATGATGAGGGCCGTCGCGGCGACGACGCGCAGCGGCAGGAGCATCCACCGCGCGCGCACACGCCAGCTTCCGCGCGAGCGTGGCACGAGACCCAGCGAGGAGAAGAGCACACCGCCGCCGCGGCCGCGCTCCCGACGGAGCTCGAGGGCCGCGGCGATGACGACGAGCGCGAGCAGCGCGAGAGCCCAGGGCGCGTCGAAGCGGATCTCGGTGCCTAGGATGCGGGCGCTCACTGCGGCCTCAGCGCGGCGATCTCGTATTCCTCCGCGGTGGCCGCACGCCGTACGACCTCGAGTGCGGCGCGCACCGTGTTCTGTGCGTGTGTCGGATACGGGATCGCGTGCCGGAAGCGGACCTCGTCGCCCTCCCGCAGGATCTCGTAGATCGCCGCCGCCTGCGTCCGATCGACGCCCGCTCGCTCGAGCGCCGCGCGAAGCTCGCGACTGGTGCGGCCAGGCTCGATCCCGAAACGCTGCACCGCGTAGCGACGCAGGCTCGCGCTGAGTAGCTCGTAGTGCTCCGCGGTCCGTCCCTTCTCCGGCAGACGCTGCTCGGCGAGCGCGTCGAGCTCGCGCAGCGTGCGCTGCACCGGCGTGAGGCGCTCCTCCGCCGTCGCGTGCTCCCGTTGGCGCAGCAGGAGCCAGAAGATGACGCCGGCCAGCGCCGTGAACGCCGCGGCGGCGACGACACCGAGCGCGATGCGCCCCAGCTTCGCGGCCAGTGCCTCCGGCAGGTCGAGCTGGGGCTTCAACGGCTTGACGTCCGTCGTGTCCTCCCCGTCCTTGATCACGGTGGCCACGTGGAGGACCAGCGGCGCCGTCTGCACGACGCCGGTCGCGCCGTTGGGCCCGCTAAACGGGATCGAGATCGGGGGCACGGTGAGCTCGCCGACGACCCAGGCGGTGATCCGATACCGGAACGTCCAGCGCGAGACGCCGCCGGGTCGCGTCGACCGGCCGGAGGGGAGGACCTCGAGCACCTCGAGGTCGCCGACGGTGTGCGCGATCGCCGGGTCCGTCACCTGGTAGCCGACCTCGGCGTCGGCGTAGACGGTGAGGAAGGCCGGATCGCCGACGGAGATCGTGGCGCGATCGAGCGTAGCCGCGGCGTTCACCGGGTCCGCGGCGACCGCGACGCTCGCCAGTACGAGCTGCAGCGACAGTCCGAGCGCGACGGCGAGCCGCGTCAACTGCGTCGCGTCCGCGCGTTGAACAGCGCCATCAGCGTCGGGACGAAGGGACGATCGGTGTAGAGGTCGACGCTGTCGATCTTCATGCGGGCCAGGGCTCGCCGCCGCTCCGTCCGCCGTCGCCGCGCGGTGGTCGCGTAGTCCTCTCGCAGCTGCCGGTCGCTCGTGTCGACGTGCGCGATGCGTCCGGTCTCGGCGTCCTCGAGCGCGACCACGCCGACGTTCGGGAGCTCTACCTCGCGCGGATCGCTGAGCACGAGGGCGATGACGTCGTGCTTCCGGCCGAGCATGCGCACCGCCGGATCGTCGACGAGACCGACGTCGAGGAAATCCGAGATCAGGAAGACCACGCTGCGTTTCTTCGTGACGTTGGTGAGGAAGCGCGCGGCGTCGCTCATCTCGGTCCGCACCCGCCGAGCCGGCGCGAACAGCAGCTCGCGGATGACCCGCAGCAGATGCTCGCGTCCGCGTCGCGACGGCATCCACTCCTGCAACCCTTCGGCGAATCGCAGGAGCCCGACGCGATCGTGGCTACGCATCGCGGTCATCGCGAGGAGCGCGGCGACCTCCGCCGCGAGGTCGCGCTTGCTCTGGTCGACGGAGCCGAACCACGACGAAGCCGACACGTCGACGGCCAGGAGGATGTTGAGCTCGCGGTCCTCGCGGAACTTCTTGATGTACGGCGTGCCCATCCGCGCCGTGACGTTCCAGTCGATGCTGCGGATGTCGTCGCCGGGTTCGTATTCGCGCACCTCCTCGAACTCGAGTCCCGACCCTCGGAAGACGCTCCGGTAGGTGCCGAGCAGGGCCTCGTCGGCGAGGATGCGCGCCTTGATCTCGACCTGACGGATGCGCCGGAGCACGCTGGCCGGGAGGGCCTGATCGCCCTGGACGCGGTCGTGAGCGCGCGCCGTCGCGATCACGGTCAGGGGAGCGGGACCTTGTCCAGCACCTTCGCGATGACGGACTCGGGCGTGACCTCTTCGGCCTCCGCCTGGTAGGTCACGATCAGCCGGTGACGCATCACGTCGGGCGCGACCGCCTTCACGTCGTCGGGCAACACGTAGTCGCGTCCCTCGAGGAAGGCGTTCGCCCGAGCGGCGAGGGAGATGAAGATCGACGCGCGGGGTGACACGCCGTAGGCGATCATCGGGCGCAGCTCGTTCAGGCCGAACTGATCGGGCTCGCGCGTGGCGAAGACGATCCGCACGACATAGTCCTTGAGCGAGTCCTCCATGTGGATCTGCTTCACCGCGGCTCGCGCGTCGAGCACCGCCTTGGGTGTCGCGACGCGGCGCACCTGCGGTATCTCGCCGACGGTCTGGCGGTCCATGATCTCGCGCTCTTCCTGCTGCGACGGGTAGCCGATGACGACCTTCATCATGAAGCGGTCGACCTGGGCCTCCGGCAGCCGGTACGTGCCCTCGTGCTCGATCGGGTTCTGCGTCGCGAGCACCATGAACAGCTCGCCGAGCGGGTGCGTCGTCCCGCCGATGCTCACCTGCTTCTCCTGCATCGCCTCGAGGAGCGCGCTCTGCACCTTCGGCGGCGCGCGGTTGACCTCGTCGGCGAGAAGGATGTCGGTGAAGATCGGGCCGAGGCGCGGCCGGAATGTCTGGTCCGCGGGGTTGTAGATCATCGTTCCGTTGAGGTCCGCGGGCAGGAGATCGGGCGTGAACTGCACGCGCTTGAAGCTCGCCTCGATCGTGTCGGAGAGCGTCTTGACCGCGAGCGTCTTCGCGAGACCGGGGACGCCTTCGATGAGCAGATGTCCGTTGCAGAGAAGCCCGAGCAGGAGACGGTTGACAAGATAGTCCTGGCCGACGATGACCTTGCGGATCTCGTGCAGGACCGGCGCGATGAAGTCGCCGCGCCGCAGGACCGCGTCATTCGAGGTGGGCGGCCGGTACGTCTTCATCGTCGCACAGCGTACCGGCTGGGTGTGTCACCGGTTCGCTTTGCGCCAAAAGAACGTCTGTTAAGTCTTCAGCTCCTCGAGCACTTCCTTGGCGTGACCATCGGGCTTCACTCCGTACCAGGCCTTCTTCACCTTCCCGCGCTCGTCCACGAGGAAGGTCGAGCGGATCACGCCCTCGCCGCGGCCGGGTCGCTCGCCCCATGCGCCGTAGGCGTCGTGCGTCTTGCGGTCCGGATCGCTGAGCAGCGGGAACTTGAGCTTGAACTTCTCCTGGAACGCGCGGTGCGACGCGGCGTCGTCGCGCGAGACACCGAGCACGGGGATGCCAAGCGACTGGAAGGCCGTGAGGTTGTCGTTGAACTGGCAGGCCTCGACGGTGCAGCCCGGTGTGTCGTCCTTCGGGTAGAAGTACACGACGTATCGCTTCCCGCGCATCGCGTCGGTCGACACGAGCTTTCCGTTCTCATCGGTTAGCGCGAATGTGGGAGCGGCGTCGCCGGAGCTCAGCTGCATGGGTCTTCTCCCTGTCGGTGGCCTTCTCCGAGTCTAGGAGGACGCGACCATCCGCGACGCGGT
>Ga0114129_10015623_pt1 | contig 10795 bp, 13 predicted proteins | sample RhiMetdeltSRZDD1_FD_80071 | JGI IMG/M metagenome (GOLD analysis project Ga0114129, IMG submission 80071) | Populus rhizosphere microbial communities from Tennessee, USA - Rhizosphere MetaG P. deltoides SRZDD1 (version 2) (version 2) | ecosystem: Host-associated > Plants > Roots > Rhizosphere >... | reverse complement strand
GCAGGTCGAGCACGCGCGGCAGTACGCGCAGCGCAAAGGCTGGACTGTCGCCGAGGAACACGTGTATGTCGACGATGGAATCAGCGGGGCCGAGTTCGCAAACCGGCCTGGGTTTCTCCGGTTGATGAACGCGCTGAAGCCGCGCCCGCCGTTTCAAGTGCTCGTCATGTCCGAGGAATCGCGCCTCGGACGCGAAGCGATCGAAACCGCGTACGCGCTCAAGCAACTCGTGACCGCCGGCGTGCGCGTGTTCTTCTACCTCGAGGACCGCGAGCGGACGCTCGACTCTCCGACCGACAAGATCATGCTCTCGCTGACGGCGTTCGCCGACGAACTCGAACGCGAGAAGGCCCGACAGCGCACCTACGATGCAATGCTGCGCAAGGCGCGCGCGGGACACGTCACCGGCGGGGCGTGTTTCGGGTACGACAATGTCCGCACGGATACCGGCGGGGTCGTCCGGGTCGTCAACGAGAGCGAGGCCGCGGTAGTACGTCGCATCTTCGAACGCTGTGCGGCTGGCGACGGGCTCAAGGGGATCACGAAGCTCCTAAACGCCGAAGGAGCACTGTCGCCGCGTTCGCAATGCGGACGGCCGCAAGCGTGGGCACCGTCGAGTGTCCGCTCTATTTTGTACCGCGAGTCGTACCGGGGCGTAGTGGTGTGGAACAAGAGCCAGAAGCGGGATCGGTGGGGGCGGAAACACCAGCACGATCGACCGTCGAATGAATGGCTCCGGGTTCCCGCCGAGGAGCTTCGAATCGTGTCCGATGCGCTCTGGAACGCGGCACACGAGCAACTCAGTCGGCGCCGCGAGAATTACCGTGTCTGGACGCGCACAGAGGCCCGCAGGAGCCTTGAAGCGCGTGGGGGGCGCCGGAGCTATCTCCTCTCAGGGTTTGCGCGTTGTGGCTGCTGCGGTGGCTGCATGCAGGCCGTTTCCCGCGCGTCCACCAAAAACGGGCGGTTGTTCCGGTACATCTGTTCGAACTACTGGAACCGCGGCAGCTCCATCTGCCCCAATGGGCGGATGGCCGACATGGAAACGGCCGACCAGGCAATCCGCGAATCGCTGGCGACGGAAGTCCTGCAGCCGGCAATCATCGAGGTGGCGCTCGACAAGGCGATCGCCATCCTGCGGACGACCGACAAACCGGGTCCTAATCGGACCGAGTTAACGAAGCGTCTGCGGGCTGTCGAGACGACACTCGCGAACCTTGCGGACACCGCCGCGAAGGGTGGGGCGGTCCCGGTGGTGCTCGAGGCGCTCAACCGGATGGACGCGGAACGGCGGGCGATCGAGTCTGAACTCGCCGCGCTGCGGAAGAACCCTTCCAAACCGGAAGGGTTCTTCGACGCGCAGGAGCTTCGGCGCACGCTACGCGGCTACTTGGACGACTGGCACGGGTTGATCCGCGGGAACGTGACAGAGGCACGTGGGGTGTTCGCGATGGTGCTTCGGGAACGCATTCCCTTCACGCCGATCGTGGTCAAACAGCAGCAGCCGTGTTACCGACTGACGGTACCCGTAGCGTTCGATCGCGTGCTGACGAGTGTCGTACCGATGCTGCGACAAGGGGGCTTCGAATCCCGTTGGGGACGCCACTCTAACTTGAAGAATCGGGATCACCGTTGCGAGCATTCGATCGAAGGCGATCGGCAGCGTGAGCTCGTAATTGGGCCTTCCGTCTTCGCCATCCACTGGCCGAAATCGAATCCGATCGCGAAGCACGACATCGAACACGCGACGGGCCTCTGCCACGTTCCCGCGAATCATCGCGTGCCAGTCGTCGAGATAGCCGCGAAGGGTTCGCCGCAACGCGCGCACATCCATCGGCGTGGCAGCTTGTTCTTGTTCTCGCAACGTCGCGAGTTCGCCGGCGATGGCGCGCCGCTCGGCATCTTTCCGCGTCAGGGCCTGGAGAATGACGGGAACCGCGCCGCCGCGGGCTGCCGTGTCGGCGAGGTTCGCCAGTTCGGCATCGAGCGCCGCGAGGCGTCGTGTGAGCTCCGCGCGCCTCGTTGCGCGTCCTGTGGCCTGTTGATCGGTCCGTAGCATCGCGACGGCTCGGTCGAGCGCCCGTTCGATCACCGCCGGCTGCAGCACTTCGGATGCGAGCAGCTCCCGGACCGCCCCGTCCGCAGTTTCCATGTTCGCCATGCGACCGTTTGCACAAACGGACGCCCCACGGTTCCAGTAGGATGCGCAGACGTACCGAAACAGCCGCCCCGTCGTGGACGCGCGCGAAACGGCCTGCATGGAGCCGCCACAGACCGTACAGCGCGCGAATCCGCTCAGGAGGTAGTGACGCCGCACGCCGCGCCCGTCAGGCGCTCTCCAGCCCGCTATTCGGTAATTCTCCCGGCGCTGCGTCAGACGCGCGTGCGCGGCCTGCCAGAGCGCTTCCGGGACGATGCGGAGACTTTCCGCCTCGACGCGCAGCCATTCCGACGACGGCCGATCCGTTTGTCGCTTGTGGCCCCAGGAATCCCGTTTCCGGGTCTTGTTCCAAACGACCGTGCCCCGGTAGCTCTCGCGATACAGGATCTCCCGGACCGACGATGGAGCCCAGTTTTTCGGACGGCCGCGCTGCGAACGCGGGGCCGGTGTGCGGTCCGTATTCAGCGTTTTCGTGATCCCCTTTAGTCCTTCGCCTGACGCGCAGAGCTCGAAGATGCGTCGGATGACTGCCGCCTCTTCCGGCAGTACCTCGCGACGCACGTACTGACGATGCATGCGGCCGTCCGGTCCTGGCGCAGTGACATCGACGTTTCGATACCCGAAGCACTGGTTGCCGGTGACGTGCAGCGCCCTTGCCTTGCGCGTCATGGCGTCGTACACGCGTTGCCGAGCACGCTCGCGCTCGAGCTCGTCGGCAAATGCCGTCAGCGATAGCATGATCTTGTCAGTAGGCGATTCGAGCGTGCGTTCGCGATCCTCAAGATAGAAAAACACGCGCACGCCAGCCGTGACCAGCTGTTTGAGCGCGTACGCCGTTTCGATCGCCTCACGTCCGAGGCGTGATTCCTCCGACATGATGAGCACCTGAAAGGCCGGCCGTGGTTTCAGCGCGTTCATCAACCGGAGGAACCCGGGACGGTTGGCGAATTCGGCGCCGCTGATGCCGTCATCGATGTACACGTGTTCGTCGGCGACGGTCCAGCCCTTCCGCTGCGCATATTGCCGCGCGTGTTCGATCTGGCGGGCAACGGACTTCTGCTCGTCGGCGACTTCTTTCTGCGTGCTCTTGCGGGCGTAGATGGCCGCGAGCATATCGCTCACTCCTCCTTGGGCTTGATCCACGGGAACGTGAAGACTTCGTGGGTGTCGAATTGCGGTGCCGGTTCTGCCTGCACAAGCGATGCGCCGCAGATTAGAGCGTAGTACCTCACGAACACCGCTTCAACAGCGTCAAACGCACGATCGACTTCCTTTATCGTCAGCGTACCGGGCGGCGGAACGCGCTGCCGATGTGCGACAGCCCGATTAGCAAACTGCACGACGCTTTCGAGTGCACCTTCAAGTTGGTCAAGATCCGCGCTGACGATTGCCGGATCGACATGATCGTCTGCGGGATCGCAATTGCGCTCTCGGACCCAACGGTCTGTAAACTCACGATCAAGCACGTCGCTGAGCATCTCGGACTCCACGGAATAACGATTGTTGCGCCGACCACGGCTGATCACGTGCGGCTGTTCGATAATCTCGTGCAGTAATTGCTTCAAACTCACCGTGTTTCGCTGACGATCGATCAACCGGCGTAGGCGCATGAGTACACTCGCCACATGATTGAGCCGCATCCAGTCCCATACGTGTCCGCCATGCTCCTGTAGTTGAGGATTGTTCCGGAACACTTCGGCGACATCACGGAACGTGCGACGGAGCCTGAACAGTTCATGAACGTCCCTGCGGATGCTCTCCATATCCGCGATCCAGCGCTGGAAGGTCTGGTCAGGATCCATCTGAACTCCCACTCTGTTCCCTCTGCTTCGCCTTAGTGTTCGTGACCGTATCCTCGGTTGCCCCGTGCCAGGACTTCCGCATCCGTCGGATGCGAGCGAAATGAACATCCCGGTTCCTCACAGGGCACGCCAGGACCGTCACATTCGCGGTTGTTCCCCAGCGGGTGATGCATCGGCTGTCCGCGGTGGTTTTCGCAGCACCAACCGCTGCCGTGGCAGCGCGGGCACGTCCGGTCGGTCATTCCCAGCCCTTCACAAGAAACTGCGATTTCCACTCAAACGCCAAATCCATTAACTCCGTACCGTTGCGCCCCGCCTGACTGCGCAGCAGTTCGCCGTCAATTTCGATCCGAATCTCCCCGCCGATCGGATGCGTCGATAGCGTGCACAGCGCCTGGCGGTCGCCTTTCCGCAACCGCCAGACGTCGGTCAGGTGTTTCGCTTGCCCGTTCCACTCGGGGAGATTCACGTATTGGATTGGCATGGGCATGTCAAAGTGCTAGTGGAATCCTCGCAAGCTCTGTCGGCAGGTTGAGGCTTTAGGATCGCTTGCGGTTGTACGCCCGTTTACGATCTGATTTCTCGATAACACCGCGTCGATCGAGCCACTCTCGCAACGCGCGCCGGATCTGTTCGCTCTCTGGAATGCCGTCACGTTCTTTGACGGTTTTCAGGCCCTCGTCGAGATCCGGATCGATGCGGAAGTTGTAGAGGCGCCTCTGCGTCACATCGGTTAATGTAAAGATACCGATTTATATTGTCAAGGCGGTTGCCCGTGCCGCTTCTGACGATTACGCACGCCGCTGCGCGTCTCGATTGCCCTTCTATGATGGACGGACATGGGGCCCCGTCCGCGCCAGTATCTTGAAACCCGGCAGCCAGATTGCAACTCCAGTCGCAGCACCAAGCAAATTCACGGTTCCGTCGCGTTTAGACAACGACGAGCGCGACACTTGTGTGCCTGCGGGCAGAATCTCAGCCATGAAAACCTGTCCATACTGTGCCGAGAGCATTCAGGACGCCGCGATTGTTTGCCGATTCTGTAATCGCCAGTTGGGAGCGCCAGTACCCCCGCAGGTGTCTGCAACCACGGTGCGTACCTGGAACCCGGGCACGGCCGCCGTTCTGAGTTTTTTGATCCCCGGACTTGGTCACGTGTACAAGGGCCACATCGCCCAAGGGCTGCTTTTTTTCGTGGTGACGATCATCGGATACCTGATGCTGATCGTTCCGGGATTGATCGTGCACGTGTGCGTCATCGTGGATGCGTATAACGGACGGTCCAAAGAGGAAGCAACGGCAGCCCGTGCGCACGCTGCTGCAACCGTCACGCCTGAACAGCGGGCACGGATGCGTCAGCTGAACGCGAAAGCGATGAAAGTTGCGCTGGCGTCGCTCGGCGCCCTTGTGATCCTCGGCGTCGTTGGTGGAACGATCGCCTCAAGATTTGACGAACCTCGGAAAGCAGCGCCACTTGGACTCACCGACTTGGTGTGTTCGCAAACCGCGAAAACGCCCCTCGTCTTCAAGGCGATGTACCATCCCGAGTCCAGTACTCAGTACCCGACGATCGTCCTCACGTTCTCGGGAACCCGGAAGCCATCCAGCGCCGAAGCAACCGCCGCCGCATCGTATTGTCTCGAGGTCGCTCAGTCCGCATACAGTCTCCCATCGAACGTTCAACTCTCTGCCGCGTACCGGGATGCGGACGACCGCGTCACGACCATCCCACTTGTAATGCAGTCGTCGAACGCGAGATAGCCGTACTGGCGCAAAATGGCGAAAGCAAAGCGCGACGAAGTAACGGCCCGGGAACAGTGGATTCAGGAGCGCCTCGGCGACCGCAAGTACCGGCAGCTGCGAATGCACCTGAGCGGCGCGTTGCGACTGCTCGGAGAGCTTGCGGCGACTCACGAGAATCGGACCAATCTCAGGGCCGAGACGACGCAGGCAATGGCTGCTCTGACCGAACGTCTCCGCGCCTTGTCGCCGCGGCGCGAGGCGCTCTCGATTCGCCAAATCCCCGGCCGGAAAGGTGCACGGAGACGAGCGACTCCTTTACGAGGTTGAGCAGGTCGCAGAGAATGCGGCGCTCTGCCCCCCGCTGCTCGTTGCCTTGCGTGCTACGATTTGCATCCATGAGCCTAACGCCGCAACGTGAGTATTGGGACGGGCATCCCGTCAAACTGGGCGACGCGTAGATTCTCCGCAAAGGTGAGAACAAGGTTGCCCGCTGCGCGTTGGTCACACATCAGATGGGATGGGAGCTTCGTCTGATGACGCCTGATCTCCTACGCTCGCAGGTCTGCCGCTCATCGGAAGAGATCCTCAGCACGGCGGAGAACTGGAAAGCCGCCATGCTCACGAAGGGCTGGCACTCGGAGAATGACGACGAAGCGACGTCTACCAAGAGTTAAGCCGATGGCCGAAATCACCGCAAGATGAAGTCGCCCGCGCGGGAGGTCCTCTTAGGGGAACAACGGACGCCTCCCTGGAGTGCTTTACGTGACCCGCCTCAATCGGCTATACCAGAACTCCTGTGTGCTGCCGAACGGCGTCGGATGCGTTTCGCGCAAGGTTTCCTCAAGGCTGAAGGACGCGCCGAACTCCGCTGCCAGCCCGTCGGGCGAGTACCGAACGACAGGCAGGCCACTGCATGTCGGCGGGCCTTCTAGAGCGAATGTGGCGATGATGGCCTGTCCGCCCGGTTTCAACGTGCTCTTGAGATGCTCGACGTAGCGCGCGCGATCCGTCGCGTCCGTGAGAAAGTGAAAAAACCGCGCGGTCGTGCCACAGATCAACAGGCGCAACGCTCCACTCGCGGGTAACATCCGCCTCGATCCACGTGACCGGCGCGTTGGGAAGGCGCGCCTGCGCTCGGCGGAGCGCCGCGCCGGAGATGTCAACGACCGTCAGGCACTCAATGCCGCGAGCGACCAAGCGATCCACGAGGCGGGAATCCCCGCCTCCGACGTCGATCACTCAACTGCGGGTGTTGAGCCCAGCTGCATCGAGAAGCCGCAGCGAAAGTGTTGGCTCGGCCTGAAACCAACTGATTTCCGTTGCAGCCTTCGTCTGATAGATGTGTTCCCAATGCTGCTTGCGGTCCATAGCCGACCCCTACATGCAAAACTGCGGTGGACGGATCGCGTAGAGGGTGCCTTCTGGCGTGCCCACGTAAAGAATCTCATCGGACCCTCCGATCGAGCGGATAGGTGCCTTCGCCAGCTTGTGAGACCATCCCGGTGATCCATCAGCCAAACAATACGCACTCACTTCGCCCGAAGGCGCGCCGACGAATGTTGCGCGTCGCGTCGCAAAGACCCGGCTCGTCGTCCACCGATCCGGCGCCGCTTGACGCCAATTGACACGGCTTAAGGCAGGCTCGATGGACACGAGCGCGCGATACTCCGCCTGTCGATCCGCAAGCAGCACGAGCACTGCATTCGCAGTCAAAAGAGGCGCGGAAACCGGTGTGAGAGTCGGATCGAGTTTGAGAGACGAGCGTCTCTTACCGTTGCTCGGGTCGAGGCGATACATCGTGCCGTCTGCCGTGCCTGCGTAAACGTCCGATGGCGCGGCACGGACAGACGTGCTGACAGCCGCTCCGAGTTTCTGTTGCCACTCGACGCGACCGGTCCCACTGCTGAACGCATACACCGAGCCGTCGTTCGAGCCCGCGAAAACGCGATCGCCAACGACGGCGGGACTCTGCCATGCATCCGCATTCAGCGCGTACCTCCACTCACGCTTGCCGGATTCGAGGTTGAGTGCGATTAGATCACCGTTCGCGGCATAGGCGAACACGCGCGATCCGGCGCCAATGACTGCGCCCAGCACGCCCCGCCCAGCCGGATACTTCCAGCGCTCACGGCCCGAATCTCGATCGAAGGCGTGGACGCCCGCTTCTGCACGCGCCGAGGGCACAACGTCTGAGCTTGCGACGATCCGATCCGGGGCGATGAATATGTCGCCGTGGAAAAAATACTTCTCCGCCTTGCCGCGCACGTTTGTTTCCCAACGAATTTTGCCCGTCTTTGCGTCGAGTTGGCGGAACACACCATTGCACGAGCCAACGTAAACGTTCTCGCCCGCGACCGCGGGCGTGTGCGCGAGTCAGCCTCCGGCTTCGAACTGCCAAAGGATCTCGGGCTTGTCGGTCTGGGCGTACGGCGCTGGACCTAGCGTCGCCAGTAGCGTTAACGAGACAAACGACCGGCGTGTGAGCATGCCGCCTCCCGGTGACCGTAAACAGGGGTATAAGACGTGAACCCCGGTGCGGTGTCAATCGTCAAGCGATGTCGCGCCGGTACGCAGGATCACCGATGTGACTGCCGACGAGGCGCCGGTTACCATCGGACTGGATTCCGGTCTCATCGTCGGCGTTGAGGCGTTACGGGACCGTTTCCACTGAACCCTCGGCTGGTGCTGCGGGACGGCACCGCGGGACTTGACCGCAGTTGGCGCAGTCCGTCGTGACACGCCATCAGACGTGCGGCGTGATGCGTGGGAAGGGATGGCGTTCTCAGGACGATAAGAGAATAGCTCACCAGATACCGGCGGTCCCGTTTATTGCGGGCCGCCGGATCCCGGTTTCGACTAAGGTCTACCGTCTTAGCACGAACCCATGCGCGCCCGATGCATCGTTGTACACGCCGACGATGTCCCCTTCCGGGTTGATCCCACGCGCCACCGTCATTGTTGATGCGGGAACATTGATGGTGTGGTATCCCTCGGAGTCCACGTAGAGGCCGTTCGTGCGCCCGCCGCCCAAGTATTGGCCGACAATCGTGCCTGAGGGATTGACATCCCACACTTGTGTATTCGTGGAGCCCGGGAAGTCAACGAATGTCAGCGTGTCTGGTGTAACCACATAACCCCGCGCTGTTGTCGCAGTCGGGAAGACGAGGCCTACGACTACGCCGCCTCCCGGCATGACGCCGTTATGCATGGCCGCGGAGCCGGTCGGCGCTGTAACCGTCGGGAGAGCAAACGTCGTAACGCTACTGCCGCGCTGTACATACCCATACATGTCTCGCAGGCTACTCGCATCATGGAAGCAGCCCACGATCTCGCCCGACGCGCCGATCTTCGTTGGCAGTGTAATCAAGTGATAGCTCTGATCGGGCTTTCGCATCGAGATGTCGGTGTAGGTGCCGTGACTCAGGAGGAAGCCACGAGTACCGGCGACATTGGCGATGGTGTATCGGCCGATGATGTCGCCGCGAGGGTTGATCCCCCATGCTTCGGTCGTTGCCGCACCGGGGTAATCGATGCTCGTGATGGTGCCACGGCTTTGTACGAAACCGTGTGTGCCGGTCGCGTCTGTGTAGGAGCCCACCACATCACCACGTGCATTGATGCCGAAGGCCCGCGTGCCGACAGCTCCCGGCACATCGATCGGCTCGAATATGCCGGCGTACGCTGTCGCCTCGACCGACGCGGTGAGGGCTGTGAGGGATTGATCACCGGTTATCCCGTCCAGGCACCAGCCGATCATCCACATCATGTCTTCCGAGCACATATCACCGTCCATGTCGTCGACGGCCGCGAGGCGGGCGAGACCCGCAGACAGCGGCAGGATCAGCAGCAGGGCAAGACACACGTTTCGGCGGGCGTTCGCAGCAGCACCCATAAAACACCTCCTAAGATTACGGATGAGGCTGCGAGTCTAGCACGCGTGTCGGTGCGCGACAATGGGGTATTTGCGGCTCTTTCAATCAAAACGGGGCGCTCATTGCAATTCCGTCTGAACGCGCCCGAAACGAGTCTTTCCTTCACCTGTCGAGGGATAGAAGGGAGCGCCTACGCCAAGCGCAGTTCGAGTTGCGGCAGTCACATTTTCGGCGTGTGCGGGTGTTCGAGCGCCTCGAAGAGTTCGTGACGGTCAACCATCTGCGAGTACTTCGGATTCTTGACCTTGACCCAACTCGTACACCGACCGTGCGACTGGTACGTGCCCTCCGCCCACTTGCCCACAATGCTCTCGAGATCACGCGCGCAGGCCGCGCGATACAGACCGCGTCCGCGCTCAGCGATGTGATCCAGATAGAGTAGTCGGGTTTCGATCCTCGGCATGATGCGGCGCAGACGCCGTTTCCAGCAGCGGGAATGCGCGAACATCTTCGCCGTTCACTGACAACACATCGAACGCGTAGTACCGCGAGTCGCGCCGAAACAGCAACTTGTAAAAGTCGCTACGACCGCCGCCGTCAAGGCAGCAAATCTCGCCATCGAGGATCGCATGCTGCGCTCTGACCGCATGCGCGATTTCGCGAGCGAGATACGGCCAGGACTTGAACACATGGCCGTTGCGGGAGACGAGCTCGCAGTGATGCCCGCGCACATCCGCCAGTGCGCGAAAGCCATCAATCTTCGGCTCGAACACGAACTCGGGATGATCGAACGGCTCCGGAATGCGCAGCAGTCGCATGGGAGTGTGCAGTTGCGGCATGTGCCGGACGCGGCTCAAGCATACCGCATCTGTTCATGCTAGACTCCGCGCAGCGCTGCGACCTATTCCGCAGGGGCGTTCGCTGACGCGACGTCCAGTTGTCTGGGAGGTGGGTCATGCGTGCACGCCGGATTCCCCTCGCGTTCGTAGCCGCGTTATTGAGCTCGGCACTGATCTCGACCCGCGCACAGGCCATTCCGCTGACGACGCTAGTCACGACGGGTGGCACCATTCAGCAGGGTGACAAGCTATTCAGTAACTTCGAGGTTCCGTCTTTGCTCGTGGCGATCGGCAACGTCACGCCCGTGTCTTACAGTGGCATTGATGTGCAAGGAATTACGGTGGGCGGTGAAGACGGCTTGCGGTTCTCGGGGCCGT
>Ga0114129_10015622_pt1 | contig 10796 bp, 9 predicted proteins | sample RhiMetdeltSRZDD1_FD_80071 | JGI IMG/M metagenome (GOLD analysis project Ga0114129, IMG submission 80071) | Populus rhizosphere microbial communities from Tennessee, USA - Rhizosphere MetaG P. deltoides SRZDD1 (version 2) (version 2) | ecosystem: Host-associated > Plants > Roots > Rhizosphere >... | reverse complement strand
CGCGGGGGTAGGAGCGGTCGCGGCGTGGCGGCAGGCGAAGGTGAGCGATCTCGGTGAGGAGGTCGGTCAGGAGGCGGTCGAGAAAAAGGGGGTGGGCTGGGGCGCGGTGAGGGCACGCTGGTAGCGGGGGATGGCACGTCGGAGGAGGCGCAGCGTGCCGGTGAAACTGAGGTGGTCGGGGTCGAGGTTGGCGCGGGCCGCGGCCGCGGTCATCAAGCAGCGAATGGCGCGATGGGTCAGGACGAGGCCGTAGAGCTCCTGGACGACCTCGCGGGGATGGCGGCTGCGGAGGTGGGGCTGCGGGCGGCGATCGATCTGGTGGACCTTGAGCTCGTCGAGGGTCGACTCGACCTCCCAGCGCTGATGGTACTCGAGCGCGAGCGTCGTGGCCGGGGCCTGGACGGGATCGAGCAGCGAGGTGACCAGCCGGTAGCGCTCGTCGGGCCGTGGGCGGACCGGGTCGTCGAGCGTGTACTCGATCACGCGGACCAGGATCCCGTCCTCGCCGCGCCGGCGGGCGGTGGCGGACGGATAGAGGGTGGTCAGGAAGGAGCCGTCCGGTCGCACCTCCTCCGGCTCGAGGGTGACCGCCGTGCTGACCCGTCCCAGGAACTGCGCCTGCTGGTCGAGAGTCGCCCGGAGCATGGCCTGGCTGTGCAGGCCGCGATCCCACAGCACCAGCATGCCGGCCCCGACCGAGCGGAGCAGCCGCTGGGCGAGCGGGACCTCGCTGGTGGCCCACGGGCGGACCAGCAGGTCACACACGACGTGGGTCCCGACTTCGACCAGCCAGACCAGTTTGACCTGCGGAAACGGCCCATACCGCACCGTGCCGTCCTGCAAGGTCGTGCTCGGACGCCCGAACGCCTGGCGGTTCGCCGGGGTGTCCGGCAGATCGAGCGTCGTCCCGTCGATCGCCATCAGCCGCAGCCGGTACAGGAACGCGCCCGGCAGCCCGTCCGGCGCGACCGGCCCAGCCAGCCACCGGAACAGCAGCAGGAGCGGACGCGGGCCCAGCCGACGCCGGGCCTGGCTCAGCGCCGACTTCACCGGCGGATGCCACGCGCGCCAGCGCTCCGGCTCGCGCTCCCGCAGCCCGTCGACCAGGTTCTTCAGCACGTCGACCAGCCCCTCGCGTGCCCACACCCCCAGCGCCAGCACTAGCGCCACCACCAGCCGCGCTGGCAACAGCCGCACACGCACTTCCTGCGCGTCAACTGCCGCGATCGCCGCGTCGATCGTCTCATCCGGGATCCCCAGCCGCAACGCCTCCAGCACCGGCTGCTCCCCCAGGTGCCCCCCACTCACCTCCTCGTGCAGCGAAAATCCCTGCAACGGCATCCCGACTCCCTCCTTGGGTGCTCCGGTCTGCCGCCGCATACCCTATGCCGGCGCCCTCCTTCGGCTTATCTGAACGGCATTGGGGCTCAAGCCTAGGACGATCTCGCTGCAAACCTGGTCAGAGCCGCGATATGGACGCTATGTGTACCAGGGAGCTGTGGCCAGGTTTGGTCATAGCGGGCCGATCGCGCGGCAAGCTGGTAGTACCTCCTCCGCGAATAGTTCCATCTGGGCCAGCGTTGTCGCGCGATCCAGGGCGCCCAGGGCGTTGAAGACGCAGCGCAGGTGGCCGGTCCCGACCTCGCGCGCCAGCCGCTCGATCTCCACGATGCAGGCGTCCGGCGTCCCGACGATCGCCTGGTGATGGATCAGGTTGGCCCGTGCCGTTTTGACCGTCTCACGGTCGTCGACGTCCACGGGCGCCCACCTGCGGCGGCGCAGGATCGGCAGCAGCGCCTGGTCGAGCCGGGCCTGGGCTTCCTCATCCGTGCGACCGATGAAGACGTACCGGTTCAGCGAGAAGCGCCAGAGATCGGCCGTCTGCTCAGGCGTCTTCGGCAGCTCCCGCCACCGCTCGAGCTGCAACCCCTCCGGCCGCTCCAGGCTCAGGAGGACCGGCAGGCGGCGCTCGACGGCGAAGCCGATCGTCTCGGCGCTCATGCCGGCTACCCAGATCGGCGGATTTGGCTGCTGGACGGGGGCCGGGCCGACCTCCGTCTCGGCGAATCGCCACGGCCCGTCCGTGGATGCCGCACGCCCCTCGGTCCAGGCGCGAAGCAGCAGGTCGTACCCACGCACGAATCGCTCGTGCTTCGTGGCCGGGTCGATCCCGAGCGCCGCCAGGAACCCGCCGTCGTTCGGGCGCCCGATCCCGACGTCGAGTCGCCCCTCACTCTGGACGTCGAGCTGCGCCAACTGCTCGGCGAGGATCAGCGGATGGTGGAGCGGCACCAGCGTCACGCCCGTCCCGACGCGCATCCGCTCCGTTCGCGCGAAGACGGCCGCCGCCAGCAGCAACGGCGACGGGTACGGCAGCCCGGTCCGCCGAAAGTGGTACTCGGCGAGCCAGAGCGAGTCGAAGCCGAGCTCGTCCGCCCGCTGGAACAGCGCCAGCAGCTCCCGATGGCCGCCCTCGGCAGCCTCACGCTGCCAGCCGGTCAGTCCGATGTGCATGAACACCTTTCTCCGAGACCCGTGAGCGCGAGATCGCTGTGGTCGGGTCGAGCGCGTCGCGCAGGGCGTCGCCGAGCAGCGTCGCCGCCACCGAGACGAGCAGGATCGCGAGGCCCGGGTAGACCGCCAGCGCCGGGTAATCCCAGATCCGCGACTGAGCCGCCGCCAGCATGTTCCCCCAGCTCGGCGTCGGCGGCACGATCCCGAACCCCAGATAGCTGAGCGACGTCTCGGCGACGACCCGCGCGCGCACGCCGACGGCCGCCGCTACCAGGAGCGGCCCGGCCACGCCCGGCCAGATGTGGGCGTGCAGGATCCTCGGCTCGGCGGCGCCCTGAGCGCGAGCCGCTTCGACGTACGGCTCTCGCAGCGTCCCGAGCGCCCCGATGTACGCCAGCCGCGCGAACTCTGGCCACTCGAACGCCACCATGACGATGACGACTGACCAGTAGCCCGGCCCGACCAGCGTCAGCAGCACGAGGTAGAGCGGCAGGCGCGGCACCGCGAGCAGCCCGTCCACAGCCCGCATCAGCGGCTCGCCGACCAGCGGCGGCGAGGCGGCGGCGGCCAGCCCGTACGCCGTCCCGACGGCCGGCGCGACGACCGTCACCAGCAGCGCTATCGAGAGCGAGACCCGCCCGCCCCAGAGCAGGCGCGTCAGCACGTCTCGGCCAAGCTCGTCGGTCCCGAGCCAGTGACGGGCGTCGGGCCGGCGCAACGTCTCCGAGAGCGAGCCGGCCTCCGGGCCGCCGGGCGCCAGGACCGGCGCAAGCGCACAGGCCACGCCCAGGAGGGCGAGGGTCACCAGCACGACTCGGCCGGTCGGGTGATGAACCAGCCGCCCCAGCGCCGTCATCGGTCAGGCCCGCAGGCGCGGGTTCAGGATCGCCACGACCACCTCGGCGACCAGGCTCGACCCGATCACGGCAACGGCCAGGATCAGCGCGATCCCCTGGACCAGCGGCCAGTCGTACGCCCGGAGCGCGCTTAGCAGGAGCCGGCCGAGACCCGGGTAGCTGAAGACGGCTTCGGTGACGGTGGCGCCGGCGACCAGTGCCGGCACCTCCAGCGAGAGCAGCGCTACCAGCGGCGTCAGCGCGTTCGGCGCTGCGTGCCGCAGCAGGACGACCGTCTCGGGGAGCCCCTTGGCGCGCGCCGTCCGGAGGTGGTCCCGGCCAAGCTCCTCCAGCAGCGCCGCCCGGACGTACCGGCCCCAGGCCGCCACCTGGACGGCGGCGAGCGTCACGACCGGCAGCACGAGGTAGCGCAGGCGATCCAGCGGATCGTCCCGGCCGATCGTCTGGGCGCCGCCGGCCGGCAGCCAAGCCAGCTCGACGGCGAAGACGATCAGCAGCACCATCCCGAGCCAGAACGTCGGCGCCCCGCCGAGCAGCAGCGAGCCGAGCCCGAGGCCAAGGTCCAACGCCGAGCCCGGCCGCAGCGCCGAGGCGACCCCGACCAGCCCGCCGAGCACCAGCGCCAGCAGCAGCGCGGTGCCGGTGAGCACCAGCGTATTGCCGAGCGCCGTCAGGAGCAGCGGCCCGACCGGCCGCCCCGGCGCCACGACCCACGATGCGCCAAAGTCGCCGACGAGCAGCCCGCCGGCCCAGCCGAGGTACCGTTCGAGCGGCGGACGGTCCAGTCCCAACAGCGCCTCGGCCCGCTCGGCGGCGGCCGGGTCTGCTCCAACCGACTCGCCGATCAGGTTCCGCAACGGCCCGCCGGGGATCGCGTGAAGCAGGCCGAACAGCAGCGCCGTGACAGCGACGAGCGTGACAGCGGCCTGGGCCAGCCGCCGCAGCAGGTACCGGAACCTGAGCATTATGAGGAGAGAGCTTCCCACTCAGAGGCGTTCCAGGTGTCCGCGACGCGCACCGAGTTGGTCGGGCGGTAGTTGCGGACGTTCGATCTGATCAGATGGATCAGGTCGTGGGAGAACAGCGGCAGCGCCGGCAGGTCCTCCATGAACAGCGCCTGGTGCTCGCGGTAGGCGGCCAGCCGCTCGCTCTCCTCCGGCGAGCTCCGAGCGCGGGCCAGCAGCTCGTCGGCGCGCGGGTTGCGCCAGCCGAAGTAGTTCTCGCCGGTCATCTGGTTCGCTTCGGACGGGATCTGGCTGGAGTGGAGCATCGTGTAGCCGCCGGCCGCGTCCATCGTGCTGACTTGCCAGACCACGGCGTCGAAGTCGCGCCGGCTGATGACGCCGGCGCCCTTCTTGCCGAAGACGACGTCGGTCGGCCGGAGGGTGATCGCCGCCTCCACGCCGATCGCCTTCCAGTCTCGAGCTATCGCCTGCATGTACAGCTCGCGCTGGCGGTCCTCGGTCCGGCCCCAGAACGTGATCTCGAAGCGCTGGCCGTCCTTGTGGAGGATGCCGTCCGGGCCGGGCGTCCAGCCGGCCTCCTTCAGCAGCGTGCGCGCGCCGCCCTGACCGCCGGTCGGGGCCGGCAGGTCCTTGACGTAGGCCGGGCTGGCGGCCGTCATCCAGCTGTTGAGCACGCCGACGCGCCCGTGGAGGATCGCGTCGTTCATCCCCTTCCGGTCCAGCGCCATCAGCAAGGCCCGCCGGACGCGGACGTCGCTCAGGATCGGGCGATCGACGTTCAGGCCGACGATCAGCGTGCTGGTGCTCGGCCGCACGATCACCTGGTGCCGGCCGTCCGCCACGTACCGCTCCAGCTCCGGCAGCAGGTCCGCGCCGGTGTACCCGAACATCGTGATCTCTTGCTGACCGGCCTTCGCCTGGGCCAGCATCGCGTTGCTGTCGGCGGCGACCTTCATCACGATGGTCGGCGTGCGCGGTGGGCCGGCCCAGTAGCGCGGGTTCGCCTCGAAGATGATGTGCTCGTTCGGGCGCGCTTCCTTCAGCCGGTACGGCCCGGCGTGGATGGGCTTCGTGGCGTGTTCGCTCTTGAGCAACTGGGCCGGCGCGATCCCGCTCCAGAGATGCTTCGGGTACGGCTCGCCGACCCTGGCGAAGTCCGGATCGAACGCGCCGGGCTTGAAGACGAACTCGGCAGTCAGCGGGTCCGGCGTCTTGACCTCGTCGACCTTGCTGACCAGCGAGCGGTCGATCAGCGGGAAGTCCGGCGTGCGCTGCAGATCGAACGCGAATGCCACGTCCGCTGAGGTCAGGGGCGTGCCGTCCTGCCAGACCAGCCCGTCGCGCAAGCGGTAGGTCACCCGGAGCCGTCGCGCGGCCCCCTCCCCTTCGAATCGGGCGCCGCCGTTGGTGAGCGACGGCACCTCGCGCGCCAGCTTCGGGGTCAACGTGCCATCGGCGTCCGGCATCACCAGCCAGTCGCCGGTCAGCGCGTCGATCTTGCTCAGGTTGCTCCAGCCGTTCGGGACGCCCCAGAAGAGGCTGGCCGGCAGGCTGAGCTGGGTGGCAGTGATGACCTCTGCCCGCTTGCCGCCGGCCGGCGCCGCCTGGGCACCTGGCTTCGAGGCTTGCGCCGTGGTTGCCTTTGGTTGAGCCGCGGCGGCCGGAGCCGGGGCGCTCGTTGGCGCGCCAGCAGCGCTCTGCGCCGGGGCGCTCGTGGGTGCCGCGCCCATCCCGCTGCTGGCGGCCGTCGGTGCGGGTGGCGCTGCCTGCTGGCCGCACCCGAACGTCAGACCGGTGGTGAGACCTGCCGCGAGCGCCAGCCAGCGCCGCCTGCCGAGTCGCATCGTCCGCATTCCGCCTCCCTCATCAGGCCAGGCCAACAACTGCGAGTGAGGATGCAAGTGTACTGAGAGTACATCTGCACGTCAACAGAAGTCGAAGGGCCTGGGCGGACCGTAACGAAACGCCGATCCTCGTACCTCTGTCAGCAGAACCCCTGACTGACAGAGGAGGGCACGATGCTGGCGAAGGTCTGGACCTGCGCCGTCGTGGGCCTGGAGGGCGAGCTCGTCCAAGTCGAAGTTGATATCGCCCGCCAGGGACTCGTGCAGTTCAACATCGTGGGCTTGCCGGACGCCGCCGTGCAGGAGGCTAGAGAACGCGTCCGCGCGGCTGTGAGGAACAGCGGCTTCATCTTCCCGCCGCGCCGGATCACCGTCAACCTGGCGCCGGCCGAGATCCGTAAGTCCGGGCCGTCGTACGATCTGCCGATCGCCATCGGCGTGCTGCAGGCGTCCGAGCAGATCGCGGCCAGCGCCTCGAAGGTCGTGTTCCTCGGCGAGTTGTCGCTGGACGGTACCCTGCGCCATCTGCAGGGTGTATTGCCGATGGTCGGGCTGGCGCGGGATCGGGGCGTACGGACGGCGTTCGTCCCGGCCGTGGACGCCGCCGAAGCGGCCCTGGTCGACGGGATCGACGTCATCCCGGTCCGGACCCTGGCCGAGCTGGTCGACCATCTGAAGGGCGCGGTCAAGCTCGAGCCGCTGATCGGCGGCGTCACGGTCGAGGATGCGGCTGATCCTGAGCCGCTGGTCGATCTCGCGCACGTCAAAGGCCAGGGGCACGCCCGGCGCGCCCTCGAAGTCGCGGCGGCCGGCGGCCACAACCTCTTGTTGGGTGGCCCGCCGGGGACCGGCAAGACGCTGCTGGCCCGCGCGATCCCGTCGATCCTGCCGCGGATGACCCTCGACGAGGCGCTCGAAGTCACCCGCATCTACTCGGTGGCTGGCCGTCTGCACGAGCACGGATCGCTGGTCCGTCGGCGGCCGTTCAGAGCACCCCACCACACGATCAGCCCGGCCGGGCTGGTCGGCGGCGGAGTCGGCTGGGCGCGGCCTGGGGAGCTCTCGCTGGCCCATCGCGGCGTGCTCTTCCTGGACGAGATGCCGGAGCTGTCGCACACCGTCCTGGAGGTGATGCGGCAGCCGCTGGAGGACGGCGTCGTCTCGATCGGCCGCGCCCGGGGCACGGTGGTGTTCCCCGCCCGCTTCATGCTGGTCGGCGCGATGAATCCATGCCCGTGTGGCTATTTTGGCGATCCGACCCGGGCCTGCTCCTGCCAGCACAGCGCTGTCGACCGGTACCAGAAGCGCCTCTCTGGCCCGCTCCTGGACCGGATCGACCTCCACATCGACGTCCCGAGGGTTGAGTACGAGAAGCTGGCTGCCGACAGCGTCGCCGAGTCGTCGGCGGCCGTGCGCGTCAGAGTCGAAGCCGCGCGTCAGCGTCAGTGGGCTCGCTTCGAGGGTAGCCGCGTAGCCTCGAACGCCGAGATGGGCATTCGCGAGCTGAAGCTGCACTGCGGATTGGACCCGGCCGGCGAGGCGCTCTTGAAGGCAGCCGTTCAGCGTCTCGGGCTGTCGGCGCGGGCGTATCACCGGGTGTTGAAGGTCTCCCGGACCGTCGCGGACCTGGCCGGGGCAGACCGGATCGGCCCTGCCCACCTGGCCGAAGCGATCCAGTACCAACGCCGCTCCGACCGCTGAGCAGGCGTACAATGACCTTGGAGGAAGCCCGATGGCCGTGTCGATCCCACGCCGACTCTTCACCGTCGACGAGTACTACGCGATGGCGAAGCACGGCATCCTCAAGCCAGACGAGCGCGTCGAGCTGCTCGACGGCGAGATCGTCAGGATGAACGCGATCGGTTCGCCACACGCCTGGTGCGTCAAGCGCCTGATTCGTACCTTCGCTCCGTTTCCCGATCGCTTCATCCTCAGCGTCCAGGACCCGCTCCGTCTGAGCAATATCTCAGAGCCAGAGCCCGACATTGCTATCTTGCAACCGGACACACCTGAGAACCGTCACCCGGAACCTCAGGATGTCTTGCTCGTGATCGAGGTTGCTGACACCTCGATCCGGCTTGATCGGCGCCGGAAGCTCCAGATGTATGCGCGAGCCGGCATTTTCGAGTACTGGATCGTCGACCTCAATGCAGATCGCATCGAGGTCTACCGTGACCCCGTCCGATCTCGTTACCGTTCGGTCATGCTCCTGCGCCGAGGCGACACCGTCAGCCCGATCTTTGCTCCCGATCTGGTGGTGGACGTCTCGACGGTGCTCGGGCAGGACCGCGCCGAGGAGTAGCGGCGGGCTGTCTATGCCTCCACCCCGTGAGCGATCGCCCAGCCGGGTGACGCTCCCCAGGCCCGTCCGCCGGTCCCTGAATCCGAATCCTCGAGCTATGCGTACGTGTCGATTGAGGCGGCGCTCTGCTAATCGGCCCGCCGCATTGACTGGCGTCGCTACATTGATCTGGCGCCAGGTTCTGGAGGAACGGTGATGCACACCTTGCGTCCGTGGGCAATCGTCGCGGTGCTTGTGCTTGCCATCGGGGTCGTCTCAGTCGCCAGCGCGACCGTCGCGACGGCGTACTCGCCGATGGTGACGATGATCGACAATGACTCGCAGACGCCGAACCAGGCGATCGAGATGGGCCAGGCGTACTGGGGGTACGGCCCGAACATCCTCCACGTCAAGAAGGGTGAGTCGGTCCTGTTCGTCAACCCGGCCACCAACAAGCGCCCGCACTCCGTCACCAGCATCTCCCTCGGCGGCATGCCGTTCGAGAACAATCTGGCGGCCGGCGCGCGGTTCGATTCCTCGCCAACGCGCGAGCAGCTCGTGACCCCTGGCAACTCGTGGACGCTCGACACCAACGGCCTGGACGCCGGCAACTACGCATACTACTGCCGGATCCACCCCTGGATGGTCGCCCAGCTCACGGTCCTTCCGGAGTAGGAGGCCCGCCCGGCGACGGGCGATACGTACCCTTCGAGGAGCCGGTCCAGGTGACCGGCTCCTCGCACTTTCAGGTCGATTCGTAATTTCTCGCGACTCCGCCATCACGTGGCTACCATTGATCGGCGCGATGGCGCATGCCGATCGCGAGGTGAGGTTACGGATGCATCGGGCACGGAGCACCTGGTGCCTGCTCGTCGGCCTGGTGGCGCTGGCCCGGGTGGCGATTGGCGCGCCGACCGTGGACCCGCCGCCCACCGACGATGCGCCCCAGGCGGCCACCGGCGAGACGGATGCCGGGATGGCGTCCTGGCTGCGGCGCGCTCGTGCCGCCCAGTCGTCGACCCGCACTCATCTCCGAGCCGCCGACCACCTCATCTGCGCTGACGCCAGCTTCGTCTCCTACCGGCGGAGCGACGCCCAGCCGGACGTCGCCGACCAGTGGTACGTCGCCTCGCAGCTGTGGGCGGACGCCGAGTTGCTCCGCGCGACTGCCAGTGCGCCAGCTCTGGCGGCAGACGCGACGTGGAGCCCGGATCGGCCGCTCAGCCCCTCTGACGACGACGCCCGCTGCCACCTGACGAAGGGGTTCCGCTTTCTGGACCGCCTCCGTGACAGCGGCGGCTATTTCGCGCGGGCCGCGCCGGACGGCTCGAACGTGGCTCAAGGTCTTCACTATGCCGACGACAACGCCGTGGCCGGCCTGACCTTGCTCGCCGCCGCCGAGGTCGAGCCGGACCCATCCGCTCGGCAGCGCCACCTGGACGCCGCCCGCGAGGTAGCCTCCTTCCTCACCACCAGCGGCCTCTGGGACGAGATGTTCGGCGGCGGGTTCTGGTGGAACTCTAACAAGGGCGACCGCTGGGAGGGGAAGCCGGCCCAGGCGAACGCGCTCGCCGCCCTCTTCTTCGCGCGGCTCGCCACCGTGACCGGTGATGACGAGCACCGTGCCTGGGCCGTGCGGACGCTCGGCTGGCTCGACGCCGTCCTCTACGACCCCGGGGCCCGTCTCTACCGCTGGAGCGTACGCTACGAGGACATGAAGAACCGGACCGGCGGCCCGATCTTCTACAGCCGCTACTTCAACTACGACCAGGCGATCGCGATCGAGGCCCAGATCCAGACAGCAATGCTCGACGGCCGCGCCGATCGGCTGGACCGCGCCCGTGAGATCGGGCGCGTGATGCACTCCGCGCTCTGGAACCCGACCCACGGTGGCTACAACCTCGAGGTCGGCGTCGATCGCATCTACGCTTCGTACGGCGCCTGGGCCAGCCTTGGCCACCTGGCGCTCTTCGACCTGGACGGCGATCCTGCCTGGCTGGAGATGGCCCGGGCGAACGCCGAAGCGCTCGACGCGATGTTCCGTCGAGCCGATGGCGGCTACGGCTGGCGACACTTCCGCTGCGTGACCCCCATTGAGCGCAGCCGCCCCGGCTGCGAGGGCGGCGAATCGGTCTGGGTCGTGGACCAGACCCGGGATGGCGCGGCTCAGGCCTGGATGCAGCACCTCCAGGCCGCCATCGCGCGGCGCCTGGCATCCGGCAGACCTGGGGCGCAGTCCGTGGGTTGAAGCCCCAATGCCGTTCAGATAAGCCGAAGGAGGGCGCCGGCATAGGGTATGCGGCGGCAGACCGGAGCACCCAAGGAGGGAGTCGGG
>Ga0114129_10015621_pt1 | contig 10796 bp, 6 predicted proteins | sample RhiMetdeltSRZDD1_FD_80071 | JGI IMG/M metagenome (GOLD analysis project Ga0114129, IMG submission 80071) | Populus rhizosphere microbial communities from Tennessee, USA - Rhizosphere MetaG P. deltoides SRZDD1 (version 2) (version 2) | ecosystem: Host-associated > Plants > Roots > Rhizosphere >... | reverse complement strand
GCCGTGCGCCAGGAACTTGACCCGGCCGTCCACGACGAGAACCTCAGGGCGCTCCTCCCAGACGAGGAACGGGGCCAGCGCGTGGAGCCGCTCCCGCACGTCGCGGTGAAGGATGATCCGTGAGCTGCCCTGGACGGTCTCCGACAGGGCCAGGTTCAGCTCGCCGAAGCGCAGCGCGAACACGGACCGGCGCAGCAGCCCGCCGAGCGGGATCCCACCGCTGCCGTCGTAGTGATAGTCCGGCTCGGGGGAGTTGCCGGGCAGCGGCTTCTCGATCTCGGGACGCCGAGTCCGCACGATCACCCACGGCTGCGCGCCGCGCGGCTGGACGCCATAGTAGATCCGCGGCTGGCTCACGCGCGTGGGCGCATGCCCGGCGCCGAACTCCGACGTCACGAACTTCGGCTGGCCCGCCGGCCCAAGACCGCCGGCCGGGACCGCCACCAGCCCGTAACCGTGCGTGTAGGCGAGCCGGTCGTTCGCCCAGGTCCGCCCGGACTTGTCGAGCCGAGTGATGTCGAGCTCGCGCTCGGCAACGATGAGCGCGCGCACGCGATTCCCCTGCCGGTAGCGATCGACCGTCGTGCTGGGGAACGCGTAGTAAGAGCCGATCGACTGCTGCTGGTCGATCTGCGGCCTCAGGACATCGGTGTCCCACAGCTGGATGTTCCTGAGGACGTCCCGGTTCGCTGTGAGCTCCGCCGGCGTGATCGCCGCGTTCGCCGGGAGCGCCCGCTCGGCCACGTGGTCGAGCCCCCAGGCGAGCTGGGTGAGCCTGACGGAGTGGGCGAGGTAGGGGCGCTCGCGAGAGAGCGTCTGGGGGTCGACGACCAGCCGCTGGACGACCGAGGGGAGCATCGATGGATTGATCAGCTCCGCCACGGCAACGACCACCACCGCGATCGCCGGCAGCGACCACGACCTCCGGACCGCGGCCACGACCATCATCACCGCGGCCGCGAGCGCGACCACGAACGTGACGCGCAGCCACGGGAGCATCACGTGCACCTGGGTGTAGCCGGCGCCCGGCACGGTGCGGTTGCCGCTGCTCAGCTCGAGCGTGTACTGGCCCAGCCAGTGGCTCCAGGCGAGACCCACGAGCAGGACGGCCGCCAAGACGAGCACGTGAGCGTGGGCGCCCCGTGTGGCGGACACGGGCGCCGGCTTCACCCGGATCGCGCCGGTCGCGACGTGGCCGAGCACCGCGGTGGCGAGCGCGACGCCGCCCGTGACCAGCACCCACTCGGCAACCTGCCGGTAGAGCGGCAGGGAGAAGACGAAGAAGCCGATGTCCCTGTGGAACAGCGGGTCCGCCACTCCGAACTGCTGGCGATGGAGCCACAGGGCCAGGTGCTGCCAGCCGCCGAGCCCGACGCCGCGGCCCACGACCACGCCGGCGGCCACGGAGAGGGCCACGGACCCCCACAGCAGCACGCGCCGCTGCTCCTCCCTCCGTGCCAGACCGGGTGGCAGACCGGCGTGCGGGGGCGCCATGCGCGCGACCAGCCAGAAGTTCGCGAGCAGGATGCCCGCCGTGGCCACGCCCGCGCCGGTGCCGGCGAGCCACCTCATGGACAGGAGCTGCCAGAAGACGCGCTCCTGGCCGAGCTCGTTGAACCACAGCCAGTCCGTCTCGACGTGCGCCGCCGCGCGCGCGATCACCGTGACGAGCAGGAGCACTCCGATGAGCACGGCCGAGCGCACGCGCGGGCGCAACCACCAGCGGCCGGTGCCGCGCACGGCCGGGCGCGGGTGGGCGACGAGCGTCGGCATGGACCTGCCGATCGTCGCGCCTGGCCGGCCTGGTTCAACAACCGCCGCCGTTCGATTGATCGCTCGCGGTTCTTGAGGGTCGCGCGTAGAGGTGTTGTCTTCTACAGATGCTGGAACTCGTTCTGGGCGACCGGACGCGCGTGCCCCTCGTGGAGGACGTGACGATCGGGCGGGCGCCCGGGAACACCGTCCGGCTCGAGGATCCGGCGGTGTCCCGCCGCCAGGCGCGCATCGTGGTGTCGGCCGAGGACGGGACCGCCGTCGTAGAGGACGCGGGCTCGAGCTACGGCACATGGCTCGACGGGCACCGCCTCGACGGCCGGGAGCCTCTGAAGGACGGTTCTCGCATCCACATCGGGAACCACGAGCTCGTCGTGGAGCGCCGCAGGGGAGAGGAGGAGGCGGGCCGGACGATCGTGGTGGAGCGCGGCGCGACCACCCAGGGTGGGCGCCTCGGCGAGCGCCCGCAGCCGCGTTCCGGATACGCACTCAAGCGACTGGAGGCGTCCGAGGGCGACGAGCGCTGGGTGCTCCGCGACCTCGAGTCCGACCGCTTCCTGCGAATGACGGACGCCGACGCGCGGCTGTTCGAGCTCCTCGACGGCCGCCGCTCGGTGGCGGAGCTCCTCCGCGAGTCGAAGCGGCTCCAGGGTCCGGCCGGGAGGGTGCGCCTCGTGAGGCTGCTCGCCGAGCTCGCCGATCGCGGCCTGCTCGCCGGCGTCGCGGGCGAAGCGCCCGCACCGGCGCCCCCGCGCCGCGGGCTCAGGCGGATCCCGGTGTCCTGGCAGAGAACCTGGTCCGGCGCGGGGACGTTCTTCCAGCGCCTGTACGAACGGGGCGCCTGGCGCATCTTCACGCGGCCCGGGCTGACCGCGATCGCGGTCGTCGTCGCGGCCGGGCTCGTCGCCTTCCCGTACCTGGTGGTGGCGCGCTACGGCACGCCGTTCGTCGTCGCGCAGAAGGTGGGCTTCGGGGCGCTGGTCTTCCTGCTCGGGCGGCTGGCGGTCGCCGCGGTGCACGAGACGGCGCACGGGCTCACCATGGCGTCCTTCGGACGGCGCGTGGACAACGCGGGCATCAAGCTGGTGTTCGGGTTTCCCTATGTGTTCGTGGACACGTCCGAGGCATGGTTCGAGCCACGCCGGCGCCGCGTCGCGATCAGCGCCGCGGGGCCGATCGCCGACCTCTCGATGGGCGCGTTGTTCGCGCTGTGCTGCCTGGCGCTTCCCGGCGGCGCCGGCCGCGACATCTTCTTCCAGCTCGCGTTCGCCGCGTACGTGGGCGCGTTCTTCAACCTCAACCCGTTCGTCGAGCGCGACGGCTATCAGATCGTCGCCGACCTCCTCGGAGAGCAGGGGCTTCGCCGGCGCGCCCGGGCTCAGCTCGCGCGGCGGCTCAGCGGCCGCGGCGGACCCGACGACTCCCGGCTCCTGACCCGCTACGGGGCCTTCGCCCTGGCCTGGTCGGCCGTGGCGGCCTGTTTCGCGGTCGGCCTGTCGCTTCGATACGAGTCGCGCCTCGCGACGGTCGCACCCGAGTCGGTGGTCTGGGCATGCATGTCGGCCGTCTGGATCGTCCTGTTCCTGCCGGTGCTGGCCGCGCTCGTCGGACCGCTCTGGTCGAGGAGGCGCCTCACGTGAGCTCCCGCGAGGACGAGGCCGCGGCGCGGTTGCTGGAGCAGCTGCTCTCAGACCCAGTCTCCCGCGCCGCCTTCCGCGCCGATCCGGTCGGGGTCAGTCGGGCGGCCGGCCTCGACGGCGTGGCGCGCGAGATGTCCGCCGGCTCCGGAAAGGTCATGCAGACTCTCGACGGCCGCGAGTCCCGCTCCAGCCTCGCCGGCGTGCTCCTCGCGGCCGCCCTCGAGGGTGCCGTCATCGCCGACTTCTCGAAGCAGGTGCTCCCACACCTCGACGAGGTGCCACGTGCCGTCGGCGACGTGCTCGCCGGCCTCAATCCGCTGGGTGTGGAAGATGCGCAGGCGGCCACACCGCACTCGGCGGCGCTCGACCCGTCCGCCGGAGAGTTCAGGGCAATCGCGCCCGGAACCGGGGAGCTCCTCCACAACGGTCAGGTGTCCTTCGACGCCGACGGAATTGCGGATCTGCGGGGCGGCCGGGTCGATCCCCGCCTCGTGTCCGTGCTCGGCGCCGTCGCCCGCGAGCACAGGATCAGCATCTCCGTGATCGCCTCCGGCCACGACAAGTACACGAGCGGCGGGTCGATCTCGAACCACTACTACGGCCGCGCTCTGGACATCAGCGTGGTCGACGGCAGCCCGGTGGGACCGGGAAACGCCGCCGCCCGGGAGCTCGCCGTGGCGCTCTCGCGCCTGCCCGCGAGCATCCGCCCCACCGAGATCGGCTCGCCGTGGGCGCTGCCGGGCGCCGCCTACTTCACCGACGGCGCGCATCAGAATCACATCCACATCGGCTTCGACGATCCGGTGGCGGACGGCTGGAGACCGCCGGAGGACGTCGGCGGGGACCAGCCGGCCGAGGCGCTGCCGGCCGCCGGCGCCCCCGCGGCCGAGATCCCGGCGGTCGACGATGGCGACGACGCCGACGAGCCGGGCGGCCTTGAGGATCCCGGCGGCGACACGGATGCCGAGGCGGACGCCGAGAGCGACGGCGGCGAGGGGGGCGACGAGGACGACTCGATCTCAGACGACCTGAGCGACGAGCAGGAGAACGACGAGGGCAGCGACGTAGACGACGGAGACGACGGTGGTGTCGACGGCGACCACGACGACTCGAGCGACTCCGGCAGCGACGACACCTCGGACAGCGACTCGAGCGACGGGGGCGAGGACAGCGGCGGCGACGCCGGCGACGGAGGCGGCGACTCGGGTGAAGACGGCGGCGACGGCGGCGACGGCGCGCCGATCGATCTCGGCGACGCGGGCGGGAGCTACCCGGGCGACGACGCGGAGCAGGCCGACCTGGCCGCCTGGATGGGCGCCGCGGCGCAGCAGCGGGGGCTCCCTGCCGAGCTCCCGGTGATGGCGGCGCTCGTCGAATCCCACATGCAGAACCTCCCCGGCGGCGACGCCGACTCGGTCGGCTTCTTCCAGATGCGGCTCGGCACCTGGAACAGCGGCGACTACGCGGGGTACCCGGACCGGCCGGAGCTCCAGCTCAAGTGGTTTCTCGACCAGGCCGAGGCCGTCAAGCGGCAGCGCCTCGCGGCGGGGAAGCCGATGACCGCCGGCAGCTACGGCGAGTGGATCGCGGACATCGAGCGGCCCGCCGCCCAATACCGGGGCCGGTACCAGTTGCAGCTCGCCGAGGCCCGCGAGCTCCTGCGGACCTCAGGGCACGTGGGCGGCGGCCAGGCCGGCGGCCCGCAGCTCGAAGAGGTGGTGGATGGCGGCGGGGGCGGGGGCGGACCGCATGCGATTGCGGCGGTCCACGAAGCCCGGAGGTACCTCGGTACGCCGTATCACTGGGGCGGCTCAACGCCTCAGACCGGGTTCGACTGCTCAGGGCTGATGCAGTGGGCCTACGCCAAGGCCGGCATCCGCATCCCGCGCACCTCCGAGATGCAGATCCTGGCCACGAACGGGAAGCCGGTCGGCCGGAACCAGCTGCAGCCCGGCGACCTCGTCTTCTTCCGCGACTCGACCGGCGACGTCCACCACGTCGGGATGTCGCTCGGTGGCGACAAGTTCATCCAGGCGCCGCACACCGGCGACGTGGTCAAGATCTCGAGCCTCAGGGAGTCCTACTACGCGCAGCAGTACACCGGCGCGCGGCGCTTCGACATGAGCGGCGGCCGCGCCGCCGCCGCCGCGGCCGGGCTCGGCGGAGGGGACGCTCAGGCGATGCCCGCCGTGGACGCGGATGCCGCCCGCACCGCCGAGGAGGCGCTCCTGCGCGACGCGGCCGAGGTGCAGCGACCGGGCACCCTTCTGTTCGAGGCGGTCCGGGCCCAGGAGCTGCCGAAGCTCCGCGACCCCGCGCTGCGGCGGCTCTAGAGCCCAGCCGAGAGCGGCCTAGGGGTCTTCGGAGTCGTCGCTGGGGTCGTCGGAGCGGGAGTCGCCAACGTCGCTCTCCTCGTCGGACGAGTCCGAGCTGCCGTTGCCGGCGCTCGGAGAGCCACCTCCGGCCGCTCCGGCTCCGCCGCCCTGGCTCGCGGGGCGGTAGCCGCCGGCCCGGATCGCCGCAAGCGCCGCGTTGACCTCGGCGGTGGCGGCCGGGATGGCCGCGCTTGCTGCGCGGTAGGCATCGGGATTGCCCGCCTTCCCCGCTCGTGCCGCTCTCCTATACGCGGCGGCCGCGTCGCGGAGGGCCGCGACCAGCCGGGCGTTGGCAGTCCGGTCGGCGGGGCTCAGACGGAGGGCGGACAGCGCCCCGGCGGCCGCGGCGTACGAGCGTGCCACGGCCTGGGCGGCCGCCGCCTGGCCGGCCAGCGTCTGCGCGCTCTCCAACCCGGCCTTCTGCGCCTCCGAGGTCTGCTGAAGGTTGCCGATGGTGCTGTTCAGCGCACTTGCATACGAGCTGCTCGCTCCAATCGGGTATGGCGTCGCGCGCTTCAGCCGGACCGACCCGGCGATCGCGTCGCACTGGGGCGCGAGCGAGCGGGCGAGCGATGGCGGGAGCGCGCACACGACCGTCGCCACACCGGCCGACGTCGGGACCGTGTAGAGCGTGAGCCGAAGGTTCGTGCCGACCGGCTGGAGGTCGCGGTAGCGCCAGGCCTGGAGACCCTGCGCCGGAAGGCGAACAGCGGCACGGCGCGGTGCCGAGTCCGGTCCCCGGCCCGTCGAGGCCAGGAGGGCCGCAGGCAGGAGCGTGCTGTTCGCCGCCGCCGCGCCGCGTACCAGGCCGAACTCGACGACCGGGCGGTTCGCCCGCCCGCGCGGCGCGGCCGCTGCCGGCCGGGTGAACGGAACCCCGAGCTCCGGAGCCCGGACCGGGCGCCAGCCGGCCGGCACGCGCAGCGCCATGTCGCGCCCGGTCAGCGTGGTGGTGAGCGACGCCGTCTGATGCGCACTCGACCCGCCGGCCGGAGGCGAGCTGCCCGGCCGGCCGAAGGCGGCCGCCAGGATGGCGAGCGTGAGCAGCGCGATGCCCCCGAGCTGAAGGAGCTTCCGCCTGCTCGCACCGCGCTCGCCGGGATCGGCGAGCTTTTGAGTCGGCGCGTCGGGCATCACGGTCCGCGCGAGCGCATCCTCGTCCGCGCGGACCGTGGGCGCTTCCGCGTCGGCCGGCCCCCAGTTCGGAACCTGGAAAGAGGTCGACATCAGCGGGGGCCGCGCCGCCTCCGTGGGCGGTGACGTGTGCGGCCCCGCCGGAGCGTCGGGCGGCCTGTCGGCCGCGGGCACCAGCGGGGCGGAGCGCCGCCAGCGCGGTCCGGCGGCGGCGATGATGATCTCCTCGAATTCGTCCCACGCCTGCTCGGCGGCCTGCGTGCGCTTCTTGGGATCCTTGATCAGCAGCCGCTCGATCCATTCCGAGATCGCCGGGTCGACCTCCGGGTTGAGCGAGCTGGGAGGCGGGATGGGGTCGCTCACCTGCCGCATGAGCACCGCCATCGGTTCGTCGGTGTCGTAGAAGGGGACGTGCCCGACGAACATCTCGAAGGCGATCACGCCGACGGAGTAGAGGTCGGTCCACGGCCCCACGTCCTGGCCCATCGCCTGCTCGGGGGCCATGTAGTTCGGCGTGCCCACTGTCGTGCCCGCCGCGGTCACGAAGCTCGCGGTGGTCGCGTTGCCGGTCGCCTTGGCGATGCCGAAATCGGTGATCTTCACGAACCCCTGGGCGCTGATCATCACGTTCTCGGGCTTCAGATCGCGGTGCACCACGCGGTGATGCTCGGCGTGATCCAGCGCCGACAGCATCCCGTCAAGCACGCCGGCCGCCTGGGTGAGGGACATGTGGCCCATCTGGGGCCGGAGCGACCCGCCCGGCACGTACTCCATCGCGATGTACGGAGTTCCGTCGCTCTCGAAGTAGTCGTGGACCGTGACGATGTTCGGATGGCTGAGCGAGCCGGCCAGTCGCGACTCGCGCAGGAATCGCTCGGTGAAGGCCGGGTCCGACTGGCGGAGCGCGCTCAGCTCCTTCAGCGCGACGAGCCGGTCGAGGTCGAGCTGGCGAGCCAGATAGACGGTGGCCATGCCGCCCCGGCCGAGCTCCTCGAGGATCTGGTAGCGGCCGACGGCCCGCGCGACCCGGTCCCGAGTCGAACGCGACTTAGACAAGGGACGTGGGGCGAGCGAGCACGCCCCGGATCGCCTGATGCACCAGGTCCGGCTGTCCGGCTCCGAAGCCGGCCCGGACGTCCGTGCCCGCGACTTTCGCGAGCACGGCGGCCGCGCCGGCCGCGAGCAGCCCCAGCGAGATCTTCGCGGCGAGGGAGCGGTCCTGCGCCTGCCGCCTGACCGCCGAGTCGAGGCTTGCGCCCAGGCGAAGCGGAGCCGCGCGAATGGCGTGGGCGGTCAGAGGCGCGCCCATAGACCCCGACCCCAGGCGCGCACGCGCAAGACGAGCCGGCGAATGCGGATGTAGACGTATCCGCCCAGAGCACCCGCGAGCGCGACCAGCAGGATGACCACGGGAAGGGAGACTCCGGTGGAGCCCTGGTCCTCCGGCTTCGCCCGCGAGGCGCCCTCGTCGGCCTCGTTCTCGTCCGGCTCGTTCTCGTCACCGAACAGCTCGCCGATGTTGATCGATGCCATCGGAGCAACGTGCGACGCGCCGGAGGTGGCCGGTCCGCCGGGCGCGTGGGCCTGAGGGCCCGCGAACGCGAGGACGACCACCAGGAGGCCGAGGGCGGCGGCCTGAGGCACGCGCCTCATCACGCCACCGCGAGCAGCCGGGGCGGGGCGGGCGGGCCCTCGTGGAGCAGCCGGGCGGCCTCGAGGTCCTGGCCGTGCTCGGCCGCCCACTCGTACATGGCCATCAACGGCGCCGTGAGGCTCCAGCCGAGCGGCGTGAGGGAGTACTCGACCCGCACCGGTACCTGGGCGTACACGCGGCGGGCGATCACGCCGTCGCGCTCCAGCGCCCGGAGCGTCTGCGTCAGCGTCTTCTTCGAGATCTCGCCGACCTCGTAGAAGACCTCGCTGTAGCGGCGCGTGCCGTTAGCGAGGAGATAGAGCACGTCGACGCTCCATTTGGCGGAGAGGAGCTCGAGGACCGTCTTCGTGCCGCGGATCATCTGGAGGTCCGTCGCCTGTTCGATCACGCAGCCAAGGTACGGCCGTGCGTCCGCACGCTCGACAGGCTCGGCCTATCAACCGATAGCGGGACGTGAACGCGGCGGGGTGATGCGGAGGATGCGGTCGTCGCGGGCGCCGGGGGTGCCGCGACCGTCGCGGTTGCTCGTGAGGACGTAGAGATCACCGCCCGGCCCCTCGACGACGGTGCGGAGCCGCCCGAAGCGGCCGCGCAGGAGCGGCTCGTCCACGGTGATCGCGTCCCCGCTGAACCGGAGGCGGCGGAGCTGCTCGCCTCGCAGGCACGCGAAGATGAAGTCGCTCGTCCAGGCGGAGCCCCTGCGCGTCACGAAGCTCGCGCCGGACGGGGCCAGCGGCCGGCGGTAGACACGTAGCGGAGCATTGAAGCCGCTCTGATCGAAGCCGTAGACGCGTGGCCAGCCGTAGTTGCCGCCCTTCACGATCCGGTTCACCTCGTCGTAGCCGCCGGGTCCGTCGAGGCCCTCGGTCGGGCCGTGCTCGGTCGCTATGAGGCGGCGGGTGCGGGGCTCCCAGTCGAACCCCTGCGGGTTCCGGTGGCCTCGCGAAACGATCTCGGGAAGCCCGCCGCCGCCGCGGTACTGCGCAGGCGAGAGCGAGAGGAACTTGCCGTTGAGCGAATTGCTCTGCGCCAGCTCGCCGTCGCCGGAGTCGCCGGTCCCCACGTACAGGCGGCGGTCGGGGCCGAAGGCGATCCGGCCGCTGTCGTGCACGCGTCCCGCGGCGATGCCGTTCACGAGCGAGCGCTGGAATTGGAGCCGGCCGCCGGAGTAGCGCCAGCGGTCGAGTCGCATCCCTGCGGCGGTCGTGTAGTACAGATAGACGAAGCGGTTGCTCCTGAACTCGGGATCGACCGCGAGCCCCAGGAGGCCGCCCTCCCCCACGGCGCTGACCGGTACGCGCGCGACGGGGCGTCGCCGCAGCCGCCCGTCGGGCTCGAGCAGGCGGACGCGGCCGGGCCGTTCCGTCACCAGCGCGCTTCGGTTGGGCAGAAAGGCGATCTCCCACGGGATCTCCAGGCCGGTCGCGACGGTCCTGACTCGCGGACGCCGGGACGGACGGGCGTCGCAGCGGGCCGTCTCCGCGCATGTCTTCAGGACTCGCACGAGTGGCGCCCGGCCCTGCCAGCGGAGCTCGAGGAGGAGCGATGCCGAGTCGTTCGAGTAGTCGAGCTCGCGGAGGCCGCGGTTCGCGTTGACGGTGTGGACGAGCACGTACCGCCCGGCCGGGAGGCCGGTGAGCGGCAGGTACTGCCCCTCCAGGTTGGCCGTGTAGTCGTCCCCGTAACCGACCGAGATGCCCTCCGTTATCCCGAGCAGCTCCGGCTCCCCGAGGCCGCAGCGGCTCGTGTACACCGGCTCCGGGGACGCGGAGGGGAGCTTTCGCCCGGGGACGGCATACCGGTCGCCGAGGCAGAAGCCGGTCTTGCGGTCGCGCACCACCGCTGAGCGGTGGCCGGCGCGTCGCAGCTCGTAGTGGTCGAACCCGAGCAGGTGCCAGTGCCGGTGATCGGGTGAGACGACGTAGCGCACCTTGCCCGCGCCGGGGACCACCTCCTTGGGCGCACCGTCGCGCTCGATCACCTGGTCTGCCGTCATCGTGCCGGCCTGGGGACCGGGGCGGTGGGCCTCGAAGATGAGCGGGCCATCGCCGATGTTCCGGACGGCGGACCGAAATCCGAGCACGTATACGCGCCTGCCGTCGGTCGCATGGGTCGCCGTGATGACGAGGTCGCTGGGGAGCTCCTGGTCCAGGTCCGGGAGCCGCTCGGAGCCGGCCAGTGCGGACGGGGCACCGGAGATCTGAGCGAGGGCGGCGGCCG
>Ga0114129_10015619_pt1 | contig 10797 bp, 11 predicted proteins | sample RhiMetdeltSRZDD1_FD_80071 | JGI IMG/M metagenome (GOLD analysis project Ga0114129, IMG submission 80071) | Populus rhizosphere microbial communities from Tennessee, USA - Rhizosphere MetaG P. deltoides SRZDD1 (version 2) (version 2) | ecosystem: Host-associated > Plants > Roots > Rhizosphere >... | reverse complement strand
GCCTTCATCGCGTTTCCTCCTTTCGGAAGCCGCTAGTCGAAGCCGGGCTCGCGCGCCAGGATCGGCCGAGGCGCGGTCTCGAGCTTCTCTCTGAAGCCGAGCAGGAACTGCACGAGCTCCGGGTTCGACGGAAAGTCCGAGCGCAGCCCCACCAGCTGGCACGACTCCTCGAAGAACGGGCACTGCTCGCCCGGGCACGGCTCGAGGATGTCGACCGCGGCGAGAAGATGACAGGTGACGGGTCTCATGGCTCGAGTCTTGCTCTGGGGCGTGGTTCAGTCCGTCAGGGTCGACGCGGTTCCTGTCGTGGATTTCTACGGAACGTGAGCCTGGAGGTCGACGTCCACCGCGATCCGATTACCGTTCGCCGGCGGCGGGCTCTCCGAAAGGTGGAGCTGGGAGGCGAGGAACGGCGCCAGGTAGCGCCCGACGATCTTCGCCGGCGGCCACCAGAGCGGCTCCGTGTCGACTTTCGAGTGAAGAGTTCCCGGCTCGGCCCGCAAGTAGCGGGGGCTGATCCCGGTCAGCAGGAGGCCGCGCAGGACGGGCTTGAAGGGGCTCGGCTCGACGGTTGCGCCGGCCGCGGCTGCGATCGACTCGGCGGCCGCATCGGCCTGCTGAGTCGCAATGCCGCCCTGCTTCAAAGGGAAGTCGGTGAGGTCGCCTGCTGCGTAGACGTCGTAGAGCCCCCGCACGAGGCCGTGCGCGTCTGTCGGGACGAAGCCGTTCGCGTCGTGAGGCAGCCCCGCCAGTCGCAGGCCCTCGAGGCGAGGAAGCGCGACGACGCGGTCGGCCGGGATTCGTTCGTCGGGGAGAATCCGGAGCGACCGGCCCTCGACCGCGACTGGTGTCGTGTCGGCCCGCAGGGCGATCCCGTGCAGCTCGAGCAGCTCGGCGACGGCGTCGCTCGCAGCGCCACCGAACAGCTGCAGCGGGCGCTCCTCGTTCGTGACCAGCGAGAGCCGGACCGACGAGGCACCCGCGTCTGCGAGATGAACCGCGCTGAGCAGCGCTAGCTCGTAGAGCGGAAGCGGCCACGACGATCCTGCCGGAAGCGCGAAGACGAGCCGCCCGATCCGTCCGGCCCTCGCGTCGTGCAGAACTTCGGCGAAGGATTGCTCGTCTCCAGGGCCTCGGAACGTCAGCGCACCCGGAACTGCGGACACCGGCCGCGCCCCCAGCGCGAGCAGGAGCGTGTCGTAGCGCAGTGCTGTTCCGTCCGCCGTGACGACCATGCGACGTTCGGGGTCGACGGAGCGAACCGCCGCGCGTGTGAGCTCTGCGCCAGCAGCCTCCGCCAGGCGGTGGAGCGGGAAGCGGCGAGCCTCGCCGGTGCGAAACGGCTCCGCCACTGCCAGCGGGCGGTAGACGAAGTCGGTCTCGGGAGAGACGAGCTCGACGTCGACGAGACCTCCAGCGAGGTCTCTCAGGGCGAGTGCTGCTTCCAGGCCGGCGACGCCGCCGCCCGCGATCAGAACCTTGCTCGACATATCCCGCTCATGGTTCCGATCACGAGCGGCGGCGGTATCCGCACGCCCGCTGAATTCGGCTGCGGCTAATCCGCAAGGCGCGCCGGCCCGAGCCTGATGCCACTTCCCGGGTGCGAGTCGAGACTGACGGCATGGACGTCGTGGTCCTGACGCTCGCCGCGAGCGCGACCGCGCTCGCGACCGGGCTCGGCGCCGTTCCGGTCTTCCTCATGGGAAGGCGCGCCGAGGTTCTGCGCCCGATCCTGCTCGGAGTCAGCATCGGCGCGATGACGGTCGCCTCGCTCCTCGGGCTTCTGAAGCCGGCGCTCGAGGAGGGATCGATCGCATCGGTCGTTCTCGGCTTCGCCGCGGGCATCCTCTTGCTCGTCGGGGCCGGCGCCATGCTCGGAAAGCGCGACGTGCGCGTCGGTGAGCTTCGCGGCGGGAGCGTGAGGCTGTCCGTGCTCGTCTTCGGCGTCCTGTTCGTGCACAGCCTCCCCGAGGGGCTCGCGATCGGGACGGCATACGCCTCGGACCGAGCGGGGCTGAGCCTGTTCGTGATCCTCGCGATCGCGCTCCAGAACATCCCCGAGGGGACCGCGATCGCTCTGCCGATGCAGGCGGCAGGCTTCAGCCGGCGGCGTCAGTTCTGGGCGGCGGTGCTGACGAGCGCCCCTCAGCCGGTCGGGGCCATCGCAGCGTTCCTCGTCGTCGAGCACGTTCGGGGGCTCCTGCCTGCCTCATTCGCGTTCGCCGCCGGAGCAATGCTGGCGCTGGTCGCCCTCGAGCTCGTCCCCCAGGTGCAGCTTCGCCGGCATGCGCTCGGTGCGAGCCTCGGAACGCTCTCCGGAGCAGGCGCGATGCTCGCGCTGGCGGCCGCAGTCGGTGTCTAGGAGCCGCGACGGTACTGCGGAAAGTCCGCAGCAGCTCCACGGTTCGCCCCTGATGGCGCCTGACCGCCGGCGATCGACACTGCGCCCATGAGAAGAAACGAGAAAGGAGTCGCCATGAGGAACTGGTTCAAATACGGCGGGATCGCCGCCAGTGTGATCCTCATCGCCTTTGGTGTCGGATCGATCGCGATCGGCGCCTGGGGCATCAACAACGTGCGCGACAACCTCGCGCAAGAGCAGATCTTCTTCGGTGACCACGCCACGGACCCGGCTGTTCCGGCCGATCAGTCCGGCAAGCAGGTGAAGACCGGCTCGCAGGCGCACGAGTTCGCCGGCGTGATGCGCAAGCACACGCTCGAGTCGACCGAAGGACAGGTCTATGCCGAGATGGGACGCTTCCTCGATCCGCAGGGAAACGCGACCTCCGACGAGTCGAAGGCCGCGAAGGACCCCAAGACCGGCCAGCCGGTCGCAAACGAGGCGCGAAACATCTGGGTGACGGAGACGGCGCTCACGACGGCCTTGAACCAGGCCTACTTCGCTGAGCGAGTCGGCGTCTTCGGGCTCGTGATGGGCATTGCCCTGCTGCTGACAGGGATCGGGTTCCTGGTCCTCACTCTCGGCGGGGCGCTGGAGCGGACGCCGGCGACTGCCAGTGAAACGGCGCCAAAGCCCGTGACTGCAACGAACTGAGCGGCGACTCCGCTCGGAGCAAGGGGCGGCCCACGGGCCGCCCCTTGCGTGCCGGCGAAACCGGTGGCGCCTACGGGCCGTAACAACACAGTGGGGTTATGCCGCAGGGGGAGCAAGGAGTTGTCCCGGCTGCACGGGGGCCGCCTCCCGAACTAGTCCTGCTAGTTCGACTAAGGGGAGGTGTCTTTTCTTGCAATTGCAACGAGCAATACGTCCAGCGTGGGTGCTCATGCCGATCATCGCCGCCGGCCTCTTGCTAGTAGTCGCCATGACGAGCTCACCGGTTGCCGCCCAGGAGGGACCGACGGTCGTCGATCCGAACCTCCGCGTGAGCACAGTCGCCGGAGGCTTCTTGACGCCGAGCTCGATGGTGTTTCTCGGGCCGAACGACTTCCTGATCGCCGAGAAGAACACGGGACAGGTCAAGCGCGTCGTGAACGGCGTGGTTCAAGGCACGGTGCTCGACCTCTCGGTCAACTTCGCGTCCGAGAGAGGGCTCCTCGGGATGGCATTGCATCCGAGGTTCCCGGCCAATCCGAGCGTCTACCTCTACTGGTCGTGCCGGAGCAACACGGCACTCGACGGAGATCCGTTCCGACCCGAAGAGCAGGTCTGCTCGGACGCCGCGATCTCCGGCCCGCCAGACACGGACAACATCCTGCTCGTGCCCCTGCGCGGGAACCGCGTCGACCGGTTCGAATGGACTGGCTCGTCGCTCGTCTACCAGCAGAACCTGCTCATGCTGCGCTCGTTCCAGCACGACGGAGCGCCCGATCCACCGGGGCAGGGGGACTCCGCGCAGCCGGCGCGTGGCAACCACGACGGCGGCGTGATCGACTTCGGCCCCGACGGCAAGCTCTACGTCTCGGTCGGCGACCTCGGTCGGCGCGGGGAGATGCAGAACCTCGAGAACGGCCCGACTCCGCCGACCGCCGACGACCAGTTCGGCGGTCCGGCTCCCGACAACGCTCATCTGAGCGGGGTCATCCTGCGGGTGAACGACGACGGGTCGACGCCGACGGACAACCCGTTCTTCGCAGTCGGCACCCAGCGGGGAGGCGAAGCAGGGGCGAACATCCGACGGGTCTTCGCCTACGGGCTTCGCAACACGTTCGGGATCGACTTCGATCCGGTCTCCGGAAGTCTCTGGGACCAGCAGAACGCGGACGACGCATTCGACGAACTGAACCGCGTCGAGCCGGGCATGAACGGCGGCTGGATCCAGATCATGGGGCCGGTTTCGAGGATCGCCCAGTTCAAACAGATCGAGCTCACGCTGCCGCCGTCAGGGGGCATTCCCGGTGCGCAGCTCCAGCAGATCCGCTGGCCACCGACGAACCTCGCGAACACCCCCGGCGAGGCGCTGGCGCGCCTCTTCGAGCTGCCGGGCTCGCACTACAGCGATCCGGAGTTCAGCTGGAAGTTCGCAGTTCCGCCGGCAGCGATCGGCTTCCTCGGGAGCCGAGCTCTCGGGCCGCAGTACCAGAACGACCTCTTCGCCGGGGCCGCCACGCCGTTGACGGCCGGCGGCTACCTCTTCCGGTTCAACCTCACGGGCAACCGGCAGAAGATCGGCGTCGACGACCCGCGTCTCGAGGACCGGGTCGCCGACAACAACGCGAAGAACGACATCACCGAGAGCGAAAGCCTGCTCTTCGGCAGCAACTTCGGTGTCACGACCGACATCGAGACGGGGCCGGACGGCAACCTCTACGTCGTCTCGATCTCGAACGGTGCCGTGTACCGAATCTCACGGAGGTAAACCGAACTACGTGGAATGCAAGGGGCGGCCTCGCGGCCGCCCTTTGCATCCGATGTCGCTGCCCCTGATGCGAAATCGGCGCGGGCCGCGTCGCCGCGTAGAGTCAAACGATCTCGGCTGTGCCGGACATGGATGGGGTATGAGCCAACGCGAGCCTGAGCGAAGGCGGCGCTTCGACGCCCTCTTCGAGTCCTACAGCTCGGACATCGTCGCCTACTGTGGGTGGCGCGCCGCATCTACGAGCGATGCTCAGGATGCCGTCGCCGAGGTCTTCCTCACAGCATGGCGCCGGGTGGACGAGCTTCCCGAGGGCGACGCGGCGCGCGTGTGGCTCTACGCGACTGCGCGGCGGGTGATCGCGAACCAGCGACGGTCGAATCGCCGCCGGGCCGCACTCCAGGAGAGACTGTCGCGCGAAGCGGCACCGGTTTCGCAGGAGACGGCCCTGGAGCTCGATGCGGTGCACCAGGCGCTCGCCCGCCTCGGCGCTCGCGACCGCGAGGTGCTGCTCCTTGCGGAGTGGGAGGGCCTGTCGCCTGCGCAGATCGCGTCCGTCCTGGGCTGCTTGACCGTGACTGCGCGCGGGCGACTTCACCGCGCGCGACGTCGGTTTCGAGCGTCCTTCGAAGAGTTGACCGGCCGGCAGCACACGACGCCGGACGTTTCCAGAAGGAGGATCCATGAGCACGCCTGAGAGCTTCGAGGCCCTGCGGAGGGCCAACCCACGCAACGAGGCCGGCTTCGCAGAAGCGGTCGACGCAGCTGCCGGCTTCGTCCGAACGGAAATCGCGACCGCCGGTGACGTCGCTCCGCCGCGTCGCTCCCGGCGCCGGCTCCTGGGACTGTCGGCTGCCGCGGCGGCGCTCGTCGTCGCAGCCGCCGTGATCGCCTACTCGACGATCGGCTCCACGGGAGTCCAGAGCGCGAGCGCCGCATTCGAGCAGGCGACGACGCTCACGGCTGCTTCCGCGGAGCGGTCCGGCACCGCTGTCGTCCGCATGACCCACGACGGCAAGCCCTGGACGGGGAGCACGATCCGCTGGAACGGCGATGACATCGCCGTCAAGAGCGACATGCCGGATCGCAACGGGCGTCCTGGATCGGCGCTGCTCGTCGTCGACGGCGTCGTGTACGGAGTCGAGGACGGACGCTGGCTCGAGATGGGGAGCCCGAAGAACATCGACCCGGACAGCGGCACCACACCGGGCGAGACTCTGGCCGCCGTGCGCGAGGACGTCGGCGGGGCGACGCTGCGCCGGATCACCGGCGGAATGACCGGCCTGACCAGCCGACCGCTCGCCGACGGCTTCACCGTCTACAGCGGCGCGGTCCCAGCGCGATTGATCGCGCGCGAGACGGGCTTCAAGGAGCGTCAGGCGATCCGAGTCCTTCCGTTCGGCTCTGTCGCCCACGGCGAAGCTGCCAATCCGGCTGCCCTGCTCGAAACGGCAGTCACGGTCGGCTCCGACGGAATCGTTCGGGAGCTCGCAGTCGAGTGGGGGACGTGGACGTACGCGGTCGCCTACAGCAAGCTCGGCGAGGCACAGCCGGTCCGCGCGCCGAAGAATGCCGTCCCGATGAGTGAGTGGCGGAAGCTGGGCCGGCTCACGCGATGAGACCCGCGTAACGCTCCCGCCACTCCTCGTCCGAGACGGACCGTCTGAACAGCGTCTCGAACACAGTGCGCGGGGACGAGCCCTCGGCTCTCGCGAGCAGCGAAGCGACGGCGGCCAGCAGATAGCGAAGCAGGTCGCCGTCGATTCGCGCTGCCGAAAGCGCGTGCTCGAACGCCCAGACCATCTTCTCCGCCTCCGACGCCGACAGGGTCGCCCGAAGCTCCCGCTCGAGGGCCGAGAGGTCGAGCTCGTGCCAGTCGATTTCGCTCATCAGAACACCTTGTATCGGCAGGGACGAGGCTTCGAAAGAGGGTGTTTCGCGACTGGAGAGGAGGGCACGACTTTATGACACAAGAAGGGAGAGAGAAGCCCATGTCAACAATGGAGATCTGGACATACAGAGAGACGGTCACCGCCCCGCCGAACATCGACGGCTTCGAGGTCGAGGCCATCGACGGCTCGATCGGCAAGGTCGACGAGGCCACGAACGAAGTCGGCGGCAGCTACGTCGTCGTCGACACCGGCCCGTGGATCTTCGGGAAGAAGGTCCTCCTGCCGGCGGGCGTAATCGACCGCATCGACAGCGAGGAAGAGAAGGTCTACGTCAGCCGGACGAAGGACGCGATCAAGGACGCGCCGGAGTTCGACGACACGCGCTACCGCGACGGGGATTACCGCAACGAGGTCGGGAGCTACTACGGCCCCGGCGGCCCCGGCTACCGCGACGCGTCGTAGCGCGGTAACGAGCTCCGGACTATCGCCACGATCCTCCCCGGCCGACTTGCCAGACGGCCGGGGAGGACGCCTGTTGAAGAAGCGGTCAGCGCCGCCGGCTCAGTCCTCCGAGTCGCCGCCGACCTTGAAGCGCGCCACCTGCGGGTCGTGGTCCGAGTCCTGGTCGTGGAACTCGGCGTTGACGTGCACCGAGTCGTAGCCGCGGAGCCGTTGAAGGAGCCTCGTCGAGACGAGGATCTGGTCGAGCACCTGCGAGTTGCCTTCGAAGACGTATGAGTAGCGCTCGGGCACGGGCAGCGTCTCGAAGAGGCTCGTCAGCTCGTTGCCGGACAGGATCCGCGTCGTCTCCGAGAACTCGAAGTCGTTGATGTCACCGAGCACGGCAACCTTCGCGTTGCGGTCGGCCTCGAGCAGGTCGGCGACGAACTCGTTCACGATCGCCGCCTGCTGGTGGCGCTGCACCTCGCTGATCCGCAGTGGCGGCTGGAAGCGGCCGAACAACGGCTGGTCACCACCCTTCGAGTTGAAGTGGTTCGCGATCACGAACAGCGTCCGGCCGTGCCACAGGAACTCGCCGGCGAGGGGCTTGCGGCTGTTGGCGAATGCGTCGTTCATGGGGTCGATGCGGCCCGGGCTGTAGAGCAGCTCGGCACCCTTGTTCGTCTCGACGACCTCGTTCGGAGTCACGGCATCGCCACCGGGGCGGTCGACGAATGCGAGGTCGCGGTCGGTGCGGAAGAGAAAGCCCTGCCGGATGTTTCCGCCTGGCTCGCCGCCGTCCTGCCCGAAGACCGGGTCGATCTGGCGGTAGTCGTAGGTCGGGCCGCCGGCCGCTTCGATTGCAGCGATCAGCAAGCCCCAAGTGATGTCCGCCTCGGTCGACGGATCCGGCGCGGGACCGGTGTTGTCCTGGATCTCCTCGATCGCGAGGAGGTCGGGCTCGCGGAGGTTCGTCACGATCAGGCGGGCCAGAGCGGCGAACTTCGCGGGCGGGTCCGTCGGGTCGAGGTTCTCGACGTTGAACGTGCCCATGACCAGGTCGTGTGGATCCGGGATGGAGGTGACTTCGCGCTCCAGCCCGCCGTCGACCGGCGTGAGCACGTCCTGGACGAGGAACTTGAAGTTCCCGAAGTTGTAGTCGACGATCGCGCGCACCGGCGTGGTGAAGCGATCCCGGACGTCGACGTTGGGTGTCGCCCGGAGCACGTCGTCGAGGATGATCCGCTCCGGGTTGAAGTCGTCGGGGCGGATGACGACGCCGCCGCGCGCCGTCCGCACGCCCGCGAGCCGGCCGCCGTCGCCGACGACGGGGATCTCCCCGAACGAGTTCCGTGGCCCCACCGCGACCGCCTCGTCGATCTGGACGGCCATGCCCTCGAGGCTCTCGTGGAAGTCGATGCCGTCCTGGGCCGGGTCGAAGGTTCCGCTCGTCTCGACGTTACCCGCTGAGTCGTCCTCGATCACCGTCGCCGGCGGGATACGGCCAGCTTCCCCGACGAGCGTGGGCGGGATCGCCGGCCCCGGCCCGAGTGAGATGACGGTCGGCGTGACGAGCTCGGTCGTCGTCAGGTTCGAGAAGGCGCTCGATTCGGGCGGGCAGCTGGGTGTGCAGCCCGGACGGAACTCCTGCACTCGGCCGCTCACCGTGACGGACGTGCCGGCCGTCACCGTCGGCGGCGAGCCGGTGAAGACGAAAACTCCCTCGGATGTGGCGGCGTCGCCGTCCGGCTGCGGATCCTGGAACCAGAAGCCGTTGGTCGCGACAGCCGTGACGACGCCGGGCACCTGCGACACAAGGCTGCCGGCGTAGGGCGAGAGGTGCGCCGGGCCCTGAATCTCGTGGATGCGCAGCGCCAGGCCCGTCGTCGAGAAGCTGAACGTGTAGTCGGCCGCCATGTTGTCGGGCGGGTCGACCTCGTCCGTGTCGGCCACGGCAGTCGACTCGACCGTGACCGTGCACGTCTCGTTCTGCTCCAGGTCGTTCTCGGGGTCGAGGACGAACGTCGTCGACGGCCCGCCGGGTGTCACGGTCAGCGGGACGGTCCCGCTCGTCGTGCACGCGAGTGTGAACGCACCCGAGGCGGCCGTGACCGGCTCGCTGAAGGTGACGGTGACGTTCGTGCTCGGCGGCACCTCCGTCGCGCCGCTGGGAGGAGTCGTCTCCGCGACGAACGGCGACGCGTCCTCGGAGCAGAAGTGCGTCGGTGTGTCGGCCGTTCGCGGGCTCGGGGTCGCTGCGCTGAAGTCGGTGGCGTTCGATTCCGAGTCCTGGCATCCGCCGTCCGAGCGGAAGTTCGCCGTCGAGTTCGTGAGCAGCGGCGCGGGGGCTCCTTCGAAGTAGGTCGCGCCGCCGTACCCGATCAGGTCGATGATCCGGGTGTCGTTGCCGTTCGCTGCGCAAGTTGCGGCCGTGTTGCAGCCGAGGGTTGTGACGCCGTTTGCGAGCGCGACCTTCCCCGCACTCCCGGACATGTTGATCGGCGTGGGATCGTCGAGGTAGGGCGTGGGGAGCGGATCACCGACGAGGGGGTTGTTCGTCGCCTCGCGGACGAGCAGGTACTTGCCCGGTGCAAGCGATCCGGTGAGCTCTGTGAGTTGAGTCGAGTTGGCGCCGAGGTTCCCACTGCCGGTCGCGCTCGCGTACTGCAGCGACTTGCCGTCGAGTGACACGGACGCCGACCCTCGGTTGAAGATCTCGATGTAGTCGTGCGAGTACGTCGCTCCCGAGTTGCCGCCGCCGCCGTAGATCTGGCTGACGACGAGATCCGGAGACGGTCCGTTCGGGACGGCGGACACGGCTGAGCCGGCGAGAACGAACACGGCTCCAAGGCAAACGGCGGTGAGCGCGAGACGCGCGCTGTTCGGATTCATCTGAGCTCTCTCCCCTCGAGCGAGTACTGGCGGACGCGGCATCGTGCATGGCCTTTTCGGCCAGGTCAAGAGTAGACGCCTTCCTTCTCCAGTTCCATCGAGCTTCTTCACCCTTCCGTGACCCATCGGCGGGGGCAGCCGGCGCATTCACAGGAACTTCTAAGCCCGCGCTCATGCCCTTCTTACGGGGGACTGGTCTGCTGATGAGCGTCCGGTCAGTCCAACGAGAGAGGAGGAGCCATGACCGATAGGGTCAAGAACATCGCCCTGATCGCAGCGTCGATCACGGCGCTCGCCCTCGGAGGGTCGGCGATCGCCGACGCAGCCTCCGGGGGCGGGAGCGACAACAGCAGCAGCAACGACTCGGCTCGGGCAGCCCAGCGTCACGCCGGACTCCCGCCGCAGCGGGCCGACGAGACCCTGCTCACCGGCGACACCGCGGCGCAGGTCCGAAAGGCGGCGCTTGCGAAGGTGAGCGGAGCGACGATCGAGCGCATCGAGACCGACGACCCTCCCCAGCCGAGAGCCCGGTCCCCCAGGCTCTCGGTCTTGCACAGGCGATCGGAGGGCGGCCTTGGGCCGCCCTCCGAATCGATGTCCTTTATCCGCGGCCGACGACCAGGTTGACCCGGAAGCCGACGCGCCTGACGGCGCCCGGCCTCGGGCTCTGGCCGACGACGCGCCCGCGCAGCGATCGTCTCGTCCGAACGCGACGCACCCGACCGACACGGCATCGGGCCCTGGTGATCCGCTGCCTC
>Ga0114129_10015618_pt1 | contig 10797 bp, 9 predicted proteins | sample RhiMetdeltSRZDD1_FD_80071 | JGI IMG/M metagenome (GOLD analysis project Ga0114129, IMG submission 80071) | Populus rhizosphere microbial communities from Tennessee, USA - Rhizosphere MetaG P. deltoides SRZDD1 (version 2) (version 2) | ecosystem: Host-associated > Plants > Roots > Rhizosphere >... | reverse complement strand
GGCGGTGCCGAAGTAGGACAGCTTCACGTCGCCGATGCCGCGGCGGTCGAGGTAGGCCTTCAGGTTCTTCAGGTCCTGTCCCCAGTCCAGGCTCGAGTCGGCGAAGAGGCGATAGCCGTTGGAGGGTCCCCCGCCCAGCTCGTTCACGTACGCGAGGTAGTGCGGGTGGATGAGCGCGGTCGACGCCGCGTGCCAGCCGCAGAGCGCGCTGACGACCAGCGCCGGAACGCGCGCGCGGGCTGGGGACGGCGGGAAGGCCCAGTCCGCGACGCGACCGGCCGCCACGAACAGGAACGGATAGATCGGCAGCAGGTGCCGGTGGCCGATGTTGAGCGCGCGCACGACGGCCACCACCGCGTAGATCCCGACGGGAAGCCAGAGCACCAGCTCGTCGCGCCACGGGCGGCGATGGCGCCGGCGCGTGGCCACGGCGAGGGCCAGCAGCGCGAGGAGCGGAACCGGCGTCTTCAGGAGGAACGTCACCGGGAAGAAGTACCACCAGCCGTCGTTCGAGACGCGGCCGAGGAGGAACGCCGGGCGCGGCTCGGAGTGCTTGAAGAAGCGGAGGAAGCCGAACACGAACGCTTCCGGAAGGACGCCGGTCGTCCGGACGCCGCGGGCCAGGGGTCCCTGGAGCGCGCCCTCCGGCTCGACCCGCGACCACTCGAAGGCCGCCTCGACCTCCGGATCCGGCGACAGCCGCGAGCGGAAGCCGTAGGAGGCCCAGACGATCGCGAGCGACGAGACGCCGACCGCGGCGAGCACCCCGGCCATCGCGGCCACGCGCGCCCGTCGCCGCGTGAGATCGCGCGGCGCGCGGCCGGGCAGCGCGAGCGTCATGGGCTCGGGAGCGAAGACGGCCACGACGGCCAGGCTCGCCAGGATCGGCACCAACAGCACGGCCGAGAACTTCGTGGCGAAGGCCGCGCCGGCGGCGAGCCCGGCGAGCGCGATGCGGCCCGCGCTCACCCGCCGGGAGACGGCGTCGAACGCGACGACCGAGAGGAACATGAAGAGCGCGATGCCGACGTCGGTGGTCACGAGCTGCCCGTGGGCGAGCACGTCCGGGCTCAGCACGCACAGGAAGAGCGCCAGGACCGCCGCCCGCGGCCCGTGCCGGTGCCGGGCCCAACAGAAGACGGACAGCCCCAGCAGCGCGCCGAGCCCCACGATCGGGAGCCGCCCCCAAAAGAGCAGCCGGTCGGCGTCGTTCCAGCGGTAGAGGAAGCGCTTGCCGAACTCCCACTGCCGGCGCAGCGCCCACGCCTCATCGTCCGGCTTCAGCGTCACGTCGATGAAGAGCAGGGGCAGCGCGGCCAGCGTCTTGACGAGGGGCGGGTGCTCCGGGTTGAGGCGATGGTCACCGAGCCTCAGGTACGTATAGCCCGCCGGCAGATGCGAGCCCTCGTCGAACGTGGCCGACTGCGTCCGCAGGCTCGAGACGGCGAGAGCGACGTAGACCGCCACGCCGGCCGCGGCGAACACGACGCCTCCCCGCGCGGCCAGGGCCTATGCCTCCGCCTTCGCGCGCGCGCGGCCGCGGGCCACCACGCCGCCGAGCCAGGCCGCGCTGGCGAGCAGCACGGATCCGGTCCCCACGACCCAGAGAACGCCGGCCTGGGGGCGGGCGAGGATGGCGGAGGGGCCCGGAAGGAGGACGCCCGGCGCCAGGAAGGAGTAGAAGCCAACGAGGGCCAGCGTGGAGACGATGCCATGGACGGCGGCGAAGCGGTCCGGGAGCCACGCGCCGAAGGGGACCACCCACAGCAGGTACTGCGCGCTCAAGCTGCCGTAGAAGACGAGGAAGGCGAGCAGGGCCGCCAGGCACGCCTCCGCGAGCGGCCACCGCACCCGGCGCGAAGCCATCGCCACCAGCACCGCCGCCTCGGCCAGGAGCGCGAGCGCCTTGGACACGGCGACCGGCCCGCTCCAGTGCGCGGCCTCGCTCCGGGCGAGCACGCCGGTGTGCAGCAGGCGCAGTCCGCGCCAGAAGCCGATCCAGCCGAGGTCGGCGATGCCGCCGTAGCCGAAGAGCTCGCGGCGCAAGGCGCCGAGGTCGGCGAGCGCGTAGGGGACGAGCAGCAGCGCGACGGGCAGCACCGCGAGCGCGGCGAAGCGCGCGCGCGCCCGGACCGTCAGGCCCGGCATGAGGAGGAACACGGGCAGGAGCAGCACCGGGAACGCCTTGATCCCGATGGCGGCGGCGAGGGCGAGGGCGCTCGCGTCGCGGCGTCCGGCGTCGAAGTCGAAGACGGCCAGGAGCACGAAGAAGAGGGCGACGGCGTCGAACTGGCCGTGGAACGCGCCGACGAGCACGCTCACCGGGTGCAGCGCGTAGAGCCAGGCCGGCAGCAGGCCTCGCCCGGTCCGCGCCCCCCACGACGCGAGGAGCGCCACGATCGCGACGTCGGCGGCCAGCACCGGGAGCTTGACGAGGACGGGGAAGCTCCAGCCCGTGCGACGCGCCAGCCACTCGCTGCCGGCCTCGATCCACACCCAGACCGGCGGATAGGGATAGAGACGGGGCGCCTGGTAAGGGTTCCACGAAACGTCCAGTACGTGCGCGGCCACCCGATGGTAGCGCTGCACGTCGGCCACCATCCGATCCGCCAGGAGGATCGGCGCCAGGCGCACGACGCCCGCCGCGGCCAGGACCAGGGCCCGCCGGCCCCTCGCCTTATTCATCGACCCCCCACCCTGTCCCTCCCCACGTAGGGGGAGGGAAATGCTGTTGCCAGCGTTGCCCCGCCGTCATCGAGACGCGGCCGACGCGGCGGAGGGCGACGGCTCCGCCTGCGGAGCCGTGTCTTCCGGCGCGGACGGGCCGCCGGCGGTCCAGGGCACGACGTCGTCGAGCGCGTGCAGGATCACGCCTGCGGCGATGCGGTGGGCGATCTCGTTGGGATGCTCGTCGTCGACGCCGTTCACGACCAGCAGGTCCCAGCGCAGCCCGCGGTAGGCGGGCAGCAGGTCGACGGCCTTCGCGCCCGCCTCCGCCGCCGCCTGGGCGACCTTCGCGTGGATCTCCCCGAAGGGATAGCGCTCGTCGAGGGGATTCCCGAAGAGCGGGAAGATCGCGACCACGAGCGGCACGCCCTTCTCGCGGCAGAGCCCGCCCATCCGGCGCAGCGCCGCCCGCGCGGCGATCCAGCCCGGCGCGTCCTCCGCGTACATCGACCGGTAGCCGCGGACGCGCCGTCGGTTCTCGGCGGTGGCCCACAGCCGCGTGCTCACGAGCCGGAAAAGCGCGGAGTGATCGAGCACGCCGCGCGGCTTCTCCTTCGGCTCCGCCCACTCCGCCGCCCGCCGCGCCTCGGCGGCGGTCTCGTCCTCGCTGTCGTTGAGGACGTAGCCGAGCAGGACCACGTCGGGCCCGTACGCCACGCCCTCGGTCTCGAGCTGCGCCGCCTCGTCCACGGTGTTCATCCCCGGCAGGGGCAGGTTCACGACCTGCCATGCCTCGTGCCGCCGGCGGCGGAGGCCGCGCTCGAGCCGCTGCGGGTAGGCGTCCTCGAACTCGACGCTTGCCCCCCACGCGAACGAGTCGCCGAGGGAGACGACGCGGCGCACGCCCGGCGGCTTGGCGACGGTCCGCTCCAGGTCGCGGTATCCCCGCGAGTTCTTGGGGCGCATGAAGCGCCGGTTGGTGTTGACGGGGGCGTAGCCGGTGGGGGCCGGCTTGTCCGCCTTCAGCAGCCGCACCGCCCCCTCGGCGACGATCAGGAAGAAGGCGACGCTTCCGAGCAGCAGCCACGGCTCGGCGCGGCGCGCGAGGGCGGCCATCGACCGTCCATCATATGCGAAGGGGCGGGGCCGTCGTGGTATCCTGCGCCGCGCCCGAAGCTTCGCCTACCGGGTCCCGAGGAGACTCCTTGCCCAGCCCTCCGGTCGCGCTACGCCTCGTGCGGACCGGGCTCCTCGTCGCCGCACTCGGCGCGGTGGCGGGCGCCGTGGAGGCCCAGGTCCCCACCCCGTCCCCCACTCCGGTCCCGAGCATCGCCGAGGACGAGAAGGACTTCCTGGGCCTGACGAGCCTGGCCCTCGGCTCGGGGGCCCGCGCCTTCGGGATGGGGGGCGCGTTCCTGGCCCGAGCGGACGACGCCACCGCCGCGTCGTGGAACCCCGCCGGGTTGAGCTACCTGCGCCGCCCGGAGTTCACGGTGGTGGGCGCGCGCAACACCTTCGTGCGCCAGCCCACCGGCGTGGGCTTCACGCGCCTCGTCCGGGACAGCTTCGCCGGGAGCACGCTCGACTTCGGCGCCGCGACATACCCGATCGAGATCGGCCCCGCGTCCGGCTCGGTGCAGCTCAGCCTCCAGCGCGTCTTCTCGTTCCACGGCGACCGGACGATCGAGCGCACGGACCAGCTCCTCACCTCGACCGGGCGCGGCGGCTTCGACGTGCTCGCCCTCGGCACCGGCTTTCGCGTCGTGCCCTCGCTGCGCATCGGCGCCACCGTCAACCGCTGGGTCAACGGCTACCGCCAGGACCGCAACCGGCTGGCGACGCGGGGCACGACCGACCAGAACCTCGACTTCCGCCTGGTGGGCTGGAACTTCAACGGCGGCATCATCTGGTCGCCCCTGGAGAGCCTCAACCTGGGGGTCGTGGGCAAGACGACGATGAAGGGCGACATCATCCTCGTTCGCAGCCGCACCGACATCATCCCCCAGCCGCCCGCCGACATCATCCCCCAGCCGCCCGCCACCACGACCAACGCCGCCAATAGCACCGTGCTCCAGACCGACGACGACCCCACGCCGCACCGGGTGCCCGTCTCGATCAGCATCCCGGGCGCGGTGGGAGCCGGCATCTCCTGGCGGCCCTGGAGCGTGCTGACGGCATCGGTCGACTTCACGCGGACGTTCTGGTCCAAGGGACGGATCCACAACTTCTTCACCCTCGCGCGGACCGAGCCCGACCAGGCGAGCCCCCGTCCGCAGGTGTTCCAGGCCCTGCGCTACCCCACCCTCGACGACCCCGTCCAATCGGACACCGAGCAGCTCCGCGTGGGTGCGGAGTACGTCGTGCTGGGGCGGCGGCTGAAGGTGCCGCTGCGGGCCGGCTTCTTCACCGACAAGCAGTTCTTCTTCGATTTCCGGGGGCGCGCTCCCAGGTTCCTCGGCTACGCGGCCGGCCTCGGGGTGGCGGCGGGACCGCTCCTGATCGACGTCGCGTACCTGCGCGAGACCGGGAATTATCTCGACCCCGAGGCCGATCCGGAGGACCCGGCCGCCCGGGGCGCGCAGCGCTCGATCCGGTTCAACCGCGTGTTCGTCTCGATCATCTACCGCCACGGCGGCGGGTCCTAGCTTCTCCGAGGGACGACGACGCACTTCCTGATCCGCTGGCTCTTCCTGCGGCTGCTGGCCCTCAGCTACCTCGCCGCGTTCGTGTCGCTCGCCGTCCAGATCCAGGGCCTCGCCGGGTCACGAGGCATCCTGCCCGCGCACACGCTGCTCGAGTGGATCCGCCCGCGCGCGGGCATCGAGAGGTACTGGATGGCACCCACGCTCTTCTGGCTAGGCGACGGCGACGTCGCGCTCGGCGCGGTCTCGGTCGCCGGCGCCGCGCTGTCCGCGTTGCTGCTGGTCGGCCTCGCGCCGGTGCCGATCCTCGTCTCGCTGTGGGCCCTCTACCTGTCGCTGGCCGTCGTCAGCCAGGTCTTCCTCGGCTACCAGTGGGACGCCCTGCTGCTCGAGACGGGCCTGCTCGCGGTCTTCCTCGCGCCGGGCGGAGCGTGGCCGCGACCCGGCCGCGAGTCCCCCCCGCCCCCCGTCGCCGTCTGGCTCTTCCGCTGGCTGCTGTTCCGCCTGATGTTCGGGTCGGGGCTCGTGAAGCTCCTGAGCGGCGACCCGACCTGGCGCGGCCTGACCGCGCTGCGCTACCACTACTGGACCCAGCCGCTGCCCACCTGGATCGGCTGGTACGCCGCGCACATGCCGGACTGGGTGCACACGGCTTCCGCCAGCGTGATGTTCGCGATCGAGCTGGGCGCTCCGTTCCTGCTCTTCGCGCCCCGGCGCTTCCGTCGGCTGGCGTTTCCTCCCCTCGTCGGGCTGCAAGTCCTCATCGCGCTCACCGGCAACTACGCCTTCTTCAACCTGCTCGCCGTCGCGCTGTGCCTGTTCGCGCTCGAAGACGCCGATCTGCCCCGGCGCGGGCGCGCGTGGTTTCCCCCGCCGCCGGAAGGCCGCCGGCCGTTCTGGCCCCGGGCCGTCCTCTACCCCGTGGCCGCGGTCATCGCCCTCGTCTCCGCCGGCGAGATGATGGCGACCCTCGGCGTGTCGCCGCCTGCGCCGGTCCGGGCGCTGCGCCGCGTGGTCGGCCCGCTGTGGTCCATCAACAGCTACGGCCTCTTCGCGGTGATGACGACGACGCGCCCCGAGATCGTGATCGAGGGCAGCGACGACGGCGTGGCCTGGAAGGCGTACGAGTTCAAGTGGAAGCCGGGCGACCTGACCCGCCGGCCGGCCTTCGTGGCCCCGCACCAGCCCCGCCTCGACTGGCAGATGTGGTTCGCGGCCCTGGGCACCTGCGAGGACAACCCGTGGTTCCTCCAGTTCCTCGCCCGCCTGCTGGAGGCCTCGCCGCCGGTTCTCGCCCTGATGGCGCGCAATCCGTTTCCGGACGGGCCGCCCCGCTTCGTCCGGTCACAGCTCTACGAGTACACGCCGACCGACCTGGAGACGCAGCGGCGAGAAGGTGTCTGGTGGCGCCGGGAGGCGCGCGGTGACTACTGCCCCGTGGTCTCCTCGGAGGACCTCGCGTCCGGCCCCGGATCGCGCGGGACGAGCTGGTAGAACAGGCTCGACTCCCGCTGGAAGAAGCCCTCGGTGTGGAACGAGTCGGCCAGCTCGAAGTGGCAGTAGTCGAGGTGATGGCAGAGCTCGTGGAGCAGCGTGCGCAGGAACGTGCGGAAGGCCACCACGCGGCGGTAGTGGACGGTGCGCATCCAGACCCGGATGCGCGGCCGTCGCGCCTCGTCCCGGGTGTAGAGCCCGTGCAGCTCGGCCGCGCGCAGGCGGGGCCGGACGGCGAGCACGCCGACCTCGACCGGCTCGACCCCGAGGATGGCGGTGATCCCCTCGACGAGGCGGATCGCGGCGGCCTCGACGACCTTCCGGTCGTCCCGGGCCAGGCCCTGGCGGAGGACCTCGACGACCGGCCTCAGTCCTTCGGCCCGGGGCAGCTCGATCCGGCGGATGCGGTCGCTCCGGTCGTACAGCTCCCGCTCCCGCCGGGAGAGACGAGCATAATAGGCAAAAGGCACGGAAACGAGTGTATCCTCTGGCGTCCGTGTCGTCGTCCCGGAGACCCTCCTTCGGGATCGGAGGTGACTTCATGCTCCCCTCTGCGCTCAACCGCCGCCAGTTCACGACCGTCCTCGGCGCCGGCCTCGGCGCCGCCCTCGTGGAGGGCCCGTTCGGCGCCCGGCGCGCCGAAGCGAGCCGCCCCTCCACGCGGCCCGGCGACACGCCCGCCGACCCCGTCCTCCTCAACTCGAACGAGAACCCCTACGGGCCGGCGGCCTCCGCCCTCGACGCGATGACGAAATCCGAGAGCGTCGCCGCGCGCTATCCCGACGCGGCCGAGGCGCGCCTCACGGAGACGATCGCCCGCCTGCACGGCGTCACGCCCGACCGGGTCGTGCTCGGCTGCGGCTCGGGCGAGGTCCTGCAGATGGCCGACATGGCCTTCCTGGGCCCCGCCAAGAAGGTCGTGGTCGCCGAGCCGACCTTCGAGGCGGTGCTCGGGTACGCGCGGGTGACGAAGGCCGAGCCGGTGAAGGTGCCTCTCACGCCGGACTTCCGTCACGACCTGCCGCGCATGGCCGCCGCGTGCGACGGCGGCACCGGCCTCGTCTACGTGTGCAACCCCAACAACCCGACCGGCACCATCGTGACCAGGGACGAGCTGGCCTTCTTCCTGGAACGGGTGCCGCGCACCGTGGCGATCCTCCTCGACGAGGCGTACCACCACTTCGTGGACGACCCCCGCTATGCCAGCGGGCTCGAGTGGATGGGGAAGGCGCCGAACCTGGTCGTGGTGCGCACGTTCTCGAAGGTCTACGGCATGGCCGGGATGCGCCTGGGCTACGCCGTCGCGTCCAAGGAGAACGCGGAGGCGCTGCGGGCGCACGCGGCGTGGAGCAACGCCAATGCGGCCGTGCTGGCGGCGGCCCTGGCCAGCCTGGCCGAGACGGACCACGTGCCGCGCCAGCGCTCCATCAACCGCGAGACGCGCGACTGGCTGTGCCGCGAGCTGGAGCGCGACGGCCGCCGCTACATCCCCTCCCACGCCAACTTCGTGATGATCGACGTCGGCGGCGACGTCAAGCCGTTCATTGACGCGTTCCGCGAGCGGCGCATCCTCGTCGGGCGGAAGTTTCCGTCGCTGCCGAACTGGCTCCGCGTCTCCATGGGGACGAAGCCGGAGATGCAGGCCTTCGTCGACGCGCTGCGCCAGGTCGCGCCGGCAAAGGCGGCGCGCGCTAGTTAGGCTTGAGAAAGCTCTTCCGGCGCCAGCGTCCGGCGCGCGCAAGCTAGACCAATTGAGAAATCCCTCCGGCACGAGCGTTCGGCGCGCGGAGCGGAGCGTTTCCGTGGCCGTCTCGCGCGGATCTACTCCGCGCGAGACGTTCGGTGATTTCCCACGCGGAGCGGAGCGCGCCGCATCCCGATGAAAGACGGCCCGCTCCTGCGGGCGGTGAAGCGCGTGGCGCGCTGGCGCTTCTACGCCGACCTCTCGCTCCACCGCGCGTGGCGCCGGGCGCGGGGCGAGAGGCCGTACCTGCTGGGCGGAGAGTGCCGCCGCTGCGCGCGTTGCTGCGAGGCCCCGTCGATCCAGGTCGGGCTCGCCGTCTGGTACCTGCCGACGCTCCGGCGGGCCTTCCTGTGGTGGCAGCGGCGCGTGAACGGCTTCGCGCTGGTCGGCCGTGATGCGCGGGCGCGCGTGTTCGTGTTCGAGTGCACGCACTTCGACCGCGCGTCCCGCAGTTGCGACAGCTACGACTCGCGGCCCGGGATGTGCCGCGACTACCCCCGCAACCTCCTGGCCCAGCCCAACCCCGAGATGCTCCCCGGATGCGGCTACCGCCCCGTCGCTCCCAACGCCGCCGCCCTCCTGCGCGCGCTGGAAGGCGCGCCGGTGAGCGCGGACGCCCTGGCGCGGCTCAAGAAGGACCTCCACCTCGAGAAGTGATACCATCCGGCGCCATGATTCCGGCCGCGCGACCTTTCACCGCCCTCGCTCTCGCCGCTCTCGTGCTCGGCGGCTGCAGCCTGCGCGGCCTGACGGGCCCGTCGCGCGAGGACGTCATGGCCCTCCTGCAGGCCGAGGCCAACGACATGAAGAAGGGCGGGGAGCAGATGGACCCCAAGCTGGGGGTGAAGGCCGTCTGGAACATCGACGGCATCGACCTCGTGGAGCAGCCGAGCGACTCCGCTCATCCCTGGAAGGGGACCGTCCGGTTCAGGATCGTCAGCACCATGCACGACGCGGACGGCACCGAGACCCACGACCTCATCCGCAAGAACTTCACGTACGTCTACGACACCGCCACCAAGAAGCTGTTGTTCCAGTCCTCGACGACGCCGCCCAAGTAGTCGGGCCTCAGCCCGAAGGCGGCTTCGCGTAGACCTTCACCGCGGTCCAGCGGCGGAGGAGGACCTCCCCGGGCGCGAACCCGCGGGGCTTGCCGACGTCGGCCACGCGGCACACGTGCACCTCGACCTTCCCCCGGCTCCCCCGCGCCTTCGAGTGCCAGGCGGCCAGCTCGGCCGCGCGCTGGAGCACCTCGCGCGGCAGCTCCTCGAGCCCGTCGGGGTTGCGCACGACCACATGGCTGCCGGCCGGGCCGGCCACGTGCAGCCAGAAATCGCGCGGATCGGCGATCTCGAAGGTGAGCTCGTCGTTCTCGGCGTCACCCTTGCCGACGAGCACCTCGAAGCCGTCGACCGTCTGCGCGCGGTAGCCGCGGCCCTTGCTGCCCACGAGGCCTTCCCCGCCGCATGCTACAGTCACGACCCCGCTGCTGGAAAGGGACGACGCCATGGACGACTTCGATCTCTCCCCCGACGAGGTGCAGCGCATCGGGCGGCTGGCCGCCGACGCCGTGGCCGGCCATCGCCGCGACCTCCTCTCGCACCCGGTGTTCGGCAAGGTGGGCGCCGACGCGCCGCGTTTCGACGAGCCGCTGCCCGAGGAGGGCCGCCCCTTCGAGGAGATCCTGGGCTTCGTGCGCGAGCACGTGATGCCGCGACCGTTCGGCAACTCGCACCCGCGCTTCTTCGGCTTCATCAACGCCACCGCCGACCCGGTGGGGACGGTGGCCGATTACCTCGCCTCGGCCATGAACCCGAACTGCTGGGGCGGCGACCACGCCGCCGTGCACGTCGAGCACGCCGTCATCCGCTGGCTGGGCGAGATCCTCGGCTTTCCCGAGAGCGCGGAGGGGATCCTCGTCTCCGGGGGATCGATGGCCAACTTCACCGCGCTCGCTGCCGCCCGTCGCGCGGTCACGCCGGGCAACGTGCGCGAGGACGGCCTCGCCGGCGACGGCCGGCCGCGGCTGGTCGTCTACGCGTCGGAGCAGGTGCACGCCTGCATCGACAAGGCGGTGGACCTGCTCGGGATCGGCACCCGCCAGCTCCGCAAGATCGCGGTCGACGAGCGCTTCCGGATGCGCGTGGAGGAGCTCTCGCGCGCGATCGCCGCCGATCGCCGGGCGGGGCTGCTTCCCGCGATCGTGGTCGGCACCGCCGGCACCGTGAACACGGGCGCGATCGATCCCCT
>Ga0114129_10015617_pt1 | contig 10797 bp, 10 predicted proteins | sample RhiMetdeltSRZDD1_FD_80071 | JGI IMG/M metagenome (GOLD analysis project Ga0114129, IMG submission 80071) | Populus rhizosphere microbial communities from Tennessee, USA - Rhizosphere MetaG P. deltoides SRZDD1 (version 2) (version 2) | ecosystem: Host-associated > Plants > Roots > Rhizosphere >... | reverse complement strand
CCTTCGATCTCGTCGACGTCAGGCCGGTCGATGCGCTCCAGGAACTGCCGCACATACGTCGACATCGACTCCACGAACCTCCGCTGTCCCTCGGCATAGAGGGTGTTGAAGGCGAGCGAGGACTTTCCAGAACCCGACGGCCCCGTCAGCACCGTGAGCTGGCGCTGCGGGATATCGACCGAAATGTTCTTGAGATTGTGTGTCCGCGCACCTCGAATGGCGATCGTGCGAGTGGGCATTCGGGATTAGAACGCTTCGCGACCGCGATGTCATCCCGACCCTGAGCGAAGCGAAGGGGAGGGACCGATGTGGGCGGGCGGTGCGTGAATGTCGAGTTGCGCACCGCCCCGGCCGCCCAGGTCCCTCCCCTTCGCTTCGCTCAGGGTCGGGATGACACGGGTTTTTACAACCGTATGCCGTGCCGCTGGTAGAAGTTGTAGTCGCCGAGGCGAGTGCGCAGCTTCTCGACAATGTCGGCTGCGAGCGTGCCTTCGATCGCGGCCGCATTCGTCTCGACCTGCCGGGAATTCCGGGCCCCCGGGATCGTCGTCGATACCGCCTCGTTCGCCAGAACGAACCGCAGCGCCCCTTCGGCCAGGCTTCGCGAGGCCCCGCCAATGATCGATTTGGTCTCGTCGACGCGTTCGATGGCCTCCTGCAGCCGGCGCGGCGTCAGGAAGTTCTGGCGGAGATCATCCGAGGGGAAAACGGAGTCGATGCGGAACTTGCCGGTCAGCAGGCCCGACGCCAGCGGCACGCGCGCGATGATTCCGTAGCCTTTCTCTTTCGCGGTCGGAAAGAGAACCTGCGCGGGTGCCTGATTCAGGACGTTGTAGAGCACCTGAAGCGCATGCGCCCACCCGCGCTGCATGATCTCGATCCCCTCCTCGGGAGTCGAGACCGATACGCCCCAGAAACGGATTTTGCCGGCGTCCTGGAGCCGCTCCATCGCGTCCTGAATCTCTTCGTGGCGCAGATCTTCGATCGTCGGGTTGTGCATCTGGTAGAGATCGATGTAATCGGTGCGCAGGCGTTTGAGTGAACCGTCGACGGCGTGGAAGATGTGCTGCCGCGAGAAATCTTTTTTTAGCGCGCCGGTGCCCGTTCGCACGACGCCGACTTTTGTCGCGATGACGACATCCTGCCGATATCGCGACAGGACGATGCCGAGGAGGGATTCGCTGCGGCCGAAGCCGTAGGAATCGGCGGTGTCGAAGAACGTGATGCCGAGCTCGCGCGCGCGGCGAATCGCGGACATCGAGTCTTCGTCCGATTGCTTCCCCCATCCGAGCGGTGCGCCGGATGCTTCGCTCGCTCCGCCGATCGCCCATCCGCCGAATCCAATGGCGCTGACGCGGATGCCGGTTTTTTTTCCGAGCTCGCGATACTCCATTACAGCCGCACCTGCTTGACCTCTTCCATCTCTTTAAACGAGCGCAGGAAGCTGAGCGTCGCGGGATCGAGCGCCGAGTCGACTGTGATGATGGCCATCGCCTTTCCGCCGCTGGACTTCCGCGCGAGGTTGTACTCCGCGATGTTGATCTCGCGATCTCCGAGAAGTGTTCCCACTTTTCCCACGACGCCGGGGACGTCCTTATTGATGACGTAGATCAGATTGCCTTCGGGCTTGAACTCGACGCGGAAGTTGTTCACGGACACGATCCGCTGATTCTTCTCGCTGAAAAGAGTAGCCGAAACGCACATCTCTTCGCGCTCCGAAGCCGCACGGAACGTAATCAGGTTGTTGTAGTCGAGCGGGGTGGGATGGGTGGTGGCGCTGATCGCGATCCCGCGGTTCTGCGCGATCTGCTCGGCGTTGACGAAGTTGACCGACTCCGCCAGCCGCGGAGTCAGCAGGCCCTTGAGCGACGCCACCGACAGAATCTTCAGCAGGCGCTCGTCGATGCCCCAAAGCTCCACGGCGGCGCGGGTCACCGGCGAGGTCATGATCTGCGCCGTGAAGAGGCCGACTCTTTCGGCGAGATCAATCAGCGGTGCAGCGTCGGAGTCCGAAAGTCCTTCGAAGGGAAGGTTGACCGCCGACACAAAAATCGAGCCGCGCAGCGCGTCGACAACCATCTCTGACGTCTGCACCGCGACGCGGTCCTGAGCCTCGATTGTGTTCGCGCCGATGTGTGGAGAAAGTATGACATTATTTAGCTTCAATAATGGATGGTCTTTTTGGGGCGGCTCTTCGACGTAGACATCGACGGCGGCTCCGGAGATTTTTCCGCTTGCGAGCGCATCGGCCAGCGCCTTTTCGTCATAGAGGCCGCCGCGTGCGATGTTCAGCGCAATGACTCCGTCTTTCATTTTCGCGATTTCTTTGGCGCCGAGCATTCCGCGCGTCTCATCGCTGAGGGGGGTGTGCACGGTGATGACATCCGCCTGCGCGAGAAGATCGTCGAGCGAGACCATCTCGGCGCCCACTTTCTCGCCGACCGTCTGCGCGATGTAGGGGTCGTAGGCCAGCACGCGCATGCCGAACGCGCGCGCTCGCGTCGTAACCCGCGTACCGATGCGCCCGAGCCCGATGACGCCGAGGATTTTGCCGGAGAGCTCGATACCCATGAATTTCGATCGGGTCCACTCGCCGCGCTTCACGCTGGCGTGCGCTTCCGGAATGTTTCGGCAGAGCGCGAGCAGCATCGCCATCGTGTGCTCGGTCGCCGACAAAATATTCGCGGTCGGCGCGTTGATGACCAGGATTCCGCGCTCGGTGCAGGCATCGACGTCGACGTTGTCGAGCCCCACTCCCGCCCGCCCGACGATGCGCAGCCGCTTGCCGGAGTTTACGAGCTCGCGCGTGACGGCGGTACCGCTGCGCGTGATGAGGGCGTCCGACTCGGTGACCGCGCGCAGCAATTGCTCGCCTTTGAGTCCCGGGCGGTAGTCGAGATCGACGTCCGACGCCGCGCGCAAAATCTCGAGGCCCGATTCCGCGAGCGTGTCCGTCACCAGAACCCGATGCGCGCTCATGAGGCCTGAGCGACCTCCGTCAGCTCATCGAGCATCTTCTCGAGCGAGGCGATCGGAACATCGCCCATGTGGCCGATGCGAAACGTCATCGTCTTCCAGTCGCCGTATCCGCCGCCGAGGGTGTAGCCGCGCTTTTTCATCTCGCTGCGAATCACCTCCGGATCTTTCACCGGCGCGAGAGCGCTCACGGTCGCCGAGGCGTGCGAAGGATCGGATGCAAGCTTCGCGTAGGTCGCAGTCTTTCGGATCGTCAGCTCGCGCATGGCCTCATGCCGGCGGAAACGCCCTTCGAGCGTTTCCTTGCGCAGGATCGAATGCAGTTGCGCGGCGAGCGCGTAGAAATGCGGAATGGAGGGCGTCGATGGCACGCCGTCCGTGTCCGCATGTTTCTTGTACGACAGAAAATCGAAATACGTTCCGCGATACGGCGTCTTCGCGGCGCGAGCGAGCGCGCGCGCCGACAACGCGAAGACCGTGATTCCCGGGGGCAGCGCGATCCCTTTCTGCACGCTCGCAAAGCAGACGTCGAGGTCCCATTCATCGAATTTGACCGGGATGCCGGCGAGCGACGAGACGGCGTCGACGAGGATCACGGTTTCAGGCGATTCTTCGCGGATGACCCTTGCGAGCGATGCGACATCGTTCGTCACGCCGGTCGATGTCTCATTGTGCGTCAGCGTGATCGCGTCGTATTGCGTGCGGCGGCTGCGAAGGTGATCGCGCAGCGCGTCGGGCTCGGTGGCGGTGCCCCACGCCGTGTCGAGGCGATCGACTTCGAGTCCTAGGCTCTCCGCGATGCTTGCAAATTTCTCCGAAAACGCGCCGCATGTCGTGACCAGTACACGGCGGGGAACGCAATTCGCGAGCGCTGCCTGCATCAGCCCCGTGCCGGAACAGGTCGCGACGAAAGTATCCTGCTGCGTCGCGAACAGCGGCTTCAGATCGGCGACGATTTTCTGGAAGAGCTCTTTGAACTCGGCGCTGCGGTGGCCGATCATCGGCCGCGTCATCTCGCGCAGAATCTCCGGACGCACCCACGTCGGTCCGGGGATGAAAAACCTGCAATCGTTTTCAGCGCTCATAACAGATGTGGCAACACCGCATCCAGCCGCGGACCCGCGACGAATACATCAGCATTGTCCCTGACCCGCGCCCGCGTGTGAACTCCTCCGAACCCGATGAAGAGATCGACAGCCGGTTTTGTTTCCAGATCGCTTACGCCATCGCCGACGAATGCCGCTTTTCCCTTCGTACGCGCGCGGATGTCTCGGACGACCGTTTCTTTGCCTCGCGGCCGCGCAAGCAGCGATTTTCGATCGAAGTCCTCATAGTCGCCCGACGCTGAGAATCGAAGCGGAACCGCATGCAGGGCCACTCCGAATTTGGCCGCGAGGGGCGTGAGCGCCTGCTCGATGCCTGCCGTGACGAGATGCACGACGCATCCCGCCTCCTTCAGCGCCGCCATCGTTTCCCCGGCGCCCCCGACAATTGAGTCGAGATAGCGCTTTGCCAGGTTGTCGATCGCGGCGCGGTTCGGCCGGATCATCTCCAGCCTGCGGGCGTACACCTGGTCGAGCGGAATCTCTCCGTTCATCGCGGCTTCAGTCAATCGCACGATCTCCGGATTTCCAGCGGCCAGCACGTCGATGCCCTCGATGGTCACGAGCGTGGAATCGACATCGAAGAAGATCAAGCGGTACTTCGGCGTCAAGCGCTCGCTCCGTTTCGGACGATCTGCACGAGGTCGGCCAAACGGTCGAGGTAGTGTTCCGGTTTCGCAGCTTTGAGCGCAGCCGAAGATGCGGTGCCGGTAGGAACGACGGCGGCTGCCATGCCGCCGTTGTGCGCCGCCGTGACGTCGAGAGGCATGTCGCCGACGAAAAGCGCCTGATCCGGGCTGCAATGTGTCGCCTCGAGTGTGCGGAGGACGTGCTGCGCCGCCGGTTTTCGAGCGCCGGCAGTATCGGGACCGACGATGTCGCAGAAGAAATGTGCGAGCTCGAGAAACTCCAGAATCTTGCGCGAGAACGCCGTCGGCTTGTTCGTGCAGACCGCCATGGAGACGCCGAGTCGATCGAGGTCCGCCAGCGTGTCTTCCACGTCGTCGAGGATCCGCGACTGCTCGCAGCAGATCGCGTCGTAGCGCGTCTCGAATGCCTCCGTGGCGCCGGCCGGGACGACATCGGTGTAAAACCCGCGGCACAGCAGGCGTTCGAGTCCTTCGCCGACGAACTCGCGAATCGTTTCGGTGGGCAGACTTCCGAGCCCGAATTTTCCGCGCGCGAAATTTACCGCATCGGCCAGCGCGGCATAGGAATCGACCAGCGTTCCGTCGAGATCGAACAGGACGGCGCGATAACGCAGCTCCTCGGGCATCGGCCCGCGATTCTATCCCGCGATCAGAACGTCGACGCCTTCGACTCCTGCATGAACACGAACGCACCGTCGTTGGTGCTGGTGTCCTTCAAAACCACATAACCTCGAATCTGTGATGAGCCGCCGATCTCGTCGACGAAGACCAACGCTGCAGTTTGCGTGAGGGCGAATTGACGGAAGACGTCGTTCAGTTGAATCACCTGTCCGGGTGCGAGACTGAATGTCGGCTGACTGCCTGCCGGCGCACCGGTTGCCGGATCAAAGAATGTCAGCCGAACGGTCACCGGGTCTGTGACGAAAGCGCCGCGGTCATCGACGCCCAGGTTTTCAATGCCGAGGTTGGTGACGATGCCGTTGCCGTTGCGCACGACGGATGAGAGCGAGTGCGTGCCGTTCGTCTCGATCGGCCGCGCGCGATATGCGAGTCCGTAGGTACCGTTCGGAGTGGCGCTGCTGTAGATCCGCGCCACCGCGGTCGCCTCGGTTCCCGCGCGAAAGGACGGGTTCGTGAACGTGAGGAGCAGCGATCCGAATGCATTGTCGGCCTGGTTGGGAGTCATCACGCCCGCGGACACGAGTGCCTGGAGAAAGTCATCGAAATGGAGGTTGTCGAAACCGGAGAGGGTCGCGAGCAAACCCGAATGGGGTGCGGATCCGTCCGCGGGCGTGAAGAAGAATTCAACATCGGTGGACTGCGCCGAGTTGTCGGTGATGTCGAGCGCGGTGGTGAAGGTCGTTGTCGCGCCGCGAACACGCCCGACGATGGGCAGGTCGACGCTGAAGCCACCACCGGGCTGTTGCGTCGCGCGCGGCTGGAACGGATGCGACAGCGGGCGGATCGACACCGTACTGCCGGCAGCCAGCGGCGCGGTGAGGAGTGCGGCAAGGACGAACAGTTTTTTCATGGCCGGCTCCTACAGCGACTTCAGATACTCGACCAGATCGCTTTTTTCCTGGGCGCTGAGGCCAAGCTTGAAAAATGTGTCGTAGTGATTGACAACATCCAGCAGCGTCGCGAAGCGTCCGTCGTGGAAGAAGCCACCCTTCGTGTGGGCGAAGAGTCCGTGCAGCGGTGTCGTCCGGTATTTCTTGTCGGGCGCGCGCTGCGCCTGAAACTCATCGATGCCGATTTCCGCCCCGGTGTGCATGTTCCATCCCGGTTCGGTCATGAGCGGTTCCGTGTGGCAGCTGCTGCACTTCGCTTTTCCGCTGAAAAGATCGTCGCCGCGGCCGGCCGCTGCGGCGTTGAAGGAATTTGCGGGTGGCGTCGGCGCTGGGATCGATAGCTGATATGCGTGCAGCGCAGCCAGCTTCGGCGTAATCAGATCGGGATCGTGGCGCACTTTCGCAAATCCGGCGCGCGCAGCCACGGGAAACTGCACGGGATCCGACAGCCGTGAATCCGTGAAGTTGCCCTGACCGTGCATCTCGAGGTTCGCGACGAATGCGTTCCAGTACGTCACCGATCCCCATCCTGTGAACGTGTGCAGATTCACGCCCGCGAGACCGAAGGCCGGCGGGATGAGTGTGGCCGCGGACCGACCGTCGGGCTGGAAGGCTTTTCCGTCGAGGAACAACTCGGCGTCGAACTTTCCGGGTCCCCAGCTCGCGAGAACCTGCCGCGTGGTCGCGTCAGAGACCCCGAGGAGGCTGTTGACGGAGGAGAGGTCGGGTGAGAGCGCGACGATCGCGCCGACGTTGAGATCGCGATTCGGCCAGCCGTCCAGACGATGGCCGATGCCAGGCGCGAATGCGTCGTCGACCGTCGAATGGCAAAGCGCGCACTGAATTCCGATCGACGTCATCTGCCCGCTCTGCGAGAAATGTCCGGTCACGCCGACGACGGCGTTCAACTGCAGCAGGGTCAGCGTGACTTTGGGATCGTCGAGATTTACTTGACCCGCCTTTACCGCACTGACGACCGAAGCAGGCAGCGCGTCCATGTCGACTTTCAGGCCGACCGCGAGGGCGGTCTTCGGCGAGACACCGGGACCCACGCCACCATTTGCGGCCCCTGCGATCGCCTGATGCAGCTTGAGCGTGTCGCCCCAGAAGGCTTCATCCCCGAACGTGTCGAAGCGAAAGATCTGGCGGCCCTGCGCAATCAACTGCGAGTTGTTGGCGTTAATGACGCGATCGAAGCCGGTGGTTTGACTCGAGCCGCGGTTCACGGCAACGACGTCGTCCGGCGAAGGAGCAAGTTGGGCCTTGGCGGGGTTGCCGCGGAAAGCGGCGATTGCTGCAACGGTAAGGGTGGCGACGGTGACGAACGAGAGAAGAGATCGGCGCACGATTAAAACCTCCCGAGCGCCATCATCCACAACTCGGCCAATTTAGCAAGTCTTTCCTTGCATAATTGCTGAGCTTTCTATTTTGTGACGTTTACGGGATGAACGATCCTATTGCAAGGGTTACGTTTGCCGCATGAAGCGCGCCGTGGCCACTCTCCTCCTCTTCGTGGCGACCGCCTTTGCGGATGACATCCCCAACAAGCTGGCGATCACCGTCGACCAACTCGGCGACAACGACGCCGGCGTTGTGACGCGGACGACATTCCGCTTCGCGATTCCATCCGATGTGCCGCAAGGCGTCCCGCTGGTGATCATCGGATCGATCAGTCAGGGCGGCCAGGTCGTCAAGCGCTTCCGCTATCCCGTTCAACCGTCGCAGCACGACTCGCTGAGCGCGATTCAGACGCTGCAGCCGGGCGATGCGGAAGTCGAGGCGCGTCTGATGATCCCGCTCGAGGAACAGACGCCGGTCATCGTGCTCAAGAACTCCGCTAAGTTCACGATCGCGAAAACGAACAAGCCCTACGTCGCGAATGTGATGGAGGGGGCGGAGGCGATCGTCGCGGAGGGAAATGTGCCGGAGGGCGGCGATTCGGTGAAGATCATCCCGCCGCGCCGCGACGTCGCGCCGAATCTCTTCATCGTCAACGTCGACGTGAAGCCGCCGGTCAAACGCGTGGAGTTCTGGGTCGAAGGCAAGAAGATCATGACCCGCAACGCCCCTCCCTACCGCGCTGAGCACGACCTCGGACAACTTCCCAAGCGCGTCGAAGTGCGCGCCGTCGGATACGACGACCGCGGGAGATATGTCGATGCCGATGCATTCATCGTCAACGAGCGCGAGACGCCGCTGGAAGTGAAGTTGACTCGTACGCAGACCCCCGATCGCGTGTCGCATCTGAAACTCAGCATTCAGAATCCGAGGAACGCGGCGATCAAGACCGTGGCGCTCTTTGCCGATCAGAAGAAGTTCCACGAGTGGAGCGGACCGCCGTACGCAATCGACATCGCGGACGACCGTCTCCAGAACGTGCGCTTCCTGCGCGCTTCGGTCATCGACAGCACAAACTACGAGGCGTCCGATCTCGTTTTTCTCAACGGAGCGCAGATCAACGAAGAGCTCGAGGTCAACCTGATCGAGCTGCCGGTCGCGGTGACGGATTCGGCCGGCATGCCGATCGCGGGACTCACGCAGACGAACTTCCACGTCCTCGAGAATGCGAAGCAGCAGAACATCACGAACTTCGATGCTGCCTCGAATCTGCCGATCTCGGTCGGCCTGCTCATCGATCACTCGGGCAGCATGAAGCCGCGCATGGAGGCGACCCGCAAGGCCGCGTCCGAGTTTCTGAAGCGCATTATCAAACCGACCGACCGTGCGTTTGTGTCGGGGTTTTCGTTCGATCCGACCGCGGTGGCGCCGTTCGTGTCGGATGTCGGCTCGCTCGATCAGCAGGTCAAAGCGATTCCGGATGCCAACGGCGGCACGTCGCTCTACGACGCGATCATCACCGGGTTGTATCGATTCCGAACGCTGCAGGGCCGCAAAGCGCTCATCGTTCTGACCGACGGCGAGGACACGACCTCCCGCATCAGCTACGACGATATGCTGACGTATGCCCGCGCCGCGCGCGTGCCGCTGTACTTCATCGGCATCGGCCTCGGAATCAGCGACATCGCCGGCACGAATAAAATGAAATCGCTGGCGGCGGAGACCGGCGGCGTGGCGTACTTCATCAAAGACGCGAACAAGCTCGATCAGACGTATACCCAGCTCGAAAAAGATCTGCGATCGCAGTATCTGATCGCGTACAACACCGAGAGCATGAAGACCGACAAGAAGTACCGGACTGTGGAAGTGAAGGTAGACCGACCCGATGCGCGCGTACGCACCATTCGCGGCTTTTTGCCTTAGCGTCGCGGCGGCTGCCGGCGCAGCGAATCTCGTCGAGCTCAACGAGCCGGCGAAGATCGCGGATTCTTTTTCCGCAAAGGCCGCCGTTCGCGTTCTCAACGTGTGGGCCACGTGGTGCGTGCCGTGCGTGGAGGAGATGAACGACCTCGGCACAATCAGCAACACCTTCGGCACGCAGGTGTCACTTGTGGGCGTTTCGCTGGACGATATGATTCCGGGCGATCGTGCGGTGACGAAGCGAAAGGTAATCAGTTTTCTAGATCAGAAAAAGATCACATATACCAACATCTATTATCGCGGCAATAACGACGCGCTCGGCGACACACTGCGGTTCAACGGGGAGATTCCGATCACCATCGTCTACGACCGCACCGGGCGCGAAGTCTGGCGCCAGCAGGGAAAACTCGATCGCGAGAAAGCGATCGGACAGATCCGAAAAATGTTAGGGGGGAAACGATGAAGAAGAAGGTGCTCACAATCGCACTGATGTTCCTGGCAGTAGCGGCACTCGCCGACGAACTGGCGATCGGCGCGAAGGCACCGGCATTCTCGCTGGCCAACGCCGTCGACGGAAAGACGTACGCGTTCAAGCCCGGCGACGGGAAGATCTCGGTGGTCTTTTTCACCTGTAATCAGTGCCCGTACGCGAAGGCGTTCGAGCCGCGGCTGATCGAGATCGCGAAGCAATACGCGTCGAAAGGCGTCACGTTCTACGCCATCGATTCGAACGACGAGGCGCGCTACGCCGAAGAGTCGCTCGCAAACATGAAGGATCGCGCGCTCACCAAGGGCTATCCGTATCCATATCTGAAGGACAACGACAGCTCGATCGCGCATGCGTATGGCGCGCGCGTAACGCCGCACGTCTATGTCATCGATCAGAAGGGAACGCTTCGGTATCGCGGTTACGTCGACGACAGCGCGCGCCCCGAGGAGCGAAAGACGACCGGGTTGACGGATGCGCTCGATGCGGTGATCGCGAACAAGACAGTGGCGAACACCGAGACGCGCGCGTTTGGCTGCACGATCAAGTGGAAGTCGTAACTTCGTCATCCTGAGCGGAGCGAAGGACCTCCGTTAACGAGATCCTTCGCCGTCTGCGCGACTCAGGATGACGGCATGCCGTCACCGCGACAGCCTTCGATACGACGCGCTGAGCATCGTCACGCGCTTCACGTAGTTTCGCGTCTCCGGAAACGGTATCGACTCGAGGAATTCGTCCAGTGGTTTGTGTGG
>Ga0114129_10015614_pt1 | contig 10798 bp, 7 predicted proteins | sample RhiMetdeltSRZDD1_FD_80071 | JGI IMG/M metagenome (GOLD analysis project Ga0114129, IMG submission 80071) | Populus rhizosphere microbial communities from Tennessee, USA - Rhizosphere MetaG P. deltoides SRZDD1 (version 2) (version 2) | ecosystem: Host-associated > Plants > Roots > Rhizosphere >... | reverse complement strand
CTTTGACCTTTGCCTTTTGCCCTTTGACCTGTTCTCCACTCCTCGATCTCCGCCCGATGCGCAGCGTCGTGCTCCGCCATCATCAGCGGGATGTCGCACAGGCCCACGCGTCCGACGCCCTCCTGCGTACCGCGGCGCTCCCATTCCGACGCGCTCAGCGCGCGTAGCGCAGCGAGGTTCTCGGCCCGGGCGCGGCGAAAGGCCTCGAGACCGCCCTCGAGCGACAGCGACTTGTAGTTGCGCTCTTGTGCGACGCGCTCGCCGTCGAAATCGGGCAGCGCCGGCTCGACCTCGTTCAGCAACCGTCGAATCCGCACGGCATATCCGTCGCCCTCGAGATCGGCCAGGTGCCAGCACTGCTCCACCGGCGAGAACCCATTAGCGCCCTCGGCCCGTGCGTCCGCCGCTGACACACCACCAAACGCTTCATCGAGAAAGGCTGGCATCCCGCTCAACTGCTCGAGCAGCGTTTGCTGATCCGCGGGCGACAACAGCATGTATCGCATGACGTTTACCTCCGACGCGTCTTCCCCTCGAGTGCCATCAGCATGCGCTTCAGCGCCACGACGCGATAGCTGCGCTCCACGAGGTCCTGCACGGCGCGCCAATCGATAGGACCATCGGCCCACACACTGACCCACAGCCCGCGGCCGTACGGCGTGGCGAAGAATCGTTTTCGCTGCAACAGCCGCTCGACCTCGTCCGGCTCCAACCGGAAGGCCATCGAGGCGCGGCCCTTCACCCGCTCGAAGGCCACAAAGGTCTTCTTGCCCGCCTTGAAATTCGGGTGCCCCCACGCCGCCGTCTCGTTCGTCTCTGGAAGCGAGAGGCACAGCGCGCGCAGCTTCGCGAGTGTCCGCTCGTTCGCCGACGTCAGCATCCGGTCAGAAGGTCGCAATCGGATTGAGCGGCGAACCGGTGCCGCCGCGAATCGGCAGCGGCGCCGCGGTGAGCATGAACTCCCAGCGCTTGCGCGACGCGGCCTCGGCGGCCAGTGCCTCGAGATTGCAGTTGTCGAACAGATGCACGCCGAGAAACACCAGCACGAAATCGTGGACGGCGCCTCGCGGCGGACCCGATGTGCCCGGCGACACGTACTGCGGGTGATCGCTCCCGAGCAGCGCAATGTCGCGCTGCTTCAGCCAGGGAATCACCGACGGGTCCAGGCCCGCTGACCGGCCGCCCTCAGCGCGTCCTCGCAGCCACGGCCCGAGGGCGGCACGGCGCGCCCACACGCCGGTGCGAACGAACAGCGCGTCACCAGCTGACACACGCACGCCGGCCTGCTTCTCCCACGCCTCCAGATCCTCGATGTAGATCGGCGTTCCCGGCTCGAGATACGGAACGCCCTTCAGCCGCGGGATATCGATGAGGACGCCGCGCGTGACGATCCCGTTCTTGACGTTGTGAATCGAGTTCTTCTGATGGCCGTCCTTGACCACGGCATCGGCGTTCGGCGTGTAGCCGTTGTAGAACACGCCGTTCTCGTGGATGTGCGCCAGCGAATCGAGATGCGTATGCGCGATGCCGTGATAGCTCACCGCAATCCGATCGGATCCGATGCCCTGCATCGTCACTTCATAGGGTGTGGGATTGTCCACGGCCTTCATCGTGTCAGCATCGGCGGCGAGTGACACGGAGATACCGTCCTTGACCAGCGCCGCGGCCTGCCGACGCTTGGCCGGCGTGATCAGGTTGAGCGCGCCGATCTGATCGTCCTTCCCCCAGCGGCCCCAATTCGAGAGGTCTCGCTTCCACTGCTCGTATTGCGCGGCGGTCACCGGGGGCCTCGATGCCCCACTTTGCGCGACGAGTACTCCGCTGGAGATCGCCGCTGACGCCGCAACACAGACCAGCGCGATTGCCATAACCCTCATCTGGATCCTCCCACTTGCGGACTGTACAGCCGTTGAGGACACGGTGCGCAAACGAATCAGCGGGACTGATCGAGGATTTCGCGGACTCTGCGCGCGAGCGACAACGGCGTAAACGGCTTCTGCAGGAAGGCGTCATTCCACCCGAGTTGCAAGTGGCGCACGGCCATGTCTTCGTTGTAGCCGCTCATGAAAAGAATGCGGCAGGAGGGAAAGCGTGAGCGTATCGACTCGGCGAGTTGCCCGCCGCTCATTTCAGGCATCACGACGTCAGTGACGAGCAGGTGCACGGGGTCGTGCACGAGCTCCAGCAGACGCAGCGCGGCCGGCCCGCTGCCGGCTGCCATCACGCGATACCCGCGCAGGGTCAAGGCGAGTGTGGCGACGCCTCTGACCGCGTCCTCGTCTTCGACGAGTAGCACTGTCTCGGTGCCCTCCAACACCTCGCTCTCAACCGCCGGAGTGGGCCGGCGCAGCGCCGGTTTGTCGAGCGAGGGCAGAAACACGTTCATCGTCGTGCCCGCACCGACGTCGCTGGCCACCGTGATGAAGCCGCTGCTCTCCTGAACGATGCCATAGACGGTGGCCAGACCAAGCCCGGTACCCTTTGGTCCCTTCGTCGTGAAGAACGGCTCGAACAGATGTGCCTTCGTGTGCGGCGTCATGCCGCATCCGGTGTCTTCGACGGTCAGGTGCACGAAACGGCCGGGTCGGTATTCCGGGTGCGCGTGACAGAACGCTTCGTCGAACGCGCCCACACTCGTGGCAATCGACAATCGTCCGCCCCGCTCCATCGCGTCGCGGCCATTGAGTGCGAGGTTGATCACCATCTGCTCGAGCTGAATCGGGTCGGCTTTGATCGCTGGCGGCGACGGCGCGAGAGTCAGCTGCAGCTCGATGTCCTCAGCGATCAGCCGCCGCAGCATCACACCGACCCGCTGGACGAGATCATTGACGTCGAGCTCGCGCGGCTCGAACACGGCCTTGCGGCTGAAGAGCAGCAACTGCCGTGTGAGCTGCGCCGCCCGCTCACCGGCGTCGCGGATCGCGGTGAGCTCATGACGACTCGGATCGGTTTCGTTGCGATCCATGAGCAGCATGTCGCTGTAGCCGTTGATGACCGTGAGGAGATTGTTGAAGTCGTGCGCCACGCCGCCGGCGAGCTGCCCGATCGCCTGCATCTTCTGCGACTGACGCAACTGCTCTTCGAGCCGCACGCGATCGGTGATGTCCTGGGTCGTGCCAATGAACTTCACCGGAACGCGAGTGATCGGATCCAGTACGTGCTCGGCCTGCTGGTGGAGGATCCGCTCGGTCCCGTCCTCGAGCAGGATCCGATGTTCGATTGAGTAACGCGACCCCTGGTCCACCGCGTAGCGAAACGCGTCGCGCACTCTCTGCCGGTCGTCGGGATGGACGCGGCTGTAGAACGCGCCACTCGACATCTCGACCTCATCGTCAGGTCCATTGCCGAGCAGCCGATGGCACTCGGCGGACCAGCGGATGGGGTTCCGCGCCAGGTCGTCGACCGAGGTGATATCCATCTCCCAGCTGCCGACCCCGGCAATGCGTTGTGACGCGAGAAGGTGGGTCTGGCTCTGGAGCAGCTTCGCTTCGGCGTCCTTACGCTCCGTGATGTCACGGCCGGTCGAGAGCATCTCGACAACACGGCCGCTGGCGTCGAAGATGCCGCGCGTGGTCCACTGCTGCCAGCGCGGTCCTGCAAGTGCGTACGAGACATGCTCCTCGGTGAACTCCGCGTGATCGGGTGTCAGCGTTGCGATGCGCTGGTGAATCTCGCCGTGATGCTCAGGTGCGACGAGCGGCAAGAAACTCGTGCCGATGCACTCCTCTTCGGTCAGTCCAAACAGCCGGCAATAGTGCTCGTTGACGAACGTCCGAGTGCAGTCGGGCAACCATTTGACGATGAATTCGGTCTGGTTTTCGACGATGAGCCGGTAGCGCGCTTCACTTTCACGAAGTCGCTCGTCGACATGCTTCCGCTCGGAGATGTCACGGAGAAAGCCGATCAGCCGTGAGTCCGGCAGACGGCGGCCGCTGACCTCGCCGAAGAAGCACGAGCCGTCCTTGCGGCGGAAACGCCATTCACTTTTGACCGTCGATCCGCCGAGCAGACGCTCGACTTCTCCGCCGAGCCGCGCCGTCTCCTCGGGTGCGAGGATGTCACTCATCGAGAGGCTGAGCAGCTCGTCACGCGAGTAACCGAGCATCGCGCAACCGGCGGGATTGACGTCCTGGTACCGCCCGTCCATGCCGGCGATGAAGATGCCGTCCGTCGCGTGTTCGACCAGCGTGCGAAACCGCCCCTCGGCCTCGCGAAGCTGATCTTCGATGGCCCGACGCTCGGAGACGTTCAGCGAATCGGATGGGATCCCCATGATCGATCTGGCCCGACAGGGGCGCGAGGCGCCTGAGATCTATCCTAGGCGCGTTCTTTCGCGACGGGCGAATCTTTCAGCTGTTTGATCTCGAGCAAGTTGTCGCCAACGGTCTGCTCGAGCTCGACCGTGGAATTCCGCGGCCGAGGAACATTTCCCGCGGAGCGATCGCTACGACGATGGCGTGATGAGGTGTTCGTGATAACCGCGAGCTGAAATGGGCCAGACATCCACGACGCGCTCGCCTTCGATGACATAGAAGACGTCGTGAAGGTTGACGGTTGGATCGGTGTGCGACGGCAGCAGCTGCACGCGGTCGCCGATTGACAGCGTGCACGAGGCGGGAACCGCGATGACGGCGTGTTCGTCGTTGAGGGCCGTCACCGTCGCTCCGTCAACGCCCTTCACAGACGGGTATCCGTGATCCTTGGTCATCGACTTGTGGCCGCAGTCGGCGACACAACGCTCGGGCGACGGCCGGCTGACGATTGTTCCAAGTACGAAAAACGCCGGCTCAAACGGGACGCCCACGCTCGCATAGTCCGTGTCCATCAACGCATACGAGCCGGCCTGAATTTCGGTGACGCCATCGACGCGGCCGCTGATGTCGTATGTGCCTGTGCCGCCGGACGAGACGACCTCGCAGGGGATTCCGGCCGCGCGGATCTCTCTTGCCGTCTCACCCAGCCCCCGCATCGCGTCTCGCGTGCGGGCTTCGCGTTCAGCCCGGTCGCGCAGCGGCTGCAGATGTCCCTCGTATCCCATCACGCCGCGCATCGTCAAGCCGGGCGTCGCCGCGATCCGCGTGGCCAACGCCACCGCTTCATCACCGGGCTCTACGCCACAGCGCCCCTGACCCACATTCACATCGACCAATATGCCGATCGTCACGCCAGCTGTACGCGCGGCCGCCGCCAGGGCGTCGATGCCGGCGATCGAATCGACCGCGACAGTCACGACGCGATCGTGTGCCAGCACCGCCGCGCGCGCGCATTTGTCAGGGCTGACGATCTCATTGGCGACCAGCAGGTCCTCGCACAAGTCTTTGACGGCTTCGAGTTCAGACACCGTCGCGCAGGTGAGACCGACGCAGGATCCCGCGGCCAGCTGGCGACGCGCGATGGCCGGTGTCTTGTGCGCTTTGACGTGAGGTCGCAGCCGGCACGGACCGCTGGCGAAAAACGCGGCCATCCGGGCGATGTTGCGATCGAGCGCCGAGACGTCAACGAGCAGCGCCGGCGTGGGAATGTCGTAGATGCTAGACCGGCTCCTCATCCTCGCCTCTGCGCGCCGGCATGATCCCGAACGCCCGCATTTTTCGATACAGGTTGCTGCGCTCGACACCGAGCACTTCGGCGGTCCGCGACATGTTGCCTTGCTGCGCCGCCAGCGCGCGCAGAATGTACTGTTTTTCGAACTCGTCGCGCGCATCGTGCAGCGGCGCGATCGGCGTCACGGCGGCCGTCGCGTGCGGCGTCGCGACGAGGCCCTGCTCGAGGAAGGTCAGATCGCGCGACGACACGCGATCGCCCGGCACCATGATCATCAGACGCTCGACGAGATTGCGCAGCTCGCGGACGTTTCCCGGCCACGGGTACCGCTGGAGCGCCGCCACGGCATCGGCATCAAAGGTCTTCGGACGCCGCCCGTATTCGCGGGCCAGCATCGCCATGAAGTGATCCGCGAGCAGCGCGACGTCCTCGACACGTTCGCGCAGCGGCGGCACGAAGATGGGGACGACGTTCAAGCGAAAGTACAGGTCTTCCCGGAACCGTCCGGCGCGAATCTCCGTGGGCAGGTCCTTGTTGGTAGCCGCCAGCACGCGTGCGTCGACGCGGATCCGCGTCGAGCCTCCCACTGGCTCCATCACCTGCTCCTGAAGCACGCGCAGGACCTTCGCCTGCGTCTTCAGGCTCATGTCGCCGATCTCGTCGAGGAAGATCGTGCCGCCCTGTGCGGTTTCGAATTTCCCCCGGCGATCGGCGACCGCACCAGTGAAGGCGCCGCGCACATGCCCGAACAATTCGCTCTCGATCAGTTCCTCGGGAATGGCCGCGCAGTTCACCTCGACGAACGGCGCCGAGCGGCGGCGGCTCAGGCCGTGGATATTGCGAGCCACCAACTCCTTGCCGGTCCCGTTCTCACCGATGATGAGCACGCGACCGTTGGTCGGCGCCGCCATCGCGACCTGCTCGCGCAGCTTCGCCATCGCGTAGCTCTCGCCGATCATCTGGTGCTGCGCGTCCACCTTGGCGCGCAGTGCCAGGTTCTCGGCTTCGAGATTTCGCTGCCGCAGCGCGTTGCGGACGACGAGGACCGTCTTCTCGAGCGACAGCGGCTTTTCGACGAAGTCGAAGGCGCCCATCTTGATCGCGCGCACCGCCGACTCGACGTTGCCGTGACCGGAGATGATCACCACCTGCGAGTCGATCTGCCGCTCGCGCATCCGCGACAGCGTGGCGAGTCCATCCATCCCCGGCAGCCAGATATCGAGCACGACCACGTCGCAGACCTGTCGCGCCAGACGTTCGAGGCACGCTTCGCCGCTGTCGACGGCGTCGACGTCATAGCCCTCGTCGCGCAGCACGCCGCTCAGCGCGGTGCGCACCCCAGGTTCATCGTCAACGATCAGGATCGAGGGCATCAGGCAGGGAGTTCAATGGCGAAGCGGGTGCCTCGGGGGGTGTTGTCGGTCACGGCGATGCTGCCGCCGTGCTCAGCGACGATGCGGCGGACGATGGCCAGGCCGAGACCGCTGCCGCGTTGTTTCGTCGAGTAGTACGGCAGAAAGAGCTTCTCGCGCTCGGCGGCCGGAATACCTGGACCGTTGTCCGCCACGATCACGCGCACGACGCTGTTGGTCCGGTCGTGCTCGGTCTCGATATCAATCGCACCGCGGCGGTCCATCGCCTCGATGGCATTGTCCACGAGATTGATGACGACGCGTCGTATCTGTTCCTGATCGACGGAGACCTTCGTCAGTCCTTCGGCGAAGTGTCGCCGAAATTCCACGTCGGTGCAGATCCCCTGATACAGCGCCAGAGCCTCGTCCAACAGCGCGTGCAGGTCGGTCGGCACGGCACGCGGCGCCGGCATGCGCGCGAACTGCGAGAACTCGTCCACCAGGCCTTTGAGCGATTCGACTTCCCCGACGATCGTCGTCGTGCACTCATCGACCAGCGCACGCGTCGGCTCCGGCGATTGCGTGAAATGACGACGGAGCCGCTCGGCGCACAGCTGGATTGGCGTCAACGGATTTTTGATCTCATGCGCCAGCCGGCGCGCGACCTCGCGCCACGCCGCGGCCTTCTGCGCGCGAACGAGCGGGGACACATCGTCAAAGACCACCACCATGCCATCGGTCGTGCCGTCGTCGCGGCGCAGCGGCGTTGTCATGACGGAGAGATGGACCTCGCGCCCTTCGAGCGTGACCGAGACGTCCTGGGGGCGCATGTCGTCGCGATTGCGCGACGCTTCATCGATGACGATGGCCAGCGGCCGGAGCTCGCGGGTGCCAAAGACCGCTGAGGCCGGGAGCCCGGCGACGCGAGGATCCATGCCGAGCAGACGCGACGCGGCAGCGTTCCAGGTGCGGATGCTGCCGCTTCCATCGATCGACACCACACCGGTCGCGAGACGATCGAGCACCGTCTCGACATACCGGCGGCGTCCCTCGACGTCGTGATGCTTGCGCTCGAGCTCGACCGACGAGCGCTCCAGCCGCCGGCGGTTGGCGGCAACCTCGCCGGCCATCCGGTTGAACGCGTCGATCAGCGAGCCGAACTCGTCACTGGTTTCCGCAGTCACACGATGGTCCAGGCGTCCTGCGCCGATCTCGTCTGCCGCCGTCGCGAGCATCTGCACCGGACGTGTGATGCGTTTCGCGAGGTACAGACCCATCCAGGTGGAGCCGACGAGAATCATCAACGTCAGCATCAGAAAAAACGACAGGTAGACGCCGGCGAGCGGCTGCTTCAAGACGCGCAACTGCTGATAGGACTCGTACGCACCCGTCATGCCACGTGCGCGTGCGGCAAACTGGTCGGTGAGGTACTCGCTGGCGACAACCACGCCACGCACAGGGCCGGACGGGGACGAGCGGATCGGCATCGCCGTGCGAATGAGGTCGCCGCCGCCGGACGACTGTTCGACAGCGCGTTCCTCGCTGCCGCTCGCGGCCGCCCGCTCGGCGAGGCGGTCCGCCGACGCCCGTGAATACTCGCGGGGAATCGACGGCGCGGCGACGTCGAGTACGGGGACCAGCGGCGCCCGCGGCTCGGGTGACGTACTCACGCGATAGACCTCGACCAGATCGACGCGCTCCTGCAGAACATCGGGCGCGACGAGATCGCGGATGGCGGAGGAATTGGCCGCCTCCAGGTCAACGCCTCGCAGCGATCGGGCGAACCGTTGCGCCTGCGATGAGACGAGTCGCTGCTGCTGCGCGTAGTAGTCACCCGCGATGCCGTTCGCCGACGACAGCACCTCATCGAGATCCGCATTGAACCAGCGATCGACGTTATTCCGAATCAACTCGCTGCCGATGATCAGGACGAGCACCGCTGGAATCAGGGTCATCCCGAGCAGCACCGTCACCAACTTGAAGCGGAAGCGCGCGAACGGCAGCGCCTTTCGCCGCTCGACGACGAGCTTCACGATGTTGCGGGCGAGGACGAACGTCAGCGCAACCAGAATCGTGAGGTTCGTCGCCGACAGCGCATAGAGCACGACGTCGGCGACGAAGTCGGGCGCCAGGACCGACGATCGACTGCCCAGCGCCAGCAGTCCGGCCAGCGCGAGCATCAAGGCGAGGATGCCCGCCAGCAGCACCGGCGTGTTGTCGAAGAACGGTTTGCGGCCCTGCGGTGCCGAGCTTCGACGCGCGGGCGTCGTCGGGGGCTTGGCCGGCGCCGGAGGGTGTCGAAGCGTCAGTGCCATTGCTGGTTGGTGGTTCGTGGTTAGTGGTTGGTGGTCAACGGCGGCTGACCATCGTCCGCTCAGTCCTTTGCATTGAGTAGATCCTTCAATTCGCTCATGAACTCGCCGATGTCACGGAAGTGGCGATAGACGGAGGCGAACCGGACGTACGCCACCTTGTCGAGCCGCTTCAGCTCGTCCATCACGAGCGCGCCGACCTCCTGCGTCGCCATTTCCTTTTCGGGTCGCTCCTGCAAGGTCGCCTCGACCTTGTCGGCCACGGCTTCAATCGCCGCGATGCTCACCGGTCGCTTCTCGCACGCCTTGAGCAGACCGGCAATCAATTTCTGCCGCTCGAATCGTTCGCGCGTGCCGTCCTTCTTAATCACCATGTACGGGATCTCGTCGATCCGCTCGTAGCTGGTGAATCGGCGTCCGCAGTCGAGACACTCGCGTCGCCGGCGGATGACCTCGCCCTCCTTGCTCTCGCGCGAGTCGACGACCTTATCGCCCAGATGGCCGCAGAACGGGCACTTCATCGGTGTGAGCCCCTTCCTTTTCGTCCTTCTGGCGCGCCGCGCCAGCCAGGTCTTTCAGACCGCTGACGCTCAGGCCATCCTGCGCCATAAAGATGACGCCGAGGAGGACCACCGGCACGAAGGAGATGGCGTGCGTGACAATCGCGGCAGCGACCGCTCGATCGTTGGGTGCACCAAAGAACGTCGTCACGCCGATGCGATAGGCTTCGTGATAACTCCCGACGCCGCCGGGAGTTGGAACCGCGACGCCGATCACGAGGAGCGCCTGCAGGAGGAACGTGCCGGCGAACGGCATGTCGATGCCAAACGCGACGGTCACCGCCCAGGCTTCTGCCGCAATCGCCAGCCACAGCGGAAAGGACCAGAGCATCGCGAGGAGCAATGCACGGGGACTCCGTGTGGCCGCGAAGCCGCCGCTGAACGTGGTCGTCAGATGCCCGACTCGTTCCGAGAGGCGGCCCGGAAGGATGCGCGCCGCCGCTGCCGCGAACTTGCCGATCCGCTCGGGATGGGTGGCAAGCACCCACATCACGGCCATGAGCACCACCGACACGGCCGCAGCCAGCGTGGCCGACACCTTGACGGGATTCAGCAACCGATCCGGGAGCGGACTGTCGCCGGTGAAGCCCCACACATAGATGGCCAGCAGCGTGAGCACGGCAATCAGATCGAGCACGCGCTCCATGACGACGGTGGCCATGGTCGCGGTTGTAGGGAGACCTTCGCGCCGCGCGAGCAGATACGGACGCAGCACATCGCCCACACGCGCCGGCAAGATCGCCAGCGCTGCGAACCCGATGATGGTCGTCCGTAAAACGGTTCGAAACTCCGTGTGGCCGACTGGCTCGAGCAGGTACTGCCAGCGGATCGCGCGGGCCCAATACGTGGCCATCACGAAGATGAAGCCGAGGATGAGCAGGTCCATGCGCGCCTGACGCACCTGGGTCCACACATCGGCAATGTTCGCGTGGCGCAAAAACCAGGCAACCAGCGCGAGAGCAAGAAGCGAAACGAAAGCGGTACGCAGATTCATTCCCAGGGGAAGCCACAATATATCAGGCCCGTTGGG
>Ga0114129_10015611_pt1 | contig 10799 bp, 10 predicted proteins | sample RhiMetdeltSRZDD1_FD_80071 | JGI IMG/M metagenome (GOLD analysis project Ga0114129, IMG submission 80071) | Populus rhizosphere microbial communities from Tennessee, USA - Rhizosphere MetaG P. deltoides SRZDD1 (version 2) (version 2) | ecosystem: Host-associated > Plants > Roots > Rhizosphere >... | reverse complement strand
TCGGCTTCCTCAGCCAGACGGTCGGCGTCGAGCAGGTGCAGGGCGAGGTGATGCGGGAGCTCGAACGGCGCTTCCCGCCCGAGTTCAGGAACCGCATCGACGAAGTCGTGCTGTTCGCGCCGCTGACGCACGACGAGGTGCGCGAGATCGCGCGGCACTACATCGCGCAGGTGACGCTCACCCTCGCCAAAGCGGGCAAGACGATTCGGGTGACCGACGAGGCGCTCGAGATCGTCGTGCGGAAGGGCTACAACATCGGGTTCGGTGCGCGGTTCCTGAAGCGTTACATCGACGAACAGATCAAGCTGCCGATCAGCGCGCGCTGGAAGGAAGGCAGCCACTTCGATGTGCACGTCCAGGGCAGCGAGATCGTCGTGGATCCGGGGATCGCGAAGATCACGAGCGCCGACGAAGCGCTCGCCTATGGCGATGTTGCGTGACATGGCTGATGGCTAACGGCTGATGGTTATGGCCGATGGCCCGCCATCAACCATAGCCATCAGCCATCAGCCATTAGCCATTGACGGATCACCACGCAAATCCCACCTGCTCCGCTTCCTGCTGCGGCGGCGCGATCGGCTGGTCCCGGTCGCTCTGATGTCCTTTGAGGCCGTACCGCTGCTGCAGGATCTTCACCATTCCCTGCACCTGTTTCCGATACGCTTCCGGCGCGTACTTCTTCTGATACAGCTTTTCGTAGCGCGGCACCATCGATGGGAATTCCCGCGCCAGGAATGTCATGAAGTGCGTGCGCGTGCCCTCCTCGAGGAACATGACGTTGGTGCCGCAGAAGCGCGCGCCGTGGTCGGCAATCGCCTTGACGGTCCGCTCCAGCTTCTCGCGCGACGAGGAAAAGCCGGGCACGATTGGGTTCATCAAGACGCCCGCGTTGACGCCGGCGTCGACGAGCTCGCGCACGGCGCGCAGCCGTTGGAGCGGCGGCGCCGTTCCCGGCTCGAGCGTCTCCCACGCGTCCTCGTCAACGGTTGGGACGCTCATATAGACAGTGCATGTCGTGATTTTCGAGAGCTGCACGAGCAGATCGCGATCGCGTACCACCATCGGGCCTTTCGTCACCAGACCCATCGGGTTACGCGCGCGCAGCAGCGCCTCGATCGATCGCCTCGTCAGTTTGTAGTGACCTTCGATCGGCTGATAGCAATCGGTGGCGGTGCCGACGGCGACGTACTCGCCGCGCCATGACGGCCGCGCGAGCTCGCGCGTGAGCACGTCGGCGAAATTCTTCTTGACGAGGATCACCGACGCGAACTCGTCGTCCGCGTTCAGCTCGAACTGGACGTGGTACCGCCGCGCGTAACAGTAATGGCAGCCGTGCGTGCAGCCGCGATAGGGATTCAGCGTCCAGTCGAACGGCATCCCCTTCACGGCGTTGAGCGCGGAGCGGCAGGTCACTTCCTGATAGCGCGCCTGATCGGCGCGGCGTTCCGCCTCGGTCAGCGCCGCCGCGCCGCCTTCTTTGACCGTCCGCGCGATGTCGCGGGTGGTGGGCTTGGGCGACCCGAGATCAAAGAGGAGAGGGAACGACGCCATGGCGAGATTTCATTGGCGAACACGCCGACGTTCGCCGTCTGTTCGCCTATGATGCTGTCGCGCCCTCAGCGCTGTCAACCCCGCGGTTTGGTGGCCGCTCGCTTCGCCTTCTTCACAACCTTCTTCGACGTCGACTTGGTCGCTTTGGCGGTCGACTTCGCGGCGTGCTTCGCCTTTGCCGTCGTCTTCTTCGTGCCCTTCTTCACCGCCGTCGCCGATCGCGTTGCCGCGCTCGTCGTCGCGCGCGCGGCGTGTCTGGCGCGGTGCCGCACCGTCTTCTTCGCGGCCGCTTCGGCGGTCGATCCCAATACGAGTGCGGCCATGAGTGCGACGAGCAGCGCGGTCATCCACTTACGAATCATCCGGGCCTCCGGACGAGTACGATACCGCAAGATAGAGCGACGCCGGCGTGGTTTCTTCCGATATTCTTCGAGCCATTCGTGAATCGATCTACTCGACGATCGTCGAGACTGGCGCGGCACCAGCGGCGGAATCGGTCGCGCAGGCGTTGAAGCGGCCGGCGCCACTGGTCGACGATGCGTATCGCGAGCTCGCCGACGGACACGTCATCGTGCTCGAGCGCGGCGCCACGACGATCTGGTCGGCGCCGCCATTCTCAGCCGTGCCGACGCCGTTTCTCGTGCGCTCGGGCCCCTCGTCGTGGTACGCACCGTGCGCCTGGGACGCGTTCGGCATTCCCGCGGCGCTCCATCGCGACGCGAGGATCGACGCCCGCTGCGCGTGGTCCGGCGACGCGATTCCGTGCGGCGTCGAGGACGGTGCCGCGTACGGCGACGGCGTGATTCACCTGCTGGTGCCGGCGGCGCGCTTCTGGGACGACATCTTCTATACCTGAGCGAACATCCTGCTCTTCCGGTCGGAAGAGGACGTCACGCGCTGGTGCGACACGGGCGGCGTCGCGCGCGGCGCGACGATGACGCTGCCGCAGGCGTGGGCATTGTCAAAGAAGTGGTACGGCAACCGGCTCGCTCCAGATTTCCGCCGGCCAACGATCGATGAAGCGCGCGCGATCTTCGAGAGCGTCGGTCTCACCGGCGATTTCTGGTCGCTATCGATGTAGCGCGGGCCTTTCAGGCCCGCGTCGGCGGCCCTAAAAGGGACCGCCCTACGAAGATGTGTCATAGCAAATACGCGAGCGCGAAACCGATCTGCGCGACGAACATCATGCGGTACATGTGCGCCCACGAGACGTGGTTCTCTTCGACGGCGAGCTCCTCCGGGCGGCGGAGCATCAGGTAGCACACGTACAAGCCGTACGCGGTCATCACGGCGCCGAGGAGCTGCAGCAGCCAGAAGTTGCCGGTGAGGACGTGCAGCCACGCGCCCGCGTTGATCATCGCGAACGGCACGACGAACGACGGCGAGATCATCCAGGCGGCGCGGCGCACGCCGTACTGAATCGGCAGCGTACGGCAGCCGCCGCGGCGATCCCCTTCCATGTCGGCGAAATCCTTCGTCGTCGTCGCGCCGAGGAGGAACAGACCGAAGATCGCGCCGATGTACCACGGCTCGACGCCGGCGATCGTCTTCACCGAGGACCAGCCGGCGACCTTCAGCAGAACGCCGCGCGGAATGGCGATCGTCACGTTCGCCCAGATGCCGAGCCGCTTGGTCCGGAACGGCGGCACCGAATAGAGCAGCGTGCAGACAACGGCGACGGCGACGAGCCAGAAGCACTCGTGCCTTCCGCCCGGCGCGACGAGCCACGCGAGCACGAGCGCCAGGCCGTACGTCACCGCGCTGAACGTCCACGCCTGCGCGATCGAGAGACGGCCGCTCGGCAGCGGACGCTTCGGTTTGTTCACGCGATCAATCTCGAGGTCGTAGATCTGGTTCAGCGCGTTGTTGCCGGCATTCAGCACGGCGGCCATCAACGATCCAATGAGCGGCGCGATCAGCAGATCGGGCGACCACGGCTCGCGCGGTGCCGCGCCGACGGCGGTGAGCGCGCCGGAGACGAAGCCGAGCGCCGGCGCGACGAGCGTGAACGGCCGCGCCAGATCGACGTACGCCCGGCCGCTCATGCCATCGCGATCGCGACAGCTGCGGCCACCGCGGTGTTGATGAAGTTCAGCATGTCGTTGTTCAGAATACCCGGACCCTCGAGCGTCGCGCCCAGCAGGCTTTCGACGAGCGCGCCAACGGTCGCGCCGACAACGACGGCGAGGATCATCGCCGGATGGAGGTGACCGAGCGCGAGCGCGGCGACTGCGAGCGCGAACGCCGCGGCCACGCCGGCGGTCGTGCCCTCGAGCGACATCGCGCCCGGCGTGCCCGGCTTCACCCGGCCGAAGGTCGTGACGAGAAACGTCGATTTGCCCCATGCCTTGCCGAATTCGCTCGCGACGGTGTCGCTCCCGCCCGCCGTGAGCGCCGCGACGAACGCGAGCCACGCGTCGGCACGATACGGAGTCGTGACCGCCGCGACAGCCGCGACCACGCCGACGCCGCAGTTCGCGAACGCGTTGCCGGCGCCGCGCCGTCCACCGCGCTCTTCTTCGATGCCGAGCAGCACCTTGCGCTTCAACCCGAGCTTCGACGCCGCGGTCGCGACGAAGAAGGTCAGGAACAGGAAGAGCCACGCACGCCAGCCGCCCGCCGCGTAGATGACGATGCCGATCGCGGCGCCGGCGAGCGTGCCGGAGCGCGAGACCGTTCGAGCGCGATACCCCAGATACGAGACGAGGGCGTTCACGCCGATCGCCCACGGCAATTCCGCCAGGACGTACGCGCGAGAGGCCGCGATCGCGTCAGGCGTGATCAAGGCGCCGAGCCACAGCACAGCGGCGGCGGTCATCGGCACGGAGATGTTGTCGTCGAGCCGCACCGGGATCGTTTCGACGAGCGCGGCGACGACCGCCGCGACGAACGGCGCGACAGTCAGAAACACGATCGATGGACGCGGCGTCACCGCGGCACGCGTCCACAGTGCCAGCAACGACGCGCCCGCAGCGCCGCACACCACGAACGCAATCGAGCCGGCGATCGTCTTCTCTCTGTTCCACGGGATTTGCCGTCCGCCGACACGCTGGCCCACGAGCGTCGCGAAACCGTCGCCGAACGCAAGAATGCCCCACGCGGCGGCGACGATGTCGAGACGAAAGGGAAAGAGGAGGATGAGGAGCATCACCGAGAGCGGATAGAGAACGATGCCGAGCGGAAAGCCGCGCGCTTCGTCCACCGGCCGGTACAGCCGCGTCCCGCCGATGCGCGGCAGGACGAAGACATTGAACGCGAGCGCTGTGGCGGCGAGCGCTGCGGCGTGCCACCAGGTCAGCACGCGCAGCAGCAGGGCGAACACCGCGGACCCGACGTGGACCCACTGCCGCGCACGCTCGGAATGCGACGTCACGTCAGCGACGCCACGGTCCGGCGGATGCCTTCGTCGAGCGGCGTGATCGTGTAGCCCAACTCCCGCATCGCGCGGCTGCTGTCGAGCGACCAGTCGTGCCGGAAGATCTCGACAGCGCCGCGGGTGATGAGCGGCGTGCCGCCGAACAGCGTGACGCGCAGCTCCTCCGCCGCGCCGAGCGCGTCCGCGACGCCGAACGGAATTCGCATCGGCGGTTTGCGACCGGTGATTTGCCGGACGAGATCGAACACGCGCGTCTGCGGCGCGTTCTCGCCGCCGAGCTCGTATCGACCGCCGATGACGCCGCGTTCGAGCGCCGCGCAATGGCCGGCTGCGACATCGTCCACGTACGCGTACGACCACGGATTCTCGGGACCGACCAGCCCCGGCAGACGGCCTTTCAGATGATCCGCGATCAAGCGTCCGACGAGATTGCCTTCGGTGAACGAGCCGGGACCGTAGACCACGCCCGGATAGACGCGAACGATCGGGCCGCCGTTCTGCACGCGCTCATCGGCGAGACGATCGGCGGCGAGCTTCGTGCGCTGATAGTCATTGACGGCAATCGGCTCTCGCAGATCGCGCGGCGCGAGCGCCACGAACGACGAGGTATACAGCACGCGCGGCACGCGCTGAGCGGCGGCGGCGTCGAGCACGTTGCGCAGCCCGCCGACGTTGACGTCGTCGAAATCCTGGCGGCGTCGGCGCCAGATGCTGACGAGCGCCGCCGAGTGAGCGATCGCGTCGCATCCGGTCGCGGCGCGCTCGAGCGCGCTCCGATCGCGAACGTCGCCATCGACGAGAACGCCGGGCAAGCCGCTGCGTGTCGCCGTGCGCGCGAAGATCACGAGGTCGTGTCCGCGAGCCGCCAGCGCGTGGACCACGGCGCGACCGAGATACCCGGTGCCTCCGGTGACGAGCACGTTCATTGGAGGCGGCGGCGCCAGTAGTCGAGCATGTCGTCCAACGTTTGTTCGAGCGGAATCGCCGGCGTCCAGCCGATCTCGCCGCGAATGCGCGCGGGATCGCCGACGAGCACCGGAATGTCGTTCGGCCGGAGCAACGACACGTCGACGCGGACCTGGACCGGCACGCGCGCGCGCTCCACGAGACGTCCGAGCACCTCGCCGACCGGGTACGCACGCCCCGACGTCACGTTGTACGGCCGGCCGGAGGCGCCACGGTCGAGAATCGCGCGATAGGCGCGAACGGTGTCGCGAACGTCGGTCAGCTCGCGCTGCGCCGTCAGGTTGCCGACGACGATCTTCGGCTCATGGAGTCCGGCCTCGATTTCGGCAATCTGCCGCGCGAAGCCGGACGCGGCGAACGCGGGATTCTGCCGCGGCCCGACGTGATTGAACGCGCGTCCGATCCTGACGTCGACGCCGTCGGCCAGCGCGCGGCACGCGAGCAGTTCCTGCGCGAGCTTGCTCAACCCGTACGGGTTTGCCGGAATGAGGTTCTGATCCTCGGTGATCGGCTCGTCCGACGGCTGATAGATCATCGCCGAGCTCGGAATGAACACCACAGGCGCGAGCGCCGCCGCATGGAGCGCCGCGAGCAGGTTGTGGGTCCCCCGGACGTTCACCTCCAGCGTCGAGGTGACGCTGTCCCACGCGCGGCCGACGTGCGCGGCGCCGGCGCAGTGATAGACGGCGGCCGGCGGATGACGACGGATCGCGCCGGCGACCGCCGATCGATCGAGCAGATCGATCGCGTCCCACCGGACGCCATCCGTTTGCGGCGGCTCCGTGCCGGGCCGATGCCACCCGATGATCTCGTTCGAATGATCGCCGGCGAGGAGATCGAGCAGGTGACTGCCGGCGAACCCCGCGGCGCCGGTGACCAGCGTCACCATCAGCGCGGGACGCCGCTCAGCGCCCCGTTGAACGGCGAGAAGTTGCCGAGGCCCGCGAGCGTGAAGGACATGAAGAAGCGGCGATCCTGCGGCACGGCGGTGAAGTAGCTGTTCGCGCCGTAGTTGTAGATCTGGTACTCGAACGCGATCCCGCAGCACTGCGCGTTGTAGAAGCCCGACATCCGCTGGTTCGTCATCTGCGAGTGCAGCACGTCGTAGTTGAACGAGTAGATGCCGCCGACGCGGTTGTCCTTCGTGTGAACGGTCGTGTTCGTGCTGATGTAGTGATCGAGAAAATCCTTGTTGTCGAAACCCTGAAGCCCTTCGATGAAGGCCTTCTTGGTCCACGTCGCGGAGGTCTGCAGCCGCGCGCTCCACGAGTACGAGCCCTGGGCCGACACGGTGCGGAGCTGTTTTTTCGTGCTGTCGAACTCGGCGCGGATCGTGCCGCTGACATCGTTGCTGGGCAGCACGCGGACGCTCAGCGCGAGCGGTGAAAAATGCGTCGGCGCCGTGCCGGTGAGCTGTCCCGACGCGTACTGGCGATCGAGCGACGCGGCTCGCTGGTCGGTGTAGTAGCTCTGCGTGAGCTCGACGCCGATGAACTCGCGCGCCTGCGCCGGCGCACCGGGAATAGTTTTTCGTTTCGCGAAGAACCGGTTGTTCAACCCGTAGTTGTACGTCGCGCCGCCGACGTAGCTGTCGATGCCGTCGAAGGTGATGATGCGCTCGAAGTTGTCGACGGGCGCCGTCCATTGCACGTTCACGAACGGTTCGATGGTGTGTTTGAACTTTTCGGCGTAGCCGTTGTTCGGCGTGTCCCAGATGCGGTTGAACACCGGTCCGAGGATCTGCGATTGCACGGTGAAGACCGGCCGGCTGAGTCCTCGATCGATCGGCTTCGAGGGCGCGACCGTCGGATCGCCGGTCGGCTCCAGGCTTCGCGTGTAGTACGTCTCGCGCCACAACGTCGTCGAGTTCACGGTGAACCACTGCCACTTCTTGAACGGGTACCGGATCTGCGGCGCGACGTCGATGCGCGAGAGGCCTCGATCGAAATCGGTGACGGCGCCCGAACTGTCTGTCGACTTCTGGTTCGACAGCACGTGCGCGACGTCGGTGCCGACCGAGAAATACAGCGGCGAGCCGAGCAGCGGACGCTCGTTCCGGGTAAAGGTGATGCGCGGCCACGTGCCGGACACGACCGAGGTACCCTTCGCGTAGGGCGAGAAGTACTCAGTGTGATCGAAGGTGCCGTTCAACGTATACGTGCCCCAGGCGCCGATCAGGTTGCCGCCGAACGTCCGCTGGTTGCGCGAGAGGTCATAGATGTTCGTGTTCAGCGTCTGCATCGACTGGATGCTGGAGAAATAGTCGGCCCGCGCGCGCAAGCGCAGATTGCCGGGCAGCACCTGGTTCGCGCCGCCGCGGATCTCGTAGCTCCGCTCGGCCGGCACCGGATTCACTGACCCGTCCGCCTGCGCGTACGTGGTCGCGTGCTGGTTGAGGAGGTACGTGCGGATGTTGCCGTCCGAGCCGATGCCCATGTTGTAGCGGTACTCGCTCCCGACTCCCTGACCGGTCTTCGAGTACCAGTCGTGGAAGAACGTCGCGTCCTGACTGCGATCGATCGCCCAGAAGAACGCGTCGTGAATCTGGTGCCCGCGAATCGTCGTCTGCCCATAGGTCGGAATCAGGAAGCCCGTGGCGCGATCGTCGCGCTTCGTCGGGTAGTAGAGGAACGGCGTGTACAGCATCGGGACGCCTTTGACCGAGAAGATCGCGTTCCTCAGCAGCGTGTAGTGATCGACGTTGAGCGTCACGGTGTCGGCGTGCAACTCCCATCGCGGGGTGGGTTGCACGCACGTGGAGAATCCGCCGTTGGTGATCCGGTACTTCTTGGGACCGAGCTTCTCGACTTTGTCGCCGAAGAAATAGACGTTCGTTTCCTGGCCGATCACCTGCGGGATGGCGGCGCCGGGCCGCGCTGACTGCTGGCGCGGCGGCTGCACGCTCGCGATGCCCCACGCGTGGTAGAAGGTGCCGAGACCAGTTTTCGTGTCGAATTCCGCGCGCTCCGCCGCCAGGCGGTTGTTGCCTTGCGTCATCAGCACGTTGCCGGTGGCGATCGTCTTGTTCTCGTCGCCGTAGATCATGGCGTCGTCCGCGTAGATCGTGCCGTCGCTGCGTGCGATCTCGACGTGGCCGATGTAGTGCGCGTTCTTCTGATCGTTCGTGTACTCGCGTCGATCGCTGCTGACGGTTTCCGGCGTGTTGGGCGCCGGCGTCGCCGGTGGCTGCTGAGCGATGGCGACCACTGGCATGATCGCCAGCGCGGCCGCGAGCGTGGAAACGAGACGCATCATTCGCGGAACTTCTCGAAGATTATCACGCTCATCACACGTCCCCGATTTCGCGGAGCACGTCGCCGAGGAGAAAGATCGATCCCGCCACGGTGATTCGTCGCGAGGCGCGCCAGGCGGCCGCGAGGGCGCCGCCGATCGACGGCTCGGCCGACATCGGCAGCGCCGGCGCGACTGTCCGGGCCGCGGCCAGGATCGCGGAGGGATCTTCGGATCGCGCGTTCGATGCGCGCGTCGCGATGAGCTGACTGATGACCGGTGTGAGCCCGAGCAACATCCCGCGAACGTCCTTGTCGCGCATCGCCGCGAACACCAGTGGAGCGGCGGGCCCTGGCAGGTCTTTGAGATAAGACGCCAGCGCGGCGGCGCCGGCCGGATTGTGCGCCGCATCGAGCAGCAGCTCGCGTCCGCCGGACAATCGGCGCAGATCGAGTCGTCCCGGCCAACTCGGATTCGCGAGGCCGGCGGCGATTGCGTCGCGCGGCACGCGAAAGCCGCCCGCATCGAGCGTCTCCAGCAGCGCCCGCGCCACGGCGGCGTTCATCCGCTGATGAGCTCCAGCCAGACCGATCGCGAAGCCGTCGACATCGGCGGCGGTGGTGCGAACGGTCGGCGCTCCGCGCTCGGCCGCAATCCGCACGATCTCGGCTGCGGCTTCGGGTTCGAGTTCGCCGACGATCACCGGCACGCCGGCCTTGATGATGCCCGCCTTCTCGAACGCAATCGACCGTAGCGTCGTTCCCAGATGCTGCTGATGATCGAAGGCGATGGACGTGATCGCGGTCGCAGCGGGCGAGATCACGTTGGTGGAGTCGAGGCGTCCGCCGAGCCCGACCTCGATCACCGCCACATCGACGCCGGCACGGCGGAACAGCTCGAACGCGGCGGCGGTCGCCGCTTCGAAGAACGTGGGCTGCACCGTCAACACGCCGGCAGCGCGCAGATCGTCGACGGTTCGACGGATGTCGGCGACGACAGCGGCCAGCGCATCGATGGACACCGGCCGGCCGTCGATGACGAAGCGCTCGGTGACGTCGACGAGATGCGGCGAGGTGAAGCGCGCCGATCGATGTCCCGCGGCGCGCAGCGCCGCGTCGACCATCGCCGTGACGGAGCCCTTGCCGTTCGTGCCGGCGACGTGGACCGATCGAAACGCGCGCTCGGGGTGACCGAGGCGCGCCACGAGCGCAGAGATGTTCTCGAGGCCGAACTTGATCCCGAACTGTTCGAGGCCGAAGAGATAAGTGAGCGGATCCAATCAGCGTTGCGGCGCGGGCCCCACGGGAATCTGCGGCTCCGCGATGGGGAGCGGGGCCACCGGCTGCGCGCGGGTCGCGCCCATGAACCGCAGCGCGTTCGCGATGACCCCTTTCATCTCGCGTCGATCGACGACGAGATCGATCATCCCCTTGTCGCGCAGGAACTCGCTGCGCTGAAAGCCCTCGGGCAGCTTCTGGCGAATGGTCTGCTCGATGACGCGCGGCCCGGCGAAGCCGATGAGCGCTTTCGGCTCGGCGATGTTCAGGTCGCCGAGCATCGCGAAGCTGGCCGTGACGCCGCCGGTCGTCGGGTCGGTGAGCACCGCGACGTACGGCAGGCGCGCGCGATCGAGCCGCGCGAGCGCGCCGCAGATCTTCGCCATCTGCATCAGCGA
>Ga0114129_10015610_pt1 | contig 10799 bp, 6 predicted proteins | sample RhiMetdeltSRZDD1_FD_80071 | JGI IMG/M metagenome (GOLD analysis project Ga0114129, IMG submission 80071) | Populus rhizosphere microbial communities from Tennessee, USA - Rhizosphere MetaG P. deltoides SRZDD1 (version 2) (version 2) | ecosystem: Host-associated > Plants > Roots > Rhizosphere >... | reverse complement strand
GAGCAGGACCCTTCCCCTTGGAGCCCGAACGTGGCCAAGAGCGCTGAGCGCGCGAGCGGCACGGAGCGGGTGAACATCGCCCTTTTCGATTCCTCCACTCTGATCGGAAAAGGGGTCAAAAGCCATCTGGCCGGACGCCGCTTCCCGGTGGGGAAAGTACGTCTCTTCGATACCGGAGCGGTCGAGGAAGGAGGCAATCTCGGCGACTTCGCGGGCGAGCCCCATCTGGCCGTCCGGCCCGATCTCGACGAGATGGAGCGGATCGATCTCGCCTTCTTCTGCGGCCGCGAGGGGAGCGGAAAGGACTTTCTGGACTGGCCGCAACGCGGGAATTTCGTCGCCATCGATCTGACGCGCTCGGCGAACGTCCTGCCATCGATTCCGGTGGTCAATGCCTCCGTGAATCCGACCGTCGTGAAGCGCCACGAGGGGATCCTGGCCTCCCCGCATCCGGTTTCTCAATTCCTTTCGACGGTTCTCGCGCCTCTGGCGCGGAGCGTTCCTCTCGCCGAGGTCGTGAGTCTCGTCCTGCAGCCTGCCTCGGAAGGGGGAGAACAGGGGATCGAGGAGCTCTACCGGCAGACGGTAGGACTCTTGAACTTCGCGGAAGTGCCCAGGGACCTCTTCGGACGCGTGCTCGCCTTCAACGTCGTTCCCGCCTCCCTCGGGCCGGGTGAAGGAGCGGGAGACGATCAGCTCTCTCGGGAGGTGGCGACGATTCTGAACGATCACTCGTTCGCTCACGGGCTCAAAGTGCTTCTCGTGCCCGTGTTCCATTGTCACGCCTTCGTCTCCCGGCTCCGGTTCCGGCAGGAGGCTTCGGCGGAGACCATCCGGAAAGCGCTCGCCGACGAGCCGACCATCCGGATCCGCGAGGGCGCGGGAGGCGCCACGCCGGCGGAGCTCGCCGGCGAGGATCACATCGTGCTGGGGGAGATCCGTCCCGATCCATCGGCTCCCGGCTGCTTCTGGTTGTGGGGAATCACGGACAATCTGGCCACGGGAGCCTCCTTGAACGCCGTGCGGATCGCGGAGGAGTTGGTCAGCTCCGGTTCTCTAAAGAGGAGAAAGCCATGATCCGCACTCTGCCGGTGGCTTCGTGCCTGCTCCTTGGGTTTCTGGCGTCCTGGGCCGCTCCGGGCCGGGCGATCGCCCAGGACGAGCCCGACACGACGGAAGGCGCCGCCGCTGCCGTCTACGCGCTGAAAGTGGACCTCGACCTGGAGAAGAGCCGGCTGGATCGGCGCCTGGCCGGCTACGCGGACGTCGAGCGCCGGAGGGAAGAGCTGCGAGATCAGATCTCGGCGCTTTACGCTCGAATCGGCGGGCTCGTCCGCCGCGGGGAGGCGACCGACACGGCCGAGGAAAACCTCGCCAACCTGACTTCGGGACTCTTCGCGGCGGAGCAGGCCGAGGCTGCCGCGCGCGAGGATCTGCGGCGGCTACGGGATCAGATCGCCGAATCGCGCGAGCGCGTCCGATTCCTGCAGGAGCGCATCGCGAGCCTGAGGCGCACCGCTCCCGTCGAGCCCGAGAGCCTCGCCGGAGTCTGGGACGTGACGATTCTTCCGAGCGGCGACCGGGGCGTGTTCACCCTGCGGCAATCGGGCACCCTGATCTCGGGGGAGTACCAGCTGGACGGGGGATGGCGAGGCAGCCTCCAGGGCACGCTGGTCAACAACAAGCTGGTCCTTCACCGGATCGACAGCAAGCTGGGGTCGGTGTCGGACCTCGAGGGAGTGGTCACCTCCGACCTGAGATCGATCAAAGGGAACTGGCAGAGCCGCGTCCTCAGTGACGGCTCGGCAAACTCCGGAGTCTGGAGCGGGCGGAAGCGGGAGACGAGGAAAAAACCGGAAGCGACGGCTCCCTGAGACCCGATCCGGCGGATCCTCGATGAGGTCCATGTCCTACGAGCTTTTCATCGCGCTGCGCTATCTGACCGCCAAGAGGAAGCAGACCTTCGTCTCCGTCATCTCGCTCATCTCCGTGCTCGGGGTGATCGTGGGGGTGGCCGCCCTGATCATCGCCCTGGCGCTGATGACCGGGTTCCAGCAGGACATCCGCGAGAAGATTCTCGGTGCCAACGCCCATCTGACGGTTTTCGGATCCTGGGCGCAGCGGCCGATCGAGGCTCCGGATCGCGTCGTGCGTCTTCTCCTCGGCGTTCCGGGAATCGTCGCCGCCGCCCCGGTCGTCCTGGAAAAGGGGCTCGTCATCAGCGATCTCAATCCGGGCGGCACCGCGGTGTTGTTGAAGGGGATCCGCCTGGATCAGGAGCGGCACGTCACCGATCTGGCGCGCAAAGTGGTTTCCGGCGACCTGGACGCCCTGTCCCGCAAGCGCAGCGAGGGCAGGGAGGGGATCGCGCTCGGAAAGGACCTCGCGGCCGCGCTCGGCGTCGCTCCAGGCGACCGGGTCCGGATCATCCTCCCCCAGATGCAGATGACCCCCTTTCTTCCCATGCCAAAGAGCCGGCCGTTCGAGGTCGTGGCCGTCATCGACTCGGGTTTCTACGATTACGACTCCACGCGCGCCTACCTCGATCTCGGTGCGGCCCAGGCGTTCGGATCCCTGGGCAGCGCGGCGACCGTGATCGAAGCGCGCACCGCGGATCTCTCGCGGCTCAAGGAAATCGGGGAAGAGGCACAACGCCGCCTGGGCAAGGATTACTTCGTGAACGATCTCATCGCCATGAACAAGACTTTTTTCACGGCGCTGAACCTCGAGAAGCTCCTGATGAGCATCGCCGTGGGGCTGATCGTGGTGGTGGCGGCCCTGAACATCATCACGGTCCTGATCTTGATGGTGATGGAGAAGGTGCGGGACATCGGGACGCTGGTGGCGCTGGGCGCGGCCCCGGGGGGCATCACCCGGATCTTCATGTTCCAGGGGGTCCTCATCGGACTGTTCGGGACGGCGGTGGGATGCCTCCTCGGGCTCGGACTCTGCTGGGGGCTCGACACGTATCACGTGGTCAAGCTCCCCGTCGAGGTCTATTACATCCCCTACGTGCCGTTCAAGGTCCGCGGGCTGGACGTGGCGCTGGTCTGCTTCCTTTCCGTGGCGGCCTCCTTCCTGGCCACGCTGTACCCCTCCTCGCGGGCCGGGCGGCTCGACGCGGTGGAGGCCCTCCGTTATGAGTAATCCCGCCGTCGACGCACGGAGTCTCTTCAAATCGTATCCCTCCGGCGGAAAGCGCCTCGAGGTCCTGCGGGATCTCACGCTTGCGGTGGAGAAGGGGGAGATGGTCGCCGTGGTCGGGGAATCGGGCGCCGGGAAGAGCACGCTTCTGCACCTGATGGGAGGGCTCGATCGCCCCGACTCGGGAACCATCGCGCTGGCGGGAACGGAGCTGACGCGTCTCGATCCGGTCCAATCGGCGCTGCTGCGCAACCGCGAGGTCGGTTACGTGTTCCAATTCCATCATCTCCTTCCGGAGTTCACCGCGGAGGAGAACGTCTGTCTCCCTTGCCTGATCCGACGAGAGCCCCTTCGCGAAGCGAAGCGCCGGGCCCGGGTTCTGTTGGAGGAGCTGGGACTGGACGCCCGGCGGGAGCACCGTCCGGCCGAGCTCTCCGGCGGCGAGCAGCAGCGGGTGGCGCTCGCCCGGGCGCTCATCGCGCGCCCTTCGGTGCTGCTGGCCGACGAGCCGACGGGCAATCTGGACTTCCGAACGAGCGAAGTCGTCTTCGCGATGATCCGGGAGGCGGTGGGGAGGCGGGGCACCGCCACGGTGCTCGTCACCCACAGCGAGAGGCTGGCGCGGCGCTGCGATCGAGTCTGGGTCATGGAGGACGGGGCCCTGCGCCACCTTTCGGGAAGCGGATACCGGTTCGGTTTGGAATCGCCGGCGATCCAGATATAATTGACCTCAAAGCCGTTGCCGCGTCCAAGGCGTCATCGAGAGGCTCATGTTCGAAAAGTACACGGAGCGCGCCAAGAAGATCCTCTTCCTCGCCCGCTACGAGGCGAGCCAGATGGGAAGCAAGGTCATCGCCTCCGAGCACCTCCTCCTCGGTCTGCTGAAAGAAGGCGACGAGATCACCCGCGAAATCTTCCGCCGCTCCAACGTCAACGTCGATCTTCTGCAAGCCGAGCTGGAAGCCCGAGGGCCTTCCGGAGAGAAGATCTCGACGACGATCGAGATTCCCTTCAGCGAGGAGACCAAGCGCGTCCTCGCCCATGCGGAGGAAGAGGCGGAGCGCCTGCTGCATCCTTACGTGGGCAACGAGCACCTGTTGCTGGGTCTCCTCCGGGTGGAGGACTCGGCCGCCGGACGGGCCCTGCACGAAAAGGGGATGAGGCTCTATTCGGTGCGCGAGGACACCGTCGCCGTCTGGAAGGAGCGCTCGCTGCCGAAGAAGATCAAGGAGACGCCCTTCCTGAACGAGTTCTCCCGGGATCTCAGCGAGATGGCGGCCCGCCAGCTCTTCGATCCTCTGATCGGGCGCGATACCGAGATCCAGCGGATGATCCAGATTCTCTCCCGGCGTCGCAAGAACAACATCGTTTTGCTGGGCGACCCCGGAGTCGGCAAAACCGCGATTGTGGAGGGCCTGGCTTCACGCATCGCGCAGGGGGACGTTCCCGGCTCGCTGGCCACCAAGCGGATTCTGGCGCTCGACCTGTCGTTGATCGTCGCCGGGACGAAATACCGCGGGCAGTTCGAGGAGCGCCTCAAGGGAATCCTCTCGGAGCTGATGGGGAACGAGAACATCATCATCTTCATCGACGAGATCCATTGCCTGATCGGGGCGGGCTCGGCGGAGGGGTCTCTCGACGCCGCGAGCATCATCAAACCGGCCCTGTCCCGCGGCGAAGTGCAGTGCATCGGAGCCACGACCCCGAAGGAGTACCATCGCTACATCGAGCGGGATCGCTCTCTCGTCCGGCGCTTCCAGTCGGTGAAGATCCATCCGCCCTCGGAGGAGGAGACGGTTCGGATCCTCTTCGGAATCAAGGAGCGCTACGAGAAATTCCACCGCGTTCGGTATTCGGACGAGGCCCTGTACCAGGCGGTCTACATGTCGAGCCGGTACATCAGCGACCGGTTCCTCCCGGACAAGGCGATCGACGTGATCGACGAGGCGGGCGCCCGGGTGAAGCTCTACCGCAGCGCCTCGTACAAGGAGCTCCGGGAGATGGAGCAGGAAATCGAGAGAGCCGTGACGAGCATGAAGAGTTTCCTGTTCCGCAAGGATTTCGAGAACGCGGTGAAGCACCACGACGAGGAGATCGCCCTCCGGAAGAAATACGAGGAATGCCGCCGCAGGGAGCAGGAGGAGTCGGGAACGGTCCTCGAGGTGAGCCGGGACGACGTGGAGGAGGTCATCTCGAAATGGACCGGCATTCCGCTCTCCTCGGTACGCAAGGAGGAGATGGAGAAGCTTCTCAAGATGGAGGACTATCTGCACCGGCGGATCATCGGGCAAAATGAGGCGATTTCCGCGCTGTCCCGCGCCATCCGTCGATCACGGGCCGGATTGAAGAGTCCGATGCGGCCGGTGGGATCCTTCATGTTCCTGGGGCCGACGGGAGTCGGCAAGACGGAGGTCGCGCGGAGCTTGGCGGACTTCCTGTTCGGCAACGAGCGCTCCCTGATCCGGTTCGACATGTCGGAGTACATGGAGAAGCACGCGGTGGCGAAGATGATCGGCTCGCCCCCGGGCTACGTCGGCTACGAGGAGGGAGGCCAGCTCACTGAGCGGGTCAAGAGAAAGCCCTATTCCGACGTGCTCCTGGACGAAATCGAGAAGGCCCATCCCGACGTTCTCAACATCCTGCTCCAGGTCTTCGAGGACGGCCAGATCACGGACGCCTACGGCGACACGATCGATTTCAAGAACACCCTCCTGATCATGACGTCCAACATCGGATCCTCCCTGATCCAGAAGGGACCGAAGCTGGGATTCCGGGGCGCCGACCCCCTGGAGGCCTACCGGACGAGGAAAGAGCTCGTGATGAGGGAGGTGAAGCACGCCCTCAGTCCCGAGTTCCTGAATCGGATCGACGAGATCATCGTGTTCGACGCCCTTTCCGACGACGACCTTCTCTCCATCGCCCGCCTGATGATCCTCCGGCTGAACGAAGGGCTCGCGCATCGGGGAATCGGACTCACCCTGCGAGACGAGGTCTACCGCTGGCTCATCGACACCACCTGCGCTGATCGATCCTATGGCGCCCGGCCGCTTCGTCGCGCCATTCAAAAGCACATCGAGGATGCTCTTTCCGAGAACATCATCCTCGGAACGCTGCCCCGCCAGGGGGAGATCGAGATTTTCCTGGATGAGGAGAAGCCGGCCTTCCGGGAAGCCATGGAAATCAACACCATCCAGTGAATTTCGCCAAGGCCGACTCCCGTCCCGGCCCGGCGTGGGATGCACGAGGAATCCTGGGCATGGACTTGCGTCGCGTATGGAGGGCCGCCGCGTTGATCGTGCTGGCGGCGTCCGCGGTCGCATGGGGACAGGCCGAAATCATCGAAAAAATCGTCGTAGACGGAAACGTGCGGATCTCGACGCAGGCTTTGATGAGCCAGCTTTCCGTCAAGGAGGGCGATCCCTACGACGAAGAGACCCTCCGCGGGGAGTTCCGGCGCCTGTGGGATCTCAACCTGTTCGACAACATCGCGCTGGAAGTCCGCCAGGGGGAAAAAGGCAAAATCGTCCTCTGGCACGTCAGCGACAAGCCCCTGATCGCCGACGTGGAATACAAGGACGTCAAGGCCTTCACCGCCACGCAGCTCGAGGAGAAGCTGACCGAGCAGAAGGCCGACATCAAGCGAGGCTCGCCGCTGGATTACACGCGCATCCGCAAAGCCCAGGAGACGATTGAAATGCTCCTCGGCCAGAAGGGATTCCTGGACGCGGAAGTGAAGGTGGACGTGAAGGAGATCGCCCCCGGCCAGGAATCGATCACGTTCCGGGCCCGCCAGGGAGGCAAGACCAAGATCCGCAAGATCGACTTCGTGGGCAATACCGTCTTCAAGGACCGGCAGCTCAAGAAGATGATGAAGCTGACGCGCCAGCGCGGACTCTTCAGCTGGGCCGGCTCGAAGGACCTTTACCATCCCGGCAAGTTCGACGAGGACGCGCGGATCATCCGCCAGGCTTATTTGGATCGAGGCTATCTGGACGTGGAGGTGAAGCCGGAGGTGGTGGAGCTCCTTCCCGGCGAGAAGCCCGCCAAGACGCCGGAAGAGGCCGAGAAGAGGCGACGGAAGGCGGAGCGGGCAGAGGCGCAGGCGGCGGCGAAGGGGGCGCGCCGGGAGGCCAAGGCGGCGGAACGGAAGGCGCAGGCCGAGGCGAAGGCCAAAGCGCGCGAGGCGAAAGGGAAGCCCCCCTCCAAGAAGCCGAAGGAGGCGAAGACGCACGAGCCCAAGGTCCCGAAGAAATGGATCTTCGCCACGGTGCCCATCGAGGAGGGACCCCAGTATCGCGTCGGGACCGTGTCCGTCGAGGGGAACGAGGTCTACACCGATGCGGAGATCCTGACCCGCGTGCCGCTCCAGTCCGGGGAGATCTTCAACGATTCCGTCGTGAAGAACGGGCTCGGCCGAATCCAGCTCGATTACGGCGAGCGCGGCTATTTCTACGTCACGGCGAACCAGGTGGTGGACAAGACGCCCACCCACCAGGCGAATCTCAAGATCGAGATCAACGAGGACAAGCAATACCGGATCAACACGCTCGAATTCTCGGGGAACTCCACGACCCGCGACCGGGTGCTCCGCCGCGAGATGAAGGTCGCGGAGGAGGATCTGTTCGATCTCAAGCGCTTCCGGCTCGGCATGAGGAAGATCAACCAGCTGGGCTACTGGCAGATCTCGGACGAAGCGTCGATCCGCCCGCGGACCGGCGAGAACAAGGTCGACATCGTGGTTCAAGGGAAGGAGGCCAACCGCAACGAGATCCAGGTGGGCGGCGGCGTGAGCGGCCTCGACGGCGCCTTCTTCTCCGGATCGTACGCCACCCGGAACTTCCTCGGCCGTGGGGAGATCCTGCAGACCTACTTCCAGGTGGGAGGACGTCTCACCCGGTACAGCATCTCCTTCATCGAGCCCTGGTTCCTGGGAAGGCCTTACACGCTCGGGTTCAGTCTGTTCAAACGCAACACCGATTACCGTGATTTCGAGCAGGGGGGCCAGGGGGTGAGCGTTCAGGTGGGGCGGCTTCTGGGAGACTTCAGCCGCTTCGACACGACGTATCTCCTGGAGGACGTAACCTACACGGACAGACGGAACGTCACCTCCCGGAGCACGACCAGCAGCATCGTCCCGGTCTTCACGTACGATACGCGGAACAATTTTTTCCGGCCGACGCGCGGTTTCCGGCTCCAGCTCGCCACCGAGTACGCCGGAGGCGCCTTGGGCGGCGACAATTACTTCTTCAAGCCGTACGGATCCGCGACTCTCTACCTCCCGTCGTTCCGCCGTCACTACATGGGGATCAACGCCTCGGCCGGGTACGTCTACGGATTCGGAGGACGGGCCATCCCCACGTTCGAGCGCTTTTTCCTCGGCGGTGAGCGCTCGCTGCGGGCGTTCAAGAGCCGGACGGTCAGCCCGTCCCGCTCGGATCTCGACTTGAACGGCAACGGCGTCATCGACACTCCGGAAGATTCCGACGGGGACGGCATCCTCGACCTGAACGAAGACACGAACGGCAACGGAATCCTGGACACGGAGGATCTGAACGGCAACGGGATCCTGGACGCCGGCGAGGACGTCAATGGGAACGGGGTGCTGGACACGGAGGACGCGGACGGAAACGGCCGGCTCGACTTCAACGAGGACCGGAACGGGAACGGAGCCCTGGACAAGGGGGAGGACACCAACGGCGACAAGATCTTTGGCACGGTGTTCCCCGGAGGCGACAAGTTCGTCCAGTTCAACTACGAGTACGTGATCCCGATTGGAGACACGTTCGAGTTCCTGACCTTCGTGGACGCCGGCAATGCGTTCGACGATTATCAGAAGATCGATCTGACCCGGCTGCGCCTGGACTACGGGATCGAGCTGCGCTTCTATCTTCCCGTGTTCCAGGCCCCGCTGAGGTTCATCTACGGCATCATCCAGGATCCGGAGCCGGGAGAAAAGGCGAGCAGCTTCCAATTCTCCATCGGCACGACCTTCTAGGCGGACGAATCGGCGGCAACCACTTCAATGGCACAGGAGAGAAAAGGAATGACTGGAAAGATGATCGGAGCGATCCTGCTGGCGATCGTCCCCTTCGCGCCGGCGGCGGCCCAGCAGCAGGAACAGCGCATCGGAGTCTTCGATTCCCAGCCGGTCTGGCAGCAGACGGAAGAAGGGAAGAAGCTGCAGGCCCAACTCGCCGCCTTTCGGGACGGCAAGGTCGGGGAGATCAACGGAAGGGAATCCGAGCTCAACAAGCTGCGGGAGAAGCTGCGAAGCCAGGAGGTGAGCCTCAGCGACGACAAGAAGAGCCAGATGCTGAAGGACATCGACCAGAAGACCATCGATCTCAAGCGACTGAACGACGATGCGACCCGTGAGATGCAATCCCAGCTGAAAGACGCCCAGGATCAGTTCCAGAGGGAGCTCTTCGACGTGGTCGAGGCGCTTGGAAAAGAGAAGAAGTACACTCTCATCCTGGAAAAGACGATCGTGGTCTACAACAACGAGACCGTGGACATCACCAAGGACGTGGTAGTCAAGTTCAACGAGATGTTCAAGGGCGCCGCGGCCGCGCCTCCCCCAGCGAAGACGAAAGAGGTGAAGCCCACGGCGGAGCCGAAGAAGCCGACGCCGGATTCGAAGAAGCCTCCCGGAGGCGGCGACTGAGCGCGCTCGGGACGTCGATGACGCTCGCGGAAATCGCCCGCAAGGTGGGGGGCCGGCTCGTCGGCCCCGATCGGAGGGTCCGGGCCGTGCGTCCGCTGGAGACCGCGGGCCCGGAGGATCTCTCTTTTCTGGCCAACCCGCGCTACCGGCCCCAGCTGCGAGAGTGCCGGGCGGCGGGCGTCCTGGTCGAGCCGGGTGTGGAGGCGGAACATTTGAGCCTCGTCGTCGTGGAACGGCCTTACGTGGCCCTCGCGAGAGTGCTGTCGATGTTCGACGCGCGGCCGCGCCCGGCGGCGGGCGTCGACCCGCGCGCCTCCCTCCCGCCGGACTGCGCTCTCGGCAAGGACGTGAGCATCGGCGCGTTCGTCTCGGCCGGAGCCGGCTGTCGAGTCGGCGACCGTGCCGTCCTGATGGCGGGGGTCAGCCTCGGTGCCGACGTGAGTCTGGGCGAGGACGTCGTGCTGCACAGCTCGGTGACGGTCTACGACGGCACGGTGATCGGCGCCCGCTCGATCATCCACGCCGGAAGCGTGATCGGCAGCGACGGGTTTGGCTACGCCGAGGATCGGGGGACGCACCTCAAGATTCCCCAGCTGGGGAACGTTGTCCTCGAGGAGGACGTCGAAATCGGAGCGAACGTCACGATCGACCGCGCCACGTTCGGGAGCACGAGGATCCGCAAGGGGACCAAGATCGACAACCTGGTCCAGGTGGGTCACAACTGCGACGTGGGGGAGAACACCATCCTCGTGGCCCAGGTGGGACTTTCCGGAAGCGTCCGGGTGGGCCGGGGCGTCGTCTTCGCCGGCCAGTCGGGCTCGGTCGGCCACGTGACCATCGGCGAAGGGAGCCGCATCGGCGCGAAGTCGGCCGTCACGGGCGATCTGGCCGCGGGGTCGTTCGTGGTGGGTTACCCGGCGCGCGATCACGCGGAGTGGAAGAGGATTCAGGCGGCGCTGGGCCGGCTGCCGGAGATGAGACGCCGACTTTC
>Ga0114129_10015609_pt1 | contig 10800 bp, 4 predicted proteins | sample RhiMetdeltSRZDD1_FD_80071 | JGI IMG/M metagenome (GOLD analysis project Ga0114129, IMG submission 80071) | Populus rhizosphere microbial communities from Tennessee, USA - Rhizosphere MetaG P. deltoides SRZDD1 (version 2) (version 2) | ecosystem: Host-associated > Plants > Roots > Rhizosphere >... | reverse complement strand
CGATTGTCCGCGACGTTGAGCGCCGACGCCACGAGCGTCCACTGACGGCCGAAAGCCTTGCCTCCTTGCAGATTGAACACGGTGTGCGCGGGCTTGTGCTCGGGCCCGTCGCCTTCGAGGAATCCCGAACCGAACTCGACCGACGCCGATACCCACACCTCTCGAGGGAATTGCGCGTTGATGCCGCCGGTCAGCGTGTCGCGCTGATCGTGATCCAGAAAGAAGTAATCGTCGCTCGGCGGCGAGAAGTCCGTGAGGCCGCCGGTGATGCCGCCGCGGCCTTCGACGAATTGGTGAGAATACGCCACATGGGCCTGGAGCCGGTGACGCTGCGGCGAACGGAGCGTGGCCTCGAAGCCCCGGATTCTGGCTCTGTCGATGGCGAGCGGGAGAAAGATGTTCGAGTTCCCAATGGCATCGTGGTCGAAGAAGTTCCGCGCATTCGTGCGAAAGTAGTCGGCATCGATCGCCCAGCCCCGCACGGGTATCGCCAGGCCGACTTCATATTGATCGTCGCGTTCTCCTTTGAGCGGAAGAAAACCGAACCCCTGATTAACGGCGATGTCCATGAGCGGGCCCGAGATCGTCATGAGTGGTGGCGGCTGATAGTACTGGCCGAAAAACCCTCGAGCGGCCCACTCGACGCCGGGAATGCGGATCGCCACGCCGACGCGAGGGCTCACGACCGTCTCGCTCAAGGAGCCTGAGAAATGCGTCAGGCGGATCCCGCCATTCAGCGTGACGCGATCGGTGGCCGCGTACTGATCCTGCGCGAACAACACCTCGACGTGGCCGTTGAGCGCCTGCGCCTGGCTCAAGTGGATGCCATCCTCGACCGACTGCAGCCCGAACCGCAGTGAGTCGCGTTGGAAGAATCCGTAGCCGCCGACGCGGACGTTATGCGACGCGCTCGAGGCGGCCAGCACGGCCTGGCCGCCGACGTAATTGGACGTGCGATGACTGATCGTGACGATCGGATCCGCCGATCCACCGTCGAACGCCGCGCGATTGTAGTGGTAGAACGGCGATACGGTCAGAAACGCCTTCGAGCCCACGGTGTGCATCCACGACAGATTGATGAATCCGTCGCGCTCGCGCTCGATGTCGTCGATGCCGGCCGCTTGATCGTCGGGCGTATTCGGCACCTCGTACCGGTCGCCGCGGAGGGACGACACCAGCCGGATCTGATCGGTCGGCGTTGACTGGAAGATCAACGATCCAAACGCGCCGACACCGACCGTCCGGTCATGCAGCGTCTCGGAGGTTGGGGTCTCGAGGCCGGCGTCGCTGGCGTTGACGTTGCCGCTGACGTAGTACGCCAGGCGATTGCTGTGATCGCCGACGCTGAATTGATCGTTCGTCTCCTGCAGGTTGCTATAGCTGCCGATGGCCTCCGCTTCCCGGTTACGCTCGAAGCCCGATCGCGGCAGGACGTTGAAGACGCCGTAGGCGCGGTCCCCGAAATCCGCTGAGTAGCCGCCCCGCTGGATGTCGATCGTTTCGATGTCCTTCGGATCGAACTGCGGCCCGACATTGCTCGCGATGTTCGTGTTCGGCACCGGCACGCCGTCGACGAGCCAGGACACCTGGTGACCGCCCCGGATGTGCAACTGGTCGTGAATCATGTACGAACCGGGTACGAACTGCGTCACGAGATCCATGCTGTTTGGCCGCAGGGCGCCCGGCGTCCGTTCGATTTCGTCTCGACCCACGAGGCTCTCGGTCGTCACTGACTTCGTGTTGACCGTGCCTTCTTTACTTACGACATCGACCGTCTCGGCAATCGTGCCCAGCGGCATCGCGAAGCCGATGTCCGTGACCGTTCCGGGTCGAACGCGGATCGACTTCTCAATCGTCCGAAATCCCTGCTTGGCCCCGGAAATGACGTAGTCGCCTGTTGGCACTGCTTGAAAGACAAACCGTCCGTCGACGCCCGTCTCCGTGGTCTGCTGCCACCCCGACGAGGGCGAGCGAATCGTCACGACAACCTGGGCGATCGAGTGTTGCTGCGGATCCTCGACGAGGCCGGTGACCGTGCCGAAGACCGCCGCGTCGCTGTTCGATGCCGCAAGGACATACAGGACCAGAACGAGGTATTGAATGCTGGTTCGTATAACCCATGTCTGGCGATGACAGCGGTTACTCCGCGGCGCTGCGCCGGGGCGATTGAACGTTTCTTGTGCGTGCAGCGCGCACACTGAGCCAACAGCCCAGAACGCCCGCGCCAAAAAGCTGCGAGGAATCTGCAGTCTCATTGTTCCCTCCGCGATAAACCACCAGTGAAGCCGGTCACCAAAAGCATCCAGACGCACGGGATAATCCGCACGTCTCAGAGATCGCGAGATCTGCCGCGCGTTGGGGCAGATCCCGGTGACGGTGAAGGTGAAGCTAAGCGCGGGGCGGGGGCGAATCTGGAACGGCGATCCAGAAAGGCGGCGCGGACGCGGCGATCTCAGCATACTCCGCGGCATCGAACGACACGGCGGATTTCGCTTCTGCGACGAGCACGGCGGGCGGCCCGGTCAGAGCAGCCGCCAACACGGCCATCGGATCCGATGTGCTGCGGCATGAACACGAGTGACTTCCCGACTCGCCGTGCGCGCGACTGCGCGTGTGATGCATCGGGCACATGGTGCCGTCGGCGTGGTCGCACGTGCACTCAGCGCCGAGTCTGCTCGCCGATATGGTCGAACAAAGTGTCGTCGGAACGGCAAGCAGGAGCGTCAGCTGGAACACGAGCCAGCCGGCGGCGACATGCGCGAGCCGAGGTCGGATCCAGGACATGAGACCGTAGACTACCATGCTTGGATCGAACGGTGCGACGACGTCAGCGTGCCCCGTCACGACTTCATTACCGCAAACTGATTCAAACGCCCGGATCGTAAGCTCGACATTGCGAGCCGCAAGTGCGACTCCCAGAATCAACTACACGACGAACTCGCGCGATGTATGGTCGCGCCATTTAATGCGCCGAATGCGTTTCGCTGATCCGCGACAGACGAACCGGTGTTGCCATTACCGAGACGCCGGCAGTGCAAGGATTCACCGGAGTGCAACGGATGTTGACACCCCACCACAGCTGCGAACGCGGCTTGTCATAGGCGGTCATGGTCGGCTGTGACCGGTCAAGGAACGGGCGCGGTGCTTATGCCGCCCTTATGCGGGCGGCGAGATCCGCATTTTGTTGGCGAAATTCTCCAAATCGCCGCTCGGTTCGGGACCGAGGGGTCGGTGGTTCAAATCCACTCGCCCCGACCAATTTTCACAATAAAATCCCTCACATTCAGTCCATGAGAACACTCGGTTTCATCCGAGTGGTCAACTTGTCGAATTGACACTCTTTCGGCCGTTTTCAAGAGGGAGATATCGTTTCGGTCCGCAAATCGTTAGGTTGATGTTAGGGGAGCCGCTACTCTTGTCGGCGAATGCTGCTTCGTCGCGCCACGATGCGATCCACGCGCCGCCGAAGCGCTGGACGCCTGGGTCATCAAGTCGGGTGCTGACGCCGCCGGCTACACGCGTTCCGCGGGCCACACTCGCGGCCGGATCCGCAGAGCGGATCTACACTTCCGATGTCCACGTCCGAAGGTCCACACCTGCAAGGCGGGTGATTCCGGCGTTATGGTTCCGGGCCTCCAGTGAGGGTCAACGTCGACGCTTGGGCCCATTGTGGTGTCACCGGTTGGCGCCTTTATCGTGGCCGGGGCTCGTCCCCGGAAAGCGTATTGTGAACATTGAGATCAATAAAGAGCATCGCCTGTTAACGGAGTCGAGAGCAGCCATGAATACCTCGGTCGACAGTCCGAACTCGAACGAACGCCGCAGCGACGAGTCCAGTGTTTGGCTGGCTGCCGTCGTCGACTCCTCGAACGACGCGATCGTCACAAAGACGCTGGACGGCGTAATCCGGTCCTGGAATCAAGCCGCCGAACGCCTCTTTGGATACACGGCCGCCGAGGCCATTGGACACCCGATTTTCTTGATCGTGCCGGAAGACCGCGTCGCCGAAGAAGAGGACGTGCTCGCCCGCCTGCGTCGCGGCGAGGGAATCGATCACTTCGAGACGGTCCGCAGGACCAAGGACGGTCGCAGAATTCCCATTTCCCTGACCATCTCTCCGGTCCGGGACGATCAGGGAAATATCATCGGCGCGTCGAAGATCGCGCATGACATCAGCGTGCGGGTGCAGCGCGACGAGCTTCGCGCCCGCCTTGCGGCAATTGTGCAATCGTCCGACGACGCCATCGTCAGTAAAACGCTCGACGGCGTCATTACATCATGGAACGAAGGGGCTGAGCGGCTCTTTGGCTACACCGCAGCAGAGGCGATCGGTCAGTCAATCTTCCTGATCATTCCAGAGGATCGGACGGCGGAAGAAGAGGACGTGCTCGCTCGCCTGCGCCGCGGCGAGCGGATCGATCACTTTGAGACCATACGTCAGACCAAGGACGGCCGCAGGATTCCGATCTCGCTTACGGTGTCGCCCGTTCGGGACGATCGAGGCAACATCATCGGCGCTTCGAAAGTCGCTCGGGACATCAGCGAGCGCGTTCGTATGCGCGAGATGCTTGAACGTGCGCATGATGAACTCGAAGCGCTGGTCGAACAACGCACCGCCCAGCTCCGTCATGAAATGGAGAGCAGACAACGTATCGAGCATGAGCGCGTAGAGCTGTTGACACGTTTGGTTGTGGCTCAGGAGGAGGAGAGGCGCCACCTCGCGCGGGAGCTGCACGATCAACTGGGGCAACAGCTGACCGCGCTTCGGTTGACGTTGGAAGCGTTGAATGCTCAATCTGTAGACCGGCCGGAGCTCCGCGCTCAGGTCGAAACACTCCAGCAACTGGCGCGACAATTGGATGAGGACGTCGCATTCCGCGTCAGGGGGCTGCGGTCGACACTTCTGGAGACCGGCGGGCTGGCATCGGCTGTGCGAGAGTATGTCAGCGCGTGGTCCAAGCACTTCGACATCGTGGTAAACGTGTACGTCAGCCCCTCCTTCGAAGAGCGGGTGACGAAAGAAATCGAAGCGACGCTATATCGGCTGGTGCAGGAGGCGCTGAATAACGTGATCAAGCATGCGCGAGCGGATCATGTCGACATCGCGCTGGAACGCAACTCCGAAGGCATCACACTCATTATCGAGGATGACGGCGTGGGTTTCGATCCATCGAGGACCCCCACCGGATCGCATGGCTTTGGCCTTTTGGGGATGCGCGAGCGCGCTGCCCTCGTCGGCGCTGATCTCGAGATCGAATCGACCGCTGGGCACGGCACGACCGTGTTCGTGCGAGTTCCGGCAGCCATATTGAACGCTCAACGCGCCTGACGATGCCACAACCTCTCCGCGTCCTGGTCGCCGATGACCACGCGATTGTGCGTCAAGGCCTGAGACTCCTCATCGACGGCGAGCCTGACATGGTCGTGGCTGGCGAGGCCGCCGATGGCACGTCTGTGCTCGAACAGGCGCAAGCGCTGAAACCGGACATCGTCGTGATGGATATCTCGATGCCGACGATGAATGGCTTAATGGCGACTCGCGCGCTGAAGAGGGCACAGCCCGATGTCGCGATTGTCGCTCTGACCCGGCACGAGGAGGATACCTACGTTCAGGATGTGCTTCGAGCGGGGGCATCTGGCTACGTCTTGAAACACAGCCCTCCTCGGGAATTGCTCCGGGCAATCCGCGCCATCGCGGCGGGCGGCGTCTATCTGGATCCGGCAGTCAGTACTCGCGTCGCAGATGGACTACTCGACGGGCGGCTCGATCATCGTCAGGCCCCTGATGCGACCATCACTGGTCGCGAATCGGAAGTCCTTCGCCTCGTCGCGGTGGGACACAGCAACAAGGACATCGCGGACCGGTTGAAAATCAGCATCAAGACCGTAGAACTCCACAAAGCCAACGCGATGCGCAAGCTCGGGTTGACGGGGCGGGTTGACGTCATTCGCTACGGCGTTCTCCAGGGTTGGCTGTACGACACGTAATTCGATCCGAGAGGGGCTCTTTCAGTTTGCATTCGGGCGCCTCGAGCGTAGCTCGACCACCTCCTAGGGAAATCCCGTACTACCACGACTTTCCCCCAATTGCAGCCCTCTGGCGCGACTGGTACGCTGACGTGTCAGGAATTGCACGGAGGTGAATTCCATTGGCGACCAGTAGTTCAGAGGCATCCTTGCAGCCGGTCGCTCCTTCGGTAACAGCGGCCGGTCATTATCACGCTGTGCGGTTTTACGAAGGCGAGAAGTCGCTCGCACAGATCACAGCGAAGTTCCTCGTGGAGGGACTGGCTGACCACCATCCTGCAATCGTCGTCGCAACACCGAGCATGCGTGCGGCGCTCATTATCGAACTCACCACCCAATCGTTCGATGTGGTCGAATTGCAGCGGTCAGGTGAGCTTGTGCTTCTCGACGCGAAGGACCTGTTGTCGACCTTCATGATCGATGGAAAGCCGCAGCCGGTGAAATTCAACGACATGATGTGTGAGGTCATCGACCAAGCCTGTCACGGTCGGTCGCACTGCAAGGTACGCATCTTCGGGCAGATGGTGGACGTTCTGTGGCGCGAAGGGCAGCATGAGGCGGCGATTCAACTGGAGATGCTCTGGAATCACTTAGCGCGCAACCAGGCGTTTTCACTTCTGTGTGGCTACGCCATGGGCAACTTCTACAAAGACGCGAATTCTGAGGAGATCTGCGGCCAGCACTCGCACGTTGTTGCGGCTGACGGCCACGCAAGACCGGTGGAGTCCCGCCGATCAGCCACATTCCGAGAACCGGCGGAACGAGCGAGCGACTCGTCGCGTCGTTCTCGCAAAGCTCAAGGCTGAGAGTTCCTCGGGTCGACCGAAATACGTGGAACTGCGATCGGGCGCGCATCGATGAATCGTGCCCAATCGTGAAAGGAGCTGGAATCGAATATTGCTTAGACTGCTTTTGGTATCGGGCGGCGAACGAGTTGTTGAAGAAGCGGACGGGGCACGACTGGAGGGACCGTTCTTCGTCATTACAAGACGTCATTCCCGAAGGGCGGAGAGCGAGACGGTTCTCACGCTTCCCGCCAGCGACGTCGTCGGCGCCGAGATTGTGATCAACGGAACCGTGACGGACTACGTTGCCGGCGGCGGTAAGCGTTCGACATGATCGCTTTAGCGATCCGCGCTGGACCGCCGGACGATCGTTGTTCAGTGATCGGCAGGTCCCGGACGCCCGTCCTACAGTTGTGGACGACACCATCAGGCCGCTGCGCCTCGAGCCGCAACGACGCTCACCAACAAGATAGAGAGAACTGGTGTAAGTTTCTTTCGTTTGGGCAGCGCACCATCGAGCTCCTTCGCAAACTCGTGACCAGTGGCTGAAAGCCCTCACTGCATCTGCCCATCCACCGGATCGGGCAACCGGCAGAAGGTGAAGAAGCGAATCGGGGAGAGACACATGGATAGAAAGACATCGCTGCTGTCGTCGTGGCGGTTAGTGGCGGTGCTGACAGCGCTCGCCGTTCCCGCCGTCGCGCATGCGCAAAGCGCCATCTCCGGCGTCGTAGTGGATTCCTCCGGCGCGGTTCTTCCAGGCGTTTCCGTCGAGACGGAGAGTCCCGCGTTGATCGAGAAAGTCAGGACAACCGTGACCAACGGCCAGGGGTTGTATACCCTGGCCGATCTGCGTCCGGGTCTCTACGTCATGCGTTTTTCGCTCGCCGGCTTCACGTCCGTGAGGCGCGAAGGTGTCCAGGTGTCGTCGAATGTGAACGTGCCCGTCAATGCGGAGCTGAGAGTCGGCGGGATCGAAGAGACGCTGACCGTCTCAGGGCAGGCGGCGGCCGTGGATGTCCGAAACGCTGGACGCACCGCGGTACTGGCGCGCGAGGTGCTCGACTCATTGCCCACCTCGCGGACGTACACGACAGCCGGCGCGATCATTCCCGGAATCAAACTCACGAAGCCCGACATTGGCGGCACTCAGGCTGTGCAGCAGGCCTATCCGGTCTCGCGCGGCATGATCAACCACAACGACAACATGATGATGGTCGACGGGATGCCCGTGAAGTTGAACGGCACGACGTCGCAGGCGTACACGAATTTCTCGATGGTCGAAGAGGTGACGTATCAGACCACGGGGATCGGTGCGGACACCTCCGGCGGCGGCGTTCGAGTGAACATGATCCCGAAAGACGGCGGCAACACGTTTCGCGGGAACATGTTCTTCGGCGGTTCGAGCGGCGACTGGCAGAGCAGCAATGTGACGCAGGACTTGCTGAATCGGGGACTGCCGGCGCCGACCGCGGCCGATTACCTCTACGACTTGAATCCCTCATTTGGCGGACCGGTCAAGCGCGACGCCGTCTGGTTCTTCGGGTCGTATCGCCGCCTGGTGCTGAACACCTTGCCGGGTGGCAGCTATTCCGACGGCCGGCCCGCAGTCGAGGATCAATGGATCGACAGCGGTTCCGTCAGGCTGACGTGGCAAGCGTCACGTCCACACCGTCTCACCGCGTACATCGATCGCGCCTGGAAAGGCAAAGGTCACGACTTCACCGATCTCGTGCCGGCAGAAGTCTCGCCGGCCCGCATCGATCCGGAGACCGCCGCCAGCAAGCGCGACCCCAGCCTCTACTACATCGCTTACGCGAAATGGACCTCCACGCTTACCAACAAGCTATTGCTGGAGAATGGCCTCTCGTTCGCGATCAACAATTATTCGATCATCTATCAGCCGGGCGTCGCCGCGCCGCCAGGCTCACCGAACTTCCTGATCAACTTCCCACGAATCGACATCCTCCGCGGAACTCTGACCGGCGCTTCCGACTTCACTCCGAACTTTCAAAAGCAGGATGCCTACGCGGTGTCATCCGCGCTGACGTACGCCGGCGGCGCACACCATTTCAAGGCCGGCGGGCAATGGCGATTCGGGCCGGTGGAGTCGCAGGTCGCGTCGACCAATGGCGACTTGAACGCGCGTTACCGCAGTGGAATTGCCGACAGCGTGACTGTCCGCAACGCCGAGGTCGCGGCGAAACACTACCTCAACGCAGACCTTGGCCTGTTTGCCCAGGAATCCTGGACCCTCCACCGGTTGACGGCCAACCTGGGCGTCCGCTTCGAAGTCCTGAGCGCCGAGGCAAGAGCAACCACCGCGGGCGCTGGCAGGTTCGTTCCGACTCGATCGTTCGACGGTCACATTCCCAATCTTCCAATGTGGTTCGACGTGTCGCCCAGGGTGGGGCTTGCGTATGACGTATTCGGCAACGCGAAAACCGCGATCCGTGCGACCGCCAGCAAGTACACCTTCCAGAACTCCACCGACATCGCCAGTCGCTACAATCCGATGTCGCAGGCGAACGATCGTCGCAACTGGTTCGACTGCGATGTGATACCGGGCACATCGACGTGCTCGGGCCGGGCGCTGTCGTCCAACGGCGACAGCATTCCGCAAGACAACGAGATTGGTCCAAGCGGTAACCGAAACTTCGGCAGTTCGACCGGCCGACGTCCCGACGCCAGTCTTCATCGTCAGTACAACTGGGACTACAGCGTCGGAGTGGATCACGCGGTGACGCCGGCCCTATCCGTGACCGGTGCGTGGTATTACCGGACCTTTCACAACGTCGAGGGGCAGTTCAATACGCTGGTCGATCCCGTAGCCGACTGGATCGCCTTCGCCACCATCAATCCTCTGACGCTCGAACCGATGACCATCTTCAATCTGCAACCATCGAAGCTGGGGCAGGTCGATCTCGTGGACCGCAACTCCGACATCAATACGCGCGTCTACAACGGATTCGAAGCCAGCTTCCGCCTGCGATTGGCCAGAGGCGCGACGGCGCTCGGCGGCTTCACGCGCGAGCGCACGCAAGCGGTGACCTGCGACACGAGCAACCCGAACCAGTGGCGCTACTGTGACCAGACCGGAGCGTTGAAGCAGGAGTTGGGTCAAGTGGCGGGCATCCCATTCAGGAACGAGTTCAAGCTCGCGGGTTCCTACCCGTTTCCGGGCCGCATCAGCGCCAGCGTGTCCCTCCTCAGCTACGCTGGACCGCTGCTGGGCGTGAACTGGACGCCCGGCGCCGCCGTCTTTCCGAACGGTCTGCGTACCCAGCCAGTGACGGTGCCGCTCATCGCTCCTGGCACGAAGTACGGCGATCGGTGGAATCAGGTGGATGTCGGGGTGAAGAAGAGTGTCCGCATGGGTCACGCCGATCTCGATGCGCAGGCCGATGTCTTCAACGTATTCAACTCCAACGCCGTGCTCACGGAACTGCAGGTCTTCGGCCCGACGCTGGGCCAGCCGACGTCGATTTTGCAGGGCCGGTTGTTGCGATTGTCGGGGAGCTTCAAGTTCTAACCGGCTACTGAACACGTGGCCTGAAGTGAAGAGTCGAACTTCAGGATAGCGCCTTGCTCTGACGTCCAGTCCCCGTCTGCTCGAGGTGAACCGTCTCGAGATCGGCGGCGACGAGCGTCTGTTGCGTCAGTTTTCGAGCGAGCGATCCGTCGCGGAGGATTCCGACTTGATGTAGTCCCAACTGTTGTCGAGAAAAGTGATTCCGCGGTCGATCTGAGGGCGGGACCCGGTTTGCTCCGAATCGTCCGCCGCGACCGTGACAGAGGCGAACTCAGTCGCAATCCTGTGTCGGTTGCACACGGAGCGACTTAACGATTGCGGATTCAGCGAGAGGCGTGCGATGTCCTGGCTGTTTTATGCGTTTATCTCCGCGACTGCTGCGGCACTGACCGCGATCCTCGCGAAAGTTGGGGTCGAAGGCGTACCCTCCAATCTCGCGACAGCGATTCGCACGAT
>Ga0114129_10015608_pt1 | contig 10801 bp, 9 predicted proteins | sample RhiMetdeltSRZDD1_FD_80071 | JGI IMG/M metagenome (GOLD analysis project Ga0114129, IMG submission 80071) | Populus rhizosphere microbial communities from Tennessee, USA - Rhizosphere MetaG P. deltoides SRZDD1 (version 2) (version 2) | ecosystem: Host-associated > Plants > Roots > Rhizosphere >... | reverse complement strand
TGCGCGACTTGTCGAGATGGATATGGGTCTCGATCAGGCCGGGACAGGCGAGGCGTCCACCGGCGTCGTAGACCTCGGCCTCGGCGGCAAGCCCGCGCTCGATCGCGACGATGCGGCCCCTGTCGACGCCGACGTCCAGCGGACCCTCGGCCGGACGATCGGCCAGGCGCGCATTGCGGATGATGCGATCCACTCGGGCTACTCGGCCTTGATGTTGGCGGCCTTGATCAGCGGCCACCACTTCTCGATCTCGGCCTTGTGGTGGGCGGCGAGCGCCTCCGCGGTCTGCTGCTCGCGCGGGGGAATCTCCTGGCCGAGGCCGATGAGCCGCGCCCGCACCGCCGGATCGGCCAGCGCATCCATGGCGGCGGCGGTGAGCTTGCGGATCACCTCCTGCGGCGTGTCCTTCGGCACCCATAGGCCGTACCAGGTCGAGATGTAGATGCCGGGAGCTCCGGCTTCGTCCACGGTCGGGATGTCGGGCGCGGCGGCAAGCCGCGTGTTGGAGGTGACGGCATAGGCTTTGACCGCGCCGTTGCGCACATGCGGCAGCGCCGTGATGGCCTGGTCGAAGGTCAGGTCGATGTGCCCCGCCACCAGGTCGCGCATGATCTCGGACGAGCCGGCGCGATACGGCACGAACTGGAAGCGGGTGCCGGTGACGTTCTGGAAATAGACGCCGCTGATGTGCTGGCCGGCACCCGGCCCGGCGGTGCCTTCCGTCGCCTTGTCGGGATTGGCCTTGAGCCAGGCGATCAGCTCCTTGAGGTCCTTCGCCGGCAAGTCCTTGCGCGCGACGATGACGTAAGGATTGCTCGGCAGCCGCGCGACCGGCGCAAAATCTTTCAAGAGATCGTAGGGCAGCGAGTAGATCGCGCCGTTGACCACGTGCGATGGCCAGTTGCCGATGCTCACGGTGTAGCCGTCGGGCGCCGCGCGCACGGCGCGCCCGACCCCGATTGTGCCCGAGGCTCCGGTCACGTTCTCGATCAGGACCGGCTGACCGAGCGACACCCGCATCGGCTCGATCAGCGTGCGCGCCAGCGTATCGACCGGACCGCCGGCGCCGAATGGAACGATCAGCGTGATCGGGCGCGACGGGTAGGCTTGTGCGGCGGCCGGAGCAACTGCGCCCAGGATGGAGCTGACCGCAGTCAGCACTCCGAGAAAAATCCGCTTGCCGATCATGTTTTTTCTCCACCGCCGACCCATCGCTAAGGGTCAGGACGGAGGCCGGCTTGTCAATGGGCGGCGACCGCCCGCATCTTTCCGTTGAAACGTCACATGCGCTACGGTCGCAGCGAAGACGAGGCCGTCGGCGGCCTGCGAGCAGGAGGGATCGGAATGGAGCTTGGCTTGCGTGGGAAAGTCGCCCTGGTGACGGGATCGAGCCGCGGCATCGGCCGCGGCGTCGCGCTGGCGTTTGCGGCCGAGGGCTGCGACCTGCTGCTGACCGGACGCGACGCGGCCGCGCTCGAGGAGGTGGCGAAGTCGATCCGCGACAAAGGCCGCAAGGCGGCTGTCACCGCCCTCGATCTCCGCGACCCGAGCGCGCCGGAGACACTGGTGCAGGCGGCGCGGCGCGAGTTCGGGGGCCTCGACATTCTGGTGAACAACGCCGGCACCACCAAGCGCGGCGACTTCTTCACGCTGACCGACGCCGACTGGGCGGAGGGCTACGGGCTGAAGTTCTTCGCCCATGTGCGGCTCGCCCGCGCCGCCTGGCCGCTGCTGAAGGAACGGCACGGCTCGCTGATCGCGATCGGCGGCACCAGCGGACGCAAGCCGGAGCAGAGCTTCACCATCGGCAGCTCGGTCAATGCGGCGGTCGCCGCCTTCACCAAGTGCCTCGCGCATCTCGGCAAGGAGGACGGCGTGCAGGTCAATTGCATCCACCCGAGCCTGGTCGAGACCGAGCGCCAGTGGCGGCGGATCAGGGCGGAGGTGGAGCGCAGCGGCGAGCCGGAGGCGAAGGTGCGCGAAGCGTTGTGCCGCGAGACCGGGATCATGCGCTTCGGCACGGTCGAGGACGTGGCCGATCTGGTGACCTTCATCGTTTCCAAGCGTGCCACCTGGATGCACGGCGCCACCGTCGATCTCGACGGCGGGGAGATCCCGGTGCTGTGATGGCAACCGTGCGAAACGCCGATGACCGTCTCATGCTTGGACTGACGGCCGTGCCGGGGACTCGGTGCGCCCCCTCTCCCCGTCCTTCACGGGGAGAGGGTGGGGGTGAGGGGCTCATGACTGAGGGGCTCTCGCCTCAGTATTCGCAACTGCCCCTCACCCATCGTCGCCCGTTGCAGCACCGAGCTGCCCTCTCCCCGCACGCGGCGGGGAGAGGGCACAAGCGGCAGCAGCGGTTGCCATGAATATCCTGCTCACGCCCGCGCGCATCGGACCGGTCGAGATCCCGAACCGGATCGTCATGCCGCCGATGACGACGCGGACGGCGGATGACGAGGGCTTCATCACCGACGCGAGCGTCGCCTACTACATGGCGCGGGTGCGCGGTGGCACCGGCCTGATCACCGTCGAGATGGCCTCGCCCGAGAAGGCCGGGCGTCATCGACGCCGCGAGGTCGGCATCTACGACGACCGGTTCCTGCCCGGCCTCACCCGCCTGGTCGACGAGATCCATCGCGGCGGCGCCAAGGCCTCGATCCAGCTCGGCCACGGTGGCGGTCATACCCGCATCGACATCTGCGGCGAGATGCCGATCGCGCCCTCCGCCATCCCGCATCCGGTCTACGAAACCACGTTAGAGACCATCATCCCGGCCGAGATGACCAAGCCGCGCATCGACGCGGCCGTCGCCGCCCATGTCGCTGCGGCGTTGCGCGCGCAAAAGGCCGGGTTCGACTGCGTCGAGATCCACGCCGCGCACGGCTACCTGATCTCGCAATTCCATGCGCCGTTCGAGAACCGGCGCACCGACCAATATGGCGGCAGTCTCGACAACCGTGCCCGCTTCGGGCTCGAGGTGTTGCGCGCGGTCAAGGCTGCGGTCCCAGGCATGGGGGTGATCTACCGGCTCTCGGTCGAGGATTTCTTCCCGGGCGGGCTGCCGTGGAGCGAGGGCCGGCGGATCGCGATCTGGGCGGCGGAGGCCGGCGCCGACGCGCTGCACGTCACCGCCGGGCACTACCGCTCGCTGCCGTCGGCGCAGATCGTGCTGCCGCCGATGAGCATGCCGGACGCGCCGTTCCTCGAGTTCGCGGCCGGGGTGAAGCAGGTGGTGCGCGTGCCGGTGATCGCGGTCGGGCGGCTCGGCGATCCCAAGACCGCGACCGCGGCGGTCACGACTGGCCAGGCGGACTTCATCGCGCTCGGGCGCACGCTGATCGCCGATCCGCAATGGGTCGAGAAGCTGCGCCGCCAGGAGCCGATCCGGCGGTGCCTCGCCTGCAACACCTGCGTCAACGAGATGCGCGGCGGCGCGGGCATCGGCTGCGTGGTCAACGGCGCCGCCGGCCGCGAGACGCTGTTTGCCGATGCCGCCCCGCCGCGCAACGAGCGCATCGCGGTGATCGGCGCGGGGCCCGCCGGCCTCACCTATGCGTCGCTGGTGGCGGAGGGCAACGCGGTGACCGTGTTCGAGAAAGACGCGCATCCCGGCGGCAGTTTCCGTTATGCCGGCAAGGCGCCGCTGTTTCAGGAGGTCGAGGCGAGCGAGACGAGCTTCGAGCGTTACATCTCCGATCTGGCAGCGGCCTGCGCCGGCAAGGGGGTGAGCTTTCGCTTCTCAACCGACGTCGCGGCGGCGCCGGAGTTGCTCGCCCCGTTCGATCGGATCGTGGTGGCGACCGGCGCCGCCTACCGGTTCGGGCTCGGCCCGGTCGCCAAGACCATGCTCGACTGGGGCGCCGGCCGCTGGCCCCTGCTCTCGCGGCTGTTTTCCGCGCCGGCATTTCGCGACTGGTTCTATTACCGGGGCCGCCGCGGAACCGCCGACCGCTTTCGGCTGCTGGCCAAGCCCGGACAGACGGTCATCGCCATCGGCGATGCGGTGTCGGCCGGCAAGAGCAAGCAGGCGATCGCCAGCGCCTTCGACGCCGCGCTGCTGCAGCAGACTTAGCCGATGCGCCCTTGCATCCGCGGCGGGGGACGGCGCGTATCTGGGTCAACCCGCCTGCCGGCAGGCAGGCACCCTCTCAGCCATGAAAGGCCGCACATCATGCGCCCGCACATCACCGTGGTCGTCGGAACACTTCTGCTATGGTCGCTGGCGTCCGCCGAGGCACAGCGTGCAGGTCAGGACAATGCCGCATGGGACACGTTCGTCGAATCGAGCCTCGGGACCCAGGTCGAATACCCGGCCGACCTGTTCGCGATCTCGGAGGGACCGTCGGAACGAGGCATCGGCGAGCACTTCCGGACCGCCGACGGCCGCGCCCAGCTGCTGATCTACTCGCTCCCCAATGACGCGCGCGCGACCCCGGCGCGCTTCTTGCGCAATAATCTCAAGGCGTCGCGGATCGCCGTGGACTATCAGCGGGTGACGCCGTCGTTCTTCGCGATCTCAGGCACCTATCAAGGCGCGATCTACTACAGCCGCTGCAATTTCTCCTCCAATGCTGGCGGCGCGGTACATTGCTTCGACCTGAGATATCCGGAGCGCGAAAAGCGCGCCTGGGACGACATCGTGACGCGCATCAGCAGGTCGCTGCGGCCGCTGATGGGGTGATTGGGCGCTCGGGGCCGCGGCCGCATCACCGCGTCCCGCATAAATCGGCGACCGCCAGGGCGACGATCTTGGTGGCGGCGGAGAGATCGTTGAGCCGCAGGTTCTCGTTGGCGTTATGCGCGTTCGCCTCCAGGATTGAGTGCGGCCCCGCGCCATAGAGCACGATCGGAATGCCGTGCGCCGCGTAATGGCGCGCGTCGGTGTAGAGCGGCATGCCGGTCACCTGCACGTCGACGCCCAGAATTTCCTTGGCGTGACGCTGGATCGCCGCCGCAATCCGCTCCGCACCGGGACGCGGGATCAGCGGCACCGCAAGCAGGGTTCGGCGCACGTCGGCCTTGATCTGCGGGCGCGCTTTGGCCGCACCCGCGATCAGCGCCCGCAAGTCCGTTTCCACCTTGGCCGGGTCTTCCTCGGGAATCATCCGGCGGTCGATCCGGAACACCACCTGATCCGGCACCACGTTGGTGTTGATGCCGCCCTTGATCAGCCCGACATTGAGCGTCGGCGAGACGATGCCGGGGACGCGTGATCGCGTCCGCGCAAGCTCGGCGCGATGCCCATAGAGCGCGGCCAGGACGGCGGTCGCCGCCTCCAATGCATCGACACCGCTCTCCGGCATGGCGGCATGCGCCTGCTTGCCGGTGACGGTGACCTCGAGGTGCAGGCAGCCGTTGTGGGCGGTGATGACCGAATAGGAGAAGCCCGCGGCGATCGCCGCGTCGGGCCTGGTCAGTCCCTGGTCGAGCAGCCATTTCGGTCCGACATCGCCGCCGACCTCCTCGTCATAGGTGAAATGCAGCTCGACCGTGCCGCCGAGCCTGATGCCTTGCGCGGCCGCCGCCTTGAGCGCGAGCAGCGCCCAGGCATAGGTGGCGAAATCCGACTTCGACACTGCCACCCCGCGCCCATACATGACCGGACCGTGCGGGCCGTCCTCGACCACGGCGCCGTAAGGATCGAGGCGCCAGCCCAGCCCCGGCGGCACCACGTCGCCGTGGGCATTGAGCGCGATCACCGGCCCGTCGCCGAAGCGGTGGCGGACGATGAGATTGGTCACGCTCTTCATCCCCGCTGCGGCGACCGCGGCGGCCGGCACCTCGTGCGCTTCGACCGCCAAGCCGAGTTGCTCCAGCAATTGCTTCGCCCGCGCCGCATGGGCGGCGCAGTCGCCGGGCGGATTGTCGCTCGGGACCTTCACCAGCTCGGCAAGAAACCGGGTCTCACTCGCGAAGTCGCGATCGACGAAGTCGGCGACGTGCTGGGCCAGCGTCATGGCGTCTCGGCCAGGTGGAGAACGGCGTCGAGCAGGACGCGCGCGGCCACGTCGGCATCCTCGGCGGTGATGATCTCGCGCGGCGAATGGCTGACTCCGCCGTTGCCGCAGCGCACGAACAGCATGCCGAGGTCGGTCACGCCGGCAAACAGCATCGCATCGTGACCGGCGCCGCTCGGCAGCTGTCGCACCGGCACGCCGGCGCGCGCGATGGCGTCGGCGAGCAGTTGCTGGATGCGCGGCGAGCAGGGAACGTTGTCGCCGCGGGCCACCTCGGTGACGTCGACGCTGACGCCGCGGCGCTGGGCGATCCGTCCGATCTCGGCGAGCACGTCCGCCACCGCAGCCTCGCGGATGGGGTCCTCGCCGGCGCGGATATCGAGCGAGAGCTCGCAGCGCCCGGGAATGATGTTGATCGCGCCCGCCGGCACGGCGAGCTGGCCGACGGTGCCGACCAGCGTCGGCGCCGCGGTACAGCGCCGCTCCACGTAAAGAACGATCTCGGCGGCCGCCGCAGCGGCGTCATGGCGGAGCGGCATCGGCACGGTGCCGGCATGGCCGGCGGCGCCGGTGACCGTGACCTGGTGGCGCACGGCGCCCGCAATCGTCGTCACCACCCCGACCGGCAGGTTTTCCTGCAGCAGTACCGGGCCCTGCTCGATGTGGACTTCGAGGTAGCCGAGCAGGTCTTGTGGCCGCCGCGCCAGCGCCGGAATCGCCTGCGGGTCGAGCCCAGCCTCGCACATGACGTCGATCATGCGGTTGCCCTCGCCGTCGCGCCGTTCGACTACGCCCGTGTCGAACTTGCCGGCAATCGCACTGCTGCCGATGTAAGGCGTGGCGAAGCGCACGCCCTCCTCTTCCGAAAACGCAATCACGTCGAGGTGGAACGGCAGCCTGCGGCCCGACCGTTGCAGGTGCTCGACCAGCACGAGCCCGGTCAGAACGCCGAGCCGGCCGTCATACTTGCCGGCGTTGCGCACGGTGTCGTAGTGCGAGGCGATGATCAGCGTTTTCGCCGCCCGCGCATCGGAGGCGTACCTCCCGGCCACGTTTCCCGTGGCGTCGATCTCGGCGGCCATCCCGGCTTGGCGCATCCAGTCGCACAATTGCGCGGCGACCGAGCGGTGGGCCGGCGACAGGTAGGTGCAGGTCAATCCGTCGGAGGTTTCCGACCATCGCGCCAGCAGGCCGGCAAGCTCCATGATGCGCTGGCCGAAGGCGTTGCGCCCGCTCGCGTCGACCGCGCTGTTCGCTTCCGTCACCATCGGCCGTACTATTGCCCGCCGCAGCCCTTGCAACGCTCGACACGCGTCTGTCATCCTGCGCCGAACGGGTCAAGAGCAGAAGGGGCCGCGACCGTGGAGTTCGTGCTCACCGAGTGGTTGAGCCTGATCATCCGCTGGCTGCACGTGGTTGCCGGCATCGCGTGGGTCGGCAGCTCGTTCTATTTCATCCATCTCGATCTCAGCCTGAAGGCCCGATCCGGCCTGCCCGCCGGCGTCAAGGGCGACGCCTGGCAGGTGCACGGCGGCGGCTTCTACCACATGGTGAAGTATCTGGTGGCGCCGGCGCGCATGCCCGATGAGCTGACGTGGTTCAAGTGGGAAGCGTACACCACCTGGCTGTCGGGCTTCGCGCTGCTGGTGATCGTCTACTATCTCGGCGCCGAGCTCTATCTGATCGACAAGAGCGTGCTCGACGTCAGCGCGCCAGCCGCCGCCGCGATCGCGTTCGTGAGCCTCGCCGTGGCCTGGCTGGTCTACGAAGGCCTGTGCCGCTCTCCGCTTCGCCGGCACGAGGCCGCGATGGCGCTCATCGGCTACGCGTTCCTGGTCGCCCTCACCTACGGCTTTACCCACGTGTTCAGTGGGCGCGGCGCGTTCACCCAGATCGGCGCCATCGTCGGCACCATCATGGTGGCGAACGTCTTCATCATCGTCATCCCGTACCAGAAGAAGACCGTGGCCGCACTCATTGCGGGGAAAGAGCCCAATCCGGAATGGGGTGAGGAAGGCAAGCGGCGATCGGTGCACAACAACTACCTGACCTTGCCGGTGGTCTTCCTGATGATCGCCAACCATTACCCGCTGATGTTCGCGACGCGGTTCAACTGGCTGATCGTCGCCATCGTGCTGGCGATCGGCCCGGTGATCCGTCACTTCTTCAATTCGCGCCACGAAGGCAAGGGCAGCCCGTGGTGGACCTGGGGGGTGGCGGGCGCCGGCATGGTGGCGGTGGCGTGGCTCTCGGCGGCCGGCCCGCGCGAGCCGGCGACCGGCGCGCGCGCCGCCGGCGTCAACGCCGCGGCCGCCCACGACGTGATCGCCTCACGCTGCAGCATGTGCCACATGGGCGAGCCGGTCTGGGCCGGGATTAATGCGCCGCCCAAGGGCGTCGTGCTCGACAGCCCGGACAATATCCGCCGCCACGCCCGGCTGATCGAGATCAATGCGGTCAGGTCGGACGCCATGCCGCCCGGCAACGTCACGCAAATGACCGCGACCGAACGGCAAATTCTCGCCGCCTGGCTCGCCGCCGGCGCGCCGGCGAAGTGAGGAGCCGGCGATGCCTCCCACGGACTTCTCCAAATACCCGCGCGATCTCATCGGCTACGGCCGCACTCCACCCGACCCGCGCTGGCCGGGCGGCGCGCGCGTCGCCGTGCAATTCGTCGTCAACTACGAGGAAGGCGGCGAGCGCAACATCCTGCATGGCGACGCCACCTCGGAGGCATTCCTCTCCGACGTGCTCGGCGCGCAGCCGTGGCCGGGCCAGCGCCACATGAACGTCGAGTCGATGTACGAATACGGCTCGCGCGCGGGCTTCTGGCGGCTGTGGCGCCTGTTCACCGAGCGAAAATTTCCGGCCACCGTGTTCGGCGTCGCCACCGCGCTGGCGCGCCACCCCGACGCGGTCGCGGCGATGCGCGAAGCCAAATGGGAGATCGCAAGCCACGGATTGAAGTGGATCGATTATCGGGACGTCCCGGAAGCCGAAGAGCGCGTCCACCTTGCCGAGGCGATCCGCATCCATACGCAGACGACCGGCGAGCGCCCGCTCGGCTGGTATACCGGCCGCAACTCGGTCAACAGCTTGAAGATCGTGCTCGACGAGGGCGGCTTTCTCTATTCCTCGGACTCCTACGCCGACGACCTGCCCTATTGGGTGAACGGACCCAAGGGACCGCACCTGATCATCCCCTACACGCTCGACGCCAACGACATGCGGTTCATCAACCCGCAGGGTTTTGCCGACGGCGAGGCGTTCTTCGGCTATCTCAAGGACGCCTTCGACCTGCTCTATGCGGAAGGCGAACGCACGCCTAAGATGATGTCGGTTGGGCTGCATTGCCGGCTGGTGGGGCGGCCCGGACGCGCGGCGGGACTTGCTCGCTTTCTCGACCACATCGCTGCGCGCGAGCGGGTCTGGGTCGCGACCCGGCTCGACATCGCCCGCCATTGGCATCGTGAGCATCGTGCGCTCGCCGCAAATGGCCCAACCATCGGTTAGCGGAATGCCGCCATGACCACCGTCTCGCTCGCAAGCCTCAACTCCGCCGACAAGAAGAGCTTCATCGCCGCGTTGGGCGACGTCTACGAGCAGGCTCCCTGGGTGGCCGAGGCCGTACACGGGCAACGGCCGTTCGCCTCGCTCAACGCGCTGCATGAGGCGATGTCCGCCGCGGTCCGCGCGGCGTCCGCGGAGCAGCGGATCGCATTGCTCAAGGGTCACCCCGACCTCGCCGGCAAGGCGGCGCGCGCCGGGGCGATGACCGCCGACTCCAAGGCCGAGCAGGCGAGCGCCGGGCTCGACCGGCTGTCGGAGGCGGAATACGCCGCCTTCCACCGCTTCAACGACGCCTATCGCAAGAAATTCGGCATTCCGTTCATCGTCTGCGTCAGGCGGCACAGCAAGGATTCGATCTTGCGGCTCTTCGAGCGTCGCCTGCAAAACGGCGTGGCAGCCGAGACCAAGGCGGCGCTGACGGAAGTTTTCCGCATCGGCGCGCTGCGCCTCGACCAGAAGGTCGAAGCCGTCGACAAGCTCAAGGTGCATGGGCGCCTGTCGACCCATGTGCTCGACAACCACGCTGGCCATCCGGCGTCCGGCGTGGTTGTCGAGCTCGCCGAATTGCCCGGCAACGGCCCGCCTCGGATGATCGCGAGCGCCACCACCAATCTCGACGGCCGCACCGACCAGCCGTTGATCGGCGGGCGACCGATCCCGATCGGACGTTACGAGCTGCGCTTCCACGTCGGCGATTACTTCACGCGGCTGGGCACGCCGCAGGGCGATCCGCCGTTCCTCGACGTGGTGCCGGTGCAATTCGCCGTCGCCGAGGCCGAGGGCCACTACCATGTGCCGCTGCTGGTGACGCCGTGGAGCTATTCCACCTATCGCGGCAGCTGACGCTTTCAACAGGCCTGACTGGGGAATAGGCAAACTCGGGCAAAGTGCCTAGTCTTGCGGCAGGAGCACGGACACGCCCGCCCCCACCCGACATTTTCCGCCCCGCGTGATGGCACAGGGATTGCTGAGATAACGCACACAGCGCCGGCCGAACCGGCCTCAAAGGGAGCATCGAACATGCGCAGGATCAGGCTTTTTGGGATGCTCGCGGGAGCGGCAGTGGCGGCGTTCGCCGTCGGCCCCGCGTGCGCCCAGACCGATGTGAAATTCGCCCTCGACTGGAAGTTCGAGGGTCCCGCGGCGCCCTATTTCGTCGCCCTCGACAAGGGCTACTACAAGGCCGAAGGCCTCAACGTCACCATCGACAGCGGCCCGGGCTCGGTCGCCGGCATCGCGCGGGTCGCCGCCGGCACCTATCCGATCGG
>Ga0114129_10015607_pt1 | contig 10801 bp, 6 predicted proteins | sample RhiMetdeltSRZDD1_FD_80071 | JGI IMG/M metagenome (GOLD analysis project Ga0114129, IMG submission 80071) | Populus rhizosphere microbial communities from Tennessee, USA - Rhizosphere MetaG P. deltoides SRZDD1 (version 2) (version 2) | ecosystem: Host-associated > Plants > Roots > Rhizosphere >... | reverse complement strand
GCTCGCTCGCGGTGGCCTCCGCGCGCTCCCGGCGCTCGCCATGACGCCGGTCGAGGATCACGGTGACCGGCTCGCCCGCATACTCGCGCTTGAGGTAGTCGTAGAGCTGGATATTGTGCCGCGCCACCACGAACAGGTGCCCGAGGTGCAGGAGCTCCTCGGCGGCCCGGGACAGCCAGAAGCGCATGTCCATCTCGCGCAGGAGGCCGAGGGCGATGGCCAGGTGATCCTCCGCGCGCTCGCGGTCGCCCGAGAGACGGAGGACCCGCCCCAGCCCCAGGTGAATGCGCGCCTGCAACGGGCGCATCTCGAGCTCCTCGGCCAGGCTCAGCGCCTGGCCGTAGTAGCCTTCGGCTTCGCCCACCGCGGGCGGATCGCTCAGCGCGGCGAGCTCCCCCATCAGGCGCAGCGCGCCGGCCTGGTGGCCGCGCTCCTTGTGCCGCAGCGCCAGCTCGAGCGCGCGCTGGGCCACGGTCCGGGCACGGTCGAGCTGCCCGGCCGCGGCCAGGCCCTCGCCCAGGTTCGTGGTCCAGAGCGCGAGGTACGCGCGCACGCCCAGCTCTTCCGTCAGCGTTACCCCGTCCTCCAGGAGTCGCATCCCTTCTTCCCGCCGGCCGAGCAGCACGAGGGTGAGGCCCAGGAGCGACGAGGGAATCGGCCGCCACACGTCCAGGCTCTTCTCGCGGCAGGCGTCGAGGCTCCGCTGGAGCGCGGGCAGCGCGCGCTCGAGCTGGCCGCGCCGAAGCCAGGCCAGCCCGGCCATGGTCCGCGCGATGGTCTGGGTATAGGCGTGGCCGCTCGCCTCGCCCGCGCGCTGCGCCTTGTCGAGCGACAGGGCGGCCGCGTCGAACTCGCCGATCTCCGCCAGGGTGAAGGCGAGCCAGCCGCTCGAGGTGACGTAGGAGACGCCGACCCGCCCGCCGGGGGCCTCGCCCTGCACCAACTCGAGGGCCTCCACGCTCTCGCGCAAGGTCGAGTGCGCGCGCCGGTAGAGACCCTGCGCATGACAGCTATAGCCCAGGTAGCTTCGGGCCAGCGCCTGAAGCGCCGCGTCGCCGGCCCCGTCGCCGATGCGCAGGCAGCGCTCGCCATACTCGATGGCCAGGTCCGGCTCGCCCTTCAGGTAGTGGTAGTTGATCAGGTAGGTGTACACGCGCGCCAGCCGCTGCTCGTCGCCGAGCTTCTCGGCCATCGCCTCCGCTTCCTGCGAGAGCGTCAGCACGCGCTCGAGCTGGCCGAGCTGCAAGAGCGGCGACCGCAGGTCCAGGCGCAGGTCGATCGCCTGCTCGGTGGCGGGCCGGCCCTCGGGCAGCCGTCCGAGCGCCCCCATCGCCTGCTCGAAGAAGATGACCGCCTCGCGATTGGCGGAGCGCGCCGCCGCCTTGGTCCCGGCCTGGCGGAGGTAGGCCACCGCTTTCGTCCACACCTCGCCGCGCACCGCGTGGTGGGCGAGGCGCTCGAAGTGCTCGGGCAACCGGTCCGCGTAGAGCTGCTCCATCGCCTGCACCACGCGGCCGTGCAGCGCGCGCCGGCGGTCCTGCAGCAGGCTCGAGTAGGCCACCTCGTGGGTCAGGGCGTGGCGGAAGGTGTACTCCACGCTCGGGAACAGGCTGATCTCGTACAGGAACTCGCCCGCCTGGAGCAGGCTCAGGTTGCGACGTACCGTCTCTTCCGAAAGGTCGGCGATCTCCTGCAGCGGAGCCAGCGAGACATCCTTGCCGATGACCGCGGCGGCCTGCAGCAGCCGCTTGCTCTCGATGGGGAGGCGGTCGATGCGCGCGGCGAGCACCGCCTGCACGGTGGCCGGCACCTGGACCTTCTGCACCTCGCGGGTCAGGCGGTAGTGCCCGGGCGTGCCAGCGAGCACCTTGCTCTCGGCCAGCGTGCGCACGCTCTCCTCGATGAAGAACGGGTTGCCCTCGGTCCGCTCGATCAGGAGCTGCTTGAGCGGGCCCAGCCCGGGGTCGTCGCCCATCAGCGCGCTCAGCAGCTCCTCGGAGCTCTGGGGCGGGAGCGGATCGATCCGGAACTGGGTGTAGTAGCTCTTGCGCGCCCACCCGTGCTGGTACTCGGGTCGGTAACTCACGAGCACGAGCGCGCGGGCCATAGGCAGGCTGTCCACGAGGCTGTCGAGGAAGGCCTGGCTCTCCGAGTCCAGCCAGTGGAGGTTCTCGAACACCAGGAGGACCGGCTGCACCTGACCTTCCCGGAGAATGAGCCGCTTCACCGCGTCGAGCATGCGCTGGCGACGCTGCGGCAGGTCCGGCGTCTGCCACTCCGCGTCGTCCACCGGCACGTCGAGGAGCTGGAGGAAGGCGGGCAGGGTGGGCCGCAGGCTTTCATCGAGCGTCAGGAGCTTGCCGGTGACCTTCTCGCGGACGCGCCGGACGTCGTCGCGCTCCTCCAGGTGGAAGTAGTTCTGGAGCAGCTCCTTGACCGTGAGGTAGGAGGTGTTCTTGCCGTAGGAGGTGGCCTGCGCCTCCATCATGAGCCAGCCGTGCGCGCGATGGGAGTGGGTGAACTCCCAGAAGAGCCGCGACTTGCCCACCCCCGGCTCGCCCGACACCGCCACCACCTGGCCGTGGCCGGCGGCGGCCCGCGCCATCGCCTGGTGGAGCGCGTCCACCTCGGTCTCGCGGCCCACGAACGGCGTGAGGCCGCGCGCGGCGCTGGCCTCGAGGCGCGAGTGGACCTGCTCGGAGCGGACCAGCTCGAAGACCTCGACCGGCTCGGGCATGCCCTTCACCGGCACCGGCCCGAGCGCCTTGATCTCCACGTACCCCTCGGCCAGCCGGAGGGTCTCGCGCGAGATCAGGGTGGATCCGGGCCGGGCAAGCTGCTCCATCCGCGCGGCCAGATGCGTCGTCTGGCCGATGGCCGAATAGTCCATGTGCAGGTCACTGTCGATGGCGCGCACCACGACCTCACCCGAGTTGAGGCCGATGCGGATCTGCACGTCCACACCGCGCCCGCGCCGCAGCTCCTCCGCGTACCAGCCGACCGTCTGCTGCATGCGAAGCGCGGCGTGACAGGCGCGCACCGCGTGGTCCTCGTGGGCGAGCGGCGCGCCGAAGAGCGCCATGATCCCGTCGCCCATGACCTGGTTCACCGTGCCCTCGTAGCGGTGCACCGCCTCCATCATCCGCTCGAGCACCGGATCCAGCAGCCGCCGGGCTTCCTCCGGATCCTGGTCGGCCAGAAGCTCCATCGAGCCCTTGAGGTCGGCGAAGAGCACCGTGACCTGCTTGCGCTCGCCCTCGAGCGCGTGCCGCGAGGTCAGGATCTTCTCGGCGAGGTGCTTCGGGGTATAGCCCTGAGGGGAGGCCTGACGCTCCACCGGGTCCGGGGTGGTCGGGGAGCCGCAGGAGCCGCAGAACCGCTTGTCCGGCAGCAGCTCCGCGCCGCAGCTCGGACAGCTCGTCACCAGCCGCGCGCCACACTCCTCACAGAACCGAACGCCCTCACGGTTCTGGGACTGGCAGCGGGGACACTTCACCTAACCCTCCTCGGGCGGCGACGCCAGGACGATGGTCTTGCAAGATTAGCCCGTCCATCCGCAGGGGTCAAGGGCCCGCCCCCCACCTGATGTGCCTACTCGGTAAGGGAAATCGGGGGTCAGCGGGCCTCCTCGGCGCCCAGGCGGTAGCGCCGGATGTCGGCGCGCACGTCGCGGACGGTCTCGCCCTCGATCTCGATCCGCACCTCGTGCCGCTCCACGTCCCAGTGCTGCACCGTGGACAGCCAGCCGAAGATCCGACGGGACTCCGGCAGGAGCCGACGGCCCCGGTAGATGAGGGTCGTGTGGCCCGAGGCGGGGAACTGGTCCCGCCGTTCGACGGGGGCGCCGCAGAGACGGAGGACTTCGTCGAGGGTGGTCTTCTCCGGCACGATGCGCTCGAGCACCTCGCGACCCAGGATCACGCCCGCCCGAGGGTCGCGCCCGTCCCGCCACGCGCCGAGCTGCACGCGCGCGGCCACCACGTCGATCAGCCGCAAGAGGCCGCGGCCGAGCAGCGGACCCATCGCCTGGCCGAGGGCGAAGATGAGGAGCGGGGCGGCCACGAGCAGCACGGTCTGGGTGCGCGAGAAGTAGCCGAACTGCACCGCGAGCTGCTGCGGGGTGATGCCGTCCCCCCGGTCGAGGAAGAGCGAGACGACCTGGGTGGAGTCGAGCGTCTCGCTCAACCGTCGAATGGAAGTGGGCGGATACACCTCGTCGATCTTGAGCCGGTCGGACTGCGGAAACTGCACCACCAGCTCGGCCGGCGCGTCGGCCAGGCGCACGACGCGATCGCGATGGGCGAGGTACATCGGAAACAGGGGCCGGTCGCGCACCTCGTTGAAGCCGATGGCCACGCGCGAGGGGCCGCCGCGGATGATCGTCTCCACCCAGCCGAGCTTCTGCGGCTTCACCAGCCCGGCCACGTGGAGCGTGAGCTCCATGAGCCAGTTCCGGTCGGCGAGCCGCGGTGTCCACGGGATCCGGATGAAGGTGGCGGGTGGGATCAGCCCCAGCGCGCCGGTCTGCACGAAGGTCGCGAACGGCGCGCCGGCGGCCTGGACCTCGGTAGCGCCGTCGGTCAGCCCTCGAGCCAGCAGGCCCACGTGGCCTTCGCCGATCACGTCGAAGCCGAGGTTCGTGACGTAGCGGGCCAGCGCCGCGTCGGGCTTCTGGGCGGGCGCGTCGTTCCGGATCTCGCCCGGCCAGAGCAGGAAGATGTCCTGTGCCACGTCGGCGGCCTGCCGATCGGGAGGGAGGAGAAGGCTCCACGTCACCACCACCGGCACCGGCCCCACCTCCTCCCGAACGGTGGCGTTGACCATCAGCGGCCCGACCGTGAACGGCGGCTCCGGACGGGACGCGAGGAAGAGCTGGGCCCGAGCGGGCCCAGGGGCCAGGAGGCAGAGCGCAACTCCGAGAGACCAGGCAAGCCGACGCATGGTCGCCCGATCATACCCGCTCCCGCACGCGTCATGCCAGGCCAGTGTTGCGTTCGTGCTACATTTTTTCGATGCGCGACACGACCTCGAACGTTTCTCGAGAAGACCGCCGGAACGACGCCGCGGGTCTCGGCCCTCTGGCCGCCCGGGCGACCGCCATCGTGGACGGAGCCCTCCCCTACGCGCCCCGGGCCTGCTGGCTCGGGCTGGTGATCCTGATCGCGGTGACCCTGCTCACCATGCCCGGCAACCCGGTACTCGACCTCAACGCGCGCCAGTACCGTGAGCCCGGCACGATCATCGCGCACGTGGGCGCGCTGCTCTTCCTCTTCGGCCTGCTGCCGGCGGCGCCGCGCGGACTGGCCGCGGTGGCCGCGCTCTCGCCCGTGCGGCGGCTCGCACTCCTCGGAGCGGCCGCGGTGGTGCCGCTCGCCGCGCTTGGCCTCATCTCGATGTGGTGGCCCGCGTACGCGCGCGCGCTCACGCGCGAGTGGGGCCTCGTCGAGCCCGCCGAGGCCACGCTCTATCTCACCGCGGCCTGGATCGCCTGGCGGCACGCCGCCCTGCTCGGGCCGCGCGGGCAGGACGCGCGCTGCTTCCGCTTCGTCGCCGTCTTCTGCGGCGTGCTGGCCCTCGAGGAGATGGACTGGCTCGGCCTGGTCGGCCCGCTCGTCGGCCGCATCGGCAGCGCCAACGTCTACCTGGGCTCCTCCCACGATCTGCTCAAGGTGGCCTGGCCACCATCACTGGTTCGCGATCCCGCTCGCGCTCTCCGCGCTGCTCGTCCTCGGCATGCTCTGGTACCGCGGCTATCTCACGGTCGGCTTCATCCGGCGCGAGATGTTCGATCCCACCACGCTGCCGCTGTACGGCGCACTGGTGGCCCAGGTGGTGGCCCAGACGCTCGACGTGGACGACACCATCCTGAGCGCCCGCCATCCGTTCTTCCGCTACCCGCTGGAGGAGCCCATCGAGCTCCTGTCCGAGCTCCTGTTGGTGAGCGGCCTGCTGCTCAAGTACTGCCGAGACTGGCGCCGGGCGGGCCGCCCCTCGGTGTGATGGCCCGGGGGGCTGTGATAGGCTCCCGCCCATGAACGCCACCGCGCTCCTCGCCGAGTTCATCACCAAGAGCCGCTACGAGGACTGCCCGGAAGCGGCCCTCGACGCCGCCCGGCGGGCCATCCTGGACTGCCTGGGCGTGATGCTCGCCGGCTCCATCGAGCCGGCGGCCCGGATCCTCCAGCAGGTGGCCCGGGCGGAAGGTGGCGCCCCCCTGGCCACGGTGGTGGGGACGGGCCGGCGCACCGGCGCGGTGTGGGCCGCCCTCTGCAACGGCACCGCGGCCCACGCGCTCGACTTCGACGACACCAACTTCGCCCTGATGGGCCATCCGTCGGCGCCGGTGCTGGCGGCGGCGCTGGCCGCGGGCGAGCTGGCGCTGGCCGACGGCCGTGCGGTACTGCACGCCTTCCTCCTGGGCTTCGAGGTCGAGACCGCGCTGGCCGAGGTCATCAACCCGGCCCACTATGCCCACGGCTGGCACGCCACCTGTACGCTCGGCACGCTGGGCGCGGCGGCGGCCGCGGCGCGGCTGCTCGGGCTCGACGGTACGCAGACCCGTCACGCCCTCGCGGTGGCCGCCTCGCAGTCCTCGGGGCTGAAGGAGAACTTCGGGACCATGACCAAGCCCTTCCACGCCGGCCACGCCGCGCGGAGCGGCGTGCTGTCGGCGCTCATGGCGCGCGAGGGCTGGACCGCCTCCGAGCACGCGCTGGAAGGGCCCCAGGGTTTCTTCAGCGTGCTGGGCGCGGGCAAGCTCGCGCTCGAGCCGCTCGGGACGCTCGCCGCCCCGTGGAAGATCCTGACTACCGGGGTCGCGGTGAAACCCTACCCGTCCTGTGCGTGCACGCATTCGATCATCGACAGCGCGCTCGAGCTCCGGCGGGTCGAAGGGATCCGCGCCGACGAGGTCGAGGAGGTGACGGTCGGCGTGGCCGCGGGTGTGCCGCGCATCCTGATCCACTCGCGCCCCCGCACCGGCCTCGAGGCGAAGTTCTCCGCCGAGTTCTCGGCCGCGGCCGCCCTGATCGACGGGCGCGTCGGCATGGCCACCTTCCAGGACGACCGCGCGCAGGAGCCGGGGCTGCGACGCCTGATGGAGCGGATCCGGGTGGTGGTGGATCCGGAGATCCCCACCGACCTCGAGCGGCACATGTGGACTCGCATGACCATTCGATTGAAGGGGGGCCGATCGGCCAGCATCGGGCCGCGGCCGGTGCCGGGCCATCCGGACAATCCACTGACGATCGAGGCGCTGCGGGAGAAGTTCCGGGAGTGCGCCGCCCTCGTGCTCCCCGCCGATCGTGTCGACACGGTGGCCCAGATCGTCGAGTCGCTCGACGCCTGCCCCGATCTCCGGAGCCTGACCGCGATCCTCGATCCCGGCCGCTGACCGCGGCCGCGTCTCAGCCTGCGCCCGTCGGCTCGGGCTGAGGCGGCGGCAGCGAGCGGAGCGACGCGGCGAAGAGCGCCGCGGTGATCACGAGCAGGGCCGCGTTCGCGCCGGACCCCTGCGGCGAGCCGAGCGCGGCCGAGAGCAACACCGAGACCGTGTTGTTGACCACGTGGGCGATCACCGCCGGGATCACGCTGGCGGACCGCTCCGTGATCAGCCCGAGATAGATCCCGATGCCGGTGGCGAGCACGCCGTGCACCCACTCGCCATGGATCACCCCGAAGGCGATCGCGGTCACCAGGATGGCGGGGCCGGCGCTCCATACCCGGCGCAGCCGCGTCAGCATGAAGCCGCGGAAGAACAGCTCCTCCCCGACCGGCGCGAGGCCACCGACCACCAGGACCGCAAGCAGGAGCCCGCCGGGGCCGGCTCCGGCGAGGCTCCGCGCGATCCAGTCGAGGTTGGCTCCCGGGCCGACGCGCAGCAGGATCGTGAGCGACTCGAGGGCCTGACTCAGCGCGAGGACTCCCACGATCATCCCGGCGATGCCGCGGGTGGACACCCGGCTCGGGAGCAGGCGAAGCCGCTCGCGTCGCGGGCGGCCCGCCGCGAGCCACGCGATGACCATGAGAGCCAGCGACGAGGCGGGTACGCTCACGAGGATGGCGGCGAGCCCGTCGCGCTCGGGGTCGAACGTGCCCGCGCGACGGGCCATGAGTCCGATCACCGCCGCGAATTGCATGCCGAAGACCGCCGCGACCGCGGCGAGATAGCAGAGAAGGGTGGTGGCGATCACCCGCATGGCTGGTTCTGCCCCTACGCTCCTCCCGTCCCGCGCCCCTCACCCTGCCCTCTCCCCTGACGGGAGAGAGAGATCATCAGTGGTGGCAGGTCACGCACTCGAGAGGGGCATTGCGGCGCGCGCTCTCGCTGCCCGGGGCCCGGAAGACCGACGGGATCGGCGCGTCGGCGGCGGTCTGGATGCCCTGGACGCCCTTGACGTTGGCCGTGCGGTGGCATTCGATGCACCAGCCCATGGTCAGCTTGGGCGGCTGGTTGGGGATTCCCGCGAGGTTCTTCAGATCGGTGAAGATGCTCTGCCCGGTCTCGGCGTGCACGCGCTCCATGGCCTCGATGCGGCCGTGGCACGTCTGGCACTGCACGCCCGCCTGCACGTGGGGCTTGTGAGTGAACTGGGCGTGCTCGGGCACCTTGAAGATGCGGAGCCACGGGATGGGCTCCTTGCGCTCCCAGTATTCGTGGATCTTCTTGACCTCGGGATTGCCCTCGGCGGCCACGATCTTGTGGCAGCCCATGCAGCGCTCCACCGATGGCAGGCCCGCCGCACTGCTGCGCCGCGCGCCCGCGTGGCAGTACTGGCAGGCAATCTGGTACGAGCCGGCGTGGATCACGTGGCTGAAGAAGATCGGCTGCACCGGCCCTTGCCGCGTGGTGGCGACCGGCAGCACCTTGGCCGGATCGTACGCGGGCTCAGCCAGCGTCCGGACGTACGCGATGACTTCCCGGATCTGCACGTCGGAGAGAAAGGGGGTGAAGTTGGGCATCAGCGGCGAGAGCCCGACCACCTGGCCTCCGTGCGCGATGATGCTGTGGAGGAAGTGGTCGGGCAGCGCGTTGATGATGCGCCCTTCGGTCAGGTTCTGGGGCTTGATGGGCAGGTTCTGGCCGGCGACCCCATCGCCCTTGGCGTCGGTCCCGTGGCAGTTCGCGCAGTACATCGCGAAGGTCTGCTTACCCCGCTCGATGATCCGGGGGTCGATGCCCCCGGCCTCGTGGCCCTTGGCCGCCGCCTTCTGGCCGGCGCCCTGGCCGGGCGCGGTGGCGGACTTCGCCGTAGAAATGGGGAAGGCGATCAGCATGCCGATCAGGACGGCCGCGATGACCGCACTACCGACGAGGGCGGAGCGTGGGATGCGCATGAGGTTCGGGCTGTCTCCCTGGAAAAACCCCACCGAATATACTCAAAACCCGGCCGGAATCCTAGTCAGAAAATTCACAATCTCCGGGCCGCTCACCCCCCCAGATACAGGCGCTTGACCTCGGGGTCTTCCAGGAGCGTTCGCCCCGGGCCCTCGAATCGGTTCCGACCGAGCTCGAGCACGTAGGCCCGGTCGGCCACCGCCAGGGCCTTGGCCGCGTTCTGCTCCACCACCATCATGGTGTAGCCCGACTGCTTCATCTCGGTGAGCTTGTCGAAGATCAGCGAGACGAATTTCGGCGCCAGGCCCAGCGAGGGTTCGTCCAGCAGGATCAACTTGGGCGTGGTCATGAGGGCCCGCCCGATGGCGACCATCTGCTGCTCACCGCCCGACATGGTCCCCGCCTTCTGGGCCCGCCGCTCGGTCAGAATCGGGAACAGGCGGTAGACGCGGTCGAGGGCCTCCTGGATCCGCCGCCCGTCCCGCTCGATATAGGCGCCCATCTCGAGATTCTCCAGCACCGTCATCTGGGGGAAGACGATGCGCCCTTGCGGCACATAGGCCAGGCCGCGTGGCAGGACCTGGTCAGGCCGGAGGCCCGTGATGTCCTGGCCGTCGAAGAGGACCCGCCCGCCGGTGGGGCGCAGGAAGCCCACGATGGTCTTGAAGGCGGTGGACTTGCCCGCGCCGTTGGGACCGATGACGCTCACCATCTCGCCCACGCGCACGTCGAGCGTGACGTCGTGGAGAATGGCCATCTTGCCGTAGCCGGCGGTCAGGCGCTCCGCGTGGAGCAGGATCGGGCCGGCCGCGGTGGTCATGCCCGGCGCCGCCCGATGTAGAGCACGTGGGGATACGGCAGGACGTCCACCATCAAGTGCCGGTGCACCTCGAAGCCCACGTCCTCCAGGAGGGCCTGCAGCTCCTCCGCGGCCCAGTATCTGACGGGCGTGCGGGGATCCATGACCCGGTCCAGCGCGTGGGTGAACCAGCGCTTGTAGGCCGGCTGGCGATCCACGTCCTTGACGAGCAGGCGCCCGCCCGCGGGCAGCGTCTTGGCCACCTGCTCGAGGAGCGGCCGTACCGCCTCCTCGGGAATGTGATGCACGATGTCGAGCATGTAGGCGGCGTCGAAGCGCGCGCCGCCCCGATAATCCATCACGTCGCCGACCTCGTACCGGACGTTGCCGAGACCGAGCCGCCGCGCGGCCGCGCGGGCCATCTCGATACGGCGCGCATTGCGATCGAAGCCCTCGACGGTGAGCGCGGGATGCGTCCTCGCGTAGTAGAGCGAGAAGAGCCCGAAGCCGCAGCCCAGGTCGAGCACCCGCCCGTGCGCCGGCAGGTACTGGCCGATCTCGTCGAGAAACCGCTGGCGCAGGATCCAGAAGCGCCCCCAGCAGTACGCACGCACGATCGGATCGTCGTAAGCGCGGATGACGCTACGAATCGCTTCGCTTCGCAT
>Ga0114129_10015604_pt1 | contig 10801 bp, 9 predicted proteins | sample RhiMetdeltSRZDD1_FD_80071 | JGI IMG/M metagenome (GOLD analysis project Ga0114129, IMG submission 80071) | Populus rhizosphere microbial communities from Tennessee, USA - Rhizosphere MetaG P. deltoides SRZDD1 (version 2) (version 2) | ecosystem: Host-associated > Plants > Roots > Rhizosphere >... | reverse complement strand
GTCCTTCGCCTGGCGCTCGAGAAGGGGCATTCGGTGGTCACGAGCGCGGTGATCGACGAAGCGATGGACCGTTTCATGCCGAAGAGCGCTTCGGCCGCGACCAAGGCGCTGGCCGAGGCCGTAGCTCTCGAGCGGGCGAAGTCCGGCGCCGTGTCGATGTGCCGGGCGTGCGGCGTCACGGCCACGCAGAGCGACCCTGTGAGGTGCACCGTCTGCGGCGCCTCGGATTTCGAGGTGATCTCCCCCGAGATGATCGAGAAGATCGCGGCGGTAGAGGGAGGTCTTCAGGAAGAGACCACCTACGACGGGCGCAAGCTCCGATGGTCGGAGGACGCCAGGAAGGGCCTCTGGACCATGAAGAACGCCTATCAGCGCCGTCGCGTGAAGGCGCGTGTGGAAAAGCGCGCGCGGATGATGAAGCTCGACGCGATCACCCTCGAATTCGCCCGACAGGTGATCGAGGAGGAGACGGGGGCGCCGCTCGAGATCCAGGCTCCGTCCGCCGAGGTGACCCGAGCGCGGCCGGCTGAAGCCGGCGGCAACGGCAATGGCGCAGGGAGCGAGCCAAGGCTGATCGCACGCGACGACAAGAAGAACCCGCTGATTTCGACGTTCGACTGGACGAACGACGCGACGCAGAGGATCTTCCGGGTCCCGGCCGGTTTCATGCGGAGCAAGACGCAGGAGAGGATCGAGGAGCTTGCGCGGGAGCGCGCCGCGGCAGCGATTGACCTCGCGCTCGTCGAGGAGGGAATCGAGATCGGCAAGCGCATGATGGCCGAGATGATCGCGAGCTATTCCGGGCCAGCTGCGAGTGCTGGAGTTGCGGCGCCCGCGGCTACCAACGGGGACGCCTATCTCAACGAGGTGAGATCGGCGAATGCACCCAGCGCGTCCGGAGAACATCGCTAGGCTGCCGAGCGAAGCGAGGCGGCAAGCCCGAAGGGCGTCGCGCCGGAGGCGCGTGATGCGCGTGGGGGTGGGGCCCCACGCGCACTAAGAAAAGCAGACAGAGCCGGCCAATGTCTGCATACCGCTTCTGCCGCACGGACGACATCGGACTTCTCGTTGACGCGCTGAATCGCTGCTGGGCGCCGTACTTTCCTGACGAGCCGTCGATGACGCCAGCCGCGTTCAAGCGATCAATCCGCGATCTTCAGGTCTGGTGCAGCAGCTGCATGGTTGCTTTCTCGGGCTCGGATCCGATCGGCGTCCTGATCGGCGCCAAGCGGCCGTCTGGTACTCTCGTTCACAAGATCGCCGTCCATCCCGATCATCGGCGGCAGGGTCATGGCCGTCACCTGCTCACCTCGCTCAGCTCGAAGCTCGCGATTCTCGGCCCCCCCCGAATCATCGCCGAGGTCCCCGAGACTCTCGCCCACGCCTGCGAGTTGTTCAGCGCAAGCGGATACATCGAGGAAGCGGTCCTCACAGACTACGTCCTTCAGTGTGAAGAGAACGGTGTGCGGGAGCCGGCGAACGAGCGACAGCGAGTGAGCCACGCGAGCGGAGCGGGGAACAGGGGCCCGGCGAGCGAGCGTGTAGGGGGGGCCGGCGGGGCGAAGCCCCCCGGTCTATACGACGGCCGGTTCGTGATCCCTGTCACGGTCGACGATCTCGCCGCCAATGGTCTGCTTGGAGAGGCTCATCCGCAGACGTGCTGGGAGCGCTCGGTCGAGACACTCACGGCAAGGAAGGACGACATCGCAGGGCTCGCCGTCGCCTCCGACGAGCGAATCGAGGCCTACCTTCTTTATATGGAGCGCGGAGACGGCGCGGAGATAGTGTCGCTCCGCACGTTCATCGAGGACGGTGGAGCCCGTCTGAAGCAACTGCTCTCTCGACTCTGCGCGCGAGGCATGAGGACCTTCTGGTTCCCGAAGGTCCATCCGGCGGAGATCTCAAAGGAGTTCCTGGAGACGCTCGGTTTCCGCCCCGCCGGCGGGCATCTACTCTACGCAGCGACGGCGCGTTCCGATTAGGCCCGCCCTGCGCTCGAGACCTCACCTCCCGCGCAGGACGCGCCCGCGATCTATTGTGTGGGCCTCGTTCGCCGCTGCGGTCGAAGTAATGTTAACGAAGACCGCAGGCGATCGGCGTGCCGCGCGTCGTTTGTGTCAGTGTAGGGTGCGAAATCTGGATTACGCCGCCAGGACGTACTCGCGAACCACCACGTAACACAGCGAGAAGAACACGAAGCCTCCAGCCTTAGCCAGGCTCCATTCTATCCATCGGCCTCATAGCGCGTGCTCCGCGCCACGGTCACCCGGGCGAGGCCACGAGACTGGATTAGTGCACCCTTCAGGATAGTCCGCATTAACGCTGTGCTGCGAGAGCCAGTTTACGGAAGATCCCTTATCGGACCGCGTCGGCCATCTCCGACAGCCGATGAGGGTAACCTGATATGGAACGACCCCGTCAAGCCAGCTCGTTGGTGGAGCGAGGGTATTTGTTTCCTCAATGCGGTTTTTCTTCTTTGTTTTCAGTTGTCGGAGAACGCAGCATCGGAAGCGGCCGGGCCGGCTATCGCGACGGTCGATCACTCTGATATTCGCGGGTCCGGAACCGCATAATCGTGATCCGTCGGGAGCCACCTCGGACTAAGAGCGTGAGCAGGGAGGCTCGCCGCACAGGTTAGTCGAGGATTCTGCATTCCGTGCGCCCACTCGACCACCACCGTAACTGCGTTCTGCATGCTTGGTCATTCTCGCGATTCTGGTGGTCGTTCTCTCAAAGGCACTCCGCAGCACGCTTCCTCGGATGCGAGCCTTCAAACCATGGAGGCCGGCACACGGATCGAGGCCGGGGTCCCCGGCCTCCCACGCGAAGTGCGACTTAGCGCGCCAGCCCCGGAATCTCAGCACTTACTCTCGTCTCATCTTGTCTGGATTGCGCAGTTGCTCGCGTTTCGCATTGAAGATCCCTGGGTGGGCGGATTCCGCATACCGATTGCGAAAGAAGCTTCCTCGTGCTCAGCCGTTTGCGTAAGCGGCGCCGCCGTTGCATCAAACCGAACGTCGATGGGTTCAGGCATTCCGATTGCCAACGACGGTACCGAGCCATGACATCCACGAATGAAGGGCTAAATGCAGGACAGCAGCCGCCCGATGTCAGAGGACAACGGCGATATGGAGTGTACCGGCAGCTTCGGGCGCTCCGTGCCATGCGACCCCGTCAGATTGCCGCTTTACTGACGAAAGCGTATGACGATTGGTTTACAGATGGGGCCGCACGGCTCGGGGCGGCACTCGCGTACTTTACACTGTTCTCTGTCGCGCCTGTCCTGATCGTGGTCACCGGTGTCGTGGGGTTGTTCATTGGCCATGCCGCCGCGCAAGGACAAGTCGCGCCGTGGCTGCAGCGCTTCTTGAGTCCAGAAGGGGCGAACGCGGCGGAGCTCATGTTGAAACAGGCTGCCACGCCGGCTGGTGGCATATTGACGACAGCTGGTGGCTTGCTGACACTGTTTCTGGGGACATCGGCATTGATCGGTGAACTGCGTCAATCCATGAACATCGTCTGGCGCGTACAACCGCCTCCATCCCAGAACACTGGAATAGTCGCTTCGATCCGGGCGCTGCTGGGTGACAGGCTCTATGCATTCCTCCTTGTGATCGCCGCTGGCCTGCTGGTCCTCGTTTCGCTCGTCGTGAACACGACCGTCACGGTGATGGCGACCTACTTTCAAGGCTGGCTGCCGATACCGGCGGCGGTGCTTCAGATCGCCAACGTCACTGTGAGCTTCGCGCTGATGACGACGGTGTTTACGCTCGTGTACAAGATAGTTCCTGACGCACATGTCTCGTGGGGCGATGCATGCGTCGGGGCATTGATAACAGCGCTTCTGTTCGTTCTCGGCACCGTGGCGCTGTCGACATTCGTAGGGACGGCGGGCGGTTCGTCAGTGTACGGCACGGCAGCGAGTGTGTTGGCGTTGCTGATGTGGGTGTACTACTCCGCACAGGTGTTCTTCTTCGGAGCGGAAGTCACGCGAATCTTCGCCAACGAGTATGGGGCTGGCATCATCCCGCATCACCGCTCCCTCGGTGCTTTGTGGCGCAGGCATGCACGGTGAAATGCATCCAGGCCTTCAGCCCCACGAAACCTCGTCCAATGATATCGCATGTCATTGATCGTCGATCACCTGGCCAGTGAACAACAGTCGAGATCGGGGTCGTTTCATCCTACGTGAGTCTCGCCGTGCGCTCCGATATCAAAATGAATCCGGTGACACGAGCCACCTCGTTCGACGAAACGCCGTCTTAACTTACCGGACCGAGCGATAACTACCACCAACTATCGATTGCGGATGGGTGTGGCTGCGGGCGCAGTCATTCTGGCATCAATCACCGAACTGCTTATTCACGCTTCGAACGGATAAGCTGATGTCGCGGCGGGTCCACAGGTGCGAGTTCCGAAAATTCTGACCAGGTCCCCGGCAAGCCGATCGCGTCCGGCGGCATCGAGTAGGGATGCCCGTCGTGCATCACGACGCCCGTCGGGCTGACACTCACCGGAATCCGCAGCGCTAAGTCCGCCGGCGCTACCTTCAGCGGACGCAACCGCGCGCGGTCTTCCGTGATGCGGGCCGATGGCGGGACGCCCGTCGCGCGCGAGGGCCGACTCGTATTGGCGTCGAGGAGCCACTCCCGGAGCCTCGGACCTGTCGGGGCGTGCATGGTCGCGGAAGTGTTCGTGGGCCTGCTTCAGACAGATCCGACTTCGTATCTGAATGTCGAGCCCACCTGGAGACCGAGCCTGCCTACGAGATTCGGGATTGCCGACGACTTCCGAATGACAGACTTTCTGACGTTCGCTCGCGTCGATCCAGCAAGTCGAGGGCAATAGCGGACAGGCGCGCGGCGGCCGCACACAGAGGGAAACAGGCAGATGTCCCTGCTGAAAACTCGATTCTGGTTGCCACTGTTGCAGTTGCTGGCCGCCGTGGGTACGCTGCCCGCGATGACGTCCGCTTTCGTTGCGTTCCTTCTGACCCTCCGAAGCCGCGAATCACCTGATGCTCGAAGAGGAGCCCGCTTGGTCTCTGTTCCTCGAGGAGCTCGGTTTGTTCCTGAACTGGTAACGCTGTGGAAATGACTTCGCCTCAGTTCGGATCACGGTGCGGCCCGGCCCGCCAAAGCCTGCACCACATCGGCGCTCATATCGCGAATCAGCTCTGGCGTGAACGTGGTGCCGAACGGCGGCATGTTGCTGCGCTCCGCGGTTACAGTTTGAATCGCGGCCGCGAGTTCTATTGGAGATTCTTGATCGTTGATGATGGATTCGTTGCTGATATCGTGGCCTTGATCACGGATCTAGAAGACCACGTCCCAGCACACTCGCGGGGTGCTCCAGTTGACGTCGAGTACTATGCGGCTACCGCGGCGAGCAGCCACCTCGACGCTTCCGGCTCGGGGACCCCATATCGAAATCACCGAGGTGGTGGACAGCTGTCTGGCGCCTGATCACACGTACTTCGAGGTGCAGGATGGCCAACGCCGTGGAGGAGAACACCGATGAACGTCTGTGATGCCCCTATGATCCGAACTGCCGCCCTCGTCGCGACGCTGGCGTGCGCCTGGCCTGTATCTCCGACTGTCGGACAAGGAACGACCGCCGATATTGTCGGCATCGTTGTGGATTCATCGGGCTCTGTGCTGCCCGGGGTGACGGCTACCGCGACGAACCGGGCGACGCGTGCAGTCCACACCGCCGTCACGGACGAGACCGGCACGTACCATCTACTGCTGCTGCCCGTCGGGACTTATACGGTGACCGTCGAACTACAGGGTTTCAAGAAAGCGACGACGGATGTCACGCTGGCGGTCGGCGATCGCTTCCGCTTTGATCCGAAGCTCGAAGTTGGAGGCGTCGAGGAATCGGTAAAGGTCATCGCCGAGTCGCCGCTCCTCCAGACGCAGACGTCGACAATGAGCACGCTCACCGATGCCCGCGCGATGCAGGACTTGCCGCTGAACGGCCGCAATTTCATTCGGCTTGCGCAGATCAACCCTGGCGCCTACGAGGGACCACCCGCGGCGCTGAGCAGCGGAAACCGGCCCGACGACCGGCGGCAATCCTCTGCGTTGTCGATCAACGGCGGAGATCCCTCGAACAACAACTTCCTGATCGACGGCATCGACAACAACGAGCGGTTCATCGGCACAGTGATCGTCCGGCCCAACGTGGACGCCATCCACGAGATGAAGGTCGATTCAAACAACTTCTCGGCCGACCAGGGTAGGTCGGCTGGCGGAGTGATCAACATTCTGACCAAGTCAGGCACCAATGACATGCACGGCTCGAGCTACTTGTTCTACCGCAACGAGGCGCTCGACTCGATCGACTACTTCGCGCGCGGCCGCGACAAGCCCGCCTACGATCTGAAGCAGTTCGGCGGCAGCCTGGGAGGTCCCATCCTGGCAAATCGCACGTTCTTCTTCGGCGACTACGCTGGACTGCGGGTCAAGGAAGGGCAAACCTTCACCAGCACGGTTCCGACCGCACCGATGCGGGCGGGGAATTTCTCCGGCGTCGCCGATATCTACGATCCATTCACAGGACTGCAGTTTCCCGGCAACGTGATTCCGGGGGATCGTATCGATCCGGCGGCCGCCGCGATCCTCAACCTCGTACCTCTGCCGCAGACGAATGCGACCGTCAACAATTACACCCTCAGCCCGTCGAAAACGCAGGACGACGACAGCTTCGACGTGCGGATCGATCACCGATTCAGTCAATCGAACTCTCTGTTTGGACGCTACTCATTCAACAACACAACGACGGTGGTTCCCGAGCTCTTTCCATCTGTGAACGGCGTAAACGCCGGCGGCGGCCCCAATTTCCCAGGGACGGCGAAGCAACGGGCGCAGCAACTCGGTGTCGGCTTGAACCGTACCTGGACGGCGGCACTGCTCCTGGAAGTCAAGGGTGGGTTCTCGCGCTACAACGCGGACACGGTGCCCACTAATTACGGCAGGAACGTGTCGGAACAGGTTGGAATTCCCGGGATCAACTTCGATGCCGACAGCAGCGGCCTTGTGCGTTTGCCGATCGCCGGCTATTTCACCCTGGGTGACGCCACGTTCATTCCTTTGTTGAACGAGAACACGGTGTACCAGGGACTTGCCAACCTCATCTACCTTCGCGGCGCCCACACACTGAAGGTGGGGACCGACATCAAGTTCCGGGATTTCTTCGCGTTCCAAAGCAATCAGGCCCGCGGCCAGTTCTCCTTCAACGCCAATTTCACAAGCAACCGCGGCGCTCCCGGCACCGGCAATTCGATTGCGTCGTTCCTGCTCGGGTACCCGTCGGCCACGGTGCGGACGAAGTACCTTGCCGAGCCGACGTACTCGGCAAACGAGCTGTCTGGCTACATACAGGACGACTGGCGCGCTCGTTCGTGGCTCACGCTGAACCTTGGCCTCCGTTACGACTACTATGCGCCGTTGACTGAGGCTGACAACCAAATCTCCAACATCGATCTCGCGGCCGGTGTGATCAGGAGGGCGGGGGAGGGCGGGTTCTCCGAAAGTGCGGGGGTGAAGCCGGATCGCGGAAACATCTCCCCGCGGGTTGGGTTTGCGGCAACGCTCAACAAGGACACCGTCGTGCGCGGCGGCTATGCCCTGTCGTTCTCTCCACCCTTCGTTGGCACCCCGCTCGCGTTTCGCAATCCGCCATTCGTCAACCTGGTCAACATCAGTCCCTCGACCTTCGCTCCGATCAACCGACTGTCCGAGGGATTGCCAGGTCTCACACCGGCCGACGCGGCCAATCCGACGGGCAATCTGGCGCCCGTCGCGTTCGACCTGCAGATCCCCTATGTGCACCAGTTCAACGTTACGGTGCAGCGTCAGTTGCCGTGGGAGATGGCCCTGACGGGGGCATTCGTCGGTTCGTACAGGCGCGACGAGGTGACGTCGCTGCAAATCAACAACGCCCCGCCTGGGCCAGGAAGCATTGCCGCCCGACGACCTTTCCGCAACGTGTTCCCGAACGTGGGTGGGATTGCCCTCACCATGAATGCCGGGACCACCGACTACCGCGCCATGCATGTCCTCCTTGAGCGACGGTTCGGCGGCGGTTGGGGCGCGCGTGCGGCGTATACGCTGGCGAAGTCGGACGGGACGCAGCCGAACGGCCAGTACCCGTTCAGCGACATTCCACCGGGCACGAACCCGTTCCCGGCTCTGCTGGATGCCATCGTCTTCGAAAGAGGACCCAGTCCCACGGCATCCGCGTCTGGAACAAGCGGCCAGGATATCCGTCACCGAATGGTGATCAGTTTCAACTACGAACTGCCGTTCGGGCGCAATGCGAAAGGGGGGACCGCGATTCTCACCAAGGGCTGGCAGCTGAATCTGATTAGCGTCATGCAATCGGGCACGCCATTCACAATCACCAATTCGGCGGCTCGGTCGAACACGGGGGGAGGTGACCGCCCGAATCAGATCGGAGACCCCGAGTTGCCAGAGAGCGAGCGCACTGTGACCCGCTGGTTCAACACCGCCGCGTTCGAAGCGCAGCCCCTGAATACGTTGGGTAATGTCGCGCTTAACAGCCTGCGCGGCCCGGGACTGGTCACATGGGATCTCTCACTGTTCAAGTCGTTCGATGCCGGGCCTGCACGAGCGCAGTTCCGCATCGAGACGTTCAACCTTTTTAACCGGGCGAACTTCGATAATCCCGGCGGCGCGTTCGGTAGCGCGACCTTCGGGGTGATCAGCGCGACGAGAACTCGCGCTCGCAACATTCAGCTGGCACTCAAACTGCTCTTCTAATTGAAGATACACGCGTCCTCGCTTTTAGGGTGTCGTGGCTCGCGAACCCTATCAAGTCGCCGGGTCCCCCGAGGTATAGAGAGGAGTCTAGAAATTGTCTCGGCAGTTGCCCGTTTCTCGAAGTGTTCTCGGCGCGATGGCGCGCCGGTGCGAGCTCCTATTGACGGGTGTGCGCCTCTACGAGGCGTGCAGAAACTCGTCTCAGATGAATCGTGACGGCCCAATCGACGTTTGGAAATCGGTAGTGTCGCAGTTTGGTTGAGTCGCTTTCGCTCAGCGTCAGGTTTTTCCGATGACACTCACGGATCACTCGCGCGACTCGTGCGAATGGTGTTCTTCAGTTCTCCAACGTGAGCGGCTGCCGCTCGCAACAGTTCCAAACACTGAGCGTGCCATTGGCGGGAAGCCGGGTGCAGGTCAAAAAGCTGTTCAACCTCCGCAATGATGTCTGTCAACCTAGAGGGGTGTCGTGGCGCGGGTGGTCGTACTGTCAGATAACTGGCGAGGGGTTAGATCGCTGAGAACGAGTGGAACCAGCCGTGCAGGGCACGATACCCCCTCACCGTTGAAAGACAGATTGCCTTCTGAAGTTGCCGTTTTTGTCAAAGAAGATTGAGTAGATCCCATCGCGAGCGGCATCACCCTTCGACAGTTTCTCTGATTTCAAAGGGGAACCACAGAACACCCGCCAAGGACTGCCTTTGTACGGCTTCTTCTCCACACGCGAAAATGAATACCAAGTGAATCGAATCTGGCCGCCTTGTTCTTTTGTCGCAACGACGCATATTTCGCCGGGGCGGAGATGGGTGGCTTGGGTTGCTTGGAATCCGGTCGTGGCGAGGTCAAAGAACGCATCCGGTATTCCGTATCCCTTCGCGTGATCAAACGTGTTGCAGTTGTTGAAAAAGAACATTACCTACTCCTCGCCCGGCACGGTACCTTGCGACCGAACCTGCTCGTTCTTCTTCGAGTTGATCACCCTGCCCGTCGAGAGACGAGCGCGGCCCAATGTGAACAGTCGTTCTCCCAGATCGGGAAGGCGGTCGGCCTCCACCCAGGTCTCCCATGTTTCACCAGGTTTCAGCCTCTTCGGAAGAGGCCGATCGGTGGGTTGGGCGTGAACCGGAGGTTCCACTGCAAACCAGACATGAGTGATCTCGATCTCTCGGTCTCGCGAGAGATTCGTCACGTTGAGGAAGTAGCACTCACGGCCGGTCCACAAGTAGGCGCGGTGTACCAAAAGTTGAGCATTCCGCCTGCCGACAGCAGCCTCCCTGGTTCGTTCAACGATCCATTTGAGCGAGTCAGTTACGAATTGCATGGTCGAGGCGTCTCACCTGCTCCCGATGTAATCATGATCGCACCTCGCTGCCATCGTCGGCAAACCGACAGTCGCGCCTTGCTCTATACGTAGGCGCGTCGGATTGGCCGAGGAGGCAACCCTCTCTCAAGCGGGCTTCCTGCTCAGATCCGACTGAATCTCCGCAAACCGCTCCTGCGCCGCCCGCAGATCCTCGATGATCTCCGCTGCGATTACATCGGGGCTGGGTAGATTGTCGGAATCCTCAGGGCTCTCGTCCCGCAGCCAGAAGATGTCCAGCGAGCACTTATCGCGCTGAACCAGCTCGTCGTAGCGATAAGCTCCGCCAGCGCCCCTCGGGAGTCGCCTCCGACCAAGTGGCGCGCCGGTTGGGGCGGTGCTGTCCGGTACCCGCGGGATTGCCTGGGCCGACCACCGATCGTCTATTCGCCGGCGCCGCGCACGGGGCTCTACGCGCTCGATCAGGACGGCGGCCAGGCACGCGAGCTGACAAGGTCGCACCGGAAAAAGGCGAACGATCCCACCGCTGGCCGGTTGCCCTGCCCGGCGGCAAGGCGATCCTGTTCACGGTCGGTGCGCTGGGCAGCCCGGACAACTACGACGACGCGGACATCGACGCGCTCGTGCTCGCAACCGGCGAACGGCGCCACGTTCTGCACGGCGCGAGCTTCGTGAAGTACGCACCGGGTGGACG